>JAESFI010000027.1_pt1 | contig 320850 bp, 275 predicted proteins | sample 9269361 | NCBI WGS metagenome assembly JAESFI01 (sample SAMN14504119, study PRJNA617095) | algae metagenome | isolation source: Brasilonema angustatum HA4187-MV1 and co-occurring heterotrophs from moss... | place: USA: Manoa Valley, Honolulu, Hawaii | collected 2009-07-20 | reverse complement strand
GGAACACGGTCGTCGCGCTGCGCTCCGCATGGCTCCGCGCGCCGCCCTCAAACCACGCCAACCTCACTCAAGCCAATCGAATGCCCTTGACTCACAAATCCCCATATGAGGGTGGGCAAAGGCGCGCTTTTCGCGCGTCGTGCCCACCATCGCGGCCTACGCGAGAGGCGGTGGGCACGCTTCGCTTTGCCCACCCGATGAAGATCGTAGGGCGGATTAGCGAAGCGTAATCCGCCTTTTTTCTTGCGAGATGGCGGATTACGCCTTCGGCTAATCCGCCCTACGACGATCGATCGACGGGAAGGAAACCGATGGAATACGCCGCCAGCGACCTGACGCCACGCGAGCGCTACAAGGTGCTGACGTCCTTCATCCTGCCGCGGCCGATCGCGTGGGTGACGTCGGTGGGGCCGACCGGCGTCGTCAACGCCGCGCCGTTCAGCTTCTTCAACGCCTTCTGCGAGGATCCGCCGCTCTGCATGTTCGCGGCGAACCGCAAACCCAATGGCGAGGACAAGGACACCTTCCTCAACATCCAGCGCACCGGCGAGTTCGTGGTCAATCTCGCCGACGAGCCGCTGGCCAGGGCCATGCATGAGAGTAGCGGCGACTTTCCGCCCGAGATCGGCGAGCCCGACTATCTCGGCCTAAAGCTCGCGCCCTCGACCAAGATCGCCGTGCCGCGGCTTGCCGACACGCCGTGGGCGATGGAGTGCAAGCTCTGGAAGATGATCGACGTCAACGATGATCGCCGGCTGATCATGGGCGAAGGCATCCACTTCCACATCCGCGACGAGCTCTGGGACGACAAGGCGATGCGGGTGCACATGGACCGCTATCACCCGATCGGCCGCATGTTCGCGGATCGTTACTGCCGCACGGACGACCGCGTGGTGTTTCCGGCGGCGGAGGGGACGAAGAAATCGTAGGGCGGATTAGCGCAGCGTAATCCGCCGAACCGCGCCAACAAAAATGGCGGATTACGCCAGCGGACTGCGCTTCGCGCAGCCGCGGGCTAATCCGCCCTACAAGTGGACGCACCTACGTCGCGGGTGCGAGCTTGTCCTGCGTCTTGGTCTCGAAATCGCCGTCGTCGTGGCGCTCGTGGAGCTGGCTGGCGGGATCGCCGGAGACGCGGTTGACCATGCGGCCGCGCTTCACGGCGGGGCGCTGCGCGATCTGGTCGGTCCAGCGCTGCACATTCTTGTAGTCCTGCACCGACAGGAATTCGCCGGCGCCGTAGACCAGCCCCTTGGCGAGCGCGCCGTACCACGGCCACACCGCGATGTCGGCGATGGTGTACTCCTTGCCTGCGAGATACTCGTTGTCGGCAAGGCGCCGGTCGAGCACGTCGAGCTGGCGCTTGGTCTCCATCGCGAAACGGTCGATGGCGTATTCGATCTTGAATGGCGCATAGGCGTAGAAATGGCCGAACCCGCCGCCGAGATAGGGCGCGCTGCCCATCTGCCAGAACAGCCAGGACATCGCCTCGGTACGGGATTTGATGTCCTTCGGCAGGAAGGCACCGAACTTCTCGGCGAGGTAGAACAGGATCGAGCCGGACTCAAACACCCGGATCGGCTCCGGACCGGAGCGATCCATCAGCGCCGGGATTTTCGAGTTCGGATTGATGTCGACGAAGCCGCTGCCGAACTGGTCGCCGTTGCCTATTCTAATCAGCCAGGCGTCATATTCGGCGCCCTTGTGGCCGAGCGCCAGAAGCTCCTCCAGCATCACCGTGACCTTCACCCCGTTCGGCGTCGCCAGCGAATAGAGCTGGAGCGGATGCTTGCCGACCGGCAGTTCCTTATCGTGGGTGGGGCCGGCAATGGGGCGGTTGATGCTGGCGAACTGCCCGCCATTCTCCTTGTCCCAGGTCCAGACTTTGGGCGGCACGTAGGCGGGGGCGTCGGTCATGCGGGGGCTCCGGCGAAAAGATGCGCCTGCATTAATTAGCCTGCGGACGGCCAATGACAAGCCCTGCCCGCTCTGCGTCAGGCGCGGGCCTCAGGCCGGCGTCATGCATCCGACCTAACCTGTCACCGCCTTTCGCGGCTGCACCTCCGTCTCCATCGAAAATCCCTCATAACCCTTGGCCGCGACCTCGTCGCAGATCCGGCGGTAGACGCCGACGCCGCCGATATAGGGCATGAAGATCCGCGGCTTGCCGGGAATGTTGGCGCCCATGTACCAGGAGTTGGCCTGCGGGTAGAGCGTGCCGCTCGCGACCTCGTTGACATGCGCCACCCATCTGTCCTCGGCCTCACTGTCCGCCTCCATCGTGACGAGGCCCTGCTCGCGCATGTGACGAAGGCAGTCGGCGATCCAGTCGACGTGCTGCTCGATCGACACGATCATGTTCGACAGCACCGACGGGCTACCGGGCCCGGTGATGATGAAGAGGTTCGGAAAGCCTGCGCTCATCAGCCCGAGATAGGTCTTCGGTCCCTCCGCCCATTTCTGGTTCAGGGTCTGCCCGCTCCGGCCGCTGATCCCGATCTTCGCGACCGATCCGGTCATCGCGTCGAATCCCGTCGCCAGCACCAGGGCGTCGACCTCGTGATCCACGCCGGCGACGCGCACGGCGCTCGCGGTGATCTCTTCGATCGGATTGGTCTTGATATCGACCAGCGAGACGTTCGACCGGTTGAAAGTCGCGAAATAATCGGTGTCGATACAGATGCGCTTGGTGCCGATCGGATGGCTGTTCGGCTGGAGCAGTTTTGCGGTCTCGGGATCGTTCACGATCTCGGCGATCTTGCCGCGCACGAAGTTGGCCGCAGTGTCGTTGGCCGCCCGGTCGAGACCGAGATTGTTGTAGACATACATGAAGGTCAGCCCGCCGCGCTCCCAGCGCGCCGCGTATTTGCCGTTTCTGGCCTCATCGCTGTCGTCGAGCGCACCGCGATCAGGCTGCTCGGCATAGATGCCGTTGCGCGTAGCCTCGCGCGCGAACTGACGGATCTCCGGGTAGTTGTTGCGGAACGTGTCACGCTCCTCGTCGGTCAGCGCGGCATTGCGGGCGGGGATCGAGAAATTCGCCGTGCGCTGAAACACCGTCAGATGCTTCGCCCGCTCGGCTATGACGGGAGCCGACTGGATGCCTGATGATCCCGTGCCGATCAAACCGACGCGCAAGCCGCTGAAGTCGACATCTTCGTGCGGCCAGTTGCCGGTGTGATAGACGGGGCCCTTGAAACTTTCGAGACCCTCGATGTCGGGCTTGCGCGCGTTGGAGAGGCAGCCGGTCGCGAGCACGACGAATTGCGCCTGAACCGTCTTCCCGTCGGAGGTCGTCACGGACCATGTGTTCGCGCGTTCGTCGAACGCGGCGCGCTCGACGCGCGTGTTGAACTGGATGTCGCGGCGCAGGTCGAAACGGTCGGCGACGTGGTTGGCGTATTTCAGAATCTCCGGCTGCGGCGCATAGCGTTCGCTCCAGTCCCATTCCTGCTGCAACTCGTCCGAGAAGGAGTAGGAATACTGCATGCTCTCGACATCGCAGCGCGCGCCGGGATAGCGATTCCAGTACCAGGTGCCGCCGACGCCGCCACCCTGCTCGAAGATTCGTGCCGAGAAGCCGAGCCCACGCAGGCGATGCAGCATGTACATCCCGGCAAAGCCTGCCCCGACGACGACTACGTCGCAGGCCTCGGTGCCGTGAGCCTGATACGCTTGCGCTGACGACATCTCTTGGCGCTCCCTGATTGTTTTCTGTTGTTGAGAGCCAGCATTCTCTGACATCGGAGAAAGCGCAAGGGGCAAGTCGGCGGGCCCTCGCCTGCTTATTTTATGCAGCGGAATGGCGCGTCGTTGCGCGGCGTCTGCACGCAAGATGCACGGCCGAATCCGGCATGGCATCGCAGGCGCCGATGAGCTAGCGTCGTCGAGCGCCGCCGGGAGAGAGCCATGAAATCGCCGATCTGCGACATGCTGGGGATCGAGTTCCCGCTGCTCGCCTTCAGCCATTGCCGCGACGTCGTCGCCGCCGTCAGCCGCGCCGGCGGGTTCGGCGTGCTGGGCGCGACCGTGCACACGCCTGACACGCTCGAACGCGAGCTGAAATGGATCGACGAGCACGTCGACGGCAAGCCTTACGGCATCGACGTGCTGATCCCCGAAAACATCTCGACGTCAGGCGAGAAGGACGTCACCTGGAAGAGCCTGGAGGCGCGCGTTCCGCAGGAGCACCGCACCTACACGCGCGATCTTCTGAAGAAGTACGACATCGAGTTGACCACCACCGAGGTGCCTGCCAACCAGCCGCAGCCGTTCGATGCGAAGACGGCGCTTCAATTGCTCGAGGTCTCCTTCAATCATCCGATCCGCCTGATCGCGAACGCGCTGGGCGTGCCGCCGAAGGCGATGATCGAGATGGGCAAGAAGCACGGCGTGCCGGTCGCCGCGCTGGTCGGCGCCAAGGAGCATGCGCTGCGCCAGGTCGCGGCCGGTGTCGACATCCTCGTGGTGCAGGGCACCGAGGCCGGCGGCCATTGCGGCGAGGTCTCGACCATGGTGCTGGTGCCGGAGGTGATCAAGGCGATCAAGAGCATCCGCGACGTGCCGGTGCTGGCGGCCGGCGGCATCATGACGGGCCGGCAGATGGCCGCCTGCATGGCGATGGGCGCGGCCGGCGCCTGGACCGGCTCGGTGTGGCTTGCGACCGTGGAAGCGGAGACCACCGAGATCTTCCGCGAGAAGATGATCGCGGCGTCCTCGCGCGATGCCGTTCGCTCGAAGGGCCGCACCGGCAAGCCGGCGCGGCAGCTCCGCTCGGTCTGGACCGATGCCTGGGACCGAGCGCCGGAAAGCCCGGGTGCGCTGCCGATGCCGCTGCAGAGCATCATCAGCCGCGATGCCTTCAACTCGATCGACCGTGCTGCTGCGAGCGGCAACGCCAAGGCGCGCGATCTCGTCAGCTATTTCGTCGGCCAGGGCGTCGGCCTGATCGACAGCGTGAAGTCGGCCGGCGCCGTGGTGCAGGAGTTCAAGGAAGAGTTTGCCGAAGCCGTCGAGCACATGAATGCGCTGGTGGCGGAGTAGGTGTAGACCCTCATGGTGAGGAGGCGCGCAAGCGCCGTCTCGAACCATGAGAGCCCGCGGCCCATCCTTCGAGACGCCTGCTTCACAGGCTCCTCAGGATGAGGTCGGAGATTTCTGAGAGAGTGAAGAAGCAAGAGCAATGACGACTGTTTCCCCTGACCGCATCCCCGTCATCGTCGGCATCGGCGAGATCGTCGACCGCCCGAAGGAGATCACCGCCGGCCTCGAGCCGCTCGATCTGCTCGAACAGGCGCTGCGGCGCGCGGAAGCTGACGCCGGCGCAAAGCTGCTCGGCGAGGTGCAATCGCTCGACGTCGTCAATTTCCTGAGCTGGCGCTACCGCGATCCCGAGAAGCTTTTGGCGCAGCGGCTCGGCGTTACGCCCGCGCATTGCCATTACGGCCCGGTCGGCGGCGAGAGCCCGATCCGCTTCATCCATGAGGCCGCAAAGCGAATTGCGCGCGGCGAATGCACGGTCGCGGCGGTCTGCGGCGCCGAGGCGCAATCGACCGCGACCAAGGCGGAACGCGCCGGCGCCAAACTGCCGTGGACGCCGTTCGCGCATGACGTCGAGGAGCCCAAGCGCGGCGCAGCGTTCCAGAAGCCGCTCGCCGTGACGCTCGGCGTGTTTCGCCCCGTCACCGTCTATCCTTTCTACGAGGCGGCCTCCTCCGCCCATTGGGGCCAGACGCCGCGCGAGGCGATGGCAGAATCAGGCACGCTGTGGTCGCGCTATTCGGAAGCGGCCGCGCAAAATCCCAACGCCTGGCTGAAGCGGCGCTATGCGCCGGAGGAGATCACGACGCCGACGGCGGACAATCGCCTGATCGCCTGGCCCTACAACAAGCTTATGGTCGCGAACCCCAGCGTCAACATGGGCGGTGCGCTGCTGCTCACGAGCCTGGCCAAGGCCCGCGCAGCCGGCATCGCGGAGGACAAGCTGGTCTACCCGCTCGGCGGCGCCTCGGCGGAGGAGCCGCGCGATTATCTCCTGCGCGACCAGTTCTACGAAAGCCATCCGCAGAACGCGGTGCTCAGGAGCGTGATGGACCTCGCCGGCGGCGACGGCAAAAAGTTCGACGCGATCGAGCTCTATAGCTGCTTCCCCTGCGTGCCCAAGATGGCGCGGCGGACGCTCGGCCTCGGTGCCGACGTGCAACCGACCGTGACCGGCGGCCTCACCTTCTTCGGTGCGCCGCTCAACACCTACATGACGCATGCGGCCTGCGCGATGGTGCGGCGGGTGCGCGACGGCGCCAGGCTCGGCCTGCTCTACGGCCAGGGCGGCTTCGTCACCAAGCATCACGCGTTGGTGGTGGCGAAGGCACCGCCGCGCGAGGCGCTGGCGCAGGAGACGAGCGTGCAAGGCGAAGCCGACCGCAACAAGCGCGCGGTGCCTGATTTCGTCACGGACGCGACGGGCAAGGGCAAGGTGGAGAGCTTCACCGTGCTCTATGGCCGCGGCGGCGATGCCGAGCACGGCGTGGTGATGCTGCGGACGGAAGACGACCGGCGCACGCTGGCGCGGATTCCCGCGAGCGACACGGCCACGTTGGCGCATCTGCTCAACATGGATCGCACGCCGGTGGGGTCGCTGGGCGAGATCAAGATGGCCGCGGACGGCGTGCCGGAGTGGCGGGTGGCGTAGCTCCCTCGCGTGTCCCGGACGCGGTGCGGCATGCAATGCCGCTCCGCAGAGCCGGGACCCAGAAAGTACACGGTACAGAGGAGAGATGGGCCCCGGCTCAGCAGCGCATCACTGCGTGCTGCGCCTGCGTCCGGGGCACGAGACCGCACCTCAGCTCTTCGGCGGCTGTTTCTCGGAGGCCGTTGCCGGCTTGCCCTTGGCGCCGGCGCCAACCACACGCACCGCATCGCCGTCGGAGAGACCGTCCGGCGGAGCGGTGATGACGCGGTCGTCCGCTGCAATCCCCGAGGCGAGCTCGATCTCGCGGCCGAGGTCGCGCGCGATCGTCACCGGCTTGAACAGCACCTTGTCGTCCGCGCCGACGGTCGCGACGCGCAGGCCGCTGCCGTTGAAGATCAGGGCGCTGGCGGGAATGCTGAGCGGCGCGGAGTCGCGCTGCAGATTCAGCTTCACGCTGGCATAGCCGCCGGGCATCAGCTCGCCGCTGGAATTGTCGAGGCCGAGCTGCATGCGCGTGGTGCCTGACGCAACGTCCACGGCCTGCGAGGACGCTTCCACGGTCGCCTGGAAATTCCGGTTCGGATATTCCGGCAGCGCGATGGTGGCCTTGGCGCCCATCTTGATCGCCGGCACGTAATTCTGGGGAACGTTGACGTAGACGCGCAGCTTGGTGATGTCGGACACCACGAACATCGCCGGGCCCGAGCCGCCGCCCGCGTTGATGAGCGCGCCGACGTCGGTGTCGCGCGCGGTGACGACGCCGTCGAACGGCGCGGTGATCTTCTTGTAGCCGGCCAGCGCCTCAAGCCGCTCGACATTGGCCTGGCCCGAGCGAACCGCCGCGTTCTTGTTGGAGAGATCGGCGGTGCGCTCGTCGATCTCCTGCGCGGAGACGAAGTTGGAGGCGACCAGCGTCTTGCGGCGGTTAAGGGTCGCCTCCGACAACCTGGCGCTGGCCTGCTGGCTGGCGAGGTCGGCGCGGGCCTGCAGCAATTGCTGATCGAGGTCCGGCGCCTCGATCTCGGCGATCACCTGCCCGGCCTTGACGCGCGCCCCCATGTCGGCGCTCCAGTTCTTGAGATAGCCGGGGACGCGGGCGAAGATCGGCGCCCGGTAATAGGCCTCCAGCCGGCCCGGCAGGTCGATGGTCGAATTGAGTGCCTTGGCGTTGGGCAGGGTCACCGCGACGCTCGGAACAGCCTGGTCGTCGGTCCATTCCTTGAGCTTGGAGCCCTGGTCCTCGCGGGCCCGGATGCCGGTGCCGACCACGAGGCCTGCCGCAATCAGCGCCACCACGCCGACAATGCCCAGTTTCCGGTGCGACACCGGGGAGCGGGGTTCAGTGGGCGACATGCGGAGTCTCCAATGGGGCGGCGGCTTTGGCGCCTTGTTTCTTGTGTACCATACTGAACACCACGGGAACAAACATCAGCGTGGCGAAGGTTGCAAAGATCAGGCCGCCGATCACGGCGCGGCCGAGCGGCGCGTTCTGCTCGCCGCCCTCGCCCAACCCCAGGGCCATCGGCGCCATGCCGATGATCATGGCGAGCGCGGTCATCAGCACCGGGCGGAACCGGACGAAGCCGGCTTCCAGCGCCGCGGCGATGGGATCGCCGAGTTCCTCATAGCGCTCGCGGGCAAACGAGATCACGAGCACGCTGTTGGCGGTGGCAACGCCCATGCACATGATGGCGCCTGTCAGCGCCGGCACCGAGAGCGTGGTCTGGGTCGTGAACAGCATCCAGACGATGCCGGCAAGAGCTGCCGGCAACGCGGTGATGATCACGAACGGATCCGACCAGGACTGGAAGTTCACGACGATCAGGAAGTAGATCAGGACGACCGCGCCGAGCAGGCCGAACAGCAGGCCGGTGAAGGCGCTGTTCATGGTCTGCACCTGACCGAGCAGCACGACGGATGAGCCCTTCGGCACCTCCTTGGCGGTGTCGGCGATCACCTGACGGATGTCGGCGGCGACCGCGCCGAGATCGCGGCCCGAGGTCGTCGCGAAGATCTGTACCATCGACTGGATGTCGTATTGCGACACCACCGCGCTCGAGACCGAGCGCTTGATGTCGGCGATGCCGCCGAGGATCGGCGACTGCGCATTGCCGGCCGCCGTGATCGGCAGCGTCTGCAGCGCGCTGAGCGAGTCGATCTGGTATTGCGGCGTCTGCATCACAATCGAGTAGGACACGCCGTTATCAGGATTGAGATAGTAGGTCGGCGCGACCTGCGATGAGCCGGCCAGATTGACCACGAGGCTGTTGGTGACGTCGCGCTCGGTCAGGCCGACATATTGCGCGCGGGTGCGGTCGACATCGATGTTGAAGGTCGGGTTGCTCGGCGATTGCTGGATGCGCGCATCGGCAACGCCCGGAATGCGCCGGACCTTCGCCAGCAGATTGTTGGCGTAGGCAAAGTTGCCGCTGATATTGGCGCCGCGGATCTGAAGGTCGATCGGCGCCGGTGCGCCGAAATTCAGGATCTGGCTGACGATGTCGGCCGGCAGGAAGGAGAAGCTGACGCCCGGGAACAGCCGCGGCAACTGCTCGCGCAGCACCTTCACATGTTCCTCGGTCGGCTTGTGGCCTTCCTTCAGCTTGATCTGGATGTCGCCGTCCTGCGGGCCGATCACGCCGGTGTTGTTGTAGGTCATGTTGATGCCGGAGATCGGCATGCCGATGTTGTCGGTCAGCGTCTCGATCTCGCCGGGGATCAGCTTGCGGATCACCTTCTGCACATCGGCGAGTTGGTTGGCAGTCTCCTCGACGCGGGTTCCGACCTGGGTGCGAACATGCATCAGGATATTGCCGGCATCGACCGCGGGGAAGAAGTTGCGCCCGAGGAACGGCACGAGCGCGAAAGACGCGCCGACAATGCACAGGAAGCCGATCACGAACACCGGACGATGCGCCAACGCGAGCCCAAGAAAGTTATGGTAGCCGCCGCGAATGCGCTCGAACTGCTTCTCGAAGCCGCGCTGGAACCAGACGAACGGATTGCGCGACTTCGGCGGCTCACCCTCGTGGTGGACGTGCGGCTTCAGCAAATAGTTCGCCATGGTCGGCACCAGCGTGCGCGACAGGATGAACGACCAGATCATCGCGAACATCACCGCTTCCGCCATCGGCACGAACAGGAAGCGCGCGACGCCGGTCAGGAAGAACATCGGCACGAACACGATGCAGATGCAGAGCAGCGACACGAAGGCCGGCGTCACGATCTGGTTGGCGCCGTCGAGGATCGACTGCTCGACCGGCTTGCCCTGCTCCAGATGGTAATTGATGTTCTCGATGGTCACCGTGGCGTCGTCGACGAGGATGCCGACCGCGAGTGCGAGGCCGCCGAGCGTCATGATGTTCAGCGTCTCGCCGATCGCCGACAGCATGATGATGGCGCCGAGCACCGACAGCGGGATCGAGACCGCGATGATGATGGTCGAGCGCCAGCTGCCGAGGAACAAGAGGATCATGACGCTGGTGAGCAGCGCCGCGATCACGCCTTCGAAGGCAACGCCCTCGATCGCGCCGCGGACGAACACGGACTGGTCGCCGATGAAGCCGATCTTCAGGGCGTCCGGCAGCTGGTCCTTGACGTCGATCACCTTCTGCTTGATGCCGGCGATGATATCGAGCGTCGAGGTCGCGCCCGCCTTCAGCACCATCATCAGCACCGAGCGGTTGCCGTCGACATGGACGATGTTGGTCTGCGGCGGATTGCCGTCGCGCACGGTCGCGACGTCGCGGACATAGACCATCGCGCCGTTGACGGTCTTGATCGGCAGATTGCCGAGCTCGTCGATCTTGAGCGGCGAGTTGTTGAGCTGGATGTTGTACTCGAAGGTCCCGATCTTCTGGGTGCCGACCGGCGTGATCAGGTTCTGCGCGGCGAGCGCGTTGGCGACGTCCTGGCCGGACAGGCCGCGGGCCTGGAGCGCGGTGGGGTCGAGGTCGATCTGGACCTGGCGCTGCTTGCCGCCGAACGGATACGGGATCGCCGCACCCGGCACGGTGACCAGCGGCGTGCGCAAATTGTTGATGCCGATGTCGGCGAGGTTCTGCTCGGTCAGGCCGTCGCCCGACAGCGCTACTTGGATGATCGGCACGGTCGAGGCGGAGTAGTTCAGGATCAAGGGCGGCGTCGCGCCGGGCGGCAGCTGCTTCAGCAGCGTCTGCGAGATCGCCGTGACCTGCGCGTTGGCGGTGCGGATGTCGACGGTCGGCTGGAAGAAAATCTTGACGATGCCGAAGCCGTTATAGGAGTTGGCGACGATGTGCTCGATGTCATTGACCGTGGTCGTCAGCGAGCGCTGGAACGGCGTGGTGATGCGCCCGGACATCTGGTCCGGCGGCAGGCCGGTGTACTGCCAGACCACGCCGATCACGGGGATGCGGATCTCAGGGAAGATGTCGGTCGGCGTCCGCATCGCGGCCAGCGGCCCGATGATCAGGAGCAGAAGCGCGAGCACGACAAACGTGTAGGGTCGGCTCAGGGCAATACGGACCAGAGCAATCATTCGTCAGGCAATTCCAATCAGGGACAGGGAACAGGCCCCACCTGTTCCTCGGCTGATTTACCCGAACACCGCTGAAATGGCCAACGGCAGCGCGTCACGCGCGGTCACTTCCCTGCTATCGCACAGCGAAATCGCATTCCAGATATGCAGCCTCTGCCCGAAAGGTTACAGCGGCGCCTTTCCGCTGCGTAAAGGCGACGCACGATGGCGCCGCCTTCGGCACTGCCACATGTTCCCGCCGCTAGGCGGCGCGGACCGAGCCCAGGAACTTGCCGACCTCGAGCCTCAACCGGCTCGAATCGCGGGACAGCATCTGCGCGGCCGAGAGGACCTGGGCGGAGGCCGAGCCGGTTTCGGACGCGCCGCGCTGGACGTCGCCGACGTTGGACGAGACCTGCTGGGTACCTTGAGCCGCCTGCTGCACGTTGCGGGCGATCTCCTGCGTCGCCGCGCCCTGCTCTTCCACGGCCGCCGCGATCGCCGAGGAAATCTCGGACAGGCGTGTGATGGTGCCGCTGATCTCGCTGATGGCGCTGACCGACTCCTCTGTCGCAGCCTGGATGCCGCCGACCTGCTGGCCGATCTCGCCGGTCGCCTTGGCCGTTTGCTCGGCGAGCGCCTTCACCTCGGACGCCACGACCGCGAAACCGCGGCCGGCCTCGCCGGCCCGCGCCGCCTCGATGGTGGCATTCAGCGCCAGAAGGTTGGTCTGGCCGGCGATGGCATTGATGAGCTCGACGACGTCGCCGATGCGCGCCGCGGCCCGCGATAATTCGCTGACGCGCTCGGTGGTGGCATGCGCTTGGCTGACCGCCTCGCCGGCAATCCTGGAAGAGTCCTGCACCTGCCGGGAGATCTCGCGCACCGACGACGACATCTCTTCGGCAGCCGAGGCTACCGAATGAACGTTGGCGGAGGCTTCCTCGGAGCCGCCCGCAACCGCCGTCGCCAGTTCCTGGGCCCGGCCCGCGGTCGAGGACAGGGTCGAGGCCGAAGCCTCGAGTTCGGTCGCGGCCGACGAGACGGTCTCGACGATCTCACCGATCGCCGCCTCGAAACCATCGGCGAGCCTGGTCATCTCCGCCTTGCGCTTGTCCTCGGCGCGGCGCTGCACCGCCTGCACCTCATCGCGGCTGAAACGGATGATGGTCTGAACGGTCTGGAGATTACGCAGGGCCTCGCCGATCTCGTCGTCGCGCTCGATGACGATGCGGTTGTCGAGCTTGTCCTGCACGAGATTGAGCATAGTGTCGTTGAGATGCTGTATCGGCCCCTGGACCGCGCGCATGGTCGCAAGCCCGGCGAAGCCGACGATGGCCGCACCGGCAACAGCCAGCAGCGTCAGGATCAAGCTGGTCGAGCCGCCGGTGGCGAGCGCGCCGCCGATCCCGAGCACGAGCATGAACAACGCCTGGAGCACCATCGTCGTGACGAGGCGGGCCTTGAGCGTCCGCGTGAAAACGCTGAAGCGGTCGAGCAGCGAGCGGCGGCGGATGATGCCGGCGTCGATGCGATAACCATGCGATCTCTTGTCGCGGATCGCGGCGTAGACCTCCTCGGCGAGCTTGCGCTGGTCGGCCGGCAGCTTGGCACGGATCGAGGTGAAGCCAGTGACCTGGCCATTTTGACGGATCGGAGACGCGGTCGCCAGCACCCAATAATGGTCGCCGTTCTTGCGCCGGTTCTTCACCGCGCCGAGCCACGGCTTGCCTGCCTTCAGCGTGTCCCAGAGATTCTGGAAAGCCTCCGGCGGCATGTCGGGGTGGCGGACGATGTTGTGCGGCTGGCCCATCAGCTCGTCGGACGTGAAGCCCGCGGCCGCGACGAAGTCCTCGTTGAAGTAGCTGAGCTTGCCCCTCAAATCGGTCCGGGAGACGATCAGCGTTTCATCCCTGATCGGATATTCGATGTCGGTGACGGGAAGGTTCTTTCGCATGGCAAGCCTCAATCGAATCGCGAACGCATTTTCGTGCTGCCATTCATAAAAGGCGCATTTAACCATCGATGAAACCACCGATACCGTACGATTACTGGAGCTCCCCCTGATGCTACCGGCACGCGCCATCATGCTACCGGCCAAAGCGAAACGAGCAGCGCTTTTGGCGCCGCTCGTCGTCGGATCGATTGGCTGCGCGATTGCTTACGCCGCGCGGACGTTGGTCAGGAACTTGCTGACCTCGGTCTTGAGACGGTTGGAGTCGTTCGACAGCATCTGCGCCGCCGACAGCACCTGCGAGGAGGCGGTGCCGGTCTCGGTGGCGCCACGCTGCACGTCGGTGATGTTCGACGAGACCTGCTGGGTGCCCTGGGCGGCCTGCTGAACGTTGCGGGCGATCTCCTGGGTCGCTGCGCCCTGCTCTTCCACCGCAGCCGCGATGGCCGAGGAGATTTCCGAGAGACGCTCGATGGTCGAGGAGATCTCCTTGATCGCGCCGACCGAGTCGTTGGTCGCCGCCTGGATGCCGGAGATCTGCTGGCCGATCTCGCCGGTCGCCTTGGCGGTCTGCTCGGCGAGCGCCTTCACCTCGGACGCGACGACCGCGAAGCCGCGGCCGGCTTCACCGGCACGCGCCGCCTCGATGGTGGCATTCAGCGCCAGCAGGTTGGTCTGGCCGGCGATGGTGTTGATCAGCTCGACGACGTCGCCGATGCGGGACGCAGCCTTGGAGAGCTCGCTGACGCGCTCGGTGGTGGCACGGGCCTGGCCGACGGCGTCGCCCGCCATGCGGGCCGATTCCTGCACCTGACGGCTGATCTCGCCCACGGACGACGCCATCTCCTCGGTCGCCGAGGCCACCGACTGCACGTTGGTCGAGGCTTCCTCCGAAGCGCCGGCAACCGTGGTCGCGAGCCGCTGGGAGCGGTCGGCGGTCGAGGTCAGCGTCGAGGCGGAGGCTTCGAGCTGGGTCGAGGCCGACGACACGGTCTGGACGATCTCGCCGATCATCGTTTCGAAATCGCGGGTGATGTTGTCGACGCGGCGGCCGCGCTCGATCTTGGCCTCGGCATCGGCCGCTGCGGCCTCGTCGGCTGCCTTCTTGGCGATCAGCGCTTCCTTGAATATCTGGAGCACGTCGGCCATGGCGCCGATCTCGGTCTTCTCACCGCGATGCGGGACCTTGGCGGAGAGGTCGCCTTTACCCAGCGCCTGCATCGGCTCGATGATCGAATTGATGCCGCTGGAGACGTCCTGCACGAGATAGAAGCTGACACCGACGCCGATGATGACGGCGGCGCCGAGGATGATCGAGACCAGCATGAAAGCGTAGTAGTAGCTGTCGGCGGCGTCCTGAGCGGCCTGGTCGCCACCCTTGGTGTTGAGATCGATGTCCTTGGTCAGGACTTCGTCCGACGCGAGGCCAATCTTGTTGACCGTCTTGGTGTTCAGCTCCTGGGCATCATGCGGGACCTTGCCGGCCTCCTTGCGCGACAGCGCGAAAACCTCTTCCGTGCCCTTCTTGTAATCGTCCCAGAGCTTGGACCATTCGCTGTAGAGCTTTCGCTCCTCGGGCGAAGTGATCATCGGCTCGTAGGCCTTGCGGGACTTGGCGAGCGTCTCGATGACGGTCGCAGCCGTCTTTTCGTTGGCAAGCTTCTCCTCGAGGGTCTCGGAGAGCATGTGCTGGCGGACCACGTTGCGGTAGGTGATGACGCTGGCGCGGAGTTCGCCGAGCACCCGCACGCTGGGCAGCCAGGTCGTGGTGATGTCGGTGGTGTTGGCGTTCATCGACCGCATCTTCATGACGGCGAGCAGGCCCATGCCGGTCATCGCGACCAGCAGGAACGCCACGACACTGATGATCTTGGCGCGAATGGAGATGGTGGCGAACATAAGCGGTCTCTTTGCGTTGGCGCGGCGCGCGTCCGGAAATGGTGGATCAACCAAAAGGCGCGGCGCCAATATCCAACAACAAAGCGACTCGGCAGGTTGTTAACTACGACTCCGCACGACCACGGAACCCGAAAGAAGTGAACGAGGGACTAAAAACGTCCTGCGCTCAGCGCATGAGCCCAAGCGCATCGGAGAAAAATTCCGGCCCGCCGAAATTGCCGGACTTCAATGCGAGCAGCATGTCGCCTTCGACACCCACCGCGCGCAACACCGGAACACCAGCCGCGATCTCCACTCCTACGAGAAATCCCGGGATCTTCAACCGATCGACCACCGCGCCGGATGTCTCGCCGCCAGCGACGACCAATCGCCGAACGCCTGATTTCACAAGGCCTTCCGCAAGGTCGGCCATCGTCTGCTCGATGGCGTGCCCGGCCGCGTCACGGCCGTGACGTGCCTGGAGCGCGGCGACCTGATCCGGCGTCGAGCTCGATGCGATCAGCACCGGACCTTCGGCCAATCGTGGCCTTGCCCAGTCGAGCGCGCGCTGCGCTTCGCCCGCTCCCGTAAGAATACGGTCAGGGTCGAGATGAAGCACCGGCATGACCTTTTCGGCGCTGGCGATCTGCCTGAGCGTCGCCTGCGAGCAGCTTCCGGCGAGGCAGGCCGCCGGTCCGCCGACCACAGCACCGGTATCGCCGCTCGCGGCGGCTGACTTGACCTTGCCCGTCGAGACGAGCGCCCGCGCCAGCCCGAGACCGATGCCGGAGGCGCCGACCGACAACCGATGTTCGGCCGCCACCAGACCGATGGTCTCGAGGTCGCGGTCGAACACGGCGTCGATGACCGCAGCGCCGATGCCGTTGCCGGCGAGTTCGGCTAGCCGCGCCCGCACGGCTTCTGCGCCGCGGGTGACGGTTGCGAGGTCGACGAGGCCGATCTGCGTCTTGCTCTGGCGCGCCAGCACGCGCACCAGGTTCGAATCGCGCATCGGATTGAGCGGATGATCCTTCAGCGGGCTCTCGTTCAGCGGCACGGCGCCGACGAACAGATTGCCCTGATAGACGGTGCGGCCGGTCTCCGGGAAGGCCGGCGTCACCAGCACGTTCGCCTCGCCGCAATCGGCGCGCAGCGCGTCCATGACGGGACCGATATTGCCGGCATCGGTGGAATCGAAGGTGGAGCAGATCTTGAACAGCACATGGTTCGCGCCGCGGCCGCGCAGCCATTTATCGGCTGCGCGCGAACGCGATACCGCAAGGCCCGCCTCGATCGAGCGGCTCTTCAAGGACACCACGACAGCGTCGACCTCGGGCAGCGCCAGATCATCGGCGGGGATGCCGATGGTCTGCACCGTGCGCAGGCCCGCGCGCGTCAGCGTATTGGCGAGATCGGAGGCGCCGGTGTAATCGTCGGCAATGCAACCCAGTGCAAGAGTCACGGCTTCACTCCCGCATAGGGCATGAACCAGGCGAGGCCATCGGTGGTCTTGCCGCGCGGATTGTATTCGCAACCGACGAAGCCGGCATAACCGAGCCGGTCGAGCTCGGCGAACAGGAACGGATAGTTCAGCTCCTCCCCGTCGGGCTCGTTGCGGGAGGGAATGCTGGCGATCTGGATGTGACCGATGATCGGCATCATCTCGCGCAGGCGCATGGTGACGTCACCATGGATGATGCCGCAGTGATAGATGTCGAACTGCAGCTTGAGGTTCGGAAGCCGCAACTCCTGGATCAGATCGCGCGCGAAGCCGAAATCGTTGAGGAAGTAGCCGGGCACGTTGCGGGCATTGATCGGCTCGATCACGATGTCGATGCCGTGCGGCGCGAAGAACTCGGCGGCCCATGCCACGGACTTGTAGAACGCCTCGATCGCGACTCGCTCACCGCGGTTGGCGATGCCCGCCATCAGGTGCAGGCGCTTGACGCCGGTCGCCTTGGCATAAGGCAGCGCGGTCTCCAGGCTCGCCTTGAGATCGCCAAAGCGCGCCGGCAACGCAGCAAAGCCTTTCTCGCCGGCGTTCCAGTCGCCCGGTGGCAGGTTGAACAACGCCTGAGTCAGGCCGTTGCGCTTGAGCCGCTCGCCGACGGCCTCGGCGGGATGCTCGTAGGGAAAAAGAAATTCGACGGCGGTGAAGCCGGCCTGCGCGGCCGCATCGAAGCGGTCGAGGAACGGCACCTCGGTGAACATCATCGAGAGGTTGGCGGCGAAACGGGGCATTGGTGATCCTCTGTTACTTGTCGCCGGGAAGTTTGACGCCGGTGACCTGCGCATACATGCGCGCCACCGAAGCGTCGTCATCGCGGCCCATGCCGGCTGCCGATGTCATCAGGAACATCTGGAGCGCGGCGGCCGAGACCGGCACCGGGAATCTGGCGGTCCGCGCCATGTCCTGAATGATGCCGAGATCCTTGACGAAAATCTCGACCGCGCTGCGCGGCGTGTAATCGCCGTCGAGCACGTGCGGCATGCGGTTCTCGAACATCCATGAATTGCCGGCCGAGGCCGTGATCACCTCATAGACCTTGCGGATGTCGAGGCCCTGCTTGGCCGCGAACGCCATCGCTTCGCTGGCGGCGGCGATATGCACGCCGGCCAGCAACTGGTTGATCATCTTGAAGGCGGCACCCTGCCCCGCGGCATCGCCAAGCTCGTAGAGCTTTGCCGCCATGGCATCGAGCGCGGGCCGCGCCTTTGCGAACGCGGCGGCGCTGCCGGAGGCGAGGATCGTCAGCTCGCCCTGCGCGGCGCGCTGGGCTCCGCCGGAAATCGGCGCATCGAGATAATGCCGACCGGTTGCCTCGAGCTGCTTGGCGAGGCGCCTCGCCACGTCAGGATCCATGGTGGCGGACGAGATGAAGACAGCGTCCTTCGGCAGCGTCTCGGCGACGCCATCCTTCCCGAACAGGATCGTCTCCGTCTGCGCGGCGTTGACGACGACGCTCACCACGATGTCGGCGCCTTTGGCCGCTTCGGCCGGCGTCTTCGCACCCGCGCCACCATCCTTCACGAACCGCGCCACGGCGTCGGCCGAAACGTCGCAGCCGGTAACGGCATGGCCGGCGCGCTTCAGCGAGGTCGCCATGCCGTATCCCATCGAGCCAAGCCCGATGACGGCGATGCGCTGATTTTGTGAGGTGGAGGCGGCCATGCAACTAACCCTTGCGAACGTTTCCTGGACGGCCGACCTTTGCGGCGGCTCGTCAAACCGAATAACACGCCTTGGCCGCGCTGCCAAAGCGTGAGACAAGCGGGCATGACGGCCATGAAAACTGAAACGAGCAACGAGACACGGCTGCGTGAGGATATCTGCCGCTTCGGGCGGTCCCTGTTCGAGCGCGGGCTGACGCCGGGCTCCTCGGGCAATATCAGCGTCAGGCTGGATGGCGGCGGCTGGCTGGTGACGCCGACCAATGCGTCGCTCGGCTTCCTCGATCCCGCAAAACTGTCGCGGCTGGACGACCAGGGCCGGCTGGTTTCGGGCGACGCACCGACCAAGGAAGTTCCGCTGCACAATGCGCTCTACGACACGCGCGGCAGCGCCCGCGCAATCGTGCACCTGCACTCCACCCATTCGGTCGCGCTCTCGATGCTGCCCGAGATCGATCCGCGCGCCGCGCTGCCGCCGATGACGGCCTATTATCTGATGAAGTGCGGCGCCACCGCGCTCGTGCCCTATTACCGCCCCGGCGATCCCGCGGTCGCGGATGCCATCAAGGGGCTGGCGGGGAAGTATTCGTCCGTGCTGCTCGCCAATCACGGCCCGGTCGTCGCCGGCGACACGCTGGAAGCCGCGGTGTTCGCGACGGAGGAGCTGGAGGAGACGGCGAAGCTGTACCTGCTGCTGCGCGGGATGAACCCGCGGTATCTGTCACCGGAGCAGGTGACGGATCTGGTGAAGGTGTTCGGGGTGACGCTGCCGGAGCACGGGCACGAGCATTGAGCCCCGGCTCTAACCTCGTCATTGCGAGCGCAGCGAAGCAATCCAGACTGCCTCAGCATTGACAGCCTGGATTGCTTCGTCGCTTCGCTCCTCGCAATGACGGTAGCGCCTACAGCCCCAGATACGCCTTGCGCACGTCGGGATTGCCCTTGATCTCCGCGGACGGGCCCTGCATCAGCACGCGGCCGGTTTGCAGGATGTAGGCACGGTCGGCTATCTCGAGGCACTCGGCCATGCGCTGCTCGACGATCAGGACGGTCATGCCGGAGTCGCGGATGAGCTTCACGGCCTGGAAAATCTCGTCGACCAGTTTTGGCATGATGCCCTGGGAGGGCTCGTCCAGCATCAAGAGCCGCGGGCGCGTCATCAGCGCGCGGCCGATGGCGAGCATCTGCTGCTCGCCGCCGGAGAGCGTCTCGGCGCGCTGGTCGAGACGTTCGGCCAGACGCGGAAACAGCTTGAAGACGAGATCGAGCGGGCCTTCACGATCGGCCTCGCCGCGGTAGAGATAGCTGCCGAGGCGAAGATTGTCGCGCACCGACAGGCGCGGGAACAGGCGGCGGTTCTCCGGCACATAGGCGATGCCGGCCGCCGTGATGTGGTGCTGCGCCATGCCGTTGAGACGCTTGCCGTCGAAGGTCACGGTGCCCGAGCGCGGACGCTCGGCACCGGCGATCGATTTGAGCAGCGTCGACTTGCCGGCGCCGTTGGCGCCGGCGACACAGACGATTTCGCCCTTGGTGACCTCGATGCTGACCGCGGAGATCGCGACCAGGCCCTGATAGGCGGTCGTGACTTCATGCACCGACAGCATGACGATCTCCCAGATATGCCTTGATCACCTTGGGATCGCGGACGACGTCGGCGGGCTTGCCCTCGACCAGCACCTTGCCGAGGTCGAGCACGATGGCGCGATCAACCAGCGGCATCACGATCTCCATGACATGCTCGACCATCAGCACGGTAATGCCGGCATCGCGAACCTTGCGCACCAACGCCACGCCGGTCTGCGCCTCGGTCGGCGTGAGGCCGGTGAGGACTTCGTCGAGCAGCAGCAGTTTCGGTTCGGTCGCGAGCGCACGGGCGACTTCGAGGCGGCGCTTCTCGGCCGGCACGAGGTCGCTGGCGAGCACGTCGGCGCGGGCGGCGAGGCCGGTGAACTCCAGCACCTCATGCGCCTTGCGGCGCGCCTCGCGCATCACGGTGTTGCGCACGAGTGCTCCGACGATGACGTTGTCGATGACGGTCATGGTCTCGAAACTCTTGACCACCTGGAAGGTGCGGCCGACACCGCGTTGGCAGCGCTCGGCGGCCGGCAGATGGGTGACATCCTCGCCGTCGAACCAGATCGAACCCTGGGTCGGCGGCAGGACGCCGGCGATGAGATTGAACAGCGTCGACTTGCCGGCGCCGTTCGGGCCGATCAGACCGACGATCTCGCCGCGGCCGACCGAGATCGAGACGTCGCTGTTGGCAATGAGGCCGCCGAATCGCTGCCAGACGCCGCGGGTTTCAAGGAGCGCGGTCATCGCGTGGCTCCTTTCGCTTTTGAACGGGAGAACAAGCTGACCAATCCCCGCGGCAGGGCCAGCGAGATCGCCACGATCAGTGCGCCGTAGACGATGAGGTCGACGCCGCGGCCGGAGCCGCCGATATAGGAGCGCGTCAGCTCGGTCATCGGGATCAGGATGGCCGCACCAAGCACGGGCCCCCAGAGCGTGCCGATGCCGCCGAGCACCGCCGGCAGGGCCATCAGCAGCGAGAACTGGAAGCCCATCACGCTTTCAGGATCGATATAGGCGAGAAACTGCGCATAGAAGGCGCCGCCGATGGCGACGAGGAAGGCGGAGACCGCGGCCGCGCCCATCTTGGAGTTGAACACGACGACGCCGAGGCTTTCAGCCGCCTCCGGATTGTCCTTCACCGCGCGCCACCAGAAACCCCATTTGGAATCTTCCAGCCACCAGGTGACGAACCAGGCGAGGCTGCACAGCACCAGCGCGAAATAGAAGTACGGCAGCTTGCTGCGCATGAACTGGAATTTCAGCCAGCTATCGCCGCGCACCGGAACGGTGATGCCCATCGCAGCCCCCGCCCACTCCCAGTTCTGGAACAGCAGCAGGCCGATCTCGGCGATGACGATGGTCGCGATCACGAAGTAATGGCCGCGCAGGCGGAAGAAGGGATAGCCGAGCCCCATCGCGATCACAGCCGCGATGACACCGCCGGCGAGCATGCCGAACCAGGGCAGCACGCCGAACTTGGTGAACAAGAGCTCGGTGGTGTAGGCGCCGATGCCGAAATAGAGCGCGTGGCCCAGCGAGATCTGGCCACAATAGCCGGAGAGGATGTTCCAGCTCTGCGACAGCGCGGCGTACATCAGGGTCAGGATCAGGATGTTCTGGACGTAGACATCCTTGATGAACAGCGGCGCGAGGGCTGCGAGCCCGGCCAGGACCGCGGCGATGATGAGGTCGCGGCGGCGCCGCGCGGCAAAATTCTTGTCCATCACATCGACCCGAACAGGCCACGCGGCCGGATGAAGACGACGAGGAGATAGACGGCGTAGATGCCGACCGATTTCAGCGACGGCGGCAACACCAGTGCGGTCACCGCCTCGACGAGGCCGACGATGATGCCGCCGGCGAAGGCGCCGAACACGCTGCCGAAGCCGCCGAGCGCCACCGTGACATAGGCGATCAGGGCGAAGGAGGCGCCGACGTCGGGATAGATGTAGAAGAACACCGCCATGATCGCGCCAGCAAGACCGACCAGCGCGGCGCCAAGGCCCCAGCCGAACGCGAACACGCGGTTCTTGTCGATGCCGACCAGCGCGACCGCGCCGGGATCCTCGCGGGTGGCCTCCAGCGCGCGGCCGAAGTCGGTGCGGTGGATGAAGAAATAGAGACCGGCGAAGGCCGCGATCGAGACCAGCGCCCCGACCAGTTGCGGCTCCGGCAGGAAGATGCCGGCAATCGAGATGGTCTTGCCGCCGAGCCAGGACTGCGGAATGCTGCGATAGTCAGGCGTGAAGAAGTACTGCGCGAGGCCGCGCATCACGATGGCGAGGCCGAAAGTGGTGAAGATCTGCACCATGCCGGCATTGGCCTTGGCCCGCATGGCGAAGCGTACGATCAATAAGTAGACCACCGCTCCGAAGATGAAGAGCGCCGCCGCGACCAGCGGCGCGGACAGCAAGGGGTCGATCGCGAAGAACGCGAACAGGAAGAAGGACAGGTACATCGCGATCATCAGGAACTCGCCATGGGCGAAGTTCGTGACGTCCATCAGGCCGAAGATCAGCGCGAGGCCGACCGCGATCAGCCCGTAGAGCAGGCCCATGAGAAGGCCGCTCGCGAGACTCTGGATAATGGCTTGGGCTGTCAAAAGTCTGTCCCCCGAAATACGTCCTCATCCTGAGGAGCGCGCGTGAGCGCGCGTCTCGAAGGATGGCCCGCCCTCGTCCTTCGAGACGCGGGCTGCGCCCGCTCCTCAGGATGAGGGCGGGAGCTACATCTGAGCTCCCGCTGCTCCCGCAGCGCTTACTTCATCGGCCAGGTCGCTTCGGCGATCGCGGCCTGCGGCGGGAAGATGGTGACGAACTTGCCGCCGATATATTGCAGCAGCACCGGGTCGGCGTCGTTGTTCTGGCCGGCCTCGTCGAACTTGACGCGCTTCCAGGGCATGATGGTCTGCTCGCCCGGGATGTCGGTGGCGGCGAGCGCGTCGCGGATCTTCTCGCCATCGGCCGACTTGGCGCGGTTGATCGCGTCGGCGAGGATGATCAGACCCATGAACTGGCGCGAGGTGAGGTCGTTGAAGTCCTTGCCCGAGCGCGCCTTGAACATGTCGTTGATCTTGCCGACCATCGGACGCTTCTGCGCGAGGTCGAGCGAGAAGGTGCCGCGCGAGATCACGCCTTCGAGCTTGTCGCCGACGGCGTCATAGAGCGCCTTCTCGGAGAAGCCGGCGTCTTGCGCCACGATCGCGTTCGGCTTGTAGCCGAGCTCGGCCATGGTCTTGACCAGCAGGATGCCGTCGGTGGTGTAGCTCGAGGGCATCAGCACGTCGGCATTGGCGGTCTTGAGCTGCTGCACTTCGGCCGAGAGCGAGGGCGAGTTGGCGCGGTACTTGATGTCCGTGACGATCTTGTAGCCGCGCTCGCCGGCGATCTTGGCCTGGGCGTTGCCGGAATCGGTGCCGAAGATGGTGTCCTCGTGGAACAGCGACAGCGTCTCGATCTTGGTGCCCTTCTTCTTCATGGCATCGAAGAAGTCGAACATCGCGGCCGAGTACATCTCGTCGTGCGGCGCGGCGCGGAAGTAATATTTGAGGCCGCGGCGATGCAGGCTCGGCGAGGAGTTGTCGGCCGAGACGAACGGGATCTGGTAGCGTTCGCAGATCTGGCTGACGGTGACGGCGACCGCGCTCTGATAGGTGCCGATGATGGCGGAGACCTTCTCCTGCGTGATCAGGCGCTCGGCTTCGGCGCGGCCCTTCTGCGGGTCGGCCTGGTGGTCGGCGAACACGAGACGCACCTTGGCGCCGCCGAGGCCCGGCAGGCCCTCGCCCTTGGCGAGCGGCAGGTCGAAATCGGTGTCCTTGTTGATGACCTCGAGCGCGGTCTCATAGGCCTTCTGCGCGTCGACGCCCTGCTGGGCGCTGCCGCCGGAGAACGGATAGATGACGCCGATGACGACCTCCGAGGTCTGCGCACGTGCGGCTAGCGGCACCAGCGCAGCGGTAGCGGTGGCACCTAATAGAACGTCGCGGCGAGTGATCGTCATGGGTGAATTTCCCTGTTACTGAATTTGCGCGTATCGAATGAAGTGATTGGTGGAGAGCGTAAAGCCCGAAGAAGCAGCAAACGCTGCCTACTAAATCACGGCCATGTTCCTGTTCTTCAGATCCGTCACCAGCATCAAGCCGGGCGAATGCGTGATCGCGAACGGCAGCTTGGCGGCGTTGATGACCGATTGCGGCGTCACGCCACAGGCCCAGAACACCGGGATCTCGTCGTCGGCGACAGGTACGGGATCACCGTAATCGGGCTTGGCGATGTCCTTGATGCCGATCAGATGCGGATGGCCGAGATGCACGGGCGCGCCGTGCACAGCGGGATAGCGCGAGGTGATCTGCACCGCGCGGATCGCATCGGCCGGCTTGAACGGACGCATCGACACCACCATGGGGCCGGCGAAAGGACCGGCCTCGCCGCAGGCGATGTTGGTGCGGTACATCGGCACGCGCACATTCTGTTCGATGTGGCGGATCGGCATGCCCTCGTCGAGCAGCGCTTCCTCGAACGAGAACGAACAGCCGAGCACGAAGGTCACGAGATCATCGCGCCAAAAGCTGGTGACGTCGGTCGGCTCGTCCACCACCTCACCGTCGCGCCAGACGCGGTAGCGCGGCACGTCGGTACGGATGTCGAGATCGGCGCCGAGCGCGGGGATGTATGGGCTGCCGACGTCGGACATGCCGATGATCGGGCACGGCTTCGGATTGAGCGTGCAGAAGCGGTGAAAGGCGCTGGCGTATTCGGCCGGCAGGATCGCCAGATTGCCCTGGACGAAGCCGGGGGCGACCCCGGCCGTGGAACCCACCTCACCGCCACGATAGGCGCGCCGGGCCTGACGGCTCGGGAGGGTGTCGGTTGTTTCAGTTTGCTGCGCTGCCACCAAAACAGTCATCGGATTGACCTGCCTATAAACTCGACAAAGACAGCCAACACCAAGCGTGCTATAAAGTCTAATCTTCCTTTCTAATCGATATCGATAAATCCAATTTATCGATCAGGAAAATCCTTCCAATGCTGGACTTCAGGTCGATCGAAACCTTTCTCTGGGTTGTGAAGCTCGGCAGCTTTCGCGGCGCTGCAGCAAGGCTCAATACGACCCAGCCGGCGATCTCCCAGCGCATCGCCCAGCTCGAGCGCGAGATGGGCGTGAAGCTCCTCAACCGCGACCATCGCGTGGCCTCGCCGACGCCGAGCGGACGGCAGATGATGGTCTACGCGGAAAAGCTGATTGGCCTGCGCGCAGCCATGATGGCGGAGATCGGCGACCGCTCGGCGATGCGCGGCGTGATGCGCCTCGGTGTCGCCGAGACCATCGTGCACACCTGGCTGCCGCGCCTCGTGAAGAGCGTGAACGAGGTCTATCCGAACCTGTCGCTGGAGATCGAGGTCGACATCACGCCGAACCTCACCGCGCGCCTGCTCGCGCAGGAGATCGAGCTGGCCTTCGTGGTGGGACCTTTGTCAGCCTCCGGCGTGCACAATCGCGTGCTCGCCGATTATCCGATCGGCTTCCTCGCGAGCCCCTCGCTCGGGCTCGGCAACGGCCCGGTGACGCGCGCCGAGCTCGCGCGGTTTCCGATCATCACCTTCCCGCGCAAGACCAGGCCTTACGAGGTCGTGCGCGAGGTGTTCGACCGGCCGGAGCTGCCGCCGATCCGCCTGCATGCGTCCGCTTCGCTGGCGACCGTCATTCACATGGCGATCGAAGGGCTCGGCATCGCCGTGATCCCGGACGCTATCGTCGAGAAAGAGCTTGCCGACGGGCGGCTGCAGCTTCTCGACACCGATCTTGCGATCGCGCCGCTGACATTCACCGCGAGCTGGCTCGCCTCGCCCGACGTCGTCGCCGTGGAGCGCGTCGCCGAGCTTGCACGGCAGATTGCGCAGAGGAGCCTTGCGGTTGACGCGCCCGCGCTGGCGGGTCATTGAAAAAGGCGCCGGATAATCGAGAGACCCAACGCATGAGCCGAGCCGCCACGAACCTGCAAATCGATTCCGCCCGCCTGTGGGGCTCCATCCACGAGACCGCGCAATTCGGCGGGACGGCCAAGGGCGGTGTGCGGCGGCTGACACTGAGCGCAGAAGACAAGCAGGTGCGCGACTGGTTCCGCAAGGCCTGCGAGGATGCCGGACTGGAAGTCCACGTCGATGCGCTCGGCTCGCAGTTCGGCCTACGCAAGGGCCGCGACATGTCGAAGCTGCCCGTCGGTATCGGCTCGCATCTCGACACCCAGCCGACCGGCGGCAAATATGACGGCATCCTCGGCACGCTCGGCGCGCTGGAAGTGATCCGTACGCTGAACGACGCCGGCATCGAGACGGACGCGCCGATCTGCATCGTCAACTGGACCAACGAGGAAGGCTCGCGCTTCGCTCCGGCGATGATGGCCTCCGCGGCCTATGTCGGCGATTTCACCACCGACGACATCCTGTCGCGCAAGGATATCGACGGCACGACCGTCGGCCAGGCGCTCGACAGCATCGGTTATCGCGGCGAGAAGCCGGTCGGCTTCCAGAAGCTCGGCTGCTTCGTCGAGCTGCACATCGAGCAGGGACCGATCCTCGAAGCCGAAGGCAAGACCATCGGCGTGGTCGATTCCGGCCAGGGCGTGCTCTGGTACGACGGCAAGATTTCCGGCTTCGAGAGCCATGCGGGCTCGACCCCGATGCCGCTGCGGCGCGATGCGCTGGCAACGCTCTCCGAGATCGTGCTGGCGATGGAGGCGATCGCCAAGAAGCACGGGCCGAACGCGGTCGGCACCATCGGCGAGGCCGTGATCGCAAATCCCTCGCGCAACGTCATCCCCGGCGAGATCGCCTTCACTATGGATTGCCGCAGCGCCGATGGCGCGATCATGGATGCGCTCGACCGCGATCTGCGCGCCGCCATTGCCGAGATCGCCGCGCGCCGCAAGGTCGACGTGAAGATCGACCTCGTCTGGCGCAAGCCGCCGACGCATTTCGATCCCAAGCTGATCGCAGCCGTCGAGAACGCGGCGAAGACGCTCGGCTATTCCGCGCGCCGTATCACCTCCGGCGCCGGCCACGACGCCTGCAACCTCAACACCGTGATGCCTGCGGCGATGGTGTTCGTGCCCTGCAAGGACGGCATCAGCCACAACGAGCTGGAAGACGCCACGCAGCCCGACTGCGCCGCGGGGACCAACGTTCTCATGCATACCGTGCTGGCGATCGCCGGCGTCGCATCCTGACCGGAGAGAACCATGCGCGGAGTTTTCGTCGACGCCAACGAAGCCCTCGCCGTGATCATGGAGCGGCTGGAGAAATCAGGCGATCCCAAGGTGCGGATCCACAGGGATCCCGACATCAAGCCCGAGCAATATCCTGAGATCCTGGACGGCGCCGAGATCGCGATCGTTGATCACACGGCGCTTCCGACCGAGGTCGCGAAGAAGTGCGCAGGATTGAAGCACGTCGTCTTCCTCGGCACCGGCGCGCGCAGCTATATGAACCCGGAGGAGCTCGCCGAGCTCGGCATCTCCGTGCATCTGATCAAGGGCTATGGCGATACCGCGGTCGCGGAATCCGCGATCGCTCTGATGTGGGCCTCGGCCCGCGTCATCGCGATGATGGACCGCGAGATGCGCGCGGGAAGCTGGCTGCGCGAGGATGGTATGCAGCTCACCGGCAAGACGCTCGGCCTGATCGGCTTCGGCGGCATCGCAGCCGAGGTCGCGCGCATCGCCTCCGGCAGCGGCATGAAGGTGATCGCCTGGAACCGTTCGCCGAAGAGCCATCCGGGCGTCGAGTTCACCGATCTCGACACGCTGCTGGCGCGGAGCGACGTCGTGTCGCTGCACCTGCTGCTCAACGACGAGACGCGGGGCATGATCACGCGCGAGACAATCGCAAAAATGAAGCCGGGCGTCATCTTCGTCAACACCGCCCGCGCCGCCATCGTCGACGAGCAAGCGATGATCGACGCGCTGAAATCGGGCCACATCCGCCATGCCGGCCTCGATGTCTTCAACATCGAGCCCCTGCCCGGCGATCATCCCCTCACCAAAATTCCGAACGTGACGCTGTCGGCGCATTCCGCCTTCCGCACGCCGGAAGCGAGCGAAAACCTGATTGAAGCGGCATGGGTCCATTGCCGCCGGATCGTGAAAGGATAAGAACAACAACAATGGCCGACTATCGCACCATCAAGGCAGAGCCGCTCACCAACGCCATCCGCGCCATCGTCAAGGCGGGCGGCTCCTCGGACCGCGAGGCCGAGCTCGTGTCCACCAATCTCGTCGAGGCCAACCTCAAGGGACATGACTCCCATGGCGTCGGCATGATCCCGCGCTATGTCCAGAGCGTCACTAACGGCGGCCTCGCCGTGAACGCGCACGTCAAGATCGTGCTCGACACGGGTCCCCTTCTCACCCTCGACGGCCTCACCGGCTACGGCCAGGTGATCGGCCATGAGGCGATGGAGCTGGCGGCAGCGCGCGCCAAGCAAAACGGCGTGTGCCTCGTCGGCCTCTCCAACTCGCACCACATCGGCCGCATCGGCCACTGGGCCGAGCAGTGCATCGACCACGGGCTGGTCTCGATCCATTTCGTCAATGTGATCTCGCGCCCGATCGTGGCGCCCTGGGGCGGCAGCGATGCGCGCCACGGCACCAACCCGTTCTGCGTCGGCATCCCGCGCAAGGGCAAGGAGCCCATCGTGCTCGACTTCGCCACCAGCAGGATCGCGCAGGGCAAGACCCGCGTCGCCCACAACAAGGGCGTCGAGCTCGAGCCCGGCACCATCATCGACAACGAGGGCAAGCCCACCGTCAATCCGCGCTACACCGTGATCCCGCCGCACGGCGCCATCCTGCCGTTCGGCGAGCACAAGGGTTCGGGGCTCGCACTGGTGTGCGAAATCCTCGGCGGCGCGCTCTCCGGCGGGCAGGTGGTCAAGGGCCCGTCCGACGGCAAGTTCAACGTCCTCAACGGCATGCTCTCGATCGTCATCGACCCCAATAAGCTGGGCACCGGTGAAAACCTCGCGAGCGAAGTCGAAAGCTTCGTTGCCTGGCACACCGGCTCGCCTCCCGGCCCCGGCGTCGACAAGGTGAAGATCGCCGGCGAGCCCGAGCGCGAAACCAAGAAGAAGCGCCTCGCCGAAGGCATTCCTGTCGATCCCACCACCTGGCAGGAGATTATTGAGGCCGGCAAGAAGTTCGGGCTGGATCAGGCTGCGATCGAAAAGATCGTGGGCTGATCTTCGACCCGGCGCGGAAGTCGTACGTGGTGTCGTAGGGTGGGTTAGCCCCGCAGATGCGCAAAGCGCATCTGCTCGGCGTAACCCACCTCTTCTGTCTCTGCGGATACAAACAGTGGTGGGTTACGCCTTCGGCTAACCCACCCTACGCAGGGTCACTCCCGCCTCAGTCCACCATGTCCGCGACGGCCTTGCCGCAGGCCGTGGTGTCGGCATTGCCGCCGAGGTCCTTGGTCCGCAGCGTGCGCTCGGCCAGGGTGCGCTCGATCGCCTCGACGATCGACTTGCCGGCGACCTTCTCGCCGAGATGCTCGAGCATCATCGCGCCGGACCAGATCATGCCGATCGGGTTGGCGATGCCTTGCCCCGCGATGTCAGGCGCCGAGCCGTGCACCGGCTCGAACACCGACGGGAAATCGCCCTCCGGATTGATGTTGCCCGACGGCGCAATGCCGATCGTGCCGGTGCAGGCCGGACCGAGGTCGGAGAGGATGTCGCCGAACAGGTTGGAGCCGACCACGACGTCGAACCAGTCCGGATGCAGCACGAAGTTCGCGGTGAGAATGTCGATGTGGTACTTGTCCCACTTCACGCCCGGGAACTTCTTGGCCATTGCCTCCACGCGCTCATCCCAATAGGGCATGGTGATGGAGATGCCGTTCGACTTGGTCGCCGAGGTCAGGTGCTTCTTCGGCCGCGACTGGGCGAGCTCGAAGGCGAACTTCAGGATGCGGTCGACGCCGGTGCGGGTCATCACCGTCTGCTGCGTCACGAACTCGCGGTCGGTATCCGGGAACATGCGGCCGCCGACGGAGGAATATTCGCCTTCCGTGTTCTCGCGCACCACCCAGAAATCGATATCGCCGGGCTTGCGGTTGGCCAGCGGCGACGGCACGCCGGGCATCAGCCGCACCGGGCGCAGGTTCACGTACTGGTCGAACTCGCGGCGGAATTTGATCAGCGAGCCCCACAGCGAGACGTGATCCGGAATCTTGGCCGGCCAGCCGACCGCGCCGAAATAGATCGCATCGTGCTTGCCGATCTTCTCCTTCCAGTCATCCGGCATCATCTGGCCGTGCTTCTCGTAATAATCCCAGGACGAGAAGTCGAAATGGTCGAACTGCAGGGACACGCCGTGCTTCTTCGCGGCTGCCTCCATCACGCGCAGGCCTTCCGGCATCACTTCCTTGCCGATGCCGTCGCCGGGAATGACTGCGATCCGGTATTGTTTCTTGCTCATCGAAAACGTCCTTGGTTGGTCCGGCAGCCGCCGCCTTTTTGACCGCACTGCAATGGACCAAAGTCGGCGGCAGTGCAACGCTGCACTGCAATGTTGACCATGGCGCGGCCGAGCGCCTACTGATTTCATCCTGTATCCCACCGAGCGAGTACCCCTCATGGATCTGCATCTGCGTGGCAAGCGCGTCCTGATCACGGGCGCGTCCAAGGGCATTGGCGCAGCCGCCGCCGAGGCATTTGCCGAGGAAGGCGCAAACCTCCTGCTCGCCGCCCGCAGCGGCGACCAGCTCAAGGCGCTGGCTGACCGCCTGCGCTCGGCGCACCAGATCGATGCCACGACGAGCGTCGTGGACCTGCGCAATGACGATGACCTGGCGCGACTCGCCAGGGAGGCAGCCGACATCGACATCCTGGTCAACAATGCCGGCGACATCCCCGGCGGCTCGATCGACAAGATCGACGAGGCGGCCTGGCGGCACGCCTGGGAATTGAAAGTGTTCGGCTACATCAACCTGACGCGGCAGATCTATGCCCAGATGAAGGCGAAGGGCGGTGGCGTCATCGTCAACGACATTGGTGCCGCCGGCGAGAAGTTCGACGCCAACTACATCTGCGGCAGCGCCGGCAATGCCGCGCTGATGGCCTTCACCCGCGCGCTCGGGGGAAAGAGCCTCGCCGACAACATCCGCGTGGTCGGCATCAATCCCGGCCCTGTCGGCACCGACCGCCACGTCACCCTGCTCAAGACGCGGGCAAAACACCAGTTCGGCGACGAGAGCCGCTACAAGGAATTCCAGAAGAGCCTGCCGCTCGGCAGGCCTGCGCATGCGCGCGAGATCGGCGATCTCATGGCGTTCCTCGCGTCGGATCGCGCCGGCTATACGTCAGGCGTGATCTATACGGTGGACGGCGGCATCAGCGCCGGCTGGGGTTAACTCGATCCTCGTCATTGCGAGCGCAGCGAAGCAATCCAGGAATGTGGCCGCGGTGGCAAACTGGATTGCTTCGCTACGCTCGCAATGACGGACCAAAATATGCACAGGAGTAAAATAGTTGTCTCAAGACCTGATCCGTGAAACCGCCTGCGCCGTCGTCGACAAGCTGCGTTCCGGCGACGTCTCGCCACTCGAGCTGCTGGATGTGGTGGAGAAGCGCGTCAAGGAGGTCGACGGCAAGGTCAATGCGCTGCCGACGCTGTGCTTCGACCGCGCGCGCGACAATGCCAAGGCGCTGATGCAGAAGCCGGCCGGCGCGCGCGGGCTGCTCGCGGGGCTGCCGCTGCCGATCAAGGACCTGACCGACGTCGCCGGTGTCCTGAACACCCAGGGCTCGCCGATCTTCAAGGACAACATCCCGGCGACCTCCGACCTCATGGTCGAGAACCTCGAGGCCAACGGCGCGGTCGTCTACGCCAAGTCGAACACGCCGGAATTCGGCGCCGGCGCCAACACCTTCAACGAGGTGTTCGGCGCGACGCTCAATCCCTGGGATACATCCAAGTCCGCCGCGGGCTCCTCCGGCGGCGCCGCCGTGGCGCTCGCGACCGGCATGGCCTGGCTTGCGCAGGGCTCGGACATGGGCGGCAGCTTGCGCAGCCCTGCAGCGTTCTGCGGCGTCGTCGGCATGCGGCCGAGCATCGGCCGAGTCGCGCACACCCCCAAATCGGCCATCGACCGCAATCTCGGCGTCGTCGGCCCGATGGCGCGCAATGTCGAGGATCTCGCACTGCTGCTCGACGCGATGAGCGGCGACTATGCGGACGATCCGCTGTCGCTGCCGGCGCCCACGACCTCGTTCCTGTCGGCGGCACAGTCGGGCAAGAAGCCCAAGCGCATCGCCTATTCGCCTGATCTCGGCATCACGCCCGTTGATCCCGAAGTCAAGGCGATCACGCGCAAGGCAGCGGAACGCTTCGCGGAAGCCGGCGCCATCGTCGAGGAGGCGCATCCGGACTGGCGCGAGGCGCATGAATGCTTCCACGTGCTGCGCGCCTTCGACTTCGCGATCACCAAGGCCAATTTGCTGCGCACCAAGCGCGACCTGCTCAAGCCCGAAGTGATCTGGAACATCGAGGAAGGCCTCAAACTCACGGTCGAGCAGCTTGCGCGCGCCGAGGCCCAGCGCGTCGGCATGACCGCCCGCGCGGTCGAGTTCTTCAAGACCTACGACCTGCTGCTGACGCCGACCACGATCGTGCCGCCCTTCCCGATCGAGCATCGCTATGTCGCCGAATGCGCGGGCAAGCAGTTCGAGAACTATGTCGAATGGCTCGGCATCGTCTACGCGATTACCCTCGCGTGCTGTCCGTCCCTGTCGCTGCCGTGCGGCTTCACCGCATCGGGCCTGCCGGTCGGCGTGCAGGTCGTCGGTGCACCCCGCGCGGATGCACAGGTGCTCGCCGGCGCAAAGCTGCTCGAGGACATTCTGGGCCTGCGCGGGACGACGCCGATCGACCCGAAGGTGAAGGCATAATGCCGGGCCGCACCGGGGACTTTGGCTGTTCCCCGGTGCCGGCGTCCCTGCCATCAAATCGTCACAGCACGGCCAGTTACCAAGACCTCGCCCCGTAGACCCTAGTCGTTCTCCTTCGGGCCGCCGTGATATTGATGCGCGTCGTAGCCCATATCCTCCGTCATGGCCGCGTTGGCCATGGAGGCCGGATGGAGCTGCGACATCCGGTCGGTGGCTTCCGACGCCATGGATGGATGATGCACGACGCTGCGGGCGTCGGCAGCGGAGCAGAGCGCGACCAGAACGGCCGACGCGGCGAGAACAGATTTCATCATGATTTGACGTGCCTCGTGTTGAAGCCCACCAGCAAATAAGAGGTGGATTTCGCTACGTAGGATTCCCAGTCTGAATCCGGGCTCCTGTCATAGGCGAGGCATAAACATTTCGTGCGCCCGGATTACCTCGAGACAGTGTGAACTTCGAGACTACGGCTGTAGCGCGACATCGCGAAGCAGAACATGAAATAGATCGCGGCGACGAAGATGTAGACTTCGACGGAGAATTGCTGCCAGGCGGGATCGATGATCGCGGTCTTCGCCGTCGTCAGCAGGTCGAAGATGCCGATGATCAGGACGAGGCTCGTATCCTTGAAGAACGCGATGAACGTGTTCACCAGCGGCGGGATAACATGGCGGATTGCCTGCGGCAGGACGATCAGCCGGTGCTTGCGCCAGTAGGACAGCCCGAGCGCATCGGCGGCTTCATACTGCCCGCGCGGCACGGCCTGGAGGCCGCCGCGGATGACCTCGGCAAGATAGGCCCCCGCGAACAGGATGATCGCGATCTGCGCGCGCAGCAGCTTGTCGATGTTGAAGCCGCTGGGCATGAACAGCGGAAACATCACGCTCGCCATAAACAACAGGCTCACCAGCGGCACGCCGCGGATCAGCTCGACATAGAGCACGCTGAGCGAGCGGATCGCCGGCAGCTTTGAACGCCGGCCGAGCGCCACGAGGATGCCGAGCGGGAAGCCGAACGCCAATCCGAACGTCGCCAGGATCAGCGTCACCGGCAGGCCGCCCCAGCGGTCCTGCGAGACGAAGGAAAGCCCGAATACCCCGCCCCACATCAGCATGCTGATCAGCGCCAGCGCGCCGATCCAGAGAAAGGCCAGCTCGCGCCGCCACAGGGCGCGGCGGGTGGAGAGAAAGAACAACGCGATGAACAGCACCACCGACAACGCCGGCCGCCACTGCTCGTCGAAGGGATAGGTGCCGAACAGGATGAAGCGATATTTTTCGGGAATGATCGCCCAGCAGGCGCCGAGGCCGCGCACCGCTTTGCAGGCACTGGAGTCATTCGCTGGCGTGAGCCAGACTGCATTGGCGATACCCCACTGCACGAAGCTGAAGATGCCCTTGGCGAGCACTGCCAGCAGCACGATCGTAAGGATGCTGTTCGGGATCGAAGAGAACAAATTGGTGCGCAGCCAGCGCAGCACCGGATTGCCAATCTGCGGACGACGGGCCGCGCGCGGTGCATCGGGGATGTCGGCGATCACAGTCATCATCAGCGCTCCACCAGCGCGATGCGCGCATTGTACCAGTTCATGAAGAAGCTGATGCCGAGGCTGATGGTCAGGAACACCGCCATGATCAGCGCGATCGCCTCGATCGCCTGCCCGGTCTGGTTCAGCGTCGTGTTGGCGACCGAGACCACGTCCTGGTAGCCGATCGCGACCGCGAGCGAGGAGTTCTTGGTCAGATTGAGATACTGGCTGGTCATCGGCGGCACGATGACGCGCAGCGCCTGCGGCAGAATGATCTGCCGCAGCATGAAGCTGCGGCGCAGGCCGAGCGCATTGGCGGCATCCCACTGGCCGCGCGGCACCGACTGGATGCCGCTGCGCACGATCTCGGCAATGAAGGCCGAGGTGTAAGTCACGAGCGCGATCAGCAACGCAAAATATTCCGGCGCAAGCGTCAGGCCGCCGACGAAATTGAAACCGCGCAACTGCGGCCATTCGATCGACCAGGACACGCCGAGCAGCACGGACACCGTCGCGGGCAACGCGAGGATGAGGCCAATCGCAAAGGGCCACGCCGCGCGCGGCTTGCCATCGCGCATCTGCTGCGCGATCAGCCATCGCCTGATGAAATAGAACACCACGCAGCCCAGAGCGGCGGTGCCGAGCACCCATAGCTGCGACGAGCCCACCGGAATCGCCGGCAGGATCAAGCCGCGATTGGACAGGAACACGCCCTCGACCGGCCGCCACGCCGCGCGCGCGGCCGGCAGGGCCTGCATCAGCACGTACCAGAACAGGAGCTGGAGCAGCAGCGGGATGTCGCGGAGCGTCTCGACATAGACCGCAGCAAGCCGCGACAGCAGCCAGTTCGCCGACAGCCGCGAGATGCCGACCAGCGTGCCCAGGACCGTCGCCAGCACGATGCCGATCACGGCAACCCGCAGCGTGTTGGCGATGCCGACAACGAAAGCCCAGAGGTAGGTATCCCGGGGATTGTAGGGGAGCAGGCTGTCGGCGATCGGCATGCCCGCTTCGCGACCAAGAAACGCAAAACCGGTCGTGATGCGGCGGGCCGAGAGGTTGGTGACGGTGTTGGACCAGAGGAAGGCGACGACGGCGACCACGATGCCGACCACCAGAACCTGCCAGAACAGGCCCTTCAATTCGTTGCGCCCGAGCACGAAAAAACTGCGGCGCGGCGGCGGCCTGGGGTGATCGTCGGTCACAGCACAAAAATCCTTCTCGAAATACGGCGATTTCCGGCGGCGCACGTCAACTGTTGCACCAAACTCAGATCCATGCAACAAATGTTTCATGGCCGAGCCCGCGAAATCCTCGCCCCTGAGCGAACTGCGCATTGCATTGCCATCGCTCCCCCTGCGCCTGCAGGAGGTCGGCCGCTTCGTCGCCGCTAATGACTACGACGCCACCACCCGTTCGATGCGCGATCTCGCCGCCGAGGCCGGGGCCGATCCCGCCGCGTTCACGCGGCTTGCGAAAGCGATCGGCTATTCAGGCTGGGATGAACTGCGCGCAGCGCTGACGGAAGCGCGGCGGCCGTCGCAGACATCGCCATTCTCCGGCCGCGCCCGAAGCCGCCGTCACGGCCCCAACGCGGATGCCGCGTTCGTCACCGACAAGCTCGCGGCCGAGGCGGCCGGCCTTCCGCGTATTCCGGCGCAGCCGATCGCGGACGCGGCCCGTGCGCTGCATGAGGCCAAGCGGATCTGGATTGCCGGCTATCGCAGCTGCCGCAGCGTCGCGGAGCTGTTGAACTACGAGCTGCGGCTGTTTCGCCCCGAGCAGGTGCAGCTCGTCGGCGTGTCAGGCCCCGACGATCTCGATCTCGGCGCGTTCCGGCCCGGCGAGGCCGTCATCGTGATCGGCTTCCTGCCTTACACCCATGCGAGCGTCCGCGTCGCGCAAGCCGCGCATCGCGGCGGCGCTACACTGATCGCCATCGCGGACAGCCTCTCGGCACCGATGGCCGAGGGCGCCGACCACGTGCTGCTGTTCGAGGCGGCGTCCTCACCCGGCTTCTTCCCAAGCCTCACCGGCGCCATCGCCATCGCGCAGTCGCTCGCCGCGGTAACGTTCTCGCTCGGCGGCATCGCTGCGAAGAAGCGCCTTGAAAATACCGAGGCCCGGCTCGCCGCGGCCTCCACCTATATCTCAGAGAAAGGTTGACCCATGGCCGCTCGCACCAGCCGCGTGCTGCATCGTTCGCTCCGCGAAACGCCGCCCAAGGCGATCGGCGGCGAAGGCGTCTATCTCTTTGCCGAGGACGGCCGCCGCGTGATCGACGCCTCAGGCGGCGCCGCGGTCTCCTGCCTTGGCCACCAGCATCCGCGCGTGATCGCGGCGATGGCGAAGCAGGCCTCGACGCTGGCCTATGCGCACACCGCCTTCTTCTCATCCGAGCCGGCCGAGGCGCTGGCCGAGCGGCTGGTCGGGCACGAGCCCGGCGGTCTCGCCTATGCCTATTTCGTCAGTGGTGGGTCGGAGGCGATCGAAGCCAGCATCAAGCTGGCGCGGCAATATTTCATCGAGCGCGGCGAGCCGCAGCGGCAGCATTTCATCGCCCGGCGGCAGAGCTATCACGGCAACACGCTCGGTGCGCTCGCGGCCGGCGGCAATGCCTGGCGGCGCGCGCCCTACGCGCCGCTGCTCTCGGCCGCCTTCAGCCACGTGACCCCGGCCTTCGCCTATCATGAAAAGCACGATGGTGAATCCGATGCGCAGTTCGTGGCGCGGCTCGCGGCCGAACTCGAAGCCGAGTTCCAGCGGCTCGGCCCCAACACCGTCGCGGCATTCCTCGCCGAGCCCGTGGTCGGTGCCACCGCCGGTGCGGTGACCGCGCCGGATGGCTACTTCAAGGCGGTACGCGAGATCTGCGACCGGCACGGCGCCCTGCTCATCCTCGACGAGGTCATGTGCGGCATGGGCCGCACCGGCACCACGCACGCCTGGGAGCAGGAAGGTGTCGCGCCCGACATCCAGGCGATCGCCAAGGGGCTCGGCGGCGGCTACCAGCCGATCGGCGCAATGCTCGCGAGCGGCAGGATCATCGACACGATCCGCGCAGGCTCCGGCGCGTTCCAACACGGCCATACTTATCTGGCACATCCCCTCGCCTGCGCCGCCGCGCTGGCGGTGCAGGACGTGATCCGCGAGGACAATCTGCTTGAGCAGGTGAAGCAGCGTGGCAAGCAGCTCGAGCAGCGGCTGACCGAACGCTTCGGCAATCACCGCCATGTCGGCGATATCAGGGGCCGCGGCCTGTTCTGGGCGATCGAGCTCGTCGCCGATCGCGCCAGCCGCACCTCGTTCGATCCCGCGCTCAAGCTGAACCAGAAGATCAAGGCGGAGGCCTTTGCCAACGGGCTCGGCTGCTATCCCGGCGGCGGTACCGTGGACGGCGTCCGCGGCGACCATGTGCTGCTGGCGCCGCCCTATATCGCTTCGGCAGATGAGATCGACCAGATCGTCGACAAGCTCGGCACGGCCGTCGACAACGTGTTGCGTAGTGTCAATCACTGAGGGGAGAGTCACATGATGAGGAAAGTGGTTATCGTAGCCGGCGTGCTCGCGGCATCGACGGTGGTCGCCCAGGCGGCGACGCTCGACACGGTGAAGAGCCGCGGCACGCTGGTGTGCGGCGTCAGCGCGGGCTTTGCCGGTTTCTCTGCGCCGGACTCGCAGGGCAATTACAAGGGCCTCGACGTCGACTATTGCCGCGCGCTCGCAGCCGGCGTGCTCGGCGATGCCAGCAAGGTGCGCTACGTCTCACTGACGGCGCAGAATCGTTTCACCGCGCTGCAGTCGGGCGAGATCGACGTGCTCTACCGCAACTCGACGCAGACTTATTTGCGCGGCGTCACGCTGGGCCTGCGCCAGGGCCCGGTCAACTTCTACGACGGCCAGGGCTTTGTCGTGAAGAAGGACCTCGGCGTGAAGGAGCTGAAGGACCTCAAGGGCGCCACCGTCTGCGTCGCGCAGGGCACCACGCATGAGGTCACGCTCGGCGACTACGGCCGCGCCAACGGCATCGACTGGAAGCCGCTGGTGTTCGACCGCGTCGACACCATGTACCAGACCTTCTTCGGCGGCCGCTGCGATGCCATGACCCAGGACGCCTCCGCGCTTGCGGGTGCCGTGACCACCGCCGCGCCGAACCCGGCCGATTACGTCGTGCTGCCGCAGACCATCAGCAAGGAGCCGCTCGGTCCCTTCACCCGTAACGGCGACGAGGTCTGGAGCGACATCATCACCTGGCTGCATTACGGCCTGATCGAGGCCGAGGAGCTTGGCGTCACGCAGGCCAATGTCGACGAGATGACGAAGTCGCAGACCCCCGCGATCCAGCGGCTGCTGGGCGCCTCCGGTGATCTCGGCTCGCGGCTCGGGCTCGACAACAAATGGCTCGTCACGGCGATCAAGGTCACCGGCAATTACGGCGAGATCTACGAGCGCAATGTCGGCAAGGCGAGCCCGCTCAAGCTCGATCGCGGCCTCAACGGCCTCTGGAGCAAGGGCGGCTTGATGTACGCCATTCCGTTCAAGTAAACGTCTCCCGTGTCCCGGACGCGCTGCAGCGTGCAATGCTGCTGCGCAGAGCCGGGACCCAGCGGCCACAATGGGCCCCGGCTCTGCAGCGCAATACTTCGCATTGCGCTGCGTCCGGGGCACGAGACCTCCCAGGTAGTCACCTTCCATGACGACGCCCCCTCGCATCGCCCTGATCCACGCCCTCAAGCACTCCATCGCCCCGATCGAGGCGGCGTTCGCGCAGGCATGGCCGGAGGCGCGGCTGATGAACCTGCTCGACGACAGCCTGTCGGCGGACCTGGCGCGCGATGGCAAGCTCAACGACGCCATGACCGAACGCTTTCTCGCACTCGGCGATTACGCCGCGGCGACCGGGGCGAACGGCATCCTGTTCACCTGCTCGGCCTTCGGCCCCTGCATCGAGGCGGTCGCGCAGGCGCATGCGCCGATGCCGGTGCTGAAGCCGAACGAAGCCATGATCGAGCGGGCCGTGACCATGGGCAAGCGGATCGGCCTGCTCTCGACCTTCCCGCCGACACTGGTGTCGATGCCGCCGGAGTTTCCGGCCTCAATCCAGATCGTGCCCAAGCTTGCCGAGGGCGCGCTGGCAGCGCTCGACCGCGGTGATCGCATTACGCACGACCGGCTGATCGTCGACGCGTCAAGGGACTTGCGCAATTGCGACGTCATCGCGCTGGCCCAGTTCAGCATCGCATCGACCGCGCCGATGGTCGCGGAGGCCACCGGCCGTCCGGTCGTGACCACGCCTGACAGCGCAGTGGACAAGCTGATGAAGCTGCTGAACGTGAAACCCTAATCGCCGGCTTTCTTCTGGCGCCGCGCGTCCTTGATCGCGACCGCGAGCGCAGCCTTGGTCTCGTTCACAAAGTCCTCGACCAGCTCCTCGCGGGTGGCATGCGCCGCTTCGCCGGTGAAGAGCCCCTGCTCGGCCAGCATCACCACGCCGTGCAGCGCCGCCCAGATCTTGAGGGCCTGCCGCTCGCGCAGATAGCCGACCGCCGGCGCCTCGAGCGCCTCGATCACAAGCCCGAACGTCTCGTGCGTGGCCTCGTGCAGCTCGCTGCCTTTCGTCGCGCAGGAGACAGTGCGGGATGCGAACATCAGGCGGTACACACCGTTGCGGCGCAGGCCGAAATCGAGCGTCGCCTGTGCCAGCCGCGACAGTTTCGATTGCTTTGACGGCTTCGTCATCGCCTCACGCAACATCGCACTGAACTGCCGGAACGCCTCCGCCGTCACCGCTGCGAGCAAAGCCTCGCGGTCGGCAAAATGCCGGTACGGTGCCGGCTGCGACACACCGAGCTGTTTTGCCAGCGCCTTGATGCTGATCGCTTCCGCGCCGCCCTGTTCCGCCTCGCGCAGCGCGGCCTTGATCAAGGCGTCGCGGAGATCGCCATGGTGGTAGGTGTTCTCGGGCTTGCGAGCGATTTGTGAACGCATGTTACGGCAAAGCCTATAAGTTTGCGCTTGACAGGGGAAGCCTGTCGCGAATGTAATAGCATATAACTTAGAATAGGCGGCAAATGCCGTCGATAAGATTGACAAGAGGAACGCGCGCAGCTCTCGGGCCGCGCAGATGACCAGGGAAGCGTCATGACAGAGCGACTGAGGGTTCACGTCGATCCCGACAAATGCCAGGGCCACGCGCGCTGCAAGGCGCTGGCGCCGGAGCTGTTCGAGCTCGACGAATATGGCAACGCCCATGAAGCCGGCGACGGCGTCGTTCCACCCGGCCTCGAGGACAAGGCCTGGCTTGCCAAGTCCAACTGCCCGGAAATCGCGATCGATGTGATCGAGGAGTAGCGCGGCCCCAGCCCGCCTCCCGCGTGCCTTCAGCGAACACGAGCCCCAAGGGATCCGAGATGTCCGACGTCAGCCAGCCCGCCGCCCATCCGCCCGTGACCGACTGGGTCAACGATTTCGACCACACCGATCCGCAATGGACGGACGATCCCTTCCCGATCTGGGAGGAGCTGCGCGCCGCGAGCCCGGTCGTGCATACGGAACGCTTTCTCGGCTGCTACATGCCGACGACGTATGAGGCGGTGCGCGAGATCGCCAACGACACCGAGCATTTCTCCTCGCGCCGCATCATCGTGCGCGACGTCCGGCCCGAAGTGGCCCGAAACGCCGCTCCGCCGATCACCTCAGATCCGCCCGTGCACAAGCCAGCCAAGCAATTGCTGCTGCCGCCCTTCACGCCGGATGCGATGAAGAAGCTGGAACCGCGGATGCGCGCGATCTGCAACGAGCTGATCGACGGCTTCATCGCCGACGGCAAGGTCGACGCCGCCGCGCGCTACAGCAAATACATCCCGGTTCAGGCCATCGCGCACATGCTCGGCATCCCCGAGAGCGACAGCGACCTCTTCATCAACTGGATCCACATGATCCTCGAGCTCGGCATCAAGGACGAGACCAAGCTGATCCAGGCGGTGCAGGAGATGAGCGCCTATTTCAGCGCGCATATCGAGGAACGCAAGAAGAAGCCGACCGACGACCTGATCTCCTATCTGATGAACGCCAAGGACAAGCAGGGCAACCCGCTCGAGGACTCCCACGTGCTGGGCTCGCTCCGCCTGCTCCTGATCGCCGGCATCGACACCACCTGGAGCGCGATCGGTTCCTCGCTCTGGCATCTCGCCAGGACGCCGGCCGACCGCGAGCGGCTGATCGCCGAGCCGGGCCTGATCCCGACGGCCGTGGAAGAGCTGCTGCGGGCCTATTCACCGGTGACCATGGCCCGCGAGGTGGTCAAGGAGACCACGATCTCGGGTTGCCCGGTCAAGGCGGGCAACATGGTGCTGCTGTCCTTCCCGGCCGCGAACCGGGACCCGAAGATGTTTCCGGACGCTGACAAAGTCGTGATTGACCGCCGGGAGAACCGCCATGCCGCCTTCGGCCTCGGCATCCACCGCTGTGTCGGTTCCAACCTTGCACGGATGGAGATGCAGGTTGCGCTGGAGGAATGGCTGAAGCGCATTCCGGATTTCCGGCTCGATCCGGCAGGCACCGTGACCTGGTCCCAGGGCACGGTGAGAGGCCCCCGCCAGTTGCCATTTCTGCTTGGAAAGGCGATGTAGGCCTTTCCAAGATTAACGGAGAGAGGCCGGACGTGACTGAGCAAGCAACCCTACCGGCCTCTGACCACATCGACATCGCCGACGCCGAGCGGCGGATCAAGGCGATCCTGATCGGCTCGATCGGCAATCTCGTCGAGTGGTACGATTTTTACGCCTATACGGCATTCGCGCTCTATTTCGCCCCGGCCTTCTTCCCCGGCAACGATCCCGTCGTCCAGCAATTGAACGTCGCCGTGGTCTTCGCGGCAACCTTCCTGATGCGCCCCCTGGGCGGTTGGCTGTTCGGCTACATCGCCGATCATTTCGGCCGGCGGATCTCGCTGACGTTGTCAGTCGTCTTCATGTGCTTCGGCTCGCTGATCATCGCGCTGACGCCGACCTACGCCACGATCGGCTTTGCCGCACCGGTGATCCTGGCGCTCGCCCGCGTGATCGAGGGTCTCAGCCTCGGCGGCGAATACGGCGCCAGCGCCACTTACCTGAGCGAAGTCGCCGATCCCAAGCATCGCGGCTTCTATTCGAGCTTCCAATACGTCACCCTCATCGGCGGCCAGCTCACCGCGATCATCGTGCTGCTGCTCCTGCAAAAGGTCTTCCTCACGCCCGAGGAGCTCAAGGCCTGGGGCTGGCGCATCCCGTTCGCGATCGGCGCGGCACTCGCGATCTTTGCCGCGGTAATGCGGCGCAATCTGCACGAGACCGAAGCGTTCGAGGAAGCCAAGAAGGTGGTGAAGCCGACCGGCTCGATCGCCAATCTGCTGCGCTATCCGCGCGAGCTGCTGCTCGTGGTCGGCCTCACCGCCGGCGGCACCGCGGCGTTCTATACCTTCACCACCTACATGCAGACCTTCGTCAAGCTCTCGGTCGGGCTGACCGAGGACCAGACCACTTTCGTGATCTTCGGCACGCTGATCTTCGCAACCATCCTGCAGCCGATCTACGGCGCCATCTCCGACAAGATCGGCCGCAAGCCGCTGCTGATCTTTTTCGGCGTCGCCGGCACGCTCGCCACCGTGCCGCTGCTGATGACGCTGAAGGAGACCAAGTCGCCGTTCATGGCCTTCATCCTGATCTGCTGCGCCTGGCTGTTCGTCGCCGGCTACACCTCGATCAACGCGGTGGTGAAGGCTGAGCTGTTTCCGACCAATGTCCGCGCCCTCGGCGTCGGCCTGCCCTATGCGATCACGGTCTCGATCTTCGGCGGCACGGCGCCGGCGATCGCGCTCTATTTCAAGAGCATCGGGCACGAGGAGTGGTTCTACTATTATCTCGCCGGCGTCATTTTCCTGTCGCTGATCATCTATTCCACCATGCGCGACACCAAGCACGCCTCCGCGATGCATCGCCACGAGTAGCTCATGGCCGACGAGACGCCATCCGACAGCAAGCTGACGCGCACCAAGGAAAAATGGGCGCGCGAAGGTCGCTTTCTCACGGGTAAGATCACGCGCTCCGAGGATCAGCGCCTGCCGCCCGGCCAGCATCTCACAAAGGACTGGCCGGTGCTCGATCTCGGGGTCTTGCCGCCGGTGTCGCGCGATCGCTGGCGGCTCGATGTCTACGGCGCGATCGAGAACCCCGTGTTCTGGACCTTCGCCGAATTCGCCGCGCAGAAGCAGGATCAGTTCACCTCCGACATCCACTGCGTGACGACCTGGTCGCGCTACGACAATCTTTGGGAAGGCCTCGCCACGCGCGAGCTGCTTGCGGCCTGCCGGCCGCGCGAGGATGCGCGCTTCGTCGTGCTGCATTCCTATGACGGCTACACCACCAATCTTGCGCTGGACGATTTTGCCGCCGAGGATGCGCTGCTCGCCCATAGCTGGTCGGGCCGGCCGCTGACGGAGGAGCATGGCGGCCCGGTGCGGCTGGTCGTGCCGCATCTGTATTTCTGGAAGAGCGCCAAATGGCTCCAGGCCATCGAATTCGTGACCGACGACGCGCCGGGTTTCTGGGAAGTCCGCGGCTATCATAACCGCGGCGATCCCTGGGCCGAGCAGCGCTATTCGGACGATTAGAATCTCGACGAGAACAGGGGAAGCCCATGCCGACGGAACGCTTTCAATTCACCGGCGAAGGCGGCCATCAGCTTTCGGCCGCGCTCGAGCTGCCGGACGGCGAGCCCGCAGCTTACGCGCTGTTCGCGCACTGCTTCACCTGCGGCAAGGATACGCTGGCCGCCAAGCGCATCTCGGTTGCACTCGCCGCCAGGAGCATCGCGGTGTTGCGCTTCGATTTCACCGGGCTCGGCTCCAGTGAAGGCGACTTTGCCAATTCGACCTTCTCCTCAAACGTCGCCGATCTCGTCCGCGCGGCCGACCATCTGCGCGCGACGCACAAGGCGCCTGCGCTCCTGATCGGCCACAGCCTCGGCGGCGCGGCGATCCTCGCTGCAGCCGGGCAAATTCCCGAGGCCAGGGCGGTCGCGACCATCGCGGCGCCGTCCGATCCCGTCCACGTCACCGGTCTTTTCAAGGAGCATATCGACAACATCCGCGCGCAGGGCGAGGTCGAAGTCTCGCTCGCTGGGCGCCCGTTCCGGATCAAGCGTGAATTCCTCGACGACGTCGCCGAGCACGAGCTGATGAAGGACATCACCGGGCTGCATAAAGCGCTGCTGATCATGCAGTCGCCCGTCGACGACACCGTCGGCATCGACAATTCGACCAAGATCTTCGTTACGGCAAAACACCCCAAGAGCTTCGTCTCGCTCGATCATGCCGATCATCTGCTGACCAAGCCGGCCGACGCGCTCTACGCAGCGGACGTGATCGTCGCCTGGGCCAGCCGCTACATCGATACGGCAAAGCCTGCGAATACCACGGGTGTCCCGGACGAGCCGCGCAGGGTCGTGGTGCAGGAGACCCGCAAGAGCAAGTTCAACCAGATCATCACGGTCGGGCCGCATCATCTCGTGGCGGACGAGCCGAAGGCTGCCGGCGGCGAGGATGCCGGTCCTGGCCCCTATGATTTCCTGCTCGCGGGCCTCGGTGCCTGCACCTCCATGACCATGCGCCTCTATGCCGACCGCAAATCGCTGCCGCTCGACCGCGTCACGGTCACGCTGAAGCATTCGAAGATCTACGCCAAGGACTGCGCGGAGTGCGAGACACGCGACGGCATGCTCGACCAGATAGAGCGCGACATCGCGATGGACGGCGCGCTCGATGCCGAGCAGCGCAAGAAGCTGATGGAGATCGCCGACAAGTGCCCGGTGCACCGGACGCTGACCTCGGAAATCCGCATCGTCACGAAGGCCGTGGACTAGCGCGTTATTGTTTGAGCATGATCTTGTCGGAAAACCGCTTCACACTTTTCCGGATCATGCTCTAAAAACACGCCGCCATCGTCCGTAGCGCCGCGCTGATCTCGCTCTCGCGCCAGGCCGCAAAGCCGAGCAGCAGACCGTAATCGCGCGGCTGATCCAGCGCGAGGCTGGATAAAGCCCGCGTCTCCACGCCGACCTCAACCAGCCGCTTGACCGCCGCCTGATCCGCGCGACCGCGCTTGAGGCGCGCAACAAGCTGGATGCCACCCAAGGGCACCTCGACGGAGAGCATCTCGCCGAGATGACGTTGCAATCCTTCGACGAGATGATCGCGGCGCGCGTGGTAGAGCCGGCGCATCCGGCGCAGATGCGCGAGGAAATGCCCGTCGGCGATGAACTCGGCGAGCGCTTCCTGGATGTGGCTGGACGCGATCAGCCCGATATGCCGCTGTGCGATCTCGAATGTGCCGACCAGCGCCGGGGGCACGACGAGATAGCCGAGCCGGATATCCGACGTCATCGCCTTCGAGAAGGTGCCGACATAGAACACGCGATCATGGGCGTCGAGCCCCTGTAAGGCCGGCACCGGCCGGCTGTCATAGTGAAACTCGCCGTCGTAATCGTCCTCCACGATCCAGGTCTTTCCGGGCCTGCTCGAGCTCAAGAATTCAGTGCGGCGCGCGAGCGACATCAGCCGTCCGGTCGGATGCTGATGCGACGGCGTCATGAAAATGAGCTTTGGCGCGGCCGTTCCCGGAATCCGCTGCATGCCCTGTTCGTCCAGGCTCATGCCGGCCACGCACGCGCCGGACGCGCGGAAGGCCGCCGCGGCGCCGGGATAGCCGGGATCCTCGACCCAGACGTCGTCGCCGGGGGTGATGAGCACAGCCGCGATCAAGGTCAGCGCGGCCTGCGCGCTCGGCAAAATCATGATCTGGTCGGCCGTGGCACGAACGCCGCGGCTGGTCGCCAGATAATGCGCCAGCGCCTCACGCAGACGCGTGCGGTTCACCGGTCCGAGGTCGCGCCTGGCTGCACGCACGGCGCTGCGGCGCAGACAGCGGGCCCAGACCTCGTTCGGAAACTCTCTTGCATCACCATGCCCGGGACGCAACGGCTTGAGCGGCGCCTGATAGGACATCGGCCAGTCGGTCTGCTTCAGCTTCGAGGCCCAAGGCGAGAGCCGCAGCTTTCCGGACCGCACGCTCGGAGTGGCGGTCGCCCCTTCGCTGCGCTGGCCGCCGTCGACCGTCACCACCGGGCGGCGGCCATGCGATGCCTCGAGATATCCCTCGGCGGCGAGCTGCTCGAACGCGTAGGTGACGGTGTTGCGCGAAACGCCGAGATCGCTCGCAAGCCGCCGGCTCGACGGTAGCGCGCGGCCCTTGCCGAGACGGCCGATCGCGATCAGGCCGCGGAGCTGGCTCGTCAATTGCGCCACCAGCCCCTCGTCGTCGGCCCGGTTGAGGTCGATCAGGCCGGCGATCACGTTGTCCGAAACTGGCACCTTATTCCTTTCCGATCTGGCACTTTTTCAGGTGCCAGCCCGGATGCTATCCCGCGGACCGCACTGCTTCAAGGATTCTGCGATGAACTCCCTCTCACCCCGCGCGGCTGTCGGCCTGTTCCTCATCGTCGTGCTGGCCTGGGGCGTGAACTGGTCGGTGACGAAGCAGCTCGTGCAGTTCCTCCCGCCGCTGTGGACGTCGGCAATCCGGAGCTGGATCGCGCTGGCCGGCTTGTTCGTGATCCTCGGGCTGAGCAACAATCTGGTGATCCCGGAGCGGCGCGACATTCCGGTGGTCCTGAGCGTGGCGCTGCTGCACATGACGATATTCTCTATCCTGGTTGCGGCCGGCGTGCGCTTTCTGCCTGCGAGCAAGGCCATCGTGCTCGGCTACACCACGCCGCTCTGGGTCGCGATCGCAGCGCCGCTGCTCGCGAAGGATACGCTGACGGCGCCAAAGCTCGCCGGCGCGCTGCTGGGATTGATCGGGCTGGCCGTGATCCTGAACCCGACGTCCATTGACTGGACCAATGGCAACGTCGTGCTCGGCGCCGGCATGGTCATCCTCGCCGCGATCTCGTGGGCCGCGAACATCATCTATATCCGCGCCCATCGCTGGATCGCCTCCCCGCTCCAGCTGCTGATCTGGCAGGTGCTGGTCGCCACGATCGTGCTGACAGGATCGGCGCTGGTCACGGATGGCCTGCCGCATGCAGAGTGGTCGTGGCGGCTTGTGCTGCTGTTCCTGTATTCCGGCCTGATCGGAACGGCGCTGGCCTATTGGGCGATGTCGATGGTCAACAAGAGCATCTCGGCGCTGACGACCTCGCTCGGCACCACCGGCACGCCGCTGGTCGGCATCGCCAGCGCAGCGATCCTGCTGGGTGAACCCATCGACATCAGCCTTGCCATCGCGGCCGCGCTGATCGTCACCGGCATCGGTCTTGCGACGCTCGGCGACCGGCTGCTGCGGGGTCAGGCCACCGCGAGCGGCTGAACGCGCAAGCTGCCGCGCAGGCCCGCGGTCGTGCCGAGCAGGATGCCGGCGACCGCAATGAGCGAACCCAACGCGAGCGTCGATACGCCCGTCAGCCCCTGCCCGATCGAACAGCCGAACGCCATCACACCACCGATCCCCATCAGCGCGGCGCCGCCGGCCGAGCGCAGCATGTGGCGGGGCGAGGAATAGCCTTCGAGATGGAAGCGGCCGGTGGCGAGCGCGGTTATCAGGCTGCCGGCAAAGACACCGGCGACCGTCGCAATGCCAAAGTTCGGCGTCAGGCCGGTCGAAAGCATGGCGTATTGCAGGGCGTCCGCGATCGGCGCGACGAAGGTGAGCGACGTCACCGGCACGGGGTTGAAATCATCGGCGCCGAGATAGCCGGTGACGTACCAGCCGCCGGCGACGAGAAGGCCGACGATGACGCCCGCCGCGATCTGGCCCGGCGATCGGCGGAACGCCGGATGCGCGAAGGCAAACAGGACCAGCGCGACGACGATCGCCGCTGCGGCCAGCGCACGCGAAACCGCCCCGCCGGGACCAAGCGTCGCCAGCAGTGACGGCAGCGAGTTCGCCTTGACCGTCGTCTGCGAGGCCTGGACCAGCGCAATGCGCGCCGGTGCGATCAGGCCCTTCAGCGTCATCTGCGCGGCGATGCCGAGCACGATCACGACGACGAAGGAGCGCAGGTTGCCGCGGCCGAGCAGCACCAGCGCCCGCGAGCCGCAGCCGTTCGACAGCACCATGCCATAGCCGAACAGCAGGCCGCCGAGGAACAGCACCGGCACCGAAAAGGTTGGTTGCAGATAGATCGACTTACCGAGATCGACCATGCCGTTGCCGGCAAGGAGCTGGCTCGCGGCAATTGCTACCGCGATCGCCAGCGCGTAGCTGCGCACCAACCGCTCGTCCCCCTTCGCCAGCCATCCGCGCATGCTGCTCATCAGGCAGAAGCCGCTGAGCAGGCCGACGGAGCCGTAAACCAGGCCGATGACGAGGCCTGCGAGGAGGACGAGTTGGGTGGATTCCATCTTCTACTCTTAGACCTCTCCGCATTCTCCGTCATTGCGAGCGCAGCGAAGCAATCCAGTCTGCCTCCGCAGATTACATTTCTGGATTGCTTCGCTGCGCTCGCAATGACGAGTTTCAAGGCTTCAGGATCACGCGATCGCGCGACGAGCCGGCGACAGCAACATAAGCCTCCTTGGCCCGCTCCAGCGGATAGATCGCATTCGCCTTGATCGGGAACGGCTTCAAATAACCGCTGGCAAAGCCGGGGCCGAGATCGCGCAGCACCGCGCCGGTCGCGGCCGACGACAGTCCGAGCGTGTCGATGCCGACATAGGTGTGCTGGCCGCGGTAGAATTCGAGGATGTTGAACTGCACGATGCGGTCGATTGCGGCGATCAGGATCTGACGACCGCGGAGCGCTAGCGACTTGTGCGCTGCCAGGAAATAGGGATCGCCGACCGTGTTGAAGACGATGTCGGCGCCCTTGCCGCCGGTCAGTTCGCGCGCGCGCGTGGCGACATCCGTTGCCGAGGCATCGATCACCTCGATCGGCGCATTGCTGTGGCCTTCGTAGGCCTCCGCCTTGCGCACCACGCCGACGACGCGCGCGCCTTGCCAGGTCGCGATCTGCACCGCGGCCTGGCCGACCTTGCCGTTGACGCCGAACACCAGAACGGTTTCGCCGGGCTTCGGAATGCCGGCGCGGCGAAAACCTTCCATCGCGGTGACGAAGGGCACGCCGATACCGGCCGCTTCCTCCCACGACACCGTCTTCGGCTTCTCCACCACAGCATCGGCCTCGACGACGAGATGGCTGGCGTGGGTCCCGTCGCGGCGAATACCGAGATCACCGGAGGAGCCGAACACCTCGCGCCCGATCGTGACGGCAGGGCCATCGATCACCACGCCGGCGTAGTCGCGGCCCGGCGTACGCGGGAACACGGCATAGGGCATCAGCCCGGTTGCGGCCTTCACGTCGGACGGATTGACGGCGGCAGCCTTCACCTCGATCAGGAGATCGTTCGGACCGCGGGTGAGCGTGCGATGCTCGACGACTGGCGTGACCGCGGCGGCATTCTCGGCCTTGGCATTGAGGCGAACGCAGCGCGCTTCGACGGTTTTGGTATCGGCTGGCGACATGGATAAGACCCGCGATTTCTCGCGGGCGTTGTCGCCTTTGGGGGCGGTCAAGTCAATCCGGGAGCTAATCTTTGGGCCGCTTGTCGTAGAGCCGCTTGGCCTTGCCGAGCGAGCGCTCCAGCGTGGCGGGCGCGACCACCTGGACCCGGGAGCTGATCCCGATGGTGTTCTTGATGTGGGTCGAGATCCGGTCGGCATGGTCGACGAGACCCCGTCCGTCCCAGCTCTCGGGCCGCGCCTCGGCAATGATGGTCAGCTCGTCCATGCGGCCTTCGCGGGTCAGCTCCAGGATGAAGTGGCCGCCGCACCAGTCGGTGGCGAGCAGCACCTCCTCGATCTGGGTCGGGAACAGGTTGACGCCGCGCAGGATGATCATGTCGTCCGAGCGCCCCGTCACCTTTTCCATCCGCCGCATGCCCGGCCGCGCCGTGCCCGGCAGCAACCGCGTCAAGTCGCGGGTGCGATAGCGGATCACGGGAAAGGCTTCCTTGGTGAGCGAGGTGAAGACCAGCTCACCCTTCTCGCCATCAGGGAGAACTGCACCTGTCACGGGATCGATCACTTCCGGGTAGAAATGGTCCTCCCAGATGTGAAGGCCGTCCTTGGTCTCGATGCATTCCTGCGCGACGCCGGGACCGATCACCTCGGAGAGGCCATAGATGTCGGTCGCATCCATGTCGAAGGCATCCTCGATCTCGCCGCGCATCGCGTTGGTCCAGGGCTCGGCGCCGAAGATGCCGACCTTCAGCGAGCACTGGCGTGGATCGAGTTTCTGCCGCTTGAACTCGTCGAGGATCGCCAGCATGTAGCTCGGTGTCACCGTGATGATATCGGGCCGGAAGTCGTTGATGAGCTGCACCTGCCGCTCGGTCATGCCGCCGGAGATCGGCACCACCGTGCAGCCGAGCTTTTCGGCGCCGTAGTGCACACCGAGACCGCCGGTGAAGAGGCCATAGCCATAGGCATTGTGGATGATCATGCCGGTACGGCCGCCGGCGGCGCGGATCGAGCGCGCCATCACGTCCGACCAGGTGTCGATGTCGCGCCGGGTATAGCCCACGACGATCGGCTTGCCCGTGGTGCCGGAGGACGCATGCACGCGCACCAGCTTCTCGCGCGGCACGGCGAACATGTTGAAGGGATAATTGTCGCGAAGATCCGTCTTCACCGTGAACGGAAATTTCGCGAGATCGGAGAGCTCGCGAAAATCCGACGGATGCACGCCAGCCGCATCGAAAGCCTTGCGATAATGCGCGACGTTGTCGTAGGCGTGCTTCAGCGACCAGGCCAGCCGCTGCTTCTGCAGTGCCATGATCTCGTCGCGCGACGCGCGCTCGTGCGCGTCCATCTCGGCACTATAGGAATTGCCACCTTCCTTGAGCCTCGTCAGAGCCATCCTCGTTTCCCCACAACATTGGTTTGTTCTTCTTGTTGGTCTTATTGACCTTGCACAGGCAGCCACGTGCCGGGAATGACACGTGAATGCCCGCGGAATTCCGCGATGACGGTATCACCGACGGTAACGCACACGTCGTAAATGCCGGAGCGGCCGCCGCAGGTCACTTCCCGCGCCTTCGCAACCAGGCGGTCGCCGAGCTTGCCCGGCTTGATGAAGGTGATCTGTCCTTGCGCCGCGACGACGCGGTCATTGTGCGAGTTGCACGCAAAGGCGAAGGCGGAATCGGCGAGCGTGAAGATGAATCCGCCATGCGCGATACGCTGGCCGTTGACCATGTCCGGCCGCACCGTCATGGCGAGCGTCGCAAAGCCTGGGCCGATTTCGATGATCTCCATGCCGAGACCTTTGGAGGCATCGTCCTCCGTCCACATCGCCTCAGCGCAGGCGCGGGCAACATCCTCAGGCGACAGGGCGGCTTTGACGTTCACGCGCTTCTCCCGGCGAAATTTTTGCTCATGATGTTGTTCTGGTTGGCCGACACTGTCAAATCATGCGACGCATTTGCATTGCGGAGCAGCAAGACGCCTGATCAGACATGGTCATAATCGACCACGACCCGCTCGGATGACGGCTTGGCCTGGCAGGTGAGCACAAAACCGGCCTTCAGCTCCCAGGGTTCCAGCGAATAGTTGATGTCCATCGGCGCCTCGCCCTCGACCAGTTTTGCGCGGCAGGTCGAACACATCCCGCCCTTGCAGGCGAAGGGCAGATCGACGCCGGCGCGCAGCGCTGCATCGAGGATGGCCTCGTCCTCGGCGACCGGCACGTCGCGGCGCTTGCCGTCGATGATCAGCGAGGCGATGGCCTTCGGCGGCGCATCGGGTGCGACAACCTTCTTCGGCCGCGGCTTGCCGCCGAACTCGGAGACAAAGCGCTCGACATGGACGCACTCGTCCGCGATGCCGAGATCGCGGCAAGTCGCCTCGATGTCCTCGCTCATGCCTGACGGGCCGCAGATGAAGACATGATCGACGCTGGCCGCCGGCACCAGCGAACGCAGCAGCACCCTCACCTTGTCGCCGTCGAGCCGGCCATGCAGGATCGGGATGTCCTGCTCCTCGCCGGAGATGACGTGGAAGATCGAGAGGCGATCGATGAAGCGGTCTTTCAGCTCCTCGAGCGCCTCGAGAAACATGATGTTGTCGGTCGCACGGTTGCCGTAGAACAGGAAGAAGCGACTGCCCGGCTCGCGAGCCAGGATGCCCTTCACGATCGACAGGATCGGCGTGATGCCGGATCCCGCGGCAAAGCCGACATGGATGCGTCCGGCATCCGCCGGCGGGACCACGCCGAAGCGGCCCGTCGGCGTCATCACGTCGAGCTCGTCGCCGCATTTCAGCTCGTCCGCAGCCCAGCTCGAAAACGCGCCGCCGTCGACCTTTTTCACGGCGATGCGGATCTCGCCGTCATCAGGGCCGGAGCAGATCGAATAGGAGCGGCGCACTTCTTCGCCATCCAGCATGGTACGGAGCGTGAGGTACTGGCCGGGGGCGAAGGCGTAGTCCCCGGCGAGCTCGCCGGGAATGACAAACGTCATCGAGACGGCATCCGACGCCTCGCGGCGGAGGTCGTTGACGGCCAGGCGATGGAAACGCGGTGCGGCTGCTGACATTAGGATTGCCCTAGGTCTGAGACGTCGTCATTGCGAGGAGCGAAGCGACGAAGCAATCTAGACTGTCTCCGCGGAGAGATTCTGGATTGCTTCGCTGCGTTCGCAATGACGATGGGGTTGGCATCGCAACGACCTCAATGACACTTGAAATAATCGAAGGGTTCGCGGCAGGCCTTGCAGCGCCACAGCGCCTTGCAGGAGGTCGAGCCGAATTCGGACAGCAGCTCGGTGTTGTCCGAGCCGCATTGCGGGCACGTGACGGCCTGTTCGCCGAACAGCGCGCGGCGCGAGTGCGAGGCTTGCGGCGGCGCGATGCCGTAGGCGCTCAGCTTGCGGCGGCCCTCCTCGCTCATCCAGTCCGTCGTCCAGGCCGGCGACAGCACCGTGCGCACCTTCGGACGACGGAAGCCGGCGCGATCGAGCGCCACCTCGATCTCGAGCGCTATCATGTTCATGGCCGGGCAGCCCGAATAGGTCGGGGTGATCGCGACCTCGACATGATCGCCGTCGAGCACGACATCGCGGAGGACGCCGAGATCGGCAATGGTCAGCACCGGGATTTCCGGGTCAGCCACGCTCGCCGCGGCGTCCCAGGCGCGCCGGCGCAGCTCGCTGTCATGTTCAAGCACCTTCACCATGTCTGCCCCGGAAACGTGCGCTGCATCGATTGCAGCTCGGACAGGAGATGGCCGAGATGCTCGCTGTGGCGGCCGGCGCGCCCGCCCTGCTGCATCCAGTCATTCTGCGGCAGCGTCAGTTTGGCTTCGCCAGTGACATCGGAGAGCGTCGTCATCCACCGACCGCGCAAGGTGCCGGGATCGATGGCGATGCCGGCATGGATCAGGGCGCGTTCGCCCTCGTCCACGGCAAACATCTCGCCGGTAAAAGCCCAGAGGTGATCGATTGCGGACTGCGCACGGGCGTGGCTTTCGTCCGTGCCGTCGCCGAGCCGGATGATCCATTCCGAGGCGTGGCGCAGATGATAGGCGCTCTCCTTCTCCGACTTGGCGGCAATCGCCGCGAGCGTCGCATCGCGCGAACTCATCATCGCGCGCCAATAGAGATCAGCGAAGGCGGAATAGAAGAACTGCCGCACCAGGGTCTGGGCGAAGTCGCCATTGGGCTGCTCGACCAGCAATAGATTGCGGTACTGCCTGACGTCGCGCAGATACGCGAGCTTGTCCTCGTCGTTGTCCTTGCCTTCGGCCTTGGCGGCGTAGCTGTAGAGCTCGCGGGCCTGACCGATCAGGTCGAGCGCGATGTTGGAGAGCGCCATGTCCTCTTCCAGCATCGGCGCATGCCCGCACCATTCCGACAGACGGTGGCCGAGGATCAGCGCATCGTCGGCGCGGCGCAGCGCGTAGAGCACCAGCGGCGTTTCGGAGACCTGGATGTTGGCGGTCGCCATCACATGTGCCCCACTTCCTCGGGCACCTCATAGAACGTCGGATGCCGGTAGATCTTGGATTCCGCCGGTTCGAACATCATGCCCTTCTCGGCGGGATCGCTCGCGGTGATCGCGGTGGACGGTACGACCCAGATCGACAGCCCCTCGCCGCGGCGGGTGTAGATGTCGCGGGCGGCCTGCAGGGCCATGGTCGCGTCGCTCGCATGCAGCGAGCCGACATGCTTGTGCGCGAGCCCGTTGCGGCTGCGAATGAAGACTTCCCACAGCGGCGTGTTCGGCGTGGTCATCATGATCTCCCTATTCCGCGGCTTGCGCGGTCTGGCGCTGCGCGCGCTTTGCGGAGTAAGCGGCTGCCGCCTCGCGCACCCAGGCGCCTTCATTGTGCGACTTGCGGCGCGCGGCCATGCGGTCACGGTTGCACGGGCCGTTGCCGGCGAGCACCTGCTTGAACTCGGTCCAGTCGATCTCGCTGTAGCGCCAGTGCCCTTCGGCGTCCTGGGTCATGCCTGGATCGGGAATGGTGAGGCCGAGATATTGCGCCTGCGGCACGGTGGCATCGACGAACTTCTGGCGCAGCTCGTCATTGGAGAAGCGCTTGATCTTCCACTTCGTCGAGGTGTCGCTGTGCTGGCTGGTCGCATCGGGCGGGCCGAACATCATCAGCACCGGCCACCACCAGCGGTTCAGCGCATCCTGCGCCATCGTCTTCTGCTCGTCCGAGCCGCGGCACAGCGTCAGCATGATCTCGTAGCCCTGGCGCTGGTGGAACGATTCCTCCTTGCAGACGCGGATCATCGCGCGCGCATAGGGACCATAGGAGCAGCGGCACAGCGGGATCTGGTTCATGATCGCGGCGCCGTCGACCAGCCAGCCGATGGTGCCGATGTCGGCCCAGGTCAGCGTCGGATAGTTGAAGATCGATGAGTATTTTGCTTTCCCCGCGAGCATCGCGTCGACCAGTTCTTCGCGCGAGGCGCCGAGTGTCTCGGCGGCAGCATAGAGATAGAGCCCATGGCCGCACTCGTCCTGCACCTTGGCGAGCAATGCAGCCTTGCGGCGCAGGGTCGGCGCGCGCGTGATCCAGTTGCCTTCGGGCAGCATGCCGACGATTTCGGAATGGGCGTGTTGGGAGATCTGACGGGTGAGCGTCTTGCGATAGGCCGCCGGCATCCAGTCGTTCGGCTCGATGCGCTCCTCGGCATCGATGCGGGCCTGAAACTGCGCAGCCTTGGCCGCGTCCTCGAGACCGCGATCGTCGGTCTCGGCCGTATTCAGCGCCTGGGTATACATGCGCGTCCTCCCGTTTTATTGGGAGGCAATATATAACAAAATTTACTTCATGCAAGATATTTCTGTAACATATAAATCAGACCTCGAACCTCCTCTCCAGAAGCTTCCGCGCCGGCGGCAGCGGCCCTTTTTCATTGGTTCCATGGCCATCAAGCCATTGTTCCGACGGCGCAAGCAGCGCCCGATAGACCTCACCGCAGAGCGCGCGGGCGGCCCTGCCCGGCCAGTCCGCCGGCAGCAGGCTGTCCGGCAGCAGCGGATCGCGCAGCACGACGCGGCGGTAGTAGTGGATCAAGAGAATGCGCGCGGTAAAGGCGTCCGCCCCGGACAGATCCGTGCCACGGGCGAGCGCAGCGCGGAGCGGTTCAAAGGTCTTCATGAATTTCAGATAGGCGTCGGCGGTGCGGTCCAGCGGCCAGCTCGCGCTGAGCAGGCGGCGGCCGCTGTCATCCTCGGCCGACACTTCGAGACGAATGGCGCCGGCGGCCTCGTCCGGCACCGGCACGCCTGAGGGCGCAACCCACACGCCCGGTAGCGGGCTGCCGAAGCCGGCATTGCGGAGCGCTTCGCGCGAGACGTCGCGGTCCTCGCCATTGCCGATCAGGAGCAACTCGAAGCGGCCGGTCCAGTCGGACGGCGGCGGATCGTAGATGTGGCGCGTCGCGGCCTCGAACGTCTGGCGCCCCTTGTCGGCCAGGCGATAAAAGCTGTTGCGGCCGACCTTTTCGCGCGTCAGCCAGCCATCGGTCGCGAGGCGCGACATCGCCGTACGCACCACGCCGGCATCAATGTCCAGGCTTTCGAAGAATTCCAGCAACGTGCCGAGCCACACCGAACCGCCGCGCGGCACGATAGCGTCGCCAAAGACGGTGACGACGATGGAGCCGGTACGCGACGGCTCGCGCTTGAGCTGGTCGATGATGCGGGAGAGCGGATGCGCCATGCGCGAGGCATAGCGCGTTTGGTGCGGGCGCGACAATGGACGGGAGCGACAATGCGAGAGCCGGGCTCGATCCTTCGAGACGGCGCTTCGCGCCTCCTCAGGATGAGGTCTACCCTCTTTGGCGCGGCGTCACTTGCTCTCAACCCTCATGGTGAGGAGCGCGGCAGAGCCGCGCGTCTCGAACCATGCAGGCCCGACTACCGATGCGGATCGGGATAGGCCAGGCTGCGCCAGCCGCTGCGATCGAACGGCCGCCACTGGCCTTCCTTCTGCGCGAGACGGTCGGCCACCGCATAGACGGCGGCGGGATGGTGGCCCATGCCGCAATGGCTGCTCTCGACCTCGATGCTCTCGGTCTGCGCGCCCGACTTCTCCATGCAGCCCTGCCAGGCGCAGACGCCGTCGGTGCGGCTGAAGATGGCGGTGGTCGGCACCGGCGGCGGCACGGCGAGCTCGCCGCCGAACTCCGGATCAACCTCGTCGGACTTCCGGCCGCTCGCCCATTCATAGACGCGCCAGGCATTGGTCGAGCGGGGATTGCCAGCGAAGGGACTGCCGAGCGTGATCACCTGGCGCACGCGCTCGGGCATCATCTTGGCGAGCTGGCGCGCATAGAGGCCACCGAGGCTCCAGCCGACCAGGCTGATCTTGCGGTCGCGCGTGTCGCTGAGCTCGTGGACCAGATCCACCATCGCATGCTGCACGCCCTCGCGCAGGCCATAGTTGCGGCCCTGGCGCCAGCCGCTCACCGCATAACCCTTGCTGGTCAGAAAGCTGCGCAGCGCGCGCGTAGAAGCATCTGAGGCCACGAGGCCCGGCAGCACCAGCACCGGATGCCCATCGCCGCGCGGCGCGAGGCTCAGCAGCGGCAACGCGCCGAGGAATGCGCCGAACTCGTGGATCGCGCGCCCTTCCAAAAACATCAGAGTGCGGGACGGCGGACGCAGCGTCTGGGAAGTAGCGGTCATCAATGGATCCCCTGGGGAAGGCGCCGGCCGCGATGCCGGCAATGGGCATGAATTCCAATACGCCGGCTTCTTGAACGTTCCGCAGCGCAACATGAATCAGCTAGGCGGCCGGTTGCTGACATTCAAGCGGGAGAGACGCGAAGCGACAATAGGCCTGCGCGTTAATGCCGACGGCCGTGACGCAAAAGTCACAACAATCGGAGCAGGGATTCTACGGAGTAGAGCGTAAGTCCGGCAAGGCCGCCGATCAGCGAGCCGTTGAAACGGATGTATTGCAGGTCGCGCCCGATGTTGATTTCGATCAGCGAAATCAACTGCGCCATGTCCCACGCCTTGACCTGATCGGAGATGAAGGTCGAGACGCCGCTCTTCTGGTCGGCGACGAAGCTGCGCAACACCGTCACGAGGCCCTTGTTGATCTCGCCGCGCAGCTCGGCATCGCCGGCGAGCGCCTCGCCCGCGGAAACGAACATGCCGGCGAGATGATGCTGCAGCACCTGCGTCTCGCCGCTCGCGCTGCGCTCGATGAACGAGCGCGTGTTGGCCCAGACGGTGCGCGCGAGATCGGCGAGCTCGGGCCGCGCCAGCAGGTCGCGCTTCAAGCCGTCGATGCGATCGATATAGGCCTTGTCGGTACCGAGCCTGTCGACGAAGCCCAGCACCATGCGGTCGAATTCGCCGCGGAACGGATGCTTGGGATCGCTGCGCACCTCGTTGAAGAAAGCCGTCGCCGACGACACGATCTTGTTCACCAGAAACTTGTCGGCACGGTAGAGATTGAGCAAGGTCGGCAGCTCCGCGCGCACCTTTTCGCGGATCATCGCCATCGTCTCTTTCTGGTTCAGCGTCTCGTGCATCACGCGCAGAAGATCGTCGAACAGGATCTGGTGGCGCCCCTCCGCAACGAAGCCGCGTAGCGTGCCGGCCGCGAGCGGCGCGAGGTCGATCCCCTGAAGCTGCGAGGACATGCGGCGGATGATAAAGGTCATCAGGCCGGAGCTTTCCGTCGCGGAGACCGCCTCCGGCAGCAGACGCAGCGCGAAGCGCGCAAGGTCATCGCTGCGCTTGCGGTCGCGCAGCCAGTCGGCGACGAAGGAGCCGAAGTCGATCTCGTTCAGTTTGGCCTCGACGGGACCGGCTTCGAGAAAATGCACCTGGATGAACTCGCCGAGCTTGTCGGCGATGCGGGCCTGGTTGCTCTGGATGATCGCGGTGTGCGGGATCGGCAGGCCGAGCGGCCGCTTGAACAGCGCGACCACCGCATACCAGTCAGCGAGCCCGCCGATCGTCGCGGCCTCCGCGAAGGCCGCAATGAAGCCGAACACGGGATGCACGGGCAGCAGCCATTTCGCGACGGCGAACAGCAGAAGCGTCGAGGCCAGCACCAGCGTCGCGAGCGCCTTGACGCGGCGCAGCTCGGCCGCACGCTCGGCGTCGCCGGGGGTGTCGAAGGAGAAATTGCTTGAAAGAGTCATCACTGCATCACCCTACTCCGTCATTGCGAGCGAAGCGAAGCAATCCAGAGTCTTTCCACGGAGGCAGACTGGATTGCTTCGCTTCGCTCGCAATGACGGCGGCCAGTGACGGCAGCGCAAAAACAAAAGGCCCGCCGAAGCGGGCCTCAAAATTTCAGTTTGGACTCAGGGCACCAGATCAGGCGGTCTTGTTGTAGACCTTGGCGAAGTTGTCCTGAGCGGACTTCGCACCGTTGGCAGCGAGCTTGCCGAAATAGTCGGCGGTCGCCTTGGCGCGCGAGACGAACACTTCGCCGCGAGCGCGGAGCAGGCTCGACTGGATCTCGACGGCTTCGCTGACCGACTTGGCGGACGCGAGCTTGTCGATGCCCGAGAAGAACGCCTCGGCGTCCTCGTAGATCGCCTGCTGAATGTTGCGGCTGATCTTGCCGGCTTCAGTGACGGACTCGGTCACCGCGTTCTCGACGGCGGCGGTCACGCGCTCGGAGCCAGCGAACACCTCGGCAGCACGGTCCTTGGCGGTGTTGGCAGTCTTCTTGACGAATTCGCGGGCAGCCTCGGGAACTTCCAGGTTCTGGATGTTCTTGAAAGCGTCTTTGAAGCCCTCGAAAGCGGTGTTGGTTTCGGTGGTCATTGGGGTTCTCTCCATCCTCATTGGGTTGAGCTATGGGCTCACCCCGTCCGCATTGGCCCGGGGCACGACCTATATGGCACGGTTAATTGTGCGTCGCAATATGTGTGCTGCACTGCGATATCACGAAATCGTGAACAGCCTTAATGGGAGGCATCCTGATGCCTCCCTAGCCAGCCGGGTTCCGCAGCAAGCCGAGGCGGCGTTCAATGCTGGACGGCGCTTTCTAGTGCTGGACGGCGCCTGGCACCCCATAGGCCTCCATCTGGGCCTGGACCTGCGCGATGTTGTGGCCGAGCACGACGATGTCGTGGGTCTTGCCGTCGATATCCCGGACATGGTCGCGCAGCAGCGCCTCGGCCTTGAAGCCGAGGCTCTCGAACAGCGCGATCGCCGCCTGCTGATCCACCGTCATCTGGACCGAGAGCTTTTCGAGGCCGGCACCGAGCGCGAGGGCAAAGGTCTCCTGCGACAGCGCCCGCCCCACCCCCTTCCCGCGCACATCGAGCGAGACCACCATCCGGATCTCGCCGACATGGGGCGACCAGGAATGCGGATCGCGCACCAGCGTGCCACAGCCGACGACCCTGGCGTCCCTCACGGCAAGGAGGCTCTGAATCGCCCCGCGCTCGATCTCCTTGACCCAGGCCGACAGCACCTTCGGCTCGCTGATGTTGCGCGGCAGGAACAGCAGATCGTGGGTCGGCAGGCCCTTGCCGAAGGCGAGCACCGCGGCTTCGTCCGCAGGCGACATCAGGCGGATCTCGATGTCGCCGGCGTCGGTCTTGACGTGACGCGGATAGGAACGCTGCTCGCTCATGTCGATCTCTTCCCCAGCCAGGAATCCAGTTTCGGCCACAGCCGCTTTACCGCATTGGCACCGGCGACCAGCGAGACGTGACCGCCCTTCAGCATCACCTCTTCCTTGTCCTCCGAGCCGATCTTCGTGATCAGGTGTTTTGCGGCGTCATAGGGCACGATGTGATCGTGCTCGGCGACCGCATGCAGGATCGGCACCTTGATGTCCTCGAGCTTCGCCGCCCGGCCGCCGACCGACATGGCGTCGTTGAACAGCTTGTTGCCCCACATCAGGTCCTTGGTGATGGTGCGGAAATATTCGCCCGCGAGCGGCAGCGTGTCGGTCGCCCAGCGGTCGAACATCCGGTACGACTTCACGAACTCGTCGTTCCAGATGTTCTCCCAGAGCTGGATCTGGCTCACGGTACGCGAAGCCGGGCGCAGCATCTCGAACGAGGACAGGATCATCTCCGGCGGCACGTTGCCGACACTGTCGACCAGGCGGTCGACGTCGAAATAGCGGCGGTCGGAGAAATTCGAGAACAGCTTCATTTCGCGAAAATCGATCGGCGTGGTGAAGCAGATCAGATTCTTCATCGGCCCGTCCTTGTGGATCGAGCCGTAGAGCAGCGACAGCACGCCGCCGAAGCAATAGCCGATGATGGAGACATCCTGCTCGCCGGAATCGGCCTGCACGCGGCGGACGCAATCCGGGATGAAGTCGAGGACGTAATCCTCCATCCGCAGGCTCTTCTCCTCAGGTCGCGGCGCGCTCCAGTCGAGCATGTAGACGTCGTAGCCGCGCCTCAGCAGGAACTCGATGAAACTCTGGCCGGGCACGAGGTCGAGGATGTAGCCGCGGTTAGTGGTCGCCATCACGATCAGCACCGGCACGCGGTAGATCTCGTCCGACATCGGCCGGTAGTGATAGAGGCTCATGGTGCCGCGCGAATGCAGCACGTCCTTCGGCGTCGAGCCGAGCGTGGGTCCGGAGGTCGAGAAATATTCGACGCCCTTGATGCTGCGCTGGATGGCGCGCTGCACCTCGGACTGGATGCGCTCCGGGATAGATGCGAAATCAAGTCCCGTCGCCGCGTTCATTTCTGCTCTCCGTTCTCGGAGGGCGGACGCTTCGTCCGCGGCGGCTTTGGCGCCCCATCGATGCCCTGCGAGATGCCGGAACTCGCCGCCATCTGGCTCAGCATCGATTTCATCTCACCGATCTGGGCTTCGATGGACTGCAGCCGCTCCGCAAGGCCCGTCACCTGCTCGCGGCTCGGCAGGTTCATCGTGACGAGGTATTTCTCCATGAGCTCGCCGAGCTGCTTCTGAGCACCTGCAGCAACTCCGCCCGCACGGTTCATCGCCTGAGAAAATTCGGGCGAAGACATGGCCTGGTTGGCGAAGGAGTTGAACCCCTTCTCCATCTCACCCACCATCTTCTGCCACATGGCGACCGGGTCATTGGTCTTGTCGGTCATCGGCGTCCTCCTGGTACCCGAGAGCTTGGACGCCCTTCTTTTTTCGCCATACGACACCGTTGCGAGGAAGCGGTCAACCGGCAGGTCATCAGGTGCGGCGCACACGGCTTCTTTGCCGCGTGAAACCGTGCGATACAGCATCAGCCAGCAGAGAGGGAACGCATCCGTGACCGCCCATCAGCCGCCCCAGACCATCCGCGCCAACGGCATCGACATCTGCTACGAGATCTTCGGCAACGACAATGCCGAGCCGCTGCTGCTGATCATGGGGCTCGGCGCGCAGATGATCCATTGGGACGATGCGTTCTGCGAGCAGCTCGCCGTGCACGGCTTTCGCGTAATCCGCTTCGACAATCGCGACATCGGCAAGTCAAGCCATCTCAGCGGCGGCAAGCGCCTGACGCCGCTCGAGCTGCTGAAGCTGCGCTTCCTCAAAATTCCCGTGGCCGCGCCCTACAAGCTGATCGACATGGCCAGGGACACGATCGGGCTGATGGATGCGCTCAGCATCAAGTCGGCGCATCTCGTCGGTGCGTCCATGGGTGGCATGATCGCGCAGGAGGCGACGCTGTCGTTTCCCGAGCGCGTGCGCTCGCTGACCTCGATCATGTCGACCACGGGCAATCCGCGCGTGCCGCCGCCGACGCGCGAGGCCGCCGCGATGCTGATGGCGCCGCCGCCGCAGGGTAAGGAAGAGTTCGTCGTTCGCTTCGGCGAGACATGGAAGCTCTTGCGCGGCGGATCGTTTCCGGAAGAGGAGGCGCTCGATCTCGACCGTGCCGAGCGCGTGTTCGCACGCGGGCTCAATCCGGCCGGCGTCGGCCGGCAGCTCCGCGCCGTGCTGGCCTCCGGCAGCCGCAAGGAACGGCTGCGGGGCGTGAAAACGCCGACGCTGGTGATCCACGGCACCGTCGATCCACTGGTCCGTCCCGAAGGCGGCAAGGACACGGCAGAGTCGATCCCCGGCGCAAAGCTGCTGATGATCGAGGGCATGGGCCACGCGCTGCCGATGCGCTTCTGGCCCGACATCATCCGCGCCATCGACAAGCACGCGCATGGCGCGGCGGCGCTAGCGGCGTAGAGCGGCCCTCAAGCCTTCTTTGCGATCCAGATTACGTGACGCGCGCCGCCGCCTCTGCCGGTGGCGCGGACGGCGACCTCGTTGACGTCCAAGCCGGCAGTGCGAAGACGCTTCGTGAAGGCGGGATTGGGTCCCGACGACCAGACCGCGAGCACGCCGCTGGGCCGCAGCGCCGTCTTTGCCGCTTTCAACCCGTTCGCATTGTAGAGCGCGTCATTGCCCTTCCGGGTCAGCCCTTCGGGCCCGTTGTCGACGTCGAGCAGAATGGCGTCGAAGGCAGCGCTCTTCGCCCGGATGACTTCGCCGACGTCGATCTCGCGGATGTTGACACGTGGATCATCGAGGCTGTCGCCAAAAACTTCCGCCATCGGACCGCGCGCCCAGGTGACGACCGCCGGCACCAGCTCGGAGACCACGATCTTCGCCTTGGCGCCCAGCACGGTGAGCGCCGCGCGCAAGGTAAAACCCATGCCGAGGCCGCCGATGAGGACGACGGGTTTTGCGAGCGTCTCGATCTGCTTCGCCGCGAGCGTCGCGAGCGCGGCTTCGGAACCCGACAGGCGATTGTTCATCAGCTCGTTGGTGCCGAGCTTGATCGAAAACTCCTTGCCCCGCCGCATCAGGCGGAGCTCTTCGTCGGAGCCGGGGATCTTGGCGGTGTCGAGTTTTTCCCAGGGAATCATGGGGGAGCTTTAGCACGATTACTTCGTAGCCCGGATGGAGCGAAGCGCAATCCGGGGGTGTTTCTCCTGTGAGAGACTGTCCCGGATTTCGCTGCGCTCCATCCGGGCTACGGCAGGGGCCTGGGCTATCCTCCCGCCCAGACATCCAGCACATACCGGTTCTTCGCGCCCATTTCCTCGATCCAGCGGGCGCCCGTGGCGGCATCGCTGCCGCTCTTCTCGCGATGGATCGCGACCAGCGCTGCCTTCACGTCAGGCTCCATCTTGCCGCCGTCGCCGCAGACATAGATGATCGCGCCCTGCTCGATCAGCGGCCAGACCTTGTCCTTCTGCGCGGCGAGCACGTGCTGGACATAGGTCTTGGGTCCGTCCGCGCGCGAGAACGCGGTGAACAGCTCCGTGACGCCGCTTGCGGCCAGCGCCTTCAGCTCATCCGCGTAGAGGAAATCCTGGTCGGGATGGCGGCAGCCGAAGAACAGCATCGCCGGGCCGAGCGCAGCGCCTTTCGCCTTGCGCGCGGCGCGCTCCTGGAGGAAGCCGCGGAACGGCGCCAGGCCCGTGCCCGGGCCGATCATGATGATCGGCACCGATGGATCATCGGGAAGACGGAAGCCGGCCTTGGTCTCGCGCACCGTGGCGTAGATCGCATCGCCCGAACGCCGGTTGGCGAGATAGTTCGAACAGATGCCTTTGTAGGTGCCACGCCCCGACGCCGCCGGACCTTCGACCACACCGACCGTGACGCTGCAGCGCGCCGGATCGACCGACGGCGAGGACGAGATCGAGTAATAGCGCGGCGCCAGCAGCGAGAGCATTTCCAGGTAGACGTGGAACGGCAATTCGCAGGCTGGATATTCAAGCAGCAGGTCAAACACCGATTTGCGCCTGGCCAGAATCTCGCTGCGATAGCGTTCGAGCGGCTCAGCCTCCTCACCGACGAAGGCCAGCAGCTTCGGCTTGGTGACCGGGCAGCGGGTGTGCTCGGCCATGGTCTGGATCTGCTTGCGCGTCGCCACCTGCTGCAGTTCGACGAACTCGCTGAGGAGGCGTCCGACCGATACCGCATTGCCGACCGGCAATTGCGCGCGGCGGCCCTCGGCGACCTGAAGCCTGATCTGGTCGGCCGGCAGGAAGCCGAAACGGCGGGCAACCGAATCCACCAGCGTCGGATCGTTGCGCGGAACCACGCTCAGATGATCGCCGACGCGGTAGGTGACGTTGGCCGGCAGTTGCACCTCGATATGGCGCGTCGAGCGCTCCGACGGGTTGGCACCGGACTTGTTCTGCAGCTCGTCATTGACCAGCACCTTCATCGCCACAGCGCCGCCCTGCGCGACGATGGTGTTGACGGCGGTCACCGCCACCGGCTCGATCGCATAGAGCGGATCGTCCTCCGCGGTGCGGGTGAAATTCCAGTCGATGCCGAATTCCTTGGTCGCGACCTGGGCCGCCGCCGGGAACCACTTCTGGAACTGGCCGTCGAGATCGCTGCGCGCATCGCCCTCGCCACGCGGATAGACCGCGCGTGCGCCGTGCTTCGACAATTGCTCGTCGATGAAGCGCGGCACCGACTGATAGGTCGCTGCCCAGTCGCTGTTGCCGCAGCCGAACACGGCGTAGCGCACCTTGGCAAAGGTATCCTTCGGCAGATCGTCGCCGAGCCATTTGACGAATTGCGTCGCATTGTCGGGCGGCGCGCCGTTATAGGAGGCGCAGATGATCAGGACGCCGCCCTCCTGCGGCAGCCTGCCGACATATTCGTCGAGCGTTCCAAGGTGCACGGCAAAGCCATTGATCTCCGCGAGGTCGGCCATGCGGGTCGCGAGCTCCTCGGCGGTGCCAAGATTGGAGCCGTAAAGCACCAGCATCGGCGTGTTGTGGCCGGGCCGCGTGGTCGGCTGACGCGGCGCCCTCGGCGCCGCAACCGCAACCGCGATGGGCCCGCCATAGGCACCGCGCTCGCGATCGGCGCGCGGCCGCACCTTGATCTTGAAGCCCTCCGGCTTCATCGTCAGCGTTTCCTTCAGGTGCATCTGGTAGCGCTGGTGATCGATCAGCTTGAGGCGCTGCAGGATCATGCCGAGCGCGAGTGCGGCCTCGTGCATGGCAAAGCCGCGGCCGATGCAGGCGCGCTGGCCGTTGCCGAACGGCTTCCAGGCATTGATCGGCCGCTTTGCTTCAGCCTCCTTGCTGAAATTCTCGGGATCGAAGGCATCGGGGTTCGGCCCCCAGACGCTGGGGTCGCGATGCAGCGCCGTCACCAGAATGGTGGTGAACGTGCCCTTCCGGAGCTTGTACTTGCCGCCGCCGATGGTCTCGTCGTTGAGCGGCGAGATGCCGTAGGCAGGCGCCGGCGGCCACAGCCGCAGTGCCTCCTTCAGGATCTGCGTGATGTAGGTGAGCTGCGTCACCTGCTGGTAGGTCGGCTTGGCATTGACGTCGGGACCGAAGACGCGGTCGACCTCGTCATAGGCCTTCCTGAGAATGTCCGGATGCTTGAGCAGGGCATAGAGCGTGTAGGACAACAGGCCGCTGGTGGTCTCGTGGCCGGCGATCAGGAAGGTGTTGATCTGGTAGCGGATGTTGACGTCGTCGAGCTGTTCGCCGGTCGAGCGGTCGACACCGGTCATCATCGCGGCGAGCATGTCCTTCTTGTCGTCGATCCCTTCCGAACTCTTGCGGCGTTCGGCGATGATCTCGTCGACCATCTTGTTCATGAAGGCGACGTCTTCCGCCAGGGTCTTTCGCCGCTTCTGCATCCAGAGCTGCTCCAACGGCAGGCCCCGCGTCATCATGATGGTTTCGAGCGAGCGCACCAGCGACTCGACGAAGGGATGGTAGTCGCGCCGGTAGAACGAATTGAACCGGTACTCGAAACCGCACAGGCCGATCGTATCAAGCGTCAGCGCGGTCATGTCGTGGACGACGTCGATCTCGTCGTCGGCGTTGAGCCGCTCCCATTTCTGGACGAGCTGCTCGGCGATGTCGACCATGCTCGGGTGATAGGACTGCATGGCGCGGTTGCCGAACGGCTGCAGCAGGATGTTGTGCGCCTTGCTCCAGTTCGGCTCCCTGGTGTCGGCCGTGAACAGGCCGTCGCCGCCGACCGCACGCACGCGCCGCAGCGCGCCGCGCACCGTCTTGTCGAAGCGCTTCTCGTCGGAAAGCTCGTCGACGAGATCGTGGCCGGAGACGACAACGATCGGCGAGCCCATCATGTCGAGCCAGAAGATCGGACCCAGCTCCTTCGCGAGCCGCGTCAGGTGCTGCACGGGCGCGGCCGAGTCCAGCGACAGCATGTTGCCGACCACCGGCTTGGTCGGCGGATGCGGAATCGGATCCAGACGGTTCTTGGTTGACATTGAAAGTGCTTCCCCCCTGATCGCGTCATTCCGGGGCGATGCGCAGCATCGAACCCGGAATCTCGAGATTCCGGGTTCGCCCTTCGGGCGCCCCGGAATGACGTCTCATTTACATCGACGACCGGGTTGTTACCCAAACCGCCTTCTACGCCATTCGATCAGCTTGGCGCTGACCTCTTCCGGCTTCTCCTGCTGTGTCCAATGGCCGCTGTCCTTCACCAGGTACTTCTCGAGATCGGACACCAGCGTCTCCATGCCATCCGCCGCCGACGGCGGCAGCACGGCGTCGTTCTCGGCCATGATCATCAATGAGGGAACGCTGATGTGATGGTCCAGCCCCTTCGAACGCTCCCAGTTGCGGGTGAAATTGCGATACCAGTTGATGCCGCCGGTGAAGCCGGTTGTCGTGAAAGTGTCGACGAACACCTTCTTCTCCTCCGCCGACAGGATCGGCGTGCGCGGATCATGCCTGGAATCGTAGTTCGCAATCATCTGCGGAAACGCCAGGTTGATGCGGGGCGAGGCACCAATGCCCGCGATCGGCTGTTCCTCCGGCGCACCGGGAGGGCGCGCGGCCGGCTTGCGCATGAAGGCATCGAAGGTCTCTTCGACGCGGCTGCCGAAGATCCTGTCCGGCTCGCGCGCGGGGTCCTGGAACTGGACGATATACATCTGGTCGCCGAAGCGTTGGCGGAACAGCGCGATCGGATCCATCGGTGCGCGATCCCAATGCGGGGTGTTGACGCCGACGACACCGGCGACACGCGTCGGATGCCGCAGCGGCATCTGCCAGACGACGAAACCGCCCCAGTCGTGGCCGACGAAAATCGCCTTGTCGATGTTGAGATGATCGAGCAGTCCGACGAGATCGCCGGTCAGATGCTCCATGTCATAGGCTTCGACCGGCTCTGGCCGGTCGGTCGCACCGTAGCCGCGCTGATCGGGCGCGATCACGCGGATACCGGCCTCGCTCAGCGCCTTGATCTGGTGGCGCCAGGAGAAGGCGAGTTCGGGCCAGCCGTGACACAGCACGACCGGCGGTTTGTCCGTGACCGGGCCCGCCTCGTAATAGCCCATGCGGATTCCGTTCGTCTGCGCGAAGTTGAGCGGCGGCATTTCAATCATCATACGGTTCCTGACAAATTTCCTATTCCGCCGCGCCCTTGATGTCCGCTGCCGGCGGCGCGTAGGCCGCCTCGAGTGCAGCGAACTCCCCCGGCAGCATGTCGCACATCACCTGCACATGCGGGATGATGTTGGCGCCGACGATGAAGCCGAAATCGAGCTGGTCGCGATAGCTCTGCACGGTGATGTTGAGCGCCTGCCCGTGCGTCGAGATCGACACCGGGAAGATGTGCAGCAGCTCGGCGCCCGCCGCATAAAGCGTCTGCCGCGGCCCCGGCACGTTGGACACCGTGATGTTCGCCGCCGGCGGCAGCACGTCCGACAAATTGGAGCGGCTGTAGAGCAGCGCCAGGATCTGCACCATGATCGGCGCGCCCAGCATCGAGATGTTGGAGACCTGGGGCATCAAGGCGCGCAGCGGATGCGACATCTCCTTGGACTTGGTCGATTGTGCGATAATCGCTTCCAGCCGCGCCTTGGGATCGTCGATATTGGTCGCGATCGCGCAGATCATGCCGAACACCTGGTTGTTGGCCTCGGTGTTGCCCTCCTCGCGGAGCGAGATCGGCACCGCCGCGGTCAGCGATTTCGCCGGCAGCGTGCCGTATTGCTGGAGGTAGCGCCGGACCACGCCGGAGGCGAGCGCCAGCACGACGTCGTTGAGCTTGCCGCCGGCGAGCTTCGCCAGCGCCTTGGAGCGCGACAGCGAGATCGACACGCCGGCAAAGCTGCGTTCCGACGAGATCGTCTTGTTGAGCATGGTCGGCGGCGACACCATGCTGGCGAGGCTCTCGCGCGACTTCGGATCGGAGACCTTGCCCAGCACCTCGGAGACGCTCTTGACCATGGTCGGGATATTGCCGGCGAAGCGCACCGCGCTTTCGATCTGGTACATCGCGTTGTCGAACAGGATCGAGCCGATGTCGCTCTTGCCGGTGCGCGGCAGTTGCAGGTTCTTCGCCGCCGCCGATGCATCGAGCGGCTGGCTGAACAGCTGCTGATAGGAATCCAGCAGGTTCGCCGCGATGTCGCGCGGCTCCTGGCCGGGCTTCGACCCGCCGGACGGCGGATCGACCTGCCGCGGGATCGGCGAGATGTCGTAGATCATGTTGGTCAGCGCAGCACCGGCGCCGCCGTCGATCGCGGCATGGTGCATCTTGGAATAGAGCCCGACTTCGTTGTCCTTCATGCCTTCGAAGACATAGAACTCCCAGAGCGGGCGCGCGCGGTTCAACAGCTTGGCGTGCATCCAGCCGACGATGCGTTCGAGCGTGGCGCGGTCGCGCGGCTGCGGCAGGCTGGCGCGGAAGATGTGACGGTCGATGTCGAACTGGTCGTCCTCGACCCAGGAGGGATGATCGATATCGAGCGGCGCCTTCTCCAGCCGCGCTTTAAGGATAGGCGCGATGTGCAGGCGCGAGACGATCATCGCCTTGAAGTCTTCGAAGAAGTCGCCCTTGTAGTCGTCGGGCAGGCGAAAGATGGCCATGCTGCCGACATGCATCGGCATTTCCGGCGTTTCCAGATACAAAAACGATGCGTCCAGCGACGACAGCTTCTTACCGTCAGCCATAGTTCCCTCCCGAGGATTTGACGGGCACCTTGGCGGCGCTTCTCGTCAGGCCGATACTGCCTGTTCCGGCGGGGCATATGCAATGGCAAACGGCCCTGCCCGGTCGAACGGCCAGAACTCCCCTTCCGGCTGGGCGAGGCGGTCCGCCACCGCCCACAGCGCGGCAGGGTTAACGCCGAGCCCGATATGGCTCGCCAGATGCACCTCGATGTTCTCGGCGCGGTCGGAGGGACGGAGCAGACAGGTCCGCCAGTTCACGACACCGTCGGCGCGCGAATAGATCGACGTCGCCGGAACCGGCAGATCGCCGGCAATCGCCTCGCGCAGCTCCGAGAGATCCTCGACCCGCTCGCCGGACAGCGCTTCGTAAAGCCGTGTGGCATTGGTCGCCCGCACGTCATTGGCAAACGGACTGCCGAGCGTGACGACATAACGGACCATGTCCGGCGCCTGCAGCGCAAGGTCGCGCGCATAGACACCGCCAAGACTCCAACCGACCAGGCTGACCTTGCGCCCGCTCGCGGCATGGATCTCGGCAAGGCGCGCGCGCAAGGCCTCCCGCATCCGCCCGAAACCGCCGAGATTACGGCCCATCCGCCAGGCCTGCGCCTCATAGCCGAGCTCGCTGAGATAGCGTCGCATCGGCACCATCGAGAGATCGCTGGCGAGAAAGCCCGGCAGCGCCAGCACCGGATGGCCGTCGCCCCTCGGCGCGCGCATCAGGAGCGGCGACAGCATCAGGCTGGCGTTGAATTCGAACAGGCCGCGGGCTTCGGCCAGCAGCAGGCCGAGGCTCGGCGGACGAAGCCGGCGCGTATCCCGCGGCCCGTCCGGCCCGGGCGCCATTATTTCTTCTTGTCGCTACTGCGCGGGCTGCCGAGACCGGCCATGGTGACGAACATGTCCTGAAACCGCTCGGCGATCTTGGGATCGAAGGTGAACCAGCTCTGGAGCAGCGATTCCGGCGAAACCTTCTCGATGTTGCTCAGGATCTGCTGCTGCAGCTTGTCCATCACCGCCGTCTGCATCGGCGCCACGTCGGGCAGACCGAAGAACTGGCGGGCTTCAAGGGGGGTGCAGTCGATTTCGATATTAACTTTCATGTCCCCTCCGGATGAGATTCGAGCGGCCTGTCGGAGTATCGCCGCGACCCGGTGTGCAACGCAAGCGACCTGAGGCGGGTGACCGGCGCCGGCTTCCGCAATCGGCAGGTATAGTCAATCAAATCGCTTTCGTCACAAAAGCGCTTCGCATGACGCCCGCACGGGCCGTCGCAGCCGTGGCCCCGGGGATTTCACCGGTCGAAAGTCGAATATCGGCCGCGGACCTTCGCCCTCAAATTGCCGGTCAGCATTGCTGCACAGCGGTGCAACTTGGCGCGTTCCTTGCTGGAATGGCGCTTGCACGGGTCGAGAACTCTGGGCAACATGGATCGATCAGCCCCGCCGAACAATCAAAAACGACGGCGCGGGCGAGTGGAGAGGGTCAAGAATGTCAGTCGGACGAAGTCTGTTTGCGGCGACGCTCGCCGGTGCGCTTGCGTTGGCGGTCTCGCCGGCGTCGAGCCAGACGCTGCGCTACGCGAACCAGGGTGAGCTGAAATCGCTCGACCCCTACACGCTGAACGAATCGACCACCAGCGCGCATCTCGGCCACGTCTATGAGGGCCTGGTCGCCCGCGACAAAGACCTGAAAATCATCCCGGGGCTCGCCGAGAGCTGGGAGACGCCGGAGCCGACGCGCTGGCGCTTTCACCTGCGCAAGGGCGTGAAATTCCACAATGGCGACCCCTTCACCGCCGATGACGTGGTGTTCTCAGCCGAGCGCGTGCGGGCGAAAGGTTCGAATTTCCAGAGCCGCGTTCCAGCCGACGCCAAGGTGGTCAAGATCGACGATTACACCGTCGATTTCGTCCTGTCCTCGCCCAATCCCATCCTGACGGCGCTGTGGGCGACCTGGTACATCATGGACAAGAAATGGGCAGAGGCGAACGATGCGGTGGCACCGACACCGGCTGCCGCCACGACCCCGAGCTACGCCTCGCTCCATGAAAACGGCACCGGCCCCTTCACGATCGAGAGCCATCAGCCGGGCGTGAAGACCGTCTTCAAGGCTAATCCGAACTGGTGGCGCAAGCCGGAACATAATCTGAAGGAGATCGTCTTCACACCGATCGCAAACCCGGCCACGCGTGTCGCCGCACTGCTGTCGGGCGAGGTCGATGTGATCGAGCCGGTTCCGATCCAGGACATCGAGCGCGTCAAAGCGAGTCCCAACGCCACCGTGCTGACGGGACCTGAGCTCCGCACCATCTTCGTCGGTATGGATCAGGCGCGCGACGAGCTCCTGTACTCCAACATCAAGGGCAAGAACCCGTTCAAGGACATCCGCGTCCGCGAAGCCGTCTACCGGGCAATCGACGTCGACCTGATCAAGAATCGCGTCATGCGCGGGCTCTCCACGCCATCCGCATTGATGGTCGCACCAGAGATCTTTTCGGCAAAGGACTTCACCCGGCCGAAGTTCGATCCCGACGCCGCCAAGAAACTTCTGGTGGACGCCGGCTATGCGGACGGTTTCGAGGTGACGATGGACTGCCCGAACGACCGCTACGTCAATGACGCAGCGATCTGCCAGGCAATCGTCGGTATGCTCGCCCGTATCGGCATCAAGGTGGAGCTGCTGGCGCAGCCCAAGGCCCTGTACTTCGCCAAGGTGCTGAAGCCCGGCGGCTACAAGACCTCGCTGTTCATGCTGGGCTGGACCCCGGATACGCTCGACTCCCAGAACGTGCTCCACGACATCATGGGCTGCCGGGACGATCCCAAGGATCCCAACCGCGGCGAAGCCAATCTCGCAGGCTATTGCAACAAGCAGTTCGACGAGCTCGCCGACAAGGTTCTCCTCGAGTCCGATGCGGCCAAGCGCGATCTCCTGATCAAGCAGGCTTTCGAGGTCTCGATGAAGGACTGGGCCTATGTCCCGCTGCACCAGCAGGCGCTCGCCTGGGGCGTTTCGAAAAAGGTGAAACTGACCCAGCGCGCGGACAACCAGGTGCTGCTCTACTGGGCGACCAAACAGGACGAGTAGGTGTCGACAAGTTGTGGAGTCCCGGAAGCCATCGCTTTCAAGATCTGGCTTCCGGGACTTGCTGTTTCGGGTTAACGCGATGATGCGTGCTGCTGAAGAGATGTGAAAGGAACAGATGCTCGCTTTCACACTGCGCCGGGCCATCCAGGCCATCGGCGTCATGATCGCCGTCGGGATCATTTCGTTCTCGATGTTCCGCTTTGCCGGCGATCCCGTGAACCAGATGGTCGGGATGGATACGTCGGGCTCCGAGCGCGCCGCGATCCGCAAGTCCCTCGGCCTCGACGATCCCGTGATCGTGCAGTTCGGCCGCTATATCGGCAATGCTGCCCAGTTCAAGTTCGGCGTGTCCTACCAGTTCCGCTTGCCGGTCACCAACCTGCTGATGGAGCGGATGCCCGCGACGCTGGAACTCGCGATCTGCGCCACCATCTTCGCAATGGTCAGCGGCATCCTGATGGGGGTCTATTCGGCGCTTCGCCGCGACAGCTGGCTCGCACATGTCTTCCAGGCCGTCTCGCTGATCGGCATCTCGCTGCCGACCTTCCTGATCGGCGTTCTCATGATCTACCTGTTCTCGGTGACGCTCGGCTGGCTGCCCTCGTTCGGCCGCGGCGACGTCGTGCATATCGGCTGGTGGACGACGGGCCTTCTGACGTTGTCCGGCCTAAAGGCGCTGATCATGCCTGCGATCACGCTCGGCCTGTTCCAGATGACCTTGATCATGCGGCTGGTCCGCGCCGAAATGCTCGAGGTCATGCGCACCGACTACATCCGCTTCGCGCGTGCACGCGGCCTGACCACGCGCGCCATCCATTTCGGTCACGCGCTGCGCAACACGCTGGTTCCTGTGATCACCGTCGCCGGCCTGCAATTTGGCTCGGTCATTGCTTTCGCGATCATCACCGAGACCGTGTTTCAGTGGCCGGGCATGGGGCTCCTGTTCGTGCAGGCCGTTCAGAACGTCGATATCCCGATCATGGCGGCCTACCTGATGATGGTCTCCCTGATCTTCGTCACCATCAATCTCGTGGTTGATATCCTCTACACCATCGTCGATCCGCGACTGCGATCGACGGTCAGCCGGGCGCATTGAGATGAGCGAGGCCGTCGTTCCGCACAGTGCCGAGAAGCGCGCCGCCACCGCACCCGGCTGGTTCAGGCGCGCGCTCGACAGCGACCTGTTCTACTCGTTCCGCCGCTCCAAGGTCACCATGATCGCGGCGGGTGTGACGCTGCTGTTCTTCCTGGTCGCGATCTTTGCCTCGGTGCTGTCGGTGCAAAATCCGTTCGATCCGGCGCAGCTCCAGCTGATGAATTCGCGCATCTCGCCGCTCTGGACCGCCGACGGCCAGAGTCCGTTCCTGCTTGGTACCGACGAGCAGGGCCGCGACGTGCTGTCCGCGATTCTCTACGGGCTGCGCATCTCGCTTCTGGTCGGCGTGCTCGGCGTGGTCCTCTCCGGCGCGCTCGGCATCCTGCTCGGGCTGACGGCCGGCTATTTCGGCGGCGCCGTCGACGGCCTGATCATGCGCATCGCCGACGTGCAGCTTTCCTTCCCGGCCATCCTGATCGCGCTGCTGGTCAACGGCATCGCCAAATCGGTCTTCGGCAACAAGCTCGACGAGATGAGCATGCTGGCGGTCCTGGTCTTCGCGATCGGCCTGAGTTTCTGGGTCCAGTATGCGCGCACGGTGCGCGGCTCGGTCCTGGTCGAGAAGAACAAGGATTATGTCGCAGCCGCGCAGTTGATCGGCCTGCCCGCCCCCGTGATCATGCTGCGCCACGTGCTGCCGAACACCACGGGGCCGATCCTCGTAATCGCCACCATCAACCTCGCGCTCGCCATCATCACCGAGGCAACCCTGTCGTTCCTCGGCTCGGGCATGCCCGAGACCATGCCGTCGCTCGGCACGCTGATCCGCATCGGCAACGGTTATCTGTTCGCTGGCGAATGGTGGATCGTCGCATTCCCCGGCATCGCACTTGCCGCGCTGATCCTGTCCATCAACCTGCTGGGCGACTGGCTGCGTGACGCGCTCAACCCGAAACTTCGATGAGTATGCGTCGCCCATGACCGAACCCGTTCTTTCCGTCCGCAACCTCCAGGTCGAGTTCGCCTCCCGCCGCGGCACGCTGCGCGCCATCGACGGCGTCTCCTTCGACATCGCCAAGGGCGAGGTGCTGGGCGTGGTCGGCGAATCCGGCGCCGGCAAGTCCGTCACCGGGCTCTCGGTGATCGGCCTGATCGATCCGCCGGGGCGTATCGCCGGCGGCGAGATTCGCCTTGCCGGCCTGCGCATCGACAATCTGCCGCCGGAGGAGATGCGCCGCATCCGCGGCAAGCGCATCGGCATGATCTTCCAGGATCCCCTCACCTCGCTCAATCCGCTGTACAAGGTCGGCGACCAGATCGTGGAGACGATCCGGACCCACCTGAACCTGTCCGAGACGGCCGCGCGCCGCCGCGCCATCGACCTGCTCGCCGAGGTCGGCATTCCCGCACCGGAAAAACGCATCGACGGCTACCCACACGAATTCTCCGGCGGCATGCGCCAGCGCGTCGTCATTGCGCTCGCGATCTGCGCCGAGCCGGAGCTGATCATCGCGGACGAGCCGACCACCGCGCTCGACGTCTCGGTGCAGGCGCAGATCATCTCGCTGATCAAGCGACTCGGGCGCGACCACGGCACCGCCGTGATGCTGGTGACTCACGATATGGGCGTGATCGCCGAGACCTCCGACCGCGTCGCGGTGATGTATGCCGGCCGCGTCGCCGAGATCGGCCCGGTGCAAGACGTCGTCAGGAACCCGCTGCACCCCTACGCCAAGGGCCTGATGGGTGCGATTCCGACGCTTGCCGGCGACGACAAGCGCCTCGTGCAGATTCCCGGCTCGATGCCGCGGCTGTCGGCGATCCCGCGCGGCTGCTCGTTCAATCCGCGCTGCGCGTCCGCCTTCGACCGCTGCCGGGTCGAGCGGCCGGAGCCGCTGTCGCGCGGCACGCAGTCTGTCGCCTGCCATCTCTACGACACCGTGCCGACGGAGAGCGCGGCATGAGCACGCCCTTCGTCCAGGCCACAAACCTGCGCCGCGTCTTCGACGTCTCGAAACCCTGGCTCAACCGCGTGCTGGAGGGCGGACAGCTCGAATATCTCAAGGCTGTCGATCACGTCACCTTCGACATCAAGAAGGGCGAGACTTTTGCGCTGGTCGGCGAGTCCGGCTCGGGCAAGACCACCGTAGCGCGGATGGTAGTGGGCCTGCTGCCGCCGAGCTCGGGCGACGTGCTGATCGACGGCGTCTCGATGACCGACCCGCGGCAGGCTCCCGCCCGGCGCAAGCTGCGCCGCCGCATCCAGATGATCTTCCAGGATCCCTATGCGAGCCTGAACCCGCGCTTCCGCGTCGATGCCATCATCTCCGAGCCGATCCGCGCCTTCGACCTGATCCAGGGCGAGCGCGACATCCAGGCCCGCGTCGGCGAGCTGCTCAGCCTGGTCGGCTTGCATCCCGACGACCGGTTTAAATTCCCGCACGAGTTCTCCGGCGGCCAGCGCCAGCGTATCGCGATCGCTCGGGCGCTCGCCTCCGACGCCGAGTTCATCGTCTGCGACGAGCCGACCTCCGCGCTCGACGTCTCCGTGCAGGCGCAGATCCTCAACCTGATGCGGGACCTCCAGGACAAGTTCGGCCTGACCTACATGTTCATCAGCCACAACCTCGCCGTGGTCCGTCACATGGCGAGCCGCGTCGGTGTGATGTATCTCGGCCGTATCGTCGAGATCGCGGAGGGGCGCGAGCTGTTTGCACGCCCGCGCATGCCCTACACCAAGATGCTGCTGGGTGCCGTGCCTGACCTCGCCATGAGCGGCCGCCAGCGCATTCCGGTGAAGGGCGAGATCCCAAACCCGATCAATCCGCCCCCCGGCTGCGCCTTCAACCCGCGCTGCCCGCTGGCGTTCGATCTCTGCCGCAAGGAGACCCCGGAACTGATCGACGGGGTTGCCTGCCACGCGGTGAACACCGCGCCGGTCCCAGCGTGACGCGCGCGTGCCATGCGGCCTGCGCATTTGGCATCCCAGCATCGGCTGTGATCAATTGCGCGCCGCAAATGAGGTAGTCCATGGCCAGTAACGTCAATCCCGATCCCTTCACCACGCGCCCCGAAATCGAGGGCACGTTCGGTGTCGTCGCCACCACGCACTGGATCGCGACCGCCGTCGGCATGGCCATTCTGGAAAAGGGCGGCAACGCCTTCGATGCCGGTGTCGCCACCGCCTTCACGCTCCAGGTGGTCGAGCCGCATCTGAACGGCCCCGGCGGCGACGTGCCGATCATCGTCCACGACGTCAAGCGCGGCCGCACCGAGGTGATCTGCGGCCAGGGCCCGGCCCCGGCGCGCGCCACCATCGCGCATTACAAGAGCGAAGGCCTCGACATGGTGCCCGGCACCGGCCTGCTCGCAGCCTGTGTTCCCGGCACTTTCGAATCGTGGATGATGCTGCTGCGCGACTACGGCACGATGCGCGTGCGCGACGTGCTGGAGCCCGCGATCTCCTATGCACGCGACGGCTACCCGCTGGTCGAGCGCGCCTGCGCCACGATCCAGACCGTCGAGCAATTGTTCCGCAAGCACTGGCCGACCTCGGCCGCGGTCTATCTTCCGAACGGCGAAGTGCCCAAGCCCGGCACGATGTTCACCAACAAGACGCTGGCGGCGACCTACACCCGGATCCTGAACGAGGCCGAGAGCGGCGGCGGAGGCCGCGACGCCGAGATCGAGCGTGCGCGGAAATCCTGGTCGCAGGGCTTCGTTGCCGAAGCCATCGACAAGTTCTGCCGGACGCAAGAGGTCATGGATGTCAGCGGCTCGCCGCATCGCGGCGTGCTCGCGGCCGATGACATGGCGCGCTGGCAGCCGACGGTCGAGGCGCCGCTCACCTACGACTACGGCCGCTACACCGTCTGCAAGGCGGGCGTCTGGAGCCAGGGTCCGGTGACGCTGCAGCAACTCGCGCTGTTGAAGGGCTTTGCGCTCGACGGGCTCGACCCGACCGGGCCGGAGTTCATCCATCTCCAGATAGAATGCGCAAAGCTCGCCTTCGCCGACCGCGAGAAGTTCTACGGCGATCCGAAATTCAGCGAGATCCCGATCGGGACGCTGCTGTCGGATGCCTATAATGACGAGCGTCGCAAGCTGATCTCGGAGAAGGCGTCGCTCGACTTCATACCCGGCTCGATCGAAGGCTTTGGCGGCGTGGTCAAGCTGCGCCGCGCGGAAGGACAGCGGGAGGCGGTCGGCGCGCTCGGCGCTGGCGAGCCGACAGTGGGACGCTTCGGTGAAGTGCGTGGCGACACCGTGCATTTCGACATCATCGACAAGGCCGGCAACATGGTGTCCTCGACGCCGTCGGGCGGCTGGCTGCAATCCTCGCCGATCATTCCGGAGCTCGGCTTCTGCCTCGGCAGCCGCGCCCAGATGTTCTGGCTGGAGGAAGACCACCCCGGAGCACTCGCGCCGGGCAAGCGGCCGCGTACCACGCTGTCGCCGACCATGGCGCTGCGCGACGGCGAGCCGTATCTCGCCTGGGGCTCGCCCGGCGGCGATCAGCAGGACCAGTGGATCACGCAGTTCTTCCTGCGCCACGTCCATTGCAATCTCAATCTCCAGGAAGCCATCGACGCGCCGGCCTGGCACTCCGAGCATTTCCCGATCTCGTTCTGGCCGCGCACTGCTCGGCCGGGCGTGCTCGTGGTCGAGAACCGCGTGCCGAAGGCGACGATCGAGAATCTGCGCGAACGCGGACACATCGTCGAAGTCGGGCCCGACTGGTCCGAAGGCCGCCTCACCGCGGCCTCGCGGGTCGGCGTGCGCCGGCGCGCGGCCGCCAATCCGCGCGGCATGCAGGGCTACGCCGTAGGACGCTGAAGGCAGCACATGACCTGGTCGATCATCGCGCGAGACCCAGCCACCGGCCAGTTCGGCATCGCGGTTGCGACCCGTTTCTTCGCCGTCGGCGCGCGCGTGCCCTATATCGCGGCCGGCCTCGGCGCCATCGCAACCCAGGCCTTCGTCAATCCCTATTACGGCATCGACGGCGTCAAGCTGCTGCGCGAGGGCCTGAACTCCCACGATGTTCTCGCCACCCTGCTCGCGACCGACGACGGCCGCGAGAGCCGGCAGATCCACATCATGGACGCCAGCGGCGAGATCGCCGCGCATACCGGGCGCGACTGCATCGACTGGTGCGGCCACATCGCCGGCAGCGGCTTTTCGATCGCCGGCAACATGCTCGCAGGCGCCGACGTGCTCGACGAGACCGCAAAGACCTACATCGCCAACGACAGCCTGCCCTTTCCGCGCCGCCTGCTCGCGGCGATGCGCGCGGGCGAAGCCGCCGGCGGCGACAAGCGTGGCAAGCAATCCGCCGCGCTGCTGATCCACGGCGAGGAAGAATGGCCGGCGCTGGACATCCGTGCCGACGATCATCCCGACCCGCTCGGCGAGCTCGAACGGCTCGAGCGCGTCAGCCAGGAACTCTGGGTTCACTTCCGCCCCTCCATGCCGACGCGGCAGAACCCGGCCGGCAATACCGATCGCAGCGTCATCGAGGCCACCATCGCCGCGGCACGGGCAAGACAGGCATGAGCGCGAGTCCTCTCATCGAGATCAAGGACCTGCGCATCCGCTTCCACGGCGACGACGGCCGCATCACCCACGCGGTCGACAGCGTCGATCTCAGCGTCGCCAATGGCGCCACGCTCGGCCTCGTCGGCGAGTCCGGCTGCGGCAAGAGCGTGACCTCGCTGGCCATCATGGGCCTCCTGCCGAAGCAGAGCGCGGAAATATCCGGCGCGATCCGCTTCGACGGCTTCGACCTGCTGCAGACGCCCGACCAGACCCTGCGGGACCTGCGCGGCAACCGGCTCGCGATGATCTTCCAGGAGCCGATGACCTCGCTCAATCCGAGCTTCACCATCGGCGACCAGATCATCGAGACCATTTTGCGTCATCGCGGCGGCTCCCGCCGCAGCGCGCGCGAGCGGGCGATCGAACTCCTGCGTCGCGTCCACATCCCCTCGCCCGAACGACGCATCGACGAATATCCGCACAAGCTCTCCGGCGGCATGCGCCAGCGCGTCATGATCGCGATGGCGCTGGCCTGCGATCCGCGGCTGCTGATCGCGGACGAGCCGACCACCGCACTCGACGTCACCCTGCAGGCGCAGATTCTGGAGCTGATGCGGGAATTGAAGGCGGCGAGCGGCGCCGCGATCATCCTGATCACCCACGACCTCGGCGTGGTCGCCGAAGTCTGCGACGAGGTCGCGGTGATGTATGCCGGCGAGATCGTCGAGCGCGCGCCGGTCGACGAACTGTTCTCAGCGCCGCAGCACCCCTACACCGTCGGCCTGCTCGGCTCGATCCCGCGGCTCGACCATCGTGCCGAGCAGCTCGCGACCATCGAAGGCATGGTGCCGAACATGGCGCAGCCGCCCGCCGGCTGCCGCTTCGCCGCGCGCTGCCCGTTCGTGCTGGACGCCTGCACCAAGGCGCCGCCGCCGCTGGTCGAAGTCAGCCCCGGCCACCTCTCGCGCTGCATCCGCGCGCCGCTCGAACTTTTGGTGTCGTGATGGCGCTGCTTTCTTCCCTCTTGCCCCGGGCGCAGCGCAGCACAAGCGCAGCGCAGTGGTGCGCTGCTGAACCGGGGCCCATGCAGCGGCAGTCTGGGTCCCGGTTCAGCGTCGCAACACACTGGACGATGCTTCGCATCGCCAGGCGCGTTGCGCCGCGCCCGGGACACGAGACCGGATGTCGCGGGGAGTGCGAACGATGACCGCGCTCCTCGAGGTCGAAGGCCTGGTCAAGCATTTCGTTGCCGAGCGCTCGCTGTTCGGCCGGGCGTTGGCGCATGTCAAGGCGGTCGATGGTGTTTCCTTCTCGCTCGAAGCCGGCAAGACGCTGGCGCTGGTCGGCGAATCCGGCTGCGGCAAATCCACCGTCAGCCGCCTGATCCTGCGACTGATCGAGCCGGATGCGGGCACGATACGCTTCGACGGCCGCGATCTGCTCTCGCTCGATGCCGACGCGCTGCGCAAATTCCGCCGCGAGGCGCAGATCATCTTCCAGGATCCCTACGCCTCGCTCAATCCGCGCATGACGGTCGGCCAGATCCTGACCGAGCCGCTGGCGCTGCACGATCTCGTCCCGCCCGCGCAGCGGCGCGAGCGGGTTGCGGAAATCCTGCGGCTGGTCGGACTGGAGCCGCGGCTGGAGCGGCGCTATCCGCACGAATTCTCCGGCGGCCAGCGCCAGCGCATCGCCATTGCCCGCGCGCTCGCGGTCGAGCCGAAGCTGATCATCTGCGACGAGCCGGTCTCGGCGCTCGACGTCTCGATCCGCTCGCAGATCCTCAATCTGCTGCGCGAACTGCAGGACCGGCTGGGCCTCGCCTATATCTTCGTCTCGCACGACCTCGCCGTGGTCAAGCACATCGCCGACCATGTCGCCGTGATGAATCTCGGCCAGATCGTCGAGACGGCGGAGGCCGACGAGCTGTTCGCCGCGCCACGCCATCCCTATAGCCGCGCGCTGCTGTCCGCGATCCCCGTGCCTAAACCGCGGGCAAAGCGCAGCCGCATTGTGCTGCAGGGGGAGATCCCGAGCGCGCTCAATCCGCCCTCCGGATGCCGCTTCCACACCCGCTGCCCCTATGTGATCGAGCGCTGCCGCAGTGAAATGCCGCAGCTCGTGCCGGATGGCATCGGACATGCAACGGCTTGCCACCGAACGTCGGAACTGCCGTCCTCCGCGGCGATCGTCCCGTCCGACGGCGGTTTCTCGCCGGTCCTTGAAAAATTGGTCGCCGCCTTCAGCGGCGGCCCGGAAGCAGCGCGCGGCAGCGGGGTTAATTCCTTAGTTGGTTCCTTGGGGACCGATCCCGCGTAGCCGCACAACAGAGGTTGAGAGCGATGAGTTTCATGCGTTTGGCGATCCTGGCGTCGGCCCTGCTGACGTCGCTCGCGGGCACAGCCCAAACCCAAGTTCAGGCCCAGACCACCCTGCGCATCGGCATCGCCGAGGACCCTGACATCCTCGATCCCAGCATCGGCCGCACCTATGTCGGCCGCATCGTGTTCTCCGCCTTCTGCGACAAGCTGTTCGACATCGACGAGAAGCTCAACATCGTGCCGCAGCTCGCACTGTCCCACGAGACCTCGGCCGACGGCAAGGAGATGACGATCAAGCTGCGGCCGGGCGTCAAATTCCACGACGGCGAGCCGCTGGACGCGGAAGCCGCAAAATTCTCGCTCGAGCGTCACATGACGCTGCCGACCTCATTCCGCAAATCCGAGCTTGCCAGCGTCGACCATGTCGAGGTGGTCGATCCCCTCACCATCAAGCTGGTGCTCAAGACCCCCTACTCGCCGCTGATCGCCCAGCTCACCGACCGCTCCGGCATGATGGTGTCGCCGAAGGCGGCGAAGGAAGCCGGCGACAAGTTCGGCCTGCATCCGGTCTGCGCCGGCCCCTACAAATTCGTCGAGCGCGTCCAGCAGGACCGCATGGTGTTCGAGAAGTTCGCCGACTACTGGAACAAGGACAACATCCATATCGACCGCGTCGTGTTCCTGCCGATCGTCGATGCCACCGTGCGCCTCGCCAACCTCAAGTCCGGCGGGCTCGACCTGATCGAGCGCGTGCTCGCCACCGACATCAAGGACGTCCGCGCCGATTCCCGCCTCGTGCTGTCCACGGCGCCGGAGCTCGGCTATCTCGGGCTGACCGTCAATGTCGGCAACGACAAGAACAAGGGACCGCTGAGCCAGTCGGCGAAGGTGCGCCAGGCGCTCGACCTGTCGATCGATCGCGAGGCCCTCAACCAGGTCGTCTTCAACGGCGAGTTCACGCCCGGCAATCAGTGGGTCAGCCCGAAGCATCCCTACTACCAGAAGGCCTTCCCGGTCCGCGGCCGTGATATCGCCAAGGCCAAGGCGCTGCTGAAGGAAGCCGGCGTCACCACGCCCGTGACCGTCGACTACATGATCCCCAAGGGCGCGGAGAACGAAGCCGTCGCCCAGGTCGTCCAGTCGATGGCCGCGGAAGCCGGCTTCGACATCAAGATCCGCTCCGTCGAATTCGCGACCACCTTCAAGCAGGCCCAGGCCGGCGAGTTCCAGATCTTCCAGATCAACTGGAGCGGCCGCATCGATCCCGACGGCAATTCCTACATCTTCATGCGCAGCAAGGCGCCGCAGAACGACGGCGTCTACTCGAACCCCGAGGCCGACAAGCTGATGGAAGACGGACGCATGACGTCCAATGTCGAGGAGCGCAAGGCGATCTACGAGAAGCTGACCAAGATCCTGCTCGACGATCTGCCCATCATCTACATCTATCACCGCACGCTCCTGATCGCGCACACCAAGAAGCTCGAGGGCTACCGGCAGATGCCCGACGGCCTCGTGCGCGTGGTCGGGCTGAAGTTCAAGTGACCGTGGCGGCGCCGGGGACGCGATCCGAACCATGCTGAACTTCCTCGCCCGCCGGATCGCGCAGATCGTGCCGACACTGTTCTTCGTGTCGCTGCTGATCTTCTCGCTGCAGCAATTGCTGCCGGGCGATCCCGCATTGGTGATGGCCGGCGAGGAACGGGACCCCGCCGCAATCGAGCAGATCCGCAAACTATACAAGCTCGATCAGCCGATCCCCGTGCAATATGCCTATTGGATCAAGGGCGTGCTGTCGGGCAATTTCGGCGAGTCGCTGCGCAACAAGATGCCGGTGCGCGAGCTGATCGCGCAGAAGCTGCCGGTGACGCTTCAGCTCGGCTCGATGGCAATCCTGATCGCGTTCTTCATCGGCATCCCCGCCGGCATCGTCTCCGCGGTGAAGAAGGGCACGGCCTGGGACTATGGCGCCAATCTGTTCGCGCTCTGGGGCATCTCGACGCCGAACTTCTGGCTCGGGATTTTGCTGATCTTCCTGTTCTCGATCGAGCTCGGCTGGCTGCCGGCTTCCGGCTATGTGCCGCTCACCGAGAACTGGCGCGCGAGCCTTGCCGCCACCATCATGCCGGCCTTCGTGCTCGGCAATGCGATCTCCGCGATCCTGATGCGACATACCCGCAGCGCGATGCTCCAGGTGCTGGAAAGCGATTATGTCCGCACCGCGCGCGCGAAGGGCCTGTCCGAGCGCTCGGTCATTCTCAAGCACGCCATGCGCAACGCGCTGACGCCGATCATCACGCTCGGCGCGCTCGAGCTCGGCACGCTGCTCTCGGGCGCGGTGCTGACAGAGCAGATCTTCTCCATTCCCGGCTTCGGCAAGCTGATCGTAGACGCCGTGTTCAACCGCGACTACGCGGTCGTGCAGGGCGTGGTGCTGGTAACGGCGACGGTCTACATCACGCTGAACCTCGTGGCCGACGTCGCCTATGTCCTCGTCAATCCGCGGCTGAGGGGCTAGGCGATGACCGACGCAGCGCTGCCCGCCAGCCCCGCCACGCAAGCCTACGAGCTCGACAGCCCGGCCCGCCGTGCCCGCCGGCGCCTGTTCAAGCGCAAGGCCGCGGTGTTCGGGCTCATCGTGATCACGGCCTTCATCCTGCTCGCAGCCCTTGCACCGCTGGTCGTGCCCTACGATCCCATCGCGACGAGCTGGAGCCTGGTGCGCAAACCGCCCACCGCGGCACACTGGTTCGGCACCGACGATCTCGGCCGCGACATCCTGAGCCGCGTGATTTACGGCGCACGCGCCTCCCTGCTCGCCGGCCTGATCTCGGTCGCAATCGCGCTCGGCGTCGGCGTTCCCCTCGGCCTGCTCGCCGGCTATCGCGGCGGATTTGTCGACGCGCTGATCAGCCGGATCACCGATGCGATGCTGGCCTGCCCGTTCCTGATCCTCGCGATTGCGCTCGCTGCGTTCCTCGGCCCGAGCCTCGGCAACGCCATGATCGCGATCGGCATCTCCGCAACGCCGATCTTCATCCGCCTGACCCGCGGGCAAGTGCTGAGCGTCAAGGCCGAGGACTATGTCGAGGCCGCCCGCGCACTCGGCAACCCCGACTGGCGGATCGCGTTCTCGCACATTTTGCCGAACATCCTGCCGGCGCTGCTGGTGCAGGCAACGCTGTCCATCGCCGCCGCCATCATCGCTGAAGCGGCGCTGTCGTTCCTCGGCCTCGGCCAGCAACCGCCGGCGCCGTCCTGGGGCAGCATGCTCAACGCAGCGCAGCGCTTCCTGACCCAGGCGCCGTGGATGGCGATCTGGCCGGGGCTCGCCATCTTCCTCGTGGTGCTCTCGCTGAACCTCCTCGGTGACGGCCTGCGCGACGCGCTCGACCCGCGCCAGCGCTAGAAGTTCCTCATGGTGAGGAGCGGGCCCTTGGCGCGCGTCTCGAACCATGAAGGCCCGGCTGTCGCCCGCGGCCATCCTTCGAGACGCGGCCTGGCGGCCGCTCCTCAGGATGAGGAGTTAAATCACCGTCTCCCGCAGCACGCGGCGGCAATCCATCTCGTATTCGAGATCGACCACGGGCGGCCGGGCAAAGTGCCAGGTCAGGCCGGAGCGCAGCGCGCCGCGGCGGACCAGCTCGTCGACCAGCGCATGGTGGAAGTCGTGCACGGAATAGGCCTGCACACCGGTCGTGTCCTTCCAGCCGAAGCCGAACGCCGTCATCCGGTTCTCCATCTGCGACGTCGTGGTGAAGCGCACCTTCTCGCGCAAGCCCTCCGGGCTGAGATCGCGGTAGCGCACAGTGCGCTCGACATAGGTGCCGCTCCCCTCGCGCGCCTCGGCGCCGCCGGCGATCACGAAGGACGGCGCTTTCGACGTCGTCGGGCGCGTGAACGAGAACGCATAGAACGACGGCTCGGACGGCGGATCGATCTCGGGACAGACATTGCTGCGCGCCACCGGATTGGTGGTGCCGTCGAAAATACCCCATTCGGACAGCGTCTTCACATAATGCAGGTTGAACGCGCGAAAGCCTTCCTCGCTGAAGGCCGCCGGTGAGCGCAGCTCGCAGGCACAGAACGCCGCCAGCGGACGCCCCGCTGCCTGGATGTATTTCGCGGCCAGCGCAAATCCTTCGGCGAGCGGCACCAGGCGATCGAACCGGACGCGCTCGATCTCAAAACCGTCGTCGGCAGCGGCGCCGGCCGAATACTGAAACACGGATGGAATGAAGCGGTAATTGCCGGCGGCGAAGTGACTGACCATGTCGAAACCCCTATTCCAGTTGCATGCGAATGCCCTTGGCGCCGTTGAGCAGGCGCTTCAGGTGAAAACCCGCGAGGGAATCGTCGGCGTGCTGGCCGACCAGTGCGGCGAAGGCCGGCATCGCCGCGGCATCGCCGGTTTCCATCTTGGCGAAAGCCTCGGAATAGAGCGCCGTCTCCGGCGCTTTGAACTTTTCCGGGAGCAGCGGCTCGAATGCCCGCAGCGGCTCGCTGCGTCCGCGCAGCATCAGCTCACCCACGGGACGGCCCTGAAAATTCTCCGCCGCCTTGGCCACGCTGGCGCTGACGCAGATGCGCGTGCTCAGCGGCTTGTTGGCGGCTTCCAGCCGCGCCGCGATGTTGATGGAATCGCCATAGGCGGTGTAGTCGAAGAAGCGGTTGCCGCCGAAATTTCCGACCAGCGCGGGACCTGCGTGGACACCGATGCGGGTGGCGCCGAAGTTCACGCCTCTGGCCTTCTGGCGTGCGCAAAAATCCTGCGCCCAGGCGTCGAGATCATGGGCGCAGGCGACCGCGCGCGTCGCATAGTCCGGTTGATCGCCGGGCGCATTGAACAGCACCTGGATCGCGTCGCCGATGATCTTGGCGACCGTCCCTTCATGCGTGAAAACGACTTCGGTCATCCCGCCGACATATTCGTTGAGAAGCTCGCCCAGCGTCTCGGGCGGCGCGCTCTCGATCAGCGACGTGAAACCGGTGATATCGGTGAAGATGGTCGCGACGTCGCGCCACTGCACCTGGATGCCCTCACCCTCGCCGCTAGCGGCCAGGCGCCTCGCAAGCTCGGGCGAAAAGTGACGCGACAACGCGGCATGGGCGCGCTCCGCCTCGATCTGGCGGCGCCGCACCTCGCGCAGCATTTCGATGTGGCGAATGGTCTTCTGGATCGTGGCTTCCAGATCCACGAAGTCGATCGGCTTGGTCAGGAAGTCGAACGCGCCGCGGTTCATCGCCGTGCGGATGTTGCTCATGTCGCCATAGGCCGAAACGATGATCGTCGACTTCTTGTCCTCGGCCTCCTGCAGCTTCTGCAGCAGCGACAGCCCATCCATGCGCGGCATGTTGATGTCCGAGACCACCATGTCGACATGCGGATTCTGTTCGAGCGATTGCAGCGCCTCCAGGCCGTCGCGCGCGAACATGATGTCGATCAGCCCGTCGCGGATCTGCCTGCGAAACTTCTGCAGGATCAGAGGCTCGAGATCCGGCTCGTCGTCGACGAAGAGGATGGTCGCAGTCATGCGGCTTGCTCGAGCCTCGTGTCGATCTGCTGCCGCAGCAGCGAAAAGTCGATCGGCTTGGTCAGGAGCCCGGTGGCGCCGCGCTCCATCGCCTTGCGATGCGTCTCGGCATCGCCATAGGCCGTGATCATGATGACCGGAACGTCCGGATACTCGGCGCGCACCTTCGGCAGCATGTCGAGCCCGCTCATCCCGGGCATGTTGATGTCCGACAGGATCAGGATCAACGAGGGGTCGCGCACCTCGGCGGCGAGCTTCAGCGCATCGGGCGCGGAGGGCGCGAATTCCATCTGGAAACGGCCGGCGCGCAGGTCGCGGCGAAACTGCTGCCGGAACAGCGCCTCGACATCGGGCTCGTCGTCGACGACCAGGATATAAACGTTCACGTCTTGCCTCCGGAAGTGCCGCCTGCCGCCATCACGCGCGGCAGGGTTATGATGAACTCGGTGAATGCACCGGGCGCGGTGTTCACGTCGATCGTGCCGCCGTGCTGCTTCACGACGATATCGTGGCTCATGGACAGGCCGAGGCCGGTGCCCTCGCCGGCCGGCTTGGTGGTGAAGAAGGGATTGAACATCTTCTCCTTCACCTCGGGCGGAATGCCGGTGCCGTTGTCGCGGATCCGGATCTCGACAGCGTTGCCGAGGTTCTTTGTCGACGCGCGCAAGGTGGGTTCGAAAGCCTTTTCGCCAGTCTCCTTGCGCCTCGCGGTCGCATAGAAGCCATTGGAGACCAGATTGAGGACGACGCGGGTGATCTCCTGCGCATAGATGTCGGCCATGCCGGCGGCGGGGTCAAAGTCGCGTTCGAGCGTGACGTTGAAGGCGGGCCTTTCGGCACGCGCGCCGTGATAGGCCAGATTGAGGCTCTCCTCCACGACCGCGTTGATATCGCTGGGGCGATGCTCGCCGGAGCCCTCGCGCGAATGCAGCAGCATGTTCCTGACGATGGAATCGGCGCGCTTGCCGTGCTGCACCACCTTTTCCAGGTTGCCCTTGAGCATGCCGGTCAGCTCGTCGACCTCCTCCCTCGTCTTGCCGTCGAGCGCAGCCGTCTCCAGCGTCTCGTTGAGCTCGTCGATCAGTTCCGTCGACACCGAGGAGAAATTGTTGACGAAGTTGAGAGGGTTCTTGATCTCATGGGCGATGCCCGCCGTGAGCTGGCCGAGGGAGGCGAGCTTCTCGGTCTGGACCAGGCGATCCTGCGCGGCGCGCAGATCGTTCAGCGATTGCCGCAGCTCCGCGGTCCGCTGCTCGACCTTGTTCTCGAGGTCGGCGTAGGATTCCTGCAGCCGCCCGCCCATGTGGTTGAACTGGTCCGCAAGCTCCTCGAGCTCGTCGCCGGTCTTGATCGAGATGCGCTGGGCGAAATCGCCGCCGCCGATCCGCTCGGCGCCGCTGCGCAGCGCCTGGATCGGGCCGACCATGCGGCGCGCCAGGAATATCCCGGCGAGCACGGCGAAGACCGAGGCCGCCAGCAGCACGAGCGCAAGCCGTTCCAGCGCGGCATAGAGCGCCGCATAGGCCTCCTCGACCGGCAGCTCGACGAACATGGTCCAATGCAGCGGCGCGATCGGAGCCGACGCGGTCAGCACCTTCTGCCCCTGGATGTTGCGCGCTTCGGGAAGCGCGTCGGGCAGCGTGCCGCCGCCCGTCAGCGCAGCGCGAACCTGCGCCAGATGAGACATGTCGGTGTTGCGCAGGACCAGGCTGATATCGGGATGCGCGATCAGCCGCCCCTCCGGGCCGACCACATAGGCGTGCCCGTGCTTGCCGACCTTGATCTGGGACACGACGTCCCAGATCAGCTTGAGGTTCACCTCGGCGATGCTGACCCCGGCGTCCTTGCGCGCTCCGGCCTGCGCCAGCGTCATGTAGGGCTCGGATTCCCTGCGGAAGTAGACCGGTCCGTAAAACACCTTGTGCGCGACCGCCTCGGTGAATTTTGGATCGTCCGACAGGTCGATCCCGCTGTCGATCGCGTCCATCGCGAGCCGGGACACCCGCAAGCGCTCCCGGCCGGTCGCATCGACCTGGGCGAGTTCGGTGATCGCGGGCACCTGGCGCAGCAGGCGCAGCGCATCGAACCGGCGCTCCTCGATCGAGCCCGCCGACCACGGCAGCTGCGTGGTCCAGCCGAGCTGGTTTTCGATCTCCTTGATGAACTGGCCGATCTTGGCCGCCGCTGCCTCGGCCTGCTCGTGCTGGACCCGGATCAGCGAAGCCTTGTGCTCGCGATAGTAAAAGAAGACCTCGAACAGGCCGTTGGCCAGCAGCGCGATGGCGACGACGGCCACGAACAGCCCGACATATTTGGTGAACAGCCGGAGCCTGATCCCCCGCCCCGCTGCATCTAGCACGACGCCATCCGCGGACGCGTGCGGCAACGTCCTGGCCTGCGGGGTGTCGGGGTGGAGGGAGAGAGTCATCCCGCCAAACCTAGCAAGAAGGCCGGACCTTGTCTCTTGCCGGCGCGGGAACGGTCAATTCAGGCCTAACGGCACCTCTGGCCCCATGTCCGAACGAAAAAGGGCGGCAACGGATGGACCGCTGCCGCCCTCTGGTTCGCTTGCGTGCGGCCTCAGGTCGGCCGCAGCGCCTTGGAGCCGAGGTCGAGCTCCTTGACCTGCTTGTTCCGCTCGGAATCGGCCGCAGCGCGGTGGTCGGTTGCCAGCACCACGTACACGGCGGGCAGCACGAACAGCGTGAACAGCGTGCCGATCGACATGCCGGCGACGACGACCAGACCGATCGAGAAGCGGCTGGCCGCGCCCGCGCCGGTCGCGGTCAGCAGCGGGATCAGGCCGGTCACCATCGCTGCCGTGGTCATCAGGATCGGCCGCAGACGAATGCGGGCCGACATCTCGATGGCCGAACGGCGATCGAGCCGCTCGTTGACCTGGAGCTCGTTGGCGAACTCCACCATCAGGATGCCGTGCTTGGTGATCAGGCCGACCAGGGTGAGCAGACCGACCTGGGTGTAGATGTTCATGGTCGCCGCGCCGAAGAACAGCGGGATCAGCGCACCGACGATCGCCATCGGCACCGAGATCATGATCACGAACGGGTCACGCAAGCTCTCGAATTGCGCCGCCAGCACCAGGAAGATGATGATCAGCGCGAAACCGAAGGTGATGGCGAGCTGATTGCCTTCCTGCACGTACTGACGGGAGTCCGCGAGATAGTCGTGGCTGAAGCCGGCCGGCAGCTTCTTGGCCTCGCCCTCGAGGAAGTCCACCGCCGCGCCGACGGTCACGCCGGGCATCGGCACGGCCGAGAAGGTGGCCGAATTGAGCTGATTGTAGTGCGTCAGCGAATTCGGGTCGGTCCTGGTCTTGATCGAGACCACCGTCGACAGCGGGAGCTGCTGGCCGGTGTTGGTGGTCACATAGTAACCGCCGAGTGACTCCGGTGACAGTCTGTCGGCGCGCGGCACCTGCGGGATCACCTGATAGGACCGGCCTTCGAGATTGAAGCGGTTGATGTAGTTGCCGCCGAGCAGGACCGCGAGCGTAGCGCCGAGGTTCTGCATGTTGACGCCGAGATCCTGCGCCTTGCTACGGTCGATCGTGACCTCAACGCTCGGCTGGTTGTAGGCAAGGTCGCTGTCGGAGACGATGAACATGCCGCTCTTGCGCGCAGCGTCCTTCAGCCTCTCCATCTGCTCAAAGACGGTCTGGTAGCCCGCAGTGGAGTTAATGACCATCTGCACCGGCAGACCGCCCGGACCACCCGGCAACGGCGGCAGGTTGAATGCAAAGGCCTGCACGCCCTCGATCTTGGAGAGCTCGCCCTGCACCAGCGGCTTCAGCGCGATCGACGAGCGCTTGCGGTCTTCCCAGGGCTTGAGCAGCATGCCGGCGATGCCGCCCTGCGGGCCGTTGATGCCGTTCAGGACGAAGCGCAGATCGGTCTCGGGGAACTTCTGGAATTCCTTGTCGAGCTTGTCGCCATAGAAATCGACGTAGTCGATGTTGGCGTATTTCGGCGCCTTGGTCACCGCGAACACGATACCCTGGTCCTCTTCCGGCGCCAGCTCTTTCGAGGTGTGCATGTAGAGGAAGCCGACGAGGCCGAGAATCGTGATCGCGAACAGGCCCGTGATCGCCTTGTAGTCGAGCGAGCGGTCGAGCTTGCGGCCGTACCAGCGCGTCAGCGCGCCGAACACCCGGTTCACGAGCTTGGCGAAGCGGCCCTCTTCGGTGTTCTTGAGCAGCACCGAGCACATCATCGGCGACAGCGTCAGCGCGATCACGCCCGACACGATCACAGAGCCCGCGAGCGTGAAGGCGAACTCGCGGAACAGCGAGCCGGTGAGACCACCGAGGAAACCGATCGGGGCGTACACGGCTGCGAGCGTGATGGTCATCGAGACGACGGGGCCGACGATCTCGCGCGCACCTTCCATCGCCGCCTGGACTGGTGTCTTCCCTTCTTCCAGATGGCGGTGGATGTTCTCCACCACGACGATGGCGTCGTCGACCACGAGGCCGATCGCGAGCACCATCGCAAGCAAGGTCAGCAGATTGAAGCTGAAGCCCAGCGCCAGCATCAAGGTGCAGACGCCGATCATCGACAGTGGGATGGTCACGACCGGGATGATGACCGAGCGAAGCGAAGCCAGGAACAGGAAGATGACCACGATCACGATGATCACGGCTTCGCCTAGCGTCTTCTCCACCTCGTCGATCGACGATTGGATGAACTTGGTCGAGTCGTAGGCGACTTTCATCTTCATCGAGGGCGGCAGATTGCGCTCGAGTTCCGGGAACAGCGCCCGCACGCCCTTGACCAGCGTGAGCGGATTGCCCTGCGGCGTCGCATTCACGCCGATGAAGATCGCATGCTCGCCGTTGAAGGCGACGCTCGCGTCGGTGCTTTGCGCGGCAAGCTCTACTGTCGCGATATCCTCCATCCGGACGAAGCCACCATCCTTGGCCTTGACGATCATCTTCCTGAACTGGTTGACGTCGGTGAGGCTGGTGTTGGTCGAGATGTTGGAAACGATCAGATAGCCCTTGGTCTGCCCCGCCGCCGACTGGAAGTTGTTGGCCTGAATGGCCGCGGCGACGTCCGCCGGCGACACGTTGCGGCCGGCCATCTTCATGGGATCAAGCCACAGCCGCATCGCGAAGGTCTGCCCGCCGAGGATGTCGGCCGAGGCGACACCGTCGACGGTCGACAGCACCGGCTGCACCACGCGCGTCAGATAGTCCGAGATCGCCGAGCCCGACAGCTCCTCGGAGGAGAAGCCGAGATACATCACGGCCGTGGTCTGGCCCGTGGTCTTGGTGACAATCGGGTCGTTGGATTCCTTCGGGATCAGGTACTTGACCGAGTTGGTCTTCGCCAGCACCTCGGTGAGCGCCTGGTTCGGGTCGAAGTTCAGCTTGATGTAGACCTGGATCGTCGAGGTGCCGAGCACCGATGACGAGGTCATGTAGTCCACGCCTTCGGCGGAGGCGACCGCCTGCTCGATCGGCGTGGTGATGAAGCCCTGGATCAGGTCTGCGGATGCGCCGGGATAGACGGTCGTGATGTTGATGACCGTGTTCGACAGCTTCGGATATTGCCGGATCGGCAGCACCATCGCTGCGCGCAGGCCGATCAGCAGGATCAGCAGGCTGACGACGACCGACAGAACCGGGCGCTTGATGAAAATATCGGTAAAGGCCATCGCGGCGATCTCGATTTCTTTGTCTTCAGAAAAGTGATCCGGCCGGGCCGGATCACTTAGATGGTTTGGATCAGTAACGCGGCGGCTGCGCCGGAATCTGCGGCGCCGGGTCGGTCGAAATCGACACCGCCGCGCCCGATTGCAGCTTGAGCTGGCCGACGGCAACGACCTTGTCGCCCGCCTTCACGCCCTTGATGATCTCGACGCGACCATTCACGCGATTACCCGTCTGCACGAACGTGCGCACCGCCGAGAGGCTGGTCTTGCCGTCCTCTTCCTTCTTCTCGGCGATCACGAACACGGAGTCGCCGTACAGCGTGTAGTCGACCGCCGTCTCCGGGACGGTGATCACGGCCGGCTTGTCCGGCAGCACCACCGTGGTGGTGACGAACATGCCGGGCTTCAGGATCTTCTCGGGATTGGCGATCGTCGCCTGCACGCGAATATTGCGGGTGTCGGTGGCGATCTGCGGCTCGATCGTGGTGACCTTGCCCTCGAAGATACGGCCCGGATAGGCGTCAACCTTGAGCCGGACCGTCTGGCCGACCTTGAGGTTGGCGGAATCCTTTTCCGTCACGGTGAAATTGGCCCACAATTGCGACAGATCGGTCAGCGACACGATCGCCGTGCCTGCCGTCAGATACTGACCAACCTCGACCTTGCGGACGCCGAGATCGCCGGAGAACGGTGCACGCACCAGCTTCTGCGAGATCAGCGCCTCGGTCTTGGCGATGCCGGCCTGCGCCTGGTCGTAGGCGGCCTGCGCGGTATCGACGGTCGCCTGCGGACCGAACTGGCGCGAGGCCAGCTGCTTGGCGCGGTCGAGCGAGAGCTGCGCGACGGTCGCCTGTGCCTTGTAGTTGGCGAGATCGCCCTGATCCGGCGCGTCGAACAGCTGCACCAGCGGCATGCCGGCTTCGACATGCGCGCCCGGCTCGAACTTGATCTCGGTGACGCGGCCGTTGACGTCGGCGCTGACGTCGACCTGGTGCACGGCGACGAGGCCGCCGACTGCGGTCAGCAGGTTCGGCACCACTTCCGACTTCGCCTCGGCGGCGCTGACTGCGGTCGGCGGCGGCTTGTTGTTGGCGAAGAACTGCTTGATCATCTGGCCGCGGAAATAATTGAACCAGACGAGGCCACCGACGAGCGCGCCAAGAAGCGTCCCGATGATGATGAACCACAGCACCGGCCGGACCGGCCGCTTGGGAGCCTTGTTGTCGATCGGTTCGCCCGAAATCTTGTGTTCGGCTACGATGTTCATTGTCATGCGCTTTCTGCAATCGCCGCCTTGCCCACACCCGCGGCCAGATCGTGGCCCAGATGCGAAGCAATTGCGGCGTCGTTAAGTCCGATACCCCTCAGGAGAAACTCACAGAGCTGCCGCTCCAGGTCGTTCGCCTTGCCGTAAGCAAGACAGGGCGTGGCCGGCAGTCTGGTCAGCGCCGCGGTCATCACCGCATGATGCGCGAACCAGAAAAGGTTGAGTGGATCGCCAGTGAAGGGCCGCGCGTCCCCGGCGGCCACCGCACGCTCGAGCGAGGCGACGAAGACCGCCCCGATCAGCTTCTCGATTTTGGCATATAGCAGACGGGCGAATTCGCCGTCATCCAAATGGCTGGTGGCCATCAGTCGCAGGCGCTGCGCCTCTTCCTGGTCGGGACCATCAGCGATGTGGAGGAAGTGCTGGACCATGCCGCGGATCAGCTCGGCCAGAGCCGCCGTCGACGGCTCCCGCTCGAGCAGCTCCATCAAGGCCGGGTCCGCCTCGCACTCGTCGGTCAGGATCTCGGCATACAGCGCCGCCTTGGACGGGAAGTGCTTGAACAGCAGCGCTTCGGAAATGGCAGCGGCGGCAGCCACGCTCTTCGTCGTGGTGCCGTTATAGCCGTGTCTGGAAAAGCAGCGTTTCGCGGCACCGAGGATCAATTGACGCCTCAGGTCGCTCGTCATACGCAATGAGCTCATGCTAGTGAGTAAGCACTCACCCACGCAAAAGTCAAGCAATATGCTGCATCGCAACCAGAATGCGTTGTAATTTCAGTGGAAATTGGCCGCGCCTGCACGGCCCGCGAGCAGGCTCACGCCCTTTAAGGTCAGACGGCGGACCGGCCTAGATCGGCTGAAAGCCGAGGTCGCCGCGGATTCGGCTGACGATGTAGGTCCCGTCCCGGGTGGGCAGGATCCGCTCCAGGCTGGCGCTGTCGATCTTCACATTGGCAAAGCGCGGCCCGGCCGAGACGTCATGGACGGCCTTCGCAAAGGCCTCCACCTCGGCCATGGTCGAGATCGACTGGCTGTCCTTGATGCCGCAGGCCCTGGCGACGCCGACGAGATCGGCGGCAGCGGAGGTGTGACTGGTCTGGCCGCCGGTCTCGCCATAGGCCTCGTTGTCCAGCACCACGATAGAAAGGTTCGACGGCTTCTGCAGACCGATGGTGGCAAGGCTGCCCATCCCCATCAGCATCTCTCCGTCGCCGGTGATGACCAGCACCGGCAGCGTCGGTTGCGCCAGCGCGAGACCGAGACCGATCATCGCAGCGCCGCCCATGCCGCCCCAGAGATAGAAGTTACGGGCGTGGTCGCCGGCGGCGCACATGTCGTTGGTGGAGGCACCCAAGCCTCCGATCGCCACGATGTCCTTGCGGTTCGCCAGCAGCGCGGAGACCACCTGACGGCGGTCGAGAAGATTGGCCTTGCTCATTTGGTGAAAACCTTGGCGCCGATCAGGCGCTGCGACAGCAGGACGGCGGTGGGCGTGAGCGCGTTGTAGGCCTGGGCTGCGGCGGCCTCCAGCACGGCAGGTACCTCGGCCGCGTTCGAGGCGCGCAGCACCTGGACGCCCGACAGCTCGAACACGCCTTGCGTGGTCGAGCCCATCGGCACCTGCCACGGATTGAACTCGCCCCACTCGCCGCGCATGGTCACGAGGGTGAGGAACGGAAAGCGCAGGATCGGGATCAGCGACAGCATGTTGATGCAATTGCCGACGCCGCTCGATTGCATCAGCAGCACGCCGCGCTGTCCGCCGGTCCAGGCGCCGGCGAGCAACGCCACGCCCTCCTCCTCCGTCGTCAGCGGAATGCCGCGCATCGTGGAGGAGCCCAGCACGCGCTGGATCAGCCTCGAATGGCCGGCGTCAGGCACGTAAGGCACCTGCCGGACGTCGAAGCGTTGCAATGTCGCGAAGATATCGTCGGGCCATAGAGTCTTTGACTCCGGCGCGGTCGTGTCGGCAGCGTCAGCGCGGGCGTGCATTTTCCTGTCCGGTCGGCTTGCAAATCACGGCATGACTGTAGACGGTGACCGGAGCCGTTCGAAAGAGCGAAAACAGCATAACGGTCTCAACCGGCGAGTATGGCGGATGAACGCAAGTGCGAAAGAACTGGCGGCGAATTTCGACCTGGAGAAATTGACGGCGGAATTCTACGACGATCCCTATCCGACCTATCGTGCACTGCGGGAGAACGAGCCGGTCAAGCGCCTGCGCAACGGCACAATGTTCCTGACCCGCTATGACGACCTCGTCACCACCTACAAGAACACCAAGTCGTTCAGCTCGGACAAGAAGCGCGAGTTCGCACCGAAATACGGCAACACCCCACTCTACGAGCACCACACCACCAGCCTCGTCTTCAACGACCCGCCCGCGCACACCCGCGTGCGGCGCCTGATCATGGGCGCGCTGTCGCCGCGCGCGATCGCCGGCATGGAGCCCGATATCGTCAAGCTGGTGGATGGCCTGCTCGACGCCATCGCCGCCAAGGGCGATTGCGAGCTGATCGAGGACTTTGCCGCCTCGATCCCGATCGAGGTGATCGGCAATCTGCTCGACGTGCCCCACGAGGAGCGCGGGCCGCTGCGCGACTGGTCGCTGGCGATCCTCGGCGCGCTCGAGCCTGTCGTATCGCCGGAGGTCGCCACGCGCGGCAACAAGGCAGTGACGGATTTTCTCAGCTACCTGCAGACGCTGGTTGCGCGCCGGCGCGAGAGGCCAGGCAATCCCGAGCGCGACGTGCTGACGCGCCTGATCCAGGGCGAGGAGAATGGCGAGCGGCTGACCGAGAAGGAGCTGCTGCACAATTGCATCTTCCTGCTCAATGCCGGCCACGAGACCACGACCAATTTGATCGGCAACGGCCTCGTCGCGCTGCATCGGAACCCCGATCAGAAGCAGCGGCTGATCGGCAACCCTGACCTGATCAAGACCGCGGTCGAGGAGATGCTGCGCTACGAAAGCTCGAACCAGCTCGGCAATCGCATGACCACCGAGAAAGTCGAGCTCGGCGGCGTCATGCTCGAGGCCGGCACATCGGTGACGCTGTGTATCGGTGCCGCCAACCGCGACCCCGCGCAGTTCCCGGACCCTGAAAGCTTCGACGTCGCGCGCACGCCGAACCGGCATCTTGCATTTGCCACCGGCGCGCATCAGTGCGCCGGCATGGCGCTGGCGCGGCTGGAGGGCGCGATTGCGATCTCGCGCTTCCTGGCGCGCTTCCCGAATTATGCCGTCAGCGGCCCGCCGGTGCGGGGCGGACGGGTGCGGTTCCGCGGGTTTTTGAGCGTGCCCTGCGCGATCGGGTGAGGGCCAACAACAAAAAAGTCGAAAACAACCCCATGCACAGTAGAGGCTGGGTCGACCAACGACACCTTGTGGTTCCGTAGAACCATCTGACGTTTCGAGTAAATCGGGCCGCGCCGCGCATTGGCGCATGAAGGCTTCCGGGGAGGCAGACTGATACCCAAATCAAGCTGCAGGCCGCCGGTGCCGTCGGTTGACGCCGGTGCGCCGCAATGGAGTGACGACAGATGAGCTCCCCGGTCATTGACTTCATCGCAACGGAAGCGCGCTTTGGCGCCCATAATTACGCGCCGATTGGGGTCGTCCTGTCGCGCGGCGAAGGTGTCTGGGTCTGGGATACCGAGGACAACCGTTATCTCGATTGCCTTTCCGCCTATTCCGCGGTCAGCCAGGGCCACTGCCACCCCAAGATCCTGGCGGCAATGGTGGAACAGGCACACAGGCTGACGCTCACCTCGCGCGCCTTCCACAACGACCAGCTCGCCTTGTTCTACGAGGAGATCGCGGCGTTGACCGGCTCCCACAAGGTGCTGCCGATGAACAGCGGCGCCGAAGCGGTCGAAAGCGCGATCAAGTCGGTGCGCAAATGGGGCTATGAGGTGAAGGGCGTGCCGGACGGCCAGGCCGAGATCATCGTCTGCGCCGGTAATTTCCACGGACGCACGCTGGGCATCGTCGGCTTCTCAACGGACGCCGAGACACGCGGACACTTTGGACCGTTCGCGCCGGGCTTCAGGATCATCCCGTTTGGCGATGCCGCCGCTCTCGAAGAGGCGATCACGCCGAACACGGTCGCCTTTCTGGTCGAGCCGATCCAGGGCGAAGCCGGCGTCATCATTCCTCCGGCCGGCTATTTTGCCAAGGTGCGCGAGCTCTGCACCACCAACAACGTCATGCTGGTGCTCGACGAGATCCAGACCGGGCTCGGCCGCACCGGCAAACTGCTCGCCGAACAGCACGAGGGCATCGAGGCTGATGTGACGCTGCTCGGCAAGGCCTTGTCCGGCGGCTTCTATCCCGTATCGGCCGTGCTTTCGAACAACGACGTGCTCGGGACATTGCGACCCGGCCAACATGGCTCGACCTTCGGCGGCAACCCGCTGGCCTGTGCGGTTGCGCGCGCAGCGATGCGCGTGCTGGTCGAGGAAGGCATGATCGAGAACGCGGCCAGGCAGGGCGCGCGCTTTCTGGAAGGCTTGAGAGACATTCGTGCCAACACGATCCGCGAGGTGCGCGGGCGCGGCCTGATGCTGGCGGTCGAGCTGCATCCCGAGGCCGGTCGCGCTCGCCGCTACTGCGAGGCGCTCCAGGGTAAGGGCATCCTCGCCAAGGACACCCATGAGCAAACGATCCGCATCGCTCCGCCGCTAGTGATCACCAGTGATCAGGTCGACTGGGCGCTGGAGCGGCTCGCCACCACCCTGACGCAGGATTTCTCTTGAGAGTGCCTGCATCGGAAGATCGCTCCGCCGGGCATCATTGGCGTTTGTGATCGCTTGAGGCTGCTCTATCTCATTCGAACCAACGGGGTTGCGTCGCTGGAAGCGAGTTGTACTGCTGGAAGTCAGAAGACAACTCGAGATCGGCCAGATGATCCCAGTATTCTGCTTCTGCGAGCAGCTTCCATTTGTTCATGCTGTTGTACGCGGCCTGTTGGCGGCACAGTGAGCTCATCGCACGCAAGCGTCGCACTTTCTCCACTGCGGACCTCCCTTCGCACTTGCTTGTCTGCAAGCGCCTTTGTGTTGTCACAGCTTCGCAGATCGAATCGACGAGCAATAGTCCGGTGTTTGACGGTGAATCTATGATAGCGCAATCGTCTGACTTTTAAGTCGCGCCCCTCGGCCGAGGTCCCCAGCCTATCGCGCCGATCACAACAATGGCCCCGACGATTGCACGTCGGGGCCATTCGAGATCAACAGGCATGGGTACATCCGCCGCGCCTGCTTTTCGTTGATGCCACTGATCACCCCATCCAATCTGGCACAGCGTATGAGGAGGCTGCGGCATCGAGATGATGATATTCTGCCCGGGAACTGAAACCGTCCACCTCATCATTGGTGGTACTCCGACCGGCCAGCTGCTTCGCCAGCTAGAGGGGTCTGTCGGCCGCAAGGCGGTCGACCCCGCCCCGGACCAGTTCTGCAGGAGGCACGCTGCAACAGGTCGCAAGTCCGCAGGGCGGGCGCGCTTATGGTAACTAAACCACCGTCTTGTGCCGTGCGATGCAGGTGCGCAGCACCTCGTCCATCGGCTTGCCCCACCAGTCGTTGGAGAAGATTTCGATCTCGGAATAGCCGGCAAAGCCCTGCGCTTCGACGGCGGCGCGCGCGGATTTGATGTCGATGACGCCGTCGCCCATCATGCCGCGATCGTTGAGGATGTCCCTGGTCGGCACCAGCCAGTCGCAGACGTGGAACGCGAGCAGGCGATCCTTGCCGGCACGGGCGATCTGGCCCATCAACTCCGGGTCCCACCAGATGTGATAGACGTCGAGCGCGACGCCGAGCATGCCGCTGCGGCCGGCGTCGAGCCGGTCGCAGATGTCGAGCGCCTGCTTCGTGGTGTTCACGCAGGCCCGGTCGGCCGCATAGGCTGGATGCAGCGGCTCGATCGCCAGCGGCAGCTTCGCCTGCTTCGCATAGTCGAGCATGTCGGCGAGGGCTTCCTCGACCTGCCCACGCGCGGCCACGATATCTTTCGACGCCTCGCTGCCGGGCCGCGAATATTGCGGCAGGCCGCCGACGACGAGGACGATGCAGGGCGCACCGAGCGCCTTGGCTTCATCGACGCAGCGGCGGTTGTCGTCGCGCACCTCACCCCGGCGCGAAGCGTCCGAGGTGAACATGCCGCCGCGGCAATAGCCTGAGAGATCAAGGCCGGCATCGCGGACTGCGCGCGCGGCGCGATCGAGACCGACGGCCGCGACCTGGTCGCGCCAGGGATCGATGGCGCGAATGCCGTGCTTGGCGCAGGCGTCGATGATCTGAACGAGGTCACCCTGCTTGCGGACGGTCGCCGTGTTCAGCGACAGCCAGCGATGGTCGGACGAGAAATCGCGCATCAGGATTCCAGTCCGTGCGAGGCCAGCACGGTCTGCATCCGTCGCGTCGCCAGCTCGGGATTAGCGAGCAGCCCGGCCTGATCGGCAAGGCGGAACAGCTCGGCCAGATGCAGCATCGAGCGCGCGCTCTCCTGTCCCCCGACCATGGTGAAATGGTCCTGATGGCCGTTGAGATACGCCATGAAGACGACGCCGGTCTTGTAGAAGCGCGTCGGTGCCTTGAAGATATGGCGCGACAGCGGCACCGTCGGCCCCAGCACATCGTGGAAGCCGGCCTCGTCGCCGGCCGCCAGCCGCGACAGCGCGTAGGATGCCGCCGGCGCGATGGCATCGAAGATGCCGAGCAGCGCATGCGAAAAGCCCTGCTCGTCTCCGGCGATCAGCTCCGCATAGTTGAAATCGTCGCCGGTATACATCTTGATGCGCTTGTCCAGGCGGCGGCGCATGTCGATCTCGCGCTGCTTGTCGAGCAGCGAGACCTTGACGCCGTCGACCTTGGCGGCGTTGTTGTTGATGATGGCCACCGCGATGTCCATCGCCCTGTCGAGATCCTTGGTCCCCCAATATCCGGTCAGGGCGGGATCGAACATGTCGCCGAGCCAGTGGATGATCACGGGTTCGCGGACCTGCGACAGCACACGGTTATAGACCTTGGCGTAATCATCGGCGCTGCGCCCGAGTTTTGCCAGCGCGCGCGAGGCCATCAGGATGATGCGGCCGCCGACCTTCTCGACCGCCGAGAGCTGCTCCTCATAGGCGCGGATCACGTCGTCGAGGCTCCTCGCATCCTCGACCGCGAGGTGATCGGTGCCGGCGCCGGAGAACACCAGCGCGTTGCGGCGCTTGGCGGCGCCGACCGAGCGCGTGATCAGTTCCAGCGAGGTCGGCCAGTCCAGCCCCATGCCGCGCTGCGCGGTGTCCATGGCTTCGGCGACGCCGAGGCCGAGGTCCCAGACATGCTCACGGAAGGCGATGGTCTTGTCCCAGTCGACGGCCACCGACAGCCAGGGATCGTTGTCGGCGAAGGGATCGGCCACCGCGTGCACGGCCGAGAAGGCGATGCGGTTCAACGGTCCTTCGAGCTTTGCGGGAAACGTGCGCGAGGCCGCGAGCCGATAGGTCTCGATCGAGCGATCGGCCTTCGGCAGCTTGAGCGACAATGACGACATCGGCTGGACGGGCTTGTTCATGATTTCAGACCTCTCCCCGTCATTGCGAGGAGCCACCCGGTCCGGCCTTCGGCCGGCCGGATGATAAACTCAGCGACGAAGCAATCCAGACTGTCGCCGCGGAAGGACTCTGGATTGCTTCGCTCCGCTCGCAATGACGGCTTGGTAGACATTGGGACTCTATCTAATCGATTTCAGGCCTTGATCGGGGCGACGTCGATCCAGCGCCGCTCCTTCCAGCTCTTCAGCGCGCATTCGGCGAGCTGCACGCCCTTGGCGCCTTCGAGCAGCGTGAACTTGTAGGGCGCATCCTCGTAGACGTGGCGGATGAACATCTCCCACTGCTCCTTGAAGCCGTTGTCGTAGGTGACGTTGTCGGGCAGCTTCTGCCAGTCGCCGTAGAAATCGTGCAGCCGCTTCTCGTCGGGGTTCCACACCGGCCTCGGGGTCGCCTGCCGCGCCTGGATCATGCAGTCGGTGAGGCCCGCGACCGCCGAGCCGTGAGTGCCGTCGACCTGGAAGGTGACGAGGTCGTCGCGATAGACGCGCGTCACCCAGGACATGTTGATGTGGGCGATGACGCCTCCCTCGAGTTGGAAGGTCGCGTAGGCGGAATCATCCGCCGTCGCCTTGTACTTCTTGCCCTGCTCGTCAAAGCGCTCGGGAATGTCGGTGTTGCCGATACAGACCACGCTCTGGACGTTGCCGAACAGGTTGTCGAGCACGTAGCGCCAGTGGCAGACCATATCCAGGATGATGCCGCCGCCGTCCTCGTCGCGGTAGTTCCAGGACGGCCGCTGCGCCTCCTGCCAGCCGCCTTCGAACACCCAATAGCCGAACTCGCCGCGCACCGAGAGGATGCGGCCGAAGAAGCCGGAGTCGCGCAGGAAGGCGATCTTCTTCAGGCCGGGCAGGAACAGCTTGTCCTGCACCGTGCCGTGCTTGACGCCCTTGGCATTGGCGAGCTTGACGACTTCAAGCGCCTCTTCAAAGTTCGTCGCGATCGGCTTCTCGCAATAGACGTGCTTGCCGGCATTGATGGCCTGGGTCAGAAGCCCCGGACGCGCCTGCGTGGTCGCGGCGTCGAAGAACATGGTGTCGTTCTTGTCGGCGAGCGCGGCGTCGAGGTCGGTGGTCCAGCGCGTGATGTTGTAGCGCTTGGCGAGCGCCTCGACCTTCTCGGCGCTGCGGCCGACCAGGATCGGATCGGGCATGATGCGGTCGCCGTTCTTCAGGCGGACGCCGCCCTGGTCGCGAATCGCGACGATCGAACGGATCAGATGCTGGTTGAGCCCCATGCGGCCGGTGACGCCGTTCATGATGAGGCCGAGGCGTTGCGTGGTCATGCTAATTGCTCCTGAAGTGATCTTGGCTGTTCGAGCGGACGGAGCACCGACCAGTCCGGATGGACCGACGTCGCAAAGCCCGCAGCATGAAGCGATCCCGTCAGGAGATCGCCGTCGTGAATGGAGAGCCGGATGCCCTGCCCGGCATCGGCATAGAGATCGGGATGCGCGGCCGCGAAGGCCTCAGCTTCAGCGGCCGGCGTTTCGCCGAAGCCGTCGACATAGTGATGGCCGTTGCGTTCGGCGTGGGTGACACCGATGAAGGCACCGAGCGCGAGGTCCTGCTGCACGGCAAGGCCGGCCTGGCAGGTGAGGTCCTCACCGGTCACGAAGAACCGCGCGCCGTCTGCGCTCCACTTCGCCGCGCGCGTGGCGTTGACGATGGACTTGTAGAGCCCCTTGCATGATTTCGAGGAGATGCCGCAATAGCCGAGCGCCCGCGCCGCCGGGAACGCATCGTAGGAATCGTCGGCCTCGTCGATGATGAAGCCGTGCACGGCCAGCGACCCCAGCGGCGATTGCCGCGTGATGTCGCGCGGCATCGGCTGTTCGACATAGAGCAGCCGCGAGGCGATCGGCCGCAAGGCGGAGTCACGATCGAGCCGGTCCATCAGCGCCTGCAGGGCGGCGAGGTCAGCGTACTGCTCGTTGGCATCAAGCGTCACCTTGTAGTCGCGCCCGAGCGAATCGAGCTCCTTGCCGATCCGCGTCAGCCGCGCCGCATCGGCCGCGGGATCGCCCGACAGCTTCAGCTTGAAGTAACTCGCACCGGCATTCTCACGCGCGTCGGCGACACCGCCCTCGCCTTCGACGATATCATCGAGGCCGACAGTGTGCCTGATGGCAACGCGCGGCAGCGGCTTGCGGCCGGCGAGAAATGCGGTGAGGTCCGCATCCTTCAGATCAGCCGACAGCCGCGCATCGATCCCGGCGATATTCTTGGCCATCCCGTCGAAGAAGCTGGTCCCGGCGGTACGCAGCAAGGCATCGAGGATCGCCTTGTCGATCTCCGCGGGGCCATAGGCCGCGGCAAGCGCCGGAATGTTCTTCTTGGCGCAGGTCGCGATCTGGGCCCCGATGCACGAGGCATGCAGATCGAATGCCGTCAAAAATCCGGTCCGCGCCAGATAGAGCCCGCGGGCGATCTCCAGCGAGCGGCGCAGTTCGTCGACCGTCTGCGCCGGCGACAGCTCCGGTCGCTTGTCGAACCATTTCGGCACCAGCAATTCGGCGCTGGCGCCGACTGCAACGCCCCTGCCCTCGACCTCGATCTCAGCACGCACGAACAGCTGCGGCGTCGCGTTGATCGTGATTGCGCCGAAGCGGAACGGCCGCGCAAAGTGCGTCGGTCGTTCGAAGAAGGCGATGTCTCGCAGCTTCAGACGCGGCGCCATGGTCTTAGTCCAATGCACCTTGCGAGAAGAAATGCTTGCGGATGCGTTGCACGAGCTCGGTGAAGACGGGGTCGGCCATCACGTCGAGCGAGCGCGGGCGCGGCAGCGGCACGTCGTAGATCGCGGCGATCGCGCCGGGCCGCTCGGTCATGACCAGCACGCGGTCGGCGAGGAAGACGGCTTCCGGAATCGAATGCGTGATCAGCAGCACCGTCTTCTTCGTTTCGCGCTGGATCCGCATCAGCTCGACGTTCATGCGCTCGCGCGTGAGCGCATCGAGCGCGCCGAACGGCTCGTCCATCAGCATGATCCGGGGATCGTGCACCAGTGCGCGGCAGATCGAGGCGCGCTGCTGCATGCCGCCGGAGAGCTGCCAGGGCAGCTTCTTCTCGAACCCTTCGAGCCCGACCAGCTTCAGCAGCGATCTGGCGCGATCCAGATATTTCTGCCGCGGCAGCCGCTTCATGTCGATCGGCAGCATCACGTTGTTGAGGATGTTCCGCCACGGCAGCAGCAGCGCATTCTGGAACACGATGCCGACATTGCCATGCGGCTTCGTCACCTTCTCGCCCTCGACCAGGACCTCGCCCGTGGTCGGCGGCAGCAGTCCCGAGATCAGCTTGAGCAGCGTGGACTTGCCACAGCCGCTTGGTCCGACCACGACGAAGAACTCGCCGTCATTGATGTGGAAATCGAGGGGACGCAGCGACGGCACATCGCCGTCGCGCGTCCGGTAGGTCTTCGACACGCCAGACAGCTTGATGCCCGACGCATCGCCGGCAGCCCGGTCGCTCACCAGTCTCAGATGCGCGGCCGGCTGCACGGTTTCACTCACGATTGGCGCAGGTTTCACGAGCCACTCTTCGGCAGATAGTCGTTGGTGTAGAAGGCCTTCGGGTTCTCCTTGGCCTTGGCATCGAGCCCGCCATATTCGACCATCAAGTTGACCGAGTCCGTCATGTTCTGGTCGGTGACCTGGAACGGCCGCTTGCTCTTGGTTTCCGCGGTTCGGTAGAGCGGAATGGTCAGCTCAAAGCCCTGCGTCAGCGTGTCGATCTTGCCGCCCTTGGGGTTGGCGTCGAGGATCGACTGCGCCGCCGCCTTCGGCTCCTTCTCCGCGGCTTCGACCGCCTTGGTCGTCGCCGACATGAAGCGGCGGACGAGATCGGCATTGGCCTTCACATAGTCAGAGTTGGCGATGATGCCGGACGAAACCATGTTGATGCCGTAGTCGGCGAACTTGATCGGGAACACGTCCTTGCCGGTGGCGTCCTTGATCTTCATCGACTGGTCCATGACGTAGCCGAGCAAGAGGTCAGCCTGGCCGTTGATGACGGCGTTGAGCTTGGTCTGACCGTCGCCGGCAACCGTCTGGAAGTCGCTTTCCTTGAGGCCCGTCTTCTTCAGGAACAGCGGCCAGATCTGGGTCATGGAATCGGCCGGCGTAATCGCCACCGTCTTGCCCTTGATGTCCTCGGGCTTCCTGATGTTCTTGTCGACGAAGCCCATGGCGGACATCGGGCTGGTCTGCAGCAGCACGCCGGTCGCAACCACGGGCGCGCCCTTGATCGCGGCGCGCATCATGGTGGGCACGTCGACATAGCCGAAATCGGCGGTCTTGGCGGCGACGGCCTGCGTGGTCGCGGCCGAGCCGCGGCCTTCCTGGATCTCAAGGTCGATGCCTTCGGCGGCATAGATGCCCTTGGCCTTGCCGTAATAGAACGGCGCGTGCTCGCCATAGACGTACCAGTTCAGCATCAGCACGACCTTGTCGGCCGCCTTTGCCGGCGACACCGCAAACGCCATCAGCGCCAAAGATGCAGCCCCAATCCACCGCTTCATCGTCACTCTCCCTTTGTCGTTATGTTTCGGCCGTTAATGGCCGTTGCTTCACTTATTGTTTGAGCATGATCTGATCGGAAAACCGCGACACACTTTTCCGGATCATGCTCTAAGAGGCAAAAATCACGTCTTCACGCTGGCTGACATGCCAGGGAATGATCAGCTTCTCGATGCGGTCCACGATCCAGAACAGGATCACGCCGAGCAGCGCGAGGATCACAAGGGCTGCGAACATGGTCGGCAGGTCGAACGTGCCGATCGAGCGCTGCATGACGTAGCCGATGCCGGAATTGGAGCCGACGAACTCGCCGACGACGGCGCCGACCACGGCGAGCGTCACGGAGACCTTGAGGCCGGAGAAGATCGCCGGCAGCGCGTGCGGCAGGTTCACCGCGCGGAACACCTGGAAGCGGCTGCCCTGCATGGCGCGGGCGAGATCGACCATATCGGGGTCAACGGATTTGAAGCCCTGCACGGCGGAGACCACGACCGGGAAGAAGCCGAGCAGGAATGCCGAAATCACCTTCGGAATGATGCCGAAGCCGAACCAGACCACGAACAGCGGCGCGATCGCGATCTTCGGCACGGACTGCGAGAACACCAGCAGCGGATAGACGTAGCTCTCCACCGTCTTGGAGCCCGCAATCAGCATCGCGACGGGAATGCCGAACAGCGCCGACAGCAGGAAGCCGCAGACGGTCGCATAGGTGGTCGGCCAGGACTGGCGCAGCAGCTCCGGCCATTCAGTGCGGAGAACCGCGACGACATCGGCCGGCGACGGGATCTGGTAGGCGGGAATCCTGAACACCCGGATCGCGAGATCCCAGGCGACGACGATGAAGACGAGAAACAAAAACGGCCGAACCCAGGCCGCATTCAGCATCTTGGACACCGCACTCTGCGGCTTCGGCTCGGCCAATTTTCACTCCCGGCATTCTTCTTCATTATGGGGAGAAATTAACCCGTTGGATAAATACTGTCCAGTGGTTTCCCTGTGACGTTTTGCGCGGGGGTTCCGGAAGGTGAGCGTGAAAGCCGCGTGGCAGGATGGTTGCGCCCCATCCTCGGTGTCATTCCCCGCGAAAGCGGGGAATCCAGTACGCCGCGGCCTCTCCGTATCCCACCGGCGCCTCTGGAATACTGGATTGCCCGCCTTCGCGGGCAATGACAGCGGAGTGTTTGACTACACCGTCTGCGCCACTGCAGCCCGTGACTTCGGCGCCTTCGCAATTTCGAACAGTGCGGTCGACCGCCCCGTCAGCGCGGCGAGCACGAGGCCCGCCATATGGGCCAGACGCTCGTCCTTGGCGTCCTTGGCCAAGAGGTCGCGGCCGAAGATCACGCTCAGCGTTGCCGAGTTTGAGAGATAGAAGAAGCTGAGCGCGGCGATCGAGATGTAGAGCTGCACCGGGTCGACCGCGACCTGGAAATCGCCGCTCTCGACGCCGCGCCGCACCACGGTGCGGATCATCTCGACGAAGGGCGAGTGCATCGACTTGACCTTGGTCGATTTCTTCAGGTGCTTTGCGCGCGCGAGGTTCTCGGTCTGCAGCAGCGACAGGAATTCCGGGTTGCGGAGAAAATAGGTCCAGGTGAACTCGATCAGCCGGCGGATCGCCTCGGGCGGATCGAGGTGCTCGAGATCGAGTCCCCGCTCCTCGCTGCGGATCTTGTCATAGGCGCCTTCGAGCACCGCGAGGTACAGCTCGTCCTTGTTGCCGACGTGATAGTACAGCATGCGCTTGTTGGCGCCGGCCTTGGCCGCGATGCGGTCGACGCGCGCGCCGGCGAGGCCGTGGGCGGAGAATTCCTGCTTGGCGGCTTCCAGAATGCGCAGCCGCATCCCCTCGGGGTCGCGCTGCCATTTCAGAGTTCGCTTTGCCTTCGCCAAACGGGTGCTCGCTGGGTGGTTACAGGACGCGTGTAACACGCGCACGCTGGTTTGAGAACGATCTCGTGCCCCGGACGGAGCGCAGCGCTTCTTCAGCGATGCGCTGCAGAGCCGGGGCCCATCTCTCCAAGTGGGAGATCGCCGCCCTCTGGGTCCCGGCTCTGCGCAGCAGCGCTGCGCGCTGCAGCGCGTCCGGGACACGGGAGCGCATTGGACGACAGAATCAATCCACCGGCTTCGGCGAGCGCTCCAGCAGCACGGTCTGGATACCGCAAGTGCCGTTGCGCACGGTCATGATCCGGGTGCCCGGCTTGCGGCCGTTGCGGACTTCGGTGACGTCGAGGCCGGCGGCGATCAGGCGGGCGCGGGTGGCGTCGATGTCGGCGACGCGCCAGCTCAGGCCCCAGAGCCGGTCATGGTTGGCATCGCCGCCCGCCACGGGCCGGCGCACCACCTCGACGATGAGATCGCCGCAGCGGAAGAACATCAGCTGGCCCCAGTCATGGTGCGAGCGGTCGAGCGCGAGGTCGAGCCCGAGCCGCGCGCCGTAGAGCGCGGCGGCGCGGTCGGAATCCTCGGTGGTGATCACGACATGATCGAGCCCGTCGATCGGCGCGATATCGGTCGCCGCCGACTTCGGCCGCTCCTCGGCCAGCTCGAGGAAGAACATGCGGACGCCGCGCGTGAGCTCGGTCGCGGCTCGCGTGCGCTTCCAGTGCAGGGCCGCACCGCTCGCATCGTCGCAGCTCTCGACTTCGGCCACGGGATCGGGCTTCAGCGCCACCCGGTCCAGCCGCCGGTGCATCTTGCCCATGTCTGCGACACGAAAGCACAGGCTGGCGAGCACGCCCTCCTGGTCGTCGAGCAGCGCACGCATGCGGTCCGCGGTCGCGGTGAAGCCGCTCGGCGCCATCAATTCGATGGTCATGTTCTCGAGGGTGAACAGCACCCGATCGGCGCCCTCGCCGGAATTCTGCCAGGACGGCGCGCGGGCGAGCAGCGTCTGATAGGCCGCCTTGGCCGCACCGATATCCCTGACCAGAACGACGATGTGATCGAGGCCGGTGATCATGTTTATCCCTTTTGATCGGCCTGGAACCATGGTCCGGACAACGGCATTTGTCCGGGCTTGGCATGGGCCTGACATGGTCGTATTCCGGCCTTATGCCGACCTCAAGCGTCCGGGGGCAGTTTTGCGAATAATTTCAGCGTCCCAGACGCGGAACCGGTGTTAGAGTAAGCCCGCCGGCAGGGACCATCACGCGCATCACGGACAAGCAATGCAGGCTCTCTTTATCGGACAGACCTATATCGACGTCGTCTTCATCACCGACCACATGCCGACCGGCGACGAAAAGCACGTGGCGACGGACTATGCGGTGTCCTTCGGCGGCAACGCGGTCACGGCGGCGTTCTGCTGCGCCAAGCTCGGCATCGTGCCCGACCTGATCGCCACAGCAGCGAATGACTGGCTGGGGCGCATGTTCCAGGACATGTGCGCGAAATACGCGATCTCGCTGCATGCGCGGAAGGTGAACCAGTCCTCACTGTCCTTCATCATGCCCAAGGACGGCAAGCGCGCCATCGTCCGCTGCCGCGACGATTCCCACATCCATCCCTTCCCGATCCTCAATCTCGGCAATTGCCGCGCGCTGCATATCGACGGCCATCAGCCGGACGCCGCGATGCATTACGCCAAGGTGTGCCGCGAAGCCGGCATCCTGACCTCGCTCGACGGCGGCGGCCTGCGCACCAACACGCATGAGCTCTTGGAATTCATCGACGTCGCGATCGTCGCCGAGCGCCTGTGCGAGCAGATGGATCTGACGCCGGAGCAGATGCTCGACTACCTCAAGGGCCGCGGCTGCAAGATCGGCGGCGTCACCATGGGCGAGAAGGGCCTGCTCTGGTACAACGAAACCGGTGCGGTCGAGATCATGCCGGCGATGCCGATCCCGCGCGAGCGCGTGATCGACACCAACGGCGCCGGCGACGTCTTCCACGGCGCCTATGTCTATTCCTACCTCGCGCATCCCGGCAAAAGCTGGCGCGAGCATTTTGATTTTGCCCGGGCCGCCTCGACCTTCAAGATCCAGCGCCTCGGCAACGAGGCCGGCCTGCCGACGCTCGTGGACATCGCCAAGGTCAGGCACGAGTTCGAGGTTCGCGTCTAGCTTTCGCAAGGATAAGTCATGGGGCGGGTCTTCGTCGCCGGCAGCATCAACATGGATGTGGTGGCGACGGCCGATCGTCACCCCAAGGTCGGCGAGACCGTCGCGGGCAAGCAGGTGCTGTATTTTCCGGGCGGCAAGGGCGCGAACCAGGCGGTCGCGGCAGCGCGGCTGGGTGCAAGGACCACGCTGATCGGCCGGTTGGGGAAGGATGCGTTCGGGGCCGAGCTGCGAGCGTTCCTCGGCGCGCAGGGCATCGATCTCGGCTCGGTGCGCGAGGCCGACACGCACAGCGGCACCGCCATCATCACGGTCGCGGCGGCCGACAACACCATCGTCGTCATCCCCGGCAGCAATGCGTTGGTCAGCGCGGAAGACGTCGCGGAGGTTCCGCTGGCGAAGGGCGACGTCGCCGTCAGCCAGTTCGAGATCCCGCTGCCGACCATTGCGGCTTTCTTTGCGCGGGCGCGTGGCGCGGGCAGCACGACGTTGCTCAACCCGGCTCCGGCGCAGAAGATGTCCGGCGAGCTGCTCGCGCTGGTCGATATTCTGGTGCTGAACGAAACCGAGCTTGGTTTTCTTGCGGGGGTGGAACTGTCCGAAGATGATAGCGCGACGCGGATCATCGACGTCGCGCGAAAACTTCAGGCGCGCCAGGATCAGACCATCTGCGTCACGCTCGGCAAGCGCGGCGTGCTCGCGCTCGCTGCCAGCGAGGAGCTTGCGGTGCCCGGCCGCGAGGTGAAGGCGGTGGACACGACAGGCGCAGGCGATTGTTTTGTCGGCGCGCTCGCATCGCAGCTGGCCAAGGGCGTCGCCTTGCGCGCAGCCCTCGCCTTCGCCAACGCCGCCGCCGCGATCAGCGTGCAGCGGATGGGCGCCGGGCCGTCGATGCCGACGGCCGCGGAAGTTAAGGCCGTCCTCAGCGCTGGCTGATCACGCCAGCGCGCTCTTCAGGTCAAAGCTCTCGTCGGCGGCCTGCTCCGGCGTGATCGAGCGGTCCATGGCCTGCAGCCTCCGGCCGAACATGTGGTCGCCGGCGCGGTTGACCGACTCGATGCCGAGCAATTTGTCGCCGTGATAGCAGAACGCCGAGAATGCCTTCTTCGCGGGATCGCCGCGCAGCACGACGCGGTCGTACCCGGTGGTGAGTCCCGCCATCTGCAGCTTGTCGTCGCCCTGGTCGCTCCAGAACCAGGGATGACCGTCATAGGGTTTCCTGTCGCCGGTGAGACGCGCGGCGAGGCAGCGGGCGTGATCGGTGGCGTTCTGCACCGATTCCAGCCGCAGCGATCCGCCGAAGCGGGGGCTCGCGAACAGCGCGCAATCGCCGATCGCCGAAATATTCGGATCGGCCGTCGACAGATATTCGTCGACGACGATGCCGGCAGCAACAGGCAGCCCCGCCTCGGCCGCAAGCTCGATGTTCGGCAGCACGCCGACGCCGACCACGACGAGGTCGGCGGGCAGATGCCTTCCGTCGCTCAAGGACACGCCGGTGACCTTGCCGCCTTCGGCTTCAATGGATGTTGCTTGTACACCGAGGTGAATGCGGATGCCGGCCTCGCGATGCCGCGCCTGGAAATACTCCGAGACCTCCGCCGTCACCGCGCGCGCCATCACGCGCGGGGCGAGTTCGAGCACGTCGACCTCGAGGCCCTTGATGCGCGCGGTCGCCGCGAATTCCAGGCCGATGAAGCCGGCGCCGATCACCACGACGTGGCTCTTCGACGGCATGAGCTTCCGCAGCGCCTCGCTGTCGTCGAGGATGCGCAAATATTTCACGTCGGGCAGGTTCGCATTCGGCAGATCAAGCAAGCGGTTGCGCGCGCCCGTCGCCAGCACGAGATGGCCGTAAGGCAGCGTCTCGCCGGAGGCGAGAAGCACTTTTCGTCCCGCGCGGTCGATCGAGACGGCGCGCCCCGAGATCAGCTCGATCTTCTGGTCCTGGTAGAATTTTTCGGGGCGGAACATCAGGCTTTCCGGCCCGGCCGAGCCCTTGATGTAGGCCTTGGACAGCGGCGGCCGCTGATAGGGCAGATGCGCCTCGTCATTGATCAGGCAGATGCGATCGGAAAAACCCGCCTGCCGCAGGGATGCCGCGACCTGGTAGCCGCCATGGCCGGCACCGACGATGATCACCGGACCATCCGTCATTGCACAGCCCATTTCCGCAAGACACGAGCGTAACCCATGTCGTCTCCTCACTCGCTGATTTTGATTGCTGACCTACGAGGAGCCGGCGCTCGTGTCCGTCCCTAGGCGAAGGCGGGCCCATTTGAGCCGAACATGCCGCGCGACGCAAGGGCGTACGCGGGGATTGTCACCCCTCGCCTTCTGCGATTTAGTTGCAGCAACCAACCTCTTGCCGGGGATATTCCAGATGCCAGCTCCCGCCTCACAACCCGACGATCCCGCGCTGCTGCGGATTGACGGCCCGATCGCGACCATCACGCTCAACCGCCCTGCCGCCTTCAACTCGATCAACCTTGCGATCGCGCAGAAGCTCGAGCAGCTCGCGGCCACTATCGAAGGCGACGACGCCGTCAGGGTCGTCGTGATCGAGGGCGAAGGCCGCGCCTTCTCGGCCGGCGGCGATCTGCAGACGATCGGCGCCGCGGCTGAGGCCAACACCGTGACGCCGGTCGTCGGCGAGCTGCTCAAGCACTATCATGCCTTCATCGAGATCATCAGGCGCATGCCAAAGATCTCGCTGTCGAGCGTGCACGGTTCGGCCGCTGGCGCGGGCATGGGCCTCGCCTTCGTCACCGATCTCTGCATCGCCGCTGATGACGCCAAGTTCACGCCAGCTTACGCCAAGATCGGCGTGTCGCCGGACGGCGGCTCCACGGTCGGCATCGTCGGCACGGTCGGCTCCCGCCGCGCGCTGCAGATCTTCCTGTCCGAGGACAATTTTACCGCCCGGCAGGCCCATGAATGGGGCCTCGTCGCCAAGACCGTTCCCGCGACCGAGCTGAAGGCGGCGACGCGGCAGCTCGCCGAACGGCTGGCGCAAAACCCGCCCGCCGCCATCGCCGGCACCAAGTCGCTGGTCTATGCGGCCGCCACCACGCCGGTGAAGCAGCAGCTCGATGCCGAGGAGCACAAGATCATCATGGCGATGAACACGGAGGAGTTTCGTGTGGCCGTGAAGAAATTCACGAGCAAGTCGAAGTGACGCCCGCGCGCAATTTCTACGGCCTCCGCCATGGCGCGACCGACTGGAACCGGCAGGGGCTGTTCCAGGGCCGCACGGACAATCCGCTGAACGAGGACGGGCTCAAGCAGGCGCACGAGGCCGCGGAGATGTTGCGCGGGGTCGGCATCAGCCGCATCGTCGCAAGCCCGCTGGTGCGGGCGCTGAAAACGGCCGAGATCATCGCGGACGCGATCGCCGTGCCGCTGACGATCGACGACGGCATCATCGAGTTCGATTTCGGCAGTTTCGAGGGCCTGCCCGTCCGCGACCTCATGATCCAGCACGGCGTCAAATCGGCGACGGGCCTGGTCTCGATCCTGCCCGCCGACGGCGAGAGCTGGGACGCCATGACGGAACGCTCGCTGGCTTGCGTCTCCAAATGGCTCGACCGTCATCCCGACGATGATCTGCTGTTCGTCTGCCACGACGCGGTGATGCAGGGCATGGCGAACGCGCTGTGCGGCAGCTATTTCAAGAACAGCCACGGCACGCCGTTCCGCTACGTCCACGACGGAGCCGAATGGCGTATCGAGCAAGTCGTCATTGCGGACAGATATAGCCCGTCCCCGCCGGCGACTTGAAGCAGCCGACCGATTCCGGCAGCACGTGCCGCGGCAGCCACAGCACCACGCTCGGGAAGTAGATTGCGAACGCGATGGTGGTGAAGAACACCACATAGATCGGCAGCGCCGCGCGTAGCGCCTTGGCGAAACTGATGCCGACGAATTTCGACGCCATCAGTAGCACGAGGCCGTAAGGCGGCGTGATCAGGCCGAAGGCGAGTGTCGCGATCAGCACGACCCCCATGTGCACGCCGTTGATGTCACCGGCTTCGGTCAGCGCATTCACCAGCGGCATGAAGATGATGATGGTCGGCACCGGCTCGATGAAATCGCCGACCACCGTGAACAGCAGCACCATCAGCAGCATGATCAGATGCGGATCGTTGCCGGCGATGGAGGTGATCGACTCGGCGATGTAGGTCGCGCCGCGCAGATAGGCGAGCATCCAGCCGAAGGCGTTGGCGGCGCCGATCGTGATCAGCGGCAGCGAGAAGATCAGGCCGGCAAGACAGAAATCGTAAGGAATCTTCCTGAAATGGCCGCGGTTGAGCGCGGGGATCACGACGATGACGATCCAGGCCACGGCGACGACGCCGGCTTCGGTCGGCGTGAACCAGCCGGTGAGGATGCCTCCTAACAGGATGACCGGGATCATCAGCGGCAGGGCGGCATCGCCGGCCGCGAACACGATCTGCCGCAGCGGCGCGCGCGGCTTGCGCAGGCCGGAGGGGCCGAAGAAGTAGCAGTAGATCATCAGGCCGAAGCCGATCATCAGGCCCGGCACCACGCCCGCCATGAACAGGCCGGCGATCGAGACATTGCCGACGGCGCCATAGACCACCGCCGTGATGCTCGGCGGCACCAGCGCGGCGATGGTCGAGGCGGAGGCGATGATGGCGGCGATGAAGGCGGGCTCATAGCCCTCGCGCTTCATCGGACCACCCAGCGCGCGGCTCATCACCGCGACGTCCGCCGTGGTCGAGCCGGACATCTCCGAGAAGAACATGCTGAAGACGACCACGACCTGCGACAGCCCGCCCCTGATATGCCCGACCAGCGACACCGAGAGATTGGCTATTCGCACCACCACATTGGCCGAGCTCATGAGCTCGCCGACCAGCAGGAAGAACGGGATCGCCAGCAGCGCCTCGGAATCGACCCCATCGAATATCTTCTGGATGATCGCGGCGAGCGAGACGTCGGACAGGATCGCACCGATGAACACGCCGGCCATCAGCGAGAACGGCACGGGCACGCCGAGATAGCCGAACGACAGAAAGCAGATCGACATCAATGCCAGGACAATTGGTGCGCTCACGGCTGCGCCCTCACCTGAGCTTCGGTGACGACGGGTGCTGCGTCCTCCTCCGGCGGCTCCGGATGGTCGAAGCCGTTGCGCACGCCGTTGACGAGCTGCTCGATGGTGAACAGGCCGATCAGCACGCCCGACAGCGGGATGATCGCGTAGAGCGAGGCGATCGGCGTGCCCGACGGCAGCCGAAAGCTGCCGAAGCCGCGCAGATAGTTCTGGTAGCCGTACCAGATCAGGCAGAAGGCGACGCCGAGCACGACCAGGCGAATGATCACCTCGACGATCAGCCGAGACGTGCCGTGCATCGCCTCGGAGATCGCGGTGAGATAGAGGTGGTCGTTGCGCCGGGTCGCCGCCGCCGTCCCGATGAAGATCGCGTAAATGAACAGCGTCGACGTCACCTCCTGCAGCCACAGCCAGGGATGGCCGATGGTGCGGGTGATGATGTCGGCGGTCACCGACAGCGAGAAGCCGAAGCAGAGCACCCCGCAGAGGATCATCAGCGCAAGCTCGAGCCAGTCGAGCCCGCGCCATTTCAGGTGGCGTTGCCGTTGCACCAGAAGTTTGTCGGCGATGGCCATGTAGTCCCCCGTCATCCCAAACCTGTCGGATACGGCAGCTGGGAAGCTGCCGATCGTGCTCGGCCTGCATGGTTCGAGACGCCCGCTGGCGCGGGCTCCTCACCATGAGGGTCTAAAATCTCGCTGCGAAACGAGACCTCATCCTGAGGGCCCGCCGGAGGCGGGCGTCTCGAAGGATGGCCACAAGCGCCCTAGTTGATCGACCGGATCAAATTCTTGATCTTCTCGGCATGCGGGCCGAGATCCTTGGCGAGCTTGTCGAGATAGGGATCGGCGACCGCGGTGAAGGTCTTCTTGTCGACGTTGTCGACGATCTTCACGCCCATCTTCTTCAGCTTCTCGGCCGCGCTGCGCTCGAGCTCGAAGGCCTTGGCCGGCTCCTTCGAGCTGATCTCGTTGGCCGCGGTCTGCACCCAGCCCTTCTGTTCGGCCGACAGGCTCTGCCAGAGCTTGTCGGAGATGAACACCAGCGCGTTGTTGGCCTCGTGCTCGGTGATGTTCAGCACGGGGGCGACCTCGTAATGCTTGTTGACGAGGTAGACGTTGATGCTGTTCTCGGCGACGTCGACGACGCCGGTCTGCAAGCTGGTGTAGACGCTACCGAACGGCATGTGCACGGTCTGGGCGCCATAGGCCGGGAACATGGTGTCCTCGGTCGCGGTCGCCTGCACGCGGACCTTCAGGCCCTTGATGTCGCCGACATTATGGATTTCGCGCTTCGAGTACATGTGGCGCACGCCTTGCGAGCCGGTCGCGATGACGTGCAGGCCCTGCGTGGTCTCGTCGATCATGGCTTTCAGCGCCTCGAAGACGCGAGGATCGGCGAGGCCCTTGACCACGTGGTTCTCGTCGCGGAACAGGAAATGCAGCGACATCACGCCCGCTTGCGGCGAGATCGTCGCGGTGTTGGCCGAGGAGATGATGGCGAATTCGACGTCGCCGGCCTTCACGAGCTGGAGCACCTGCGGCTCCTGCCCGAGCTGCGCGCCGGGGTACTGGTCGATGATCATGGTGCCCTTGCTCAATTCCTTGAGCTTTTCGGCAAAGAGGTCGCCCGCGATGGAATAGCCGGTGTTGCGTGGCTGGTCGTAGGCGAAGCGATAATGCTTCACCTCCTGTGCCCCGGCCCCGGTGACGAAAAGCATGGCGGCCGCGGCCACCAACCCACGCATGGATCGTGCAATCATCGTTTCCCCCTGTTTTATCGCCCGCCGCTTGTGCGGTCTGAGCGTTCTTTCGCGTGTCGATCAACCTGTCTCGGTCTTCCCAGTCCTCTGCATGAAATCAAAATCGCAGCCCTCGTCGGCCTGCATGATGGTCTCGTTGAACAGCCAGGCGTAGCCGCGGCGTGTTTCCTCACGCGGCGCGGCCGGCTTCAATGCGCCGCGGCGGCGCTCCAGCTCGGCGGCATCGACCAGCAGCTCGATGCTGCGCTTGGCCACATCCAGGCTGATCATGTCACCGTTCTTCACCAGCGCCAGCGGCCCGCCGACGGCGGATTCCGGGGTGATGTGCAGCACGATGGTGCCGAACGCGGTCCCGCTCATGCGCGCATCGGAAATGCGCACCATGTCCTTGGTGCCGCCGCGCGCGAGCTTCTTGGGGATCGGCAGATAGCCGGCCTCCGGCATGCCCGGGGCGCCCTTCGGGCCGGCATTGCGCAGCACCAGCACGTCGTCGGCGGTGACGTCGAGCTCGGGATCGTCGACCCGCAAGGTCATGTCCTCGACGGATTCGAACACCACCGCGCGCCCGGTGTGCTTCAGCAGTTTCGGGCTCGCCGCCGATTGCTTGATGACGGCGCCGCGCGGCGCGAGATTGCCGTGCAGGACGGCAAGGCCGCCCTCCTTCTTGATCGGATTGTCGCGCGAACGGATCGCGTCCTGGCCCGGGACGTCCTCGGCATTTGCGACGACGTCGCGCAGGGTCTGGCCCGAAATCGTCTTCGCATCGAGATCGACGAGATCACCGAGCTGCGCCAGCAGCTTCGGCACGCCGCCGGCGTGATGGAAGTGCTCCATATAATGTTCGCCCGACGGCTTGAGATCGACCAGCACCGGCACCTCGCGGCCGATCTGGTCGAACACGTTGAGATCGAGCCGGTGCGGCGAGCGATGCGCCATCGCGGTCAGGTGGATCAGGCCGTTGGTCGAGCCGCCGATCGCCTGCAGCACGACCTGCGCGTTCTTGAAGGATGCCGGCGTCAGGAACTCGCTCGGCTTCGGGCCCTTGGTCTTGGCCATCTCGGCGGCAACCCGGCCGCTGGCCTCAGCGAGACGGAAACGCTCGGCATGTGGCGCCGGGATCGTCGCGCTCATCGGCAGCGACAGGCCCATGGCTTCGATCATGCAGGCCATGGTCGAGGCGGTGCCCATCACCATGCAGGTGCCGACCGACGGCGCGAGACGGCCGTTCACCGCTTCGATCTCGGCGTCGTCCATCTCGCCAGCGCGATACTTGCCCCAGAGGCGGCGGCAGTCGGTGCAGGCGCCCAGCACCTCGCCCTTGTGATGGCCGACCACCATGGGACCAACGGGAATGACCACGGTCGGCAAATCGGCGCTGATCGCGGCCATCACCTGCGCCGGCAGTGTCTTGTCGCAGCCGCCGATCACGATCACCGAATCCATCGGCTGGGCCCGGATCATCTCCTCGGTGTCCATCGCCATCAGATTGCGCAGATACATCGAGGTCGGATGCGCAAAGCTCTCGGCGATCGAGATGGTCGGGAATACGAACGGCATCGCGCCCGACAGCATCACGCCGCGCTTGGCAGCCTCGATGATCTGCGGGACGTTGCCGTGGCAAGGATTGTAATCGCTATAGGTGTTGGTGATGCCAACGATCGGGCGTTCCAGCGCGTCGTCGGAATAGCCCATGGCCTTGATGAACGCCTTGCGCAGGAACAGCGAGAAGCCGGCATCGCCATAGCTCGTCAGACCCTTGCGCAAACCACTCGTCATCATACCGCTCCTTCTCGCTTGCCATTGTGCTACAGCCTGCCCCCTGATTGTCAATAAGATTGGGCCAGATCGCCGCGCTTTCTGGGTTCAGGCACCGTCGTAGACACAAATTATTGACAATCCGGGCTCTCCCTGCTCCACAAGGCGGACCGGCACGAGCCGGAGGGCTGAGGGCATGTCCGACATCCGCACCGCAGACGCCATGGCTATCAGGCGCGACGATCCTGATGACGTCGTCGCGCGGCTGGAGGAGGACATCATCTTCGGCCGCCTCGCGCCGGGCGCGCGCCTGACCGAGGACGCGCTGATGTCGCGCTACGGCACCTCGCGCCATTTCGTGCGCCAGGCGCTGGTGGATGCCGAGCGTCGCGGCATCGTCCGCCGCGAGAAGAACATCGGCGCCACCGTGCGATTCTATTCGGCCGAGGAGGTCCGGCAGATCTACGAGGTCAGGGAGATGCTGACGCGTCAGGCCGCGCTGATGATCCCCCTGCCCGCACCGCAAGGCCTGATCGACGAACTCACCGCCCTGCAGCGCGACTACTGCGCAAAGGCCGACATCCGCGATTTGCGCGGCATCCATGAGGCCAACGACGCCTTCCACGTCGCGCTGTTCGCGGCCTGCGGCAATCCCTATCTGGTCCGCTCGCTCCAGGACTATATGAGCCTGACGCTGCCGATGCGTGCCAAGAACCTCGCCGATCGAGAGGGACTGGCACAATCGCGGCGGCAGCATGAATTGATGATCGAGCTGCTCAAGGGACGCGACAGCTGGGCACTGGCGCAACTGTGCGTGGATCACATGCAGTTCAGCAAGGCGGATTATCTCGCGCGGATTGCGGGTGAAGAGAGCTAGCGGTTGCTACCGCAGCAGCGAAGCAGGTCCGCACCCGCCCCATTCGACGCGAAGGCACGTCGACCGAGTTTGATCTAGAGCAATGCAAATGCGCACGGCCAAGCTTGTCTATGGCTGTCCGTTTGCGAACACCGCTCCAAGAACGGCATGCTCGCAACGGCGACAAGGGAGGTCGCCAATGAACTTGCGAGGCATTAGCATATTGGCAGTCGCAGCATGTATCGCCTTTCCGGCTCTTGCGCAGGACGCGAACAAAGTCACCCCACCTGAAGACTCCGGCTTTTCAAGCGAGCGGCTCCAGCGGCTCTCTGACGTGATGCAGACGGATGTCGACAAGGGCACGATACCCGGCGCCGTCGTCATGATCTCACGCAACGGCAAGCTGGTTTATTCCAAGGCGTTCGGATTTCAGGATCGCGAGAAGCAGATCCCGATGAAGACCGACTCCATCTTCCGCATCGCGTCGATGAGCAAGCCCGTCACCTCAGTGGCAGTCATGATGCTGGTCGAGGAGGGCCGCATCATGCTGAGCGATCCCGTGTCGGCATATCTCCCCGAGCTGAAGAATCTCCAGGTTGGGGTTGAAAAGCTCGACGGTTCGGGCAAGCCGGAATTAATCCTTGAACCGGCCAGGGCCGAAGTGACGATCCATGATTTGCTGCGGCACACATCAGGCTTCACCTACGGCTTCTTCGGCAAGCCGACCTTGGTCAAGCAGGCTTATCTGGCGGCGAATCTTCTCGACCCCACCACGACGCTCGCCGACTTCGTCACGAAATTGTCCAAGCTGCCTCTCGCGTATCAACCGGGAACGACGTGGGATTACGGCGTCTCCGCGGACGTGCTGGGGCGCGTTGTCGAGGTCGTTTCGGGTGTGCCCCTCGACCAGTTCATCGCCGACCGCATCGTTAAGCCACTCGGATTGTCGGCAACAGGTTTCCATGTTTCCCAAGTGGACGCGGTGCGCGTCGCACAGCCTCAGATTGATCAGGCGACCGGCAAGCGCCCCCCGATGCCAGATCCAAGCAACCGGCCGAACCTGATGTCGGGAGGCGGCGGCATGGTTTCGACGGCGCCAGACTACATGCGACTTGCCCAAATGCTGCTCAATGGTGGCGAGCTGCAGCAAGCCAGATTGCTTTCTTCGCGAACAGTCGCACTGATGACCGCAGATCAACTGCCTCCGGACGTCGTATCCAGTCCGGTGGGATTGATGCTGGGGATCACACCACGAAACGGCACGAGCTTTGGGCTCGGATTTGGGATTCGTACCCAGACGGGAAGAAACCCGTTGCCGGGATCGCCTGGCCTGTTCGCCTGGCCCGGCATCTACGGCACCTCGTTCTGGGTCGACCCGAAGGAAAAGCTGGTCGGCGTCGCAATGCTCCAGGTGCCCGTCTCGCTGGAGCCCCGATATCGGCTGCTCGTTCGCAATCTGGTCTATCAGGCGCTTGCTGACTAACGAGTGTACTGCGGCCAAAGCCGAGAACATCCGCAATCCCAGACTCGGATTGCGGGTGAGACCAAGCGCTAGCGGGTGTCGAGCCAAGGCGCGCGAAGGCCGCTCAATACCGCCTCAGCAGACCGCGATCCACGCCGGCATCGCCATAGTCGGCGCAGGCCCTTTGCGGATTCCTGATCAAATCCGTCCGGACGCGCCTGAACGTCTTGCCGGCTGCGTCGGACACTTCAGGGCGGAATTTGCCGGGATCGTAGCTCTCACCGTCGCGGGCCTTGATGGCGACAGCGTAGGCGTCGATCATGGCCATCGCGGCCTCGGGGCTGCCGAGCAGCCGGGCGCCGAGCTGAACGCCGCCGGCACCATCGACCTCGTAACCGTCGCATCGCTGTTCGAGCACCACGGATGCGGTGACGAGTTGGTCGAGGAACGTCGCCTCGGCATCGCTGAGGGCTGCGGCTCGCGCCGATCCTGATACGATCATCGCGAGCATCGCGACGGCGGGCAGTTTGATTTTCTTGCGCAACCGGATCATGCGGGCCGATCAGGCGCGACGACCCATGACAAGCCCGTAGACGAAGAGGAGAATGATGGCGCCGACGATGCTCCCGATGAAGCCGGCGCCCTCCCCGAACCGATACCATCCCACGGCCTGACCGAGCCAGGTCGCGACGAACGCGCCGACGATTCCCAAAATAGTCGTCAAAATGAAACCCTGTGGCTCGGACTTGTCGCCGGGCATGAGGAATTTCGCGACCACGCCGACGATAAATCCGATGATGATCGTCCAAAGGATACCCATGTCCATCGCTCCATTCGGTCGGTTTGCACATCAACGCCTGAAGGAATGCGTGATCGCTTGATGGGGCAGGCGATCCCGGGAACGACGTTGATCTAGATCAATGGACGGAGGCGGCCGGGCCGAAAGCTGGTGCCTGCTCTCTCTTGCGCGGGAAGGCGCTCAATGCGCTCCGCAACGCGAAGCGGATCAACGCATGGCGATCATCGGCGAGATCACGCACACCACGACCTACCGCTATGCAAAGCCGGTCACGTTCGGCACGCACCGGGCGATGTTCCTGCCGCGGCGCGGCGCCTCGACCCGGCTGCTTCGCTGGTCCGCATCGACCAACCTGTCATCAAAGGTGCATTGGGTCACCGACTCCCGCTCGAATGCCGTCACGGTAATGGAGCTGCGCGAACCCGGCAGCGAACTGACGTTCACGTTCAAGGTTCGCGGCGTCTATTTCGGCATCAAGGGCCTGGAATCGTTTCCGCTGGAGCCGAGGGCCGAGGAAGTGCCCGTGCAGTATACGCCGGACGAGTGGACCGACCTTGCCGGCTACCTGCGTCCGCATAGCGACGATCCGGACGGCAACCATGCGGCGTGGACCAAGAGCTTCGTTGCCGGCGACCAGGACCGGACCGCCGACGTGCTGCGCCGCATGCTCGGCTCGTTTCGCAGCGAGTTCACCTATCGCGGAAGAGATGCGGAAGGCACCCAGTCTCCGGGCGAAACGCTGCGCACGAAATCAGGCACCTGTCGGGACTTCGCCTGGCTGATGATCGAGACGCTGCGCCGCCTCGGCTTTGCAGCGCGCTTCGTCAGCGGTTATCTCTACGACGCCTCGCTCGACGGCGGCGCGATCGGCATGACCGGCTCCGGCGCCACCCATGCATGGGTGCAGGTGTTCCTGCCCGGTGCGGGCTGGCTGGATTACGATCCAACCAACAGCCTGAGCGCCGGCTTCGACCTCATCCCGGTCGCCATTGCGCGGCATCCGGGCCAGGCGGTGCCGCTGGCCGGCTCGTGGTTCGGCGATCCCGGCGACTACCTCGGCATGTCGATCAACGTCACCGTTCACAAGATCGGCGAAGTGCTCGATCCCTCGGAGGGATAGGGAACGGCGCGCCATGGCACTCTCTCGCGACAACACCAGGGGACATGGGCTGCTCGACGCGGTCATCGTCCCGTTCGAAGCCCTCAAGACCGGGCTCCGGCAACTCTATGAGGGCGACACGTTCGGCTGCATCAAATTCCGATACGCCCTGCTCGCACTCGATATCGTCACGGTCCTGTTCATTATCGCGACCTCGTTCCTGCCTCGCAACAAGGCCATCGAGTCGCTCGATGTCGTGTTCGGTGTCTTGATCCTCGCGGATTTCGCTGCGCGGATGATCATCAGCCGCCAGCCGCTGCATGACCTGGCGCGGCTTTCGACCTGGACCGACATCGTCGTCATCATTTCGTTCCTGGCGCCGCTCGCCGGCGAAGCCGGCGGATTCCTGCGCGCTTTTCGAACGTTGCGGCTGCTGCGCGACTATCAGATGGTGGCGCGCCTCCGGGTGGACAGCGCCTTCTTCCGCCGCAACGAGGAGGTCGTGTTTGCGGTCGCCAATCTCGGCGTCTTCATCTTCGTGATGACGGGGGTCGTCTACGAGACCCAGAAGTCGCACAACACCCAGATTACCAACTATGCCGACGCGCTCTACTTCACGGTCACCGCGCTGACCACGACCGGGTTCGGCGACATCACCTTGCCCGGCACTGTCGGACGCCTGATCACCGTCGTCATCATGATCTTCGGCGTGACCCTGTTCCTGAATCTCGCCAAGGCGTTGCTTGCGCCCTCCAAGGTGCGTTTCCCCTGCCCGGTCTGCGCCCTGCAGCGGCACGACGTGGACGCCGTGCATTGCAAGGCCTGCGGGACCATCTTGAACATTCCCGATGAGGGGATGGACTAGGCCGAATGACGGCGCGGGTGCACCAAAGAGTCTACCTCGCCCCGCATCCGGGGCGAGGTAGCGCATCGCGCTCTACCGCTTATTCCAGTCGATGATCCGGCTCGCGTCGCCGTCGAACTCGTTGCTGCAGAACGCACCGCCCTGGAAATGGTCGCCGACCGGATCCGGCTTCAGCTTGGCCTGCTCGGCCATCGCGTGCGCCACGTGATCCTCGGAGCGGCCGGTCGGGCGGTAGCCGAACGCGTAGGCGCGGTGGTTGTCCCACCAGGCGCGCTCGTTCAGGGAGACGCCGTAGAACACCTCGAAATGGATATCGGGATGCTCGAGCCCGATCTGGCAGAGCTGCACCAGATCTTCCGGCTTCAGCCAGATCGAGATGCGGCGAAGGTCGAGCGGCACATCGCCGAAATTGCCGATGCGAAGGCAGGTCACTTTCAGGCCGTGCTTGTCGGCATAGAGCGCGCCGAGTGCTTCGCCGAACACCTTGCTGACGCCGTAGCGGCCGTCCGGGCGCGCGGTGACGTCGGTGTCGATCCTGCGGTGGCGCGGATAGAATCCGACGGCATGGTTCGAGGACGCAAACACCACGCGCTTGACGCCCTTGCGGTACGCCGCCTCGAACAGATTGTAGCCGCCGATGATGTTGGCCTGGAGGATGTCGTCCCAGGGACCCTCGACCGAATAGCCGCCGAAATGCAGGATGCCGTCGACGCCCTCGCAGAGCGCCTCGCATTGCGCGAGGTCGGCGAGGTCCGCGGCCTTGAACTGCTCGTTCGGCCCGAGATCCTTGGGCGGGCGGATGTCGCTGAGCAGCAGGTCCGGATAGATCGGCGGCAGCAGTTTGCGCAGACGCGTTCCGATTCCGCCCGAAGCTCCCGTCATCAAGATGCGCGGCATGTCTTTCCTCGTATTTTGGCGACCGATTTGCGGTCGTTGATCACTGATGGTAGCTGGATTGTCCAGAGGGAACGAAACGAGAGAACCGACATGAATGAAGCATCGTCCCACACCCAGAAGCTACCAGGCTGGCGGCCGGCGACCTATTACCCCGATCCGGCCATTCACGCCCTCGATCCCCGCTTCGAAAAATACTGGCTGAAGCTGTCGGCGGTGGAGCGGCTGACGACCGGCCTGCGCTGGGCCGAGGGGCCGGTGTGGTTCGGCGACGGACGCTATCTGCTCTGCAGCGACATCCCGAACCAGCGCATCATCAAATGGGAGGAAGAGACCGGCGCTGTTTCGGTCTTCCGAAAGCCCTCCAATTTCGCCAACGGCAATACGCGCGACCGTCAGGGCCGGCTAGTCACCTGCGAGCATGGCGGGCGCCGCGTGACGCGCACCGAATATGACGGCGAGATCACGGTGCTGATGGATCAATTCAACGGCAAGCGGTTGAACTCGCCGAACGATGTCGTTGTTAAATCGGACGGCTCGATCTGGTTCACCGATCCGATCTTCGGCATCCTCGGCAATTACGAGGGCTACAAGTCCGAGCCCGAGCTCGACATGAACGTCTACAGGCTCGACCCGGAGACCCGCAAAGCCACCGTCGTCGCCGAGGGTGTGCTCGGACCGAACGGGCTCGCCTTCTCGCCGGACGAGAAAATTCTCTACCTCATCGAATCTCGCGGCGTGCCGACCCGCAAGATTCTCGCCTATGACGTCTCGCCTTCCGGCGACAAGCTTTCGAACAAGCGCGTCTTCGTCGATGCCGGCCCCGGCACGCCGGACGGTTTCCGCGTCGACATCGACGGCAATCTCTGGTGCGGCTGGGGCATGGGCGATCCCGAGCTCGACGGCGTGGTCGTGTTCGCGCCTGACGGCGTCATGATCGGTCGCATCGCGCTCCCCGAACGCTGCGCCAATCTTTGCTTCGGCGGCGTCAAGCGCAACCGCCTGTTCATGGCGGCGAGCCAGTCGATCTACGCGCTGTATGTGAACACGCAGGGGGCGTTGGGGGGATAGTCGCTCCACAAGCGACGGTCCCGTAGGGTGGGTTAGCCGAAGGCGTAACCCACCATTGTTCGTCTCCGCGGAAACAGAAGCGGTGGATTACGCTTCGCTAATCCACCCTACGAAATTCGCTCCTCGCAATGACTAAAACAAAAACGCCGGAGCGGTTGCCCGCTCCGGCGTTTGGTTTGTTCAGGCGCTAACGCTTACGCCGCGTTGAAGCCGGCGACGGCCTTCACTTCGAGGAAGTCCTCGAGGCCGTACTTGCCCCACTCGCGGCCGTTGCCCGACTGCTTGTAGCCGCCGAACGGGGCGGTGCGGTCGTTGGGCACGCCCTGGAGATTGACGTTGCCGGCGCGGATCTGGCGACCGACGCGCTTGGCGTCCTCGACCGAAGCGCCGGAGACGTAGCCGGCGAGACCGTACGGCGTGTCATTGGCGATGTGCACGGCCTCGGCTTCGTCCTTGGCGCCGAGAATGGTCAGCACCGGTCCGAAGATTTCTTCGCGGGCGATCGTCATCTCGGGGGTGACGTCGGCGAAGATGGTCGGACGGACATAGAAGCCCTTGTTGACGCCTTCGGGCAGGCCCGGGCCGCCGGCGACGAGCGTTGCGCCCTCGTCGATGCCCTTCTTGATCAGCGCCTGGATCTTGTCCCACTGGCCGCGGTTGACGACCGGGCCGATGGTGGTGCCTTCGGCGCGCGGATCGCCCGCCTTGGTCTTGTCGGCGACGGCCTTCGCGATCGCCGCGACTTCCTTCATCTTCGAGGCCGGCACGATCATGCGCGAGGGCGCGTTGCAGGACTGGCCGGAGTTGTTGAACATGTGCATCACGCCGCCGGTCACCGCCTTCGTGAGGTCGGCACCTTCGAGGATGACGTTCGGCGACTTGCCGCCGAGCTCCTGGCTGACGCGCTTCACGCTCGGAGCCGCGCGCTTCGCCACGTCGATGCCGGCGCGGGTCGAGCCGGTGAAGGAGATCATGTCGATGTCGGGGTGCTCGCTCATGGCGGCGCCAACCTCGGGGCCAAGGCCGTTGACGAGGTTGAACACGCCCTTCGGCACGCCGGCTTCATGGAGGATTTCCGCGAAGATCAGCGCCGAGGTCGGGGTGAACTCCGACGGCTTCAGGATCATGGTGCAGCCGGCGGCGAGCGCGGGCGCGACCTTGCAGGCGATCTGGTTGAGCGGCCAGTTCCACGGCGTGATCATGCCGACCACACCGATCGGCTCGCGCAGCACCATGGCGGTGCCGACCGGCTCCTCGAAATGATAGTTCTTGAGCACGTCGAGCGTGGTCATGAGATGGCCAAGGCCGGCGCCGGCCTGCAGCTTCTCCGCCATCGGCAGCGGGGCGCCCATCTCGTCGGACACGGCGGCACCGATCTCCTTGAGACGGCCCTTGTAGATCTCGATCACTTTGGTGAGCAGCGCGACGCGCTCCTCGCGGCTGGTCTGGGAGAAGGTTACAAAGGCGCGCTTGGCGGCGGCGACCGCCTTGTCCACGTCGGCCTTGGAGCCTAGCGCAACCTCGTACATCGCCTCTTCCGTCGCGGGGTTCACCACGGCGGTGGACTTCTTGACGGCGGGATCGACCCAGGCGCCGTCGATGTAGAATTGCATGCGATTGACCATCGTTAACCTCTTCTTGGGGGCTTGGAGGGGGCGTTTCGGCAGGCATCCTTGCACGAAAGCGCCGGCAATTGAACCCGCCATATGCGGGGCCAGCGTTGCGGCGGACGGAGGTTATATGAGCCGATGGCGGGAACGTGGCAAGTGTGGCACGGCGCCGTCATTCCGGGACACGGCAAAGCCGCGGGCCCGGAATGACAAGGTGGTTACCCCGGCTACACCGCCATCTTGCGATGAGCGATCGGCGCGCCGGCGGTGAGGCTTTCCGCCGCATCGATGATGGCGTTGGCGTCGATGCCGTAATGGCGGTAGAGGTCGGCGATGGTGCCGGTCTGGCCGAACTGCTCGACGCCGAGCGCCTCGACGCGATGGCCGCGGACGCTGCCGAGCCAGCCGAGCGCGGACGGATGGCCGTCGATCACGGTCACGATGCCGCAGTCGCGCGACAGCGGCGCCAGCAGCTTCTCGATATGGCTGAGGTGCTGCACGCCGCGACGGTCGCGGCGCAATGTTCGCGCGGCCGTCCACCCGGAGTGCAGGCGGTCGGCGGAGGTGATGGCGAGCAGGCCGATGTCGCGGCGGCTCTCGCCGATGAAGCCCGTCGCCTCGATCGCCTCGGGCGCGACTGCACCGGTATAGGCGATCACGACTTCGGCATTCGGGCCCGGCTTGCGCAGCCAATAGGCGCCGTCGGTGATGCCCTGCTGCAGATCGGGCGTCATGATGCGCTGCGCCTGCTCGATGCTGCGCGTCGAGAGCCGCAGATACACCGAGCCGCCCTCGCCCGGATCGCGCTGCATATGGTCAAAGCCGAAAGCCATGATCACGGCGAGCTCGTCGACGAAGGCCGGCTCGAACGAGGCGAGCCCGTCCTGCGCCATGCCGATCAAAGGCGTCGCGATCGACTGGTGCGCGCCGCCCTCGGGCGCCAGCGTGATGCCCGACGGCGTCGCCGCCACCATGAAGCGCGCGTCCTGGTAGCAGGCATAGTTCAGCGCATCGAGGCCGCGCTCGATGAAGGGATCGTAGAGCGTGCCGACCGGCAGCAGCCGCTCGCTATTGATCTGGTGCGACAGGCCGAGCGCCGAGAGCATGATGAACAGGTTCATCTCGGCAATGCCGAGCTCGAGGTGCTGCCCTTTGGGCGAGAAGTCCCAGTTGAAGGTGGACGGAATTTTCTCGCTGCGGAATAAGTCCGCCTTCTCGCCGCGCGCGAACAGGCCGCGCCGGTTCACCCACGGACCGAGATTGGTCGAGACGGTCACGTCGGGCGAGGTCGTGACGATTCGCCGCGCCAGCTCGCTGTCGCCGCGCGCGATCTCGTTCAGCACGAGGCCAAAGCCCTGTTGTGTGGACATCTGCGCCGACGGCTTGAAGCCGAGCTGCTGCGGGACCTCGATAACGGGCGCGGTGAGCCGACGGCCATCCTGGTTGAACGGCACGCGCGCGAGGAAGGCATCGAGCTCGGCGGGTGCTTGCGCGAGGCCCTCGTACTTGTCCCATTCGTGGCCGGGGCGGATGTTCTGGCTCTCGCGATATTTCTCCATCTGCGCGACCGTCATCAGGCCCGCATGGTTGTCCTTGTGGCCCTGGAACGGCAGGCCGACGCCCTTGATGGTGTAGGCGATGAAGCACACCGGGCGATCGTGGTCGATGGACTCGAACGCCTCCAGCATGCTCGCCATGTCGTGGCCGCCGAGATTCGACATCAGCGCCAGCAGCTCCTCGTCGCTGCGCTTGTCGATCAGTTTCGTGATCGGCCCCTGATCGCCGATCTCGTCCTGCAGATGCTTGCGGAACGCGGCGCCGCCCTGGAAGCACAGCGCGGCGTAGAGCGCGTTCGGGCAATTATCGATCCACGTCTTCAGTGCCTCGCCGCCTGCTTCCGCAAACGCCTCGCGCATCAGGCGGCCGTATTTCACGATGACCACGTCCCAGCCGAAGTTGCGGAACATGGTCTCGAACTTTTCCCACAGTCCTTCGCGCACGACGGCGTCGAGCGACTGGCGGTTATAGTCGACCACCCACCAGGTGTTGCGCAGGCCGTGCTTCCAGCCCTCGGCGAGCGCCTCGAAAATGTTGCCCTCGTCCATCTCGGCATCGCCGACAAGGGCAATCATCCGCCCTTCGCGGCGATCCTTCATCCAGCCATGCGCCTTGACGTAGTCCTGCACCAGCGAGGAGAACAGCGTCTGCGCGACGCCGAGGCCGACCGAGCCGGTGGAGAAATCGACGTCGTCGACGTCCTTGGTGCGCGAGGGATAGGACTGCGCGCCCTTGAAGCCGCGAAAGTTCTCCAGCTTCTCGCGGCTCTGCCGCCCGAACAGATACTGGATGGCGTGGAACACCGGGCTCGCATGCGGCTTCACTGCGACGCGATCCTCCGGCCGCAGCACGTGGAAGTACAGCGCCGACATGATGGTCGCGAGCGAGGCCGACGAAGCCTGGTGGCCGCCGACCTTGAGACCGTCCGTGTTGGGGCGGACGTGGTTGGCGTGGTGGATGGTCCATGACGACAGCCACAGCGCCTTGCGAGCCAGCGCGGTCAGAGTGTCGAGACGGGCGGAATCAACGGGCATGGCAATGCTCCCGGAAATCAGGTCAGGCGATGATACGCCTGCGGGCAGCGCCAAACTTCTCAATTTTTCGCGCCATACCTCCGGATATTGGGATATTTTCCCAATGTAACCCGACAAAATACAGGTTCCATCCCAATGCCCGAGCTCGACGCCATCGACCGCAAAATCCTCGCTCTGCTCCAGACCGACAGCCGGCTGACCATGCAAGAGCTCGCCGAGAAGGTCGGGCTCTCGGTCTCGCCGTGCCATCGCCGGGTCAAGCTGCTGGAGGAGCGCGGCGTCATCAGCCGCTATATCGCGACCGTGGACCAGAAGGCGCTGGGCCTGCATGTCAGCGTGTTCATCTCGATCAAGCTGGCACGGCAGAAGGAGGAGGATCTCAACCGCTTCGCCCGCGCGATCTCGAAATGGGACGAGGTGCTGGAGTGCTATCTGATGACCGGCAACCGCGACTATCTGCTGCGCGTCGTCGCGGCCGATCTCGCCTCCTACGAGACCTTCCTCAAGACCAAGCTGACCCGGCTCGACGGCATCGCTTCGATCGAGTCCAGCTTTGCACTCAGCCAGGTGAAGTATTCGATCGCGCTGCCGGTATGATGAGGCGGCTGTCACATTGGCGCAATAAACCCCATCGATGGTCGCGGGCGAGAAGGCACCTGAGCCGAAAGAAGGACCCATGACCGCATCCGACCGCACCCCTGAAATGGCCAAACGCGAGCGCATCATCCGGGAAATGACCGACGATCTCGACGAAGAGCTGGAGATGGAACTCGATGACAGCAGGCTCGACGAGCTCCTCGACGAGACCGACGCGCTCCGCCCGTCGGTGGATCGCAGGCTCTATTTCAGGGAATTGCTCCGCCTCCAGGGCGAGCTGGTCAAGCTGCAGGACTGGGTGCAGAGCGAGAAGAAGAAGGTCGTGGTGCTGTTCGAGGGCCGCGACTCCGCCGGCAAGGGCGGCGTGATCAAGCGCATCACCCAGCGCCTCAATCCTCGCATCTGCCGCGTCGCAGCCCTTCCGGCGCCGAGCGAGCGCGAGCGCACGCAATGGTACTTCCAGCGCTACGTGTCGCACCTGCCGGCCGGCGGCGAGATCGTGCTGTTCGACCGCAGCTGGTACAACCGCGCCGGCGTCGAGCGCGTGATGGGCTTCTGCACCGACGAGCAGTACCAGGAGTTCTTCAAGACGGTGCCGGAGTTCGAGCGGATGCTGATCCGCTCCGGCATCATCCTGGTCAAATACTGGTTCTCGATCACCGACGACGAGCAGCAGTTCCGCTTCACCATGCGCATCAAGGATCCGCTCAAGCAGTGGAAACTGAGCCCGATGGACGTCGAGGCCCGCAGCCGCTGGGAGGCCTACACCAAGGCCAAGGAGACGATGCTGGAGCACACGCACCTGCCGGATTCGCCGTGGTGGATCGTCGATGCTGTCGACAAGAAGCGCGCCCGCCTCAACTGCATCTCGCATCTCCTGAGCCAGATGCCGTACCAGGAAGTCGCCCGCACCCTGGTGGTGCTGCCGCCGCGCGTCCGCAACCCCGACTATCACCGCGGCCCGATCCCGCCGGAGATGTACGTGCCGTCGAAGTACTGAGGAGAAAGCTTGGCCTTCATGGTTCGAGACGCCCGCTCTGCGGGCTCCTCACCATGAGGGTCTAGCATTTTCGCCGCAAAGCAAGACCTCATCCTGAGCAGCGCGCGAAGCGGGCGTCTCGAAGGATCGCCACAAACTCCGTTCTCGTAGAGTGGGCAAAGGCGCGGAGCGCCGTGCCCACCATCAAGCACCGCGCTCGTGATGGTGGGCACGCTTCGCTTTGCCCACCCTGCGCGACCTTCATCTCCACGGCTGCACGATGATCTTGGTGTGCGCCTCGGGATTGGCGAGGTCGGCGAAGGCTTTGGCGACGCCGTCGAGGCCCACGTCCGCGGTCACCATCGCGGCGGCGTCCACCTGCCCTTCCGCGATCAAGCGCAGGGATGCCGCGAACTCCTCCGGCGTGTAGCCGAGCACGTACTGGACGTTGAGCTCCTTCATGATGCCGAGCATGGGCTCGTTTCTGTCGCTCTCCATGCAGACGCCGACCACGACGACCTTGGCATCGCGCGGCGCGCCCTCGAACACCTGCTGCAGCAGACCGGGCACGCCGACGCATTCGAAGATGACGGCGGGCTTCAGCGCCGGCAGCATCGCCTGGAACGGCGGCCGCGCCGCCTTCTCGGCGTCCGACATCTGCGCATGCTCGGCCCAGGTCGCATAGGGCTGCGACACCTTGGGATCGACGACGATGTCAGCGCCGAGCTTGGCGGCAAGCGCGCGGCGCGCCGGCGAATAGTCAGCGGCGACGATGGGGTGCAGGCCCTTGATCCTGAGCGCGGCAGTCACCGCGAGTCCGACCGGGCCGCAGCCGATCACCAGCGGCACCTCGCCGCCCCTGATGTTGGCTTTTTCGACCGCGTGAACGCCGACGGCGAGCGGCTCGGTGAGCGCCGCATGTTCCGGCGCAAGACCGTTGGGCACCTCGAGCAGCAGCGGCTCGCTCAAGATCATCTGCTCCGCGTAGCCGCCGACGAAGTCGTTGGAATAGCCGATGCCCTTGATGCCCTCAGCGGTCACCAGCGCGGGCAGCGAGCAGACATGCGCCCCCGGCTTGAGCTTGCGCGCGGTGCCGGGGCCGTAGTCGACGATCTCGCAGCAGAATTCGTGACCGAATACGACGTCGCGCGACAGGTCCATCGGCGTGCGCCCGGTCTTCTTCGCCATCTCCACCATGCGGGGCGCGTGCTGGCGCGCATGCAGGTCGGAGCCGCAGATACCGCAGGCGAGCGTCTTGACCAGCACCTGGCCCGGGCCGGGCTTCGGCTCGGCGATCCGGTCAACGACAATCTCACCGTTCCTGAAAATCGCAGCGCGCATCCGGCTCCTCCCATGCTTGTTGGAGCCATCGATAGCACGTATCAGGACGCGCGAACTTGCGTCAGGGGTTCGGGGAACGCTCTTCCAGCACCAGAAGCTGGGCTCGGCGGATGCGCTCGCGATGGGCGATGTAGAGGCCGCTGGCGACGATGAAGGCGGCACCGGTCACGGTCCAGACGTCAGGCACTTCACCGAACAGGAAGAAGCCCAGAATGCTGACCCAGAGCAGCTGCGTGTAGGAGAACGGCGCCAGCACCGAAGCATCGCCGTAGCGATAGGCCAGCACGACGATCCACTGGCCGATGGTGGAGGCAAGACCGATCACGATGCCGAGGCCGATGCCCGTCCAGGTCGGTGTGACCCAGACGAACGGCACCATCACGCTGAGGATCGCCAGACCCGTGAGCGCGGAATAGGCCATCGTGGTGAGCACGGCTTCGCGCCCGCTCATCATGCGCGTCATGATCAGCGCGGCAGCCCAGCAGAACGCCGAGACGATCGGGAAGAAGGCGGCGATGTGGAACGCGTTCGAGCCAGGGCGCAGGATGATCATCACGCCGATCAGGCCGATCGCGGTCGCGATCCAACGGCGCATGCCAACCTTCTCGCTGAGGAAGATGATCGACAGCGCGGTGACGAACAGCGGCGAGACGAAACCGGTGGCGGAGGCCTCCGCGATGGGAAGGAAGCGCAGGCCGGTGATGAAGAACAGCGAGGAGCCGAGCAGCGCGACGCCGCGCATCAACTGCAGGCTCAGCCGCTCGGTGCGCATCCCGTGCAGCGGCGAGCCCGGCAGCATCACCGGCGTGAACATCAGCGCGAAGGTGACGAAGCGGATCCAGGTGATCTCGATCGACGGCAGGCTTGTCGAGAGATATTTCGCGGTGACGTCGGAGCAGCCGAGAAACACCGTCGACAGCAGCACCAGCGCGATGCCCTTGAAGGGATGATCGACGCGCGCAGGCGCACGACGAGCTTCCTGCTTCTTCTCCGTCACGGCAGGCATGGGGATACGGTCGAGCCTTGCGGCTGCGGCGGGCGGCGGTGTCACTGTAGGAACCCGGGGAAAATACGAATCGAGATCAGCTTGTAAAGAACGACAAATGCGCCGCTTTCACAACTTCCGAAAACAGGATGCCGATATGCACTCAGGTCCGCGCGCGTCAATACTCCATTAAGAATGCGAGTAAAACGCGTTTTGCTGCACTACAGCATGGGCAGGCCGCGTGGCTTCGGACCGCGCGGAAACGCCGCATCCAGCGCCGAAATCTCCTCTTTCGTCAGCACGAGTTCACCAGCGGCCGCATTTTCACTGGCATGTTCCGCAGACGAGGCCTTCGGGATCGCGAACACCGTAGTCGCACGGGTGAGAAAGCTCAGCGCGACCTGACGCGGCGTCGCACGACGCGCCTCTGCGATGCGCGCCAGCACCGCGCCGCCCTTGCTGCGTTCATCGGGAAAATCATCATGCCCGAACGGCGAATACGCAACGACAGCGACGCCATGCCGCTCGCACCACGGGATCACCGCATGCTCGATCGCGCGCTCCTTGAGATGATAGAGCACCTGATTGCAGGCGATCTTGCCTTCGCCCGCGACCTCGAGAATTTCGTCGAGATCGTCGGCGTCGAAATTGGAGACGCCCCAGGATTTGATCTTGCCGGCCTTCATCAACTCTTCGAATGCAGCGACGGTGTCTTCAAGATCATACGAGCCGCGCCAGTGCAGCAGGTAGCAATCGAGCCGATCGGTCTTCAGCCGCTTCAGCGAGCGTTCGCTAGCTGTAATGGTGCCGCGGCGCGAGGCGTTGCTCGGCAGCACCTTTGACACCAGGAACACTTCATCGCGGCGGCCCGCGATCGCATCCGCAATGACAAGCTCGGCATCGCCATACATCTCGGCGGTGTCGATATGGGTCATGCCGAGATCGAGCCCGCGCTGCAGCGCCGCGATCGCGCGTTTGCGATCGCCATGGTCGAGATACCAGGTGCCCTGCCCGATCACGGAGACATTGGCGCCGGTCTTGCCGAAGGGTTTTGAGTTCATGTTCGCTCCGATGCCACTCTTTCGCTCAGGCAACCGCCATCACGCTCAGGAGTTCAATCCGCTGATGTCGGCGACCAGCACGCCGCCGGTCGCTGACTCCGTGATATAGAGCCGATCCTTCTTCGCGCCACCGATCGCGACATTGGTGCAGTTCGGCCCCGCGCAGGACTTGATCCGCGCGATCAGCTCGCCATTCGGCGCGAACACGAAGACGTGGCCGAGCGAAGCGTGGCCGACGAACAGCCGTCCCGCCGCATCTATCGTCATGCCGTCAGGACCTGATGTGCCGAACAGCGAGCAAAACCGGCCGACCTTGGAGACGCTGCCGTCCTTCATGAACGGCAGCCGCCACACCGCATTGTCGCGCGTCATCGCGACGAACAGCACGCTCTCGCTGGGATCGAGCACGAGGCCATTCGGGCTGATGCCGGTGTCGATCAGGCAATCGAGCCGGCCGCTCGGCGCCAGCCGATAGACGCGACCGCTGGGATCATGCAGGCCGGTCTGGCCCTGATCGGTGAAGAAGATGTCGCCGTTGGAAGCGAGATGCAGATCGTTGCAGCCGCGGAACGATTCCGAATTGCGCGCGGTCAGGACCGGCTTGATGCTGCCGGCTTTGGCGTCGAGCTCCATGATGCCGTGCATGTAGTCGGCCACCAGGATGCGGCCGTCGGCGGCGATCTTCAGCCCGTTCGGCCAGCCTTCGTATTCGACGACCAGCGACCATTCGCCATCAGACGCGATGCGGAAGATGCGACCGAAGGGAATATCGACGATGTAGAGATTGCCGTCCTTATCGAAGGACGGCCCCTCGATGAAACTGTCGGTCGGCACACCCGGCCGGTTGGCATCGGCCCAATCGGTCCGCACGCCCTTGCGGCGAAACTTGTCGGGCATGGCGGAGAAGATTTTGGTTTCGATCAGGCGCGGCGGCGTTTCCAGGTACATCATTATTGTTTTTATGGCTGTTGAGGGGAGAGCGCGGCAACATAGGGCACAATCGCGGGCGCGTCGATTGGGGAGCCGGCATGGCTGCGTTGGGGGACAGCACCAGGCCTCGATAAGCACCGCTATTGTGAGCACGGGTCTATCTCGTGTCCCGGACGCGCTGCAACGCGTCAGCGTTGCTGCGCAGAGCCGGGACCCAGAAGGCCAAACGCACCCCGTTTTAGATGGGCCCCGGCTCTGCAGCGCACCACTTCGTGATGCGCTGCGTCCGGGGCACGAGGCCGTCTTGTGGCATGAAGAAAGTGCGCCTACCCCGCCGCCCCAGCCAGCTTGGCCTCTTTCACCGGCGCCACCTCTGTCGTCGCGATCAGGCGCTTCAGCTCGGGGATGCAGGAGCCGCAATTGGTGCCGGCCTTGAGCTTTGCGCCGATCTCGGCGGCCGTGCGCGCGCCGGATGAGATGGCATCGCAAATGGTGCCGCGGCCGACGCCGAAGCAGGCGCAGACGATCGGGCCGGTCGAGGCGGCGCCTTCGCCGGATTTGCCCGACAGCAGCATGCGGCGCTGATCGTCGGTGACCTGGTCGGCAACGAACAGGCTCTTCACCACCTCCCAGTCGCCCGCGTCATGCGCGGGTCCGACGAACAGGCAGGTCTCGATGCGATCTCCGGCAAACGACGCCGCGCGGTAGACGCCGCCGCCGAAGTCGCGATATTCGGCGACATCCTCGCCGGCAACACCGTCGAGCCAGGCCGGCCAGCGCGACAGATCGGCATTGTCGGCGAAGAGATAGCCGAAGCCGCCGGCAACGGTGACGCGGGTCCACATCAGGTTTGGCGGCAGATCGAGCTCTTTGCGCGACAACGCAAAGCCGCGGAAGACGTATTCATAGGGCGTGATGGCGGCCGGCGTCGCCTTGGACTCCGGCTGGCCCGAGAACGGATCGGTGAACGGTGCTACCAGCGCGCCGACGCGGCCGTGCGAGGCGTTCATCGCGCTCCAATGGATCGGCGCGAACAGCGTGCCGCGCTGCTGGCGCTCGCTGACGACGACCTTCAGGATGCACTGGCCGTAATCGGTGGTGATGCGGGCAAAGCCGTCATGGGCGATGCCGTACTTGCTCGCGTCGTCAGGATGGATCTCGACGAACGGCTCGGGCAGATGCGCACCTAACCGCTGGCTCAGCCCCGTGCGCGTCATGGTGTGCCACTGGTCGCGGATGCGGCCGGTGTTGAGCCGTAGCGGACGCGACGGACCGGTCTCGCTGCGCAATGCCGGGATCTCGGGCGCGACGAAGCGGCCCTTGCCATCATTGGTGAAGAAGCCGCCGCTCGCGAAGAACCGCTCGCCCGGCGCCTGGCCGTCACGCAGCGGCCACTGCACCGGCCTCAACGCGTCGAAGCCCTCGTCGGAGAGCGAGGTCAGCGCACCGATGTCGAAATCACGGCTGCCGTTGTTCTCGAACGCCGAAAGCGCGGCATGCTCGCGAAAAATATCGGCGGCGGATTTGTAATTGAAGCTGTCGCCGAAGCCGAGACGCTTGGCGGTCTCGCTGAGGATCCACCAGTCCGGCCGCGCCTCGCCCGGCGCCGGCAGGAACGAGCGCTGGCGCGAGATGCGGCGCTCGGAGTTGGTCACCGTGCCCGACTTCTCGCCCCAGGCGAGCGCCGGCAGCAGCACATGCGGGCCGGCCTCGACCGTGTCGTTGGAGAGCACGTTCTCGGACACCACGAACAGCTCGAGCTTCTTCAGCGCGTCGCGGACGAAGTCGGCATCGGGCAACGACACCGCGGGGTTTGTGCCCATCACCCACAGCGCCTTGACCTCGCCGCGGTTGATCGCCTCGAACAGCTGAACCGCCTTCAATCCCTCATGGGTGGCGATGCGCGGCGCCTTCCAGAACCGCCTGACGCGGTCGATGTCCGGCGGCGTGAAGTTCATGTGCGCTGCGAGCTGGTTGGCGAGACCGCCGACCTCGCGGCCGCCCATCGCGTTGGGCTGGCCGGTGAGCGAGAACGGCGAGGCGCCCGGCTTGCCGATACGGCCCGTCGCAAGGTGACAGTTCAGGATCGCATTGACCTTGTCGGTGCCCTGCGCGGACTGGTTGACGCCCTGCGAGTAGAGCGTGACGACGCGGGGCGTGTCGCGGAACATCTTGAAGAAGGCGGCGACGTCCTGCTCGGACAGCCCCGTCGCCAGCGCGGTCGCGGTGACGCTGCCGGCGATGTTGCGTGCGCGCGCCAGCGCATCGTCGAAGCCGCTCGTGTTCTGTGCGATGTAATCCTGATCCAGCGCGCAATTGTCGGCGAGATGGACGAACAGGCCGGAGAACAGCGCGGTGTCGGTGCCGGGCTTGAGGCCGAGGAACAGGTCGACGTCGCTTGCGGTGTCGGTGCGGCGCGGATCGATCACGATCATGCGGGCGCCGCGCTCCCCACGGTTCTTCAACATGCGCTGGAACAGGACGGGGTGGCACCAGGCGGCATTCGAGCCGACGAAGACCAGCAGATCGGCCTGATCGAGATCCTCGTAGCAGCCGGGCACGGTGTCGGCGCCGAAGGCGCGGCGATGGCCGGCGACCGAGGACGACATGCACAGCCGCGAATTGGTGTCAACATTCGCGGTGCCGACAAAGCCCTTCATCAGCTTGTTGGCGACGTAATAATCCTCGGTGAGGAGCTGGCCGGAGAGATAGAAGGCGACTGCGTTGGCGCCGTCGCGCGCGACGATGTGCTGCATGCGGTGGGCGACGTGATCCAGCGCGTCGCTCCAGGCGACGCGCTCCAGCACGCCCTTGCAGCGGATCATCGGATAGAGCAGCCGGCTCTCGAGCCCGACGGTCTCACCCAGCGCCGAGCCCTTGGAGCACAGCCGGCCGAAATTGGCGGGATGATCCGGATCGCCCGCGATCGCCGCGCCGCCCTTGCCATCAGGCGTTGCCAGCACGCCGCAGCCGACGCCGCAATAGGGACAGGTTGTCTTGGTGGTGCGTAGTGTCGGGTCGATCGCCGTCATATCAGGCTGCCTTCGAGGGAAGCGCGAGCGCGCGGCCGAACATCATGTCGGCGCGGATCGCCGCGACTTTCTCGCGATTGCGGATCAGCTCGAGATACCAGAGCGCATCGATGGTATCGCCGATCAGCACCGCGCCGGTGAGCCGGCCGTCGGCGATGACGAGCTTCTTGTAGGTGCCGCGCCTGCGGTCCGACAGCACGAGGCTCTCGCTGCCTTCCCCGCCCATGAAATCTCCGGCGGAGAACACGCTGACGCCCGAGACCTTCAGATTGGTCGAGACCACGCTGCCCGGATAGGTGGCGGGCCGGCCGGCGAGATGCCGCGCCAGCACGCGCGCCTGCTCATAGGCGGGCTCGACCAGGCCATAGCAGGTGCCACGATGCTCGGCGCATTCGCCGAGTGCGTAGATGCCGGGCGATGCCGTCTGCATCTCGTCGTTGACGACGATGCCGCGGTTGACTGCAATGCCGGCCTCCTTGGCGAGCGCAATGTTCGGCCTGATGCCGGCGGCGAAGATCACCGCGTCGGCCTCGATGCGGCTGCCGTCGGCGAGCTCGACGGCCTCGACATGTCCCTCGCCGTCAATGCGGGCCGTGGAGGCATTGAGCAGAATGCGGATGCCCTTGCGTTCGACCAGCGTCTTGAGCAGATCGGCGGCCGGCAGATCGAGCTGACGCTCCATCAGCCGGTCCATCAGATGCAGCAGCGTCACGGGCGCGCCGGCCTTGGCGAGGCCGTAGGCGGCTTCAAGCCCGAGCAGACCGCCGCCGACCACGACGACGCGCTTCTTGGCGGCCGCAAGCGTCAGCAGCAGGTCGACGTCGCGCGTATCGCGAAAGGTGTGAACGCCGGCGAGATCGGCGCCGGGCACGTTGAGCCGCAGCGGCGTCGATCCCGTCGCGAGCACGAGCTTGGAATATTCCATGCTCTCTTCGCCCGCGATCTTGAGCTCGCGGCGGCCGGTGTCGATCTCGGTGACGCGATAGCCGTAGCGCACGGTGACGCCGCGATGGCGCCACCAGTCCGCCGGCCGCAGCTCGATCTCGTGCGAGCCGGTCTCGCCGGCCAGCACGGAGGAGAGCAGGACGCGGTTATAAGCGAGCCGGGGCTCTTCGCCGATCACAGCGACCGCGTAGCGGCCGAGCGAGGTCTTGGCGAGCTCGTCAACCAGACGCGCTGCCGCCATACCGTTACCGACGATGACCAGCGGTTCACTCACAAGGCATCTCCTATTCGGCGGCCTGCGCCTTCGCGCCGTAGGCTTCGGAAATCATGTAGCCGGACAGCACGCCGTAAGCGTCGGTCCAGGCGGTGGCGAGCTCGGGCGTCCAGGCCTCGCCGAGCCCCTTCTCCAGGGTCCACAGCAGGGTCGCGCCGACCACGGGATAGTGCTCGGCCTTGGCGCCGTAGGCGACGTGGCGCTTGGCGAGCGCGGAGGCCGCGGGAAGGATCGTCTCGAGGTTCGACAGGCCGCTGACGACGGCAGCGAGCATGCCCATCAGCTTCTTGCGCTGCTCGGTCATGTCCTCGGGAAACATCGCGCGCACCGACGGCGCGACCTCGAACAAGCGGTCGTAAAACAACCCGGAGGCTGCTTCTGAAATCGGCGCGACCTTGGAAAAGCTCTGTTGCACGAGGGCGATCTGCTGAGGCGTCATGGTGGTCTCCTGTCTGTTTCGGTCTGCCTTTGTCCGCGCCGTTGCGGAAAAAGTTCATGGGTCAAACGTCATCAGAGCGGCTTCTCCCCGCTTACGGAGAGAAGCGATTTTCGTACCAAGTCTCAGACACGCGCCTCGGCAAGGCTTGGCGCGCCTTCGCTCTGCGGACCGCGACGCAGATAGAACCACCAGGTCAGGCCGAGGCAGGAGGCGTAAAAGGCGAGATAGATCGCGAGCGCGAGCGACGGGCCACCGGTCATGGCGATCGACTTGCCGAAGCCGCTCGGGATCAGATAGCCGCCGACGGCGCCGACCGCGCCGATGAAACCGACCGCCGCACCGCTCTCGATGCTCGCCGTCTTCAACGCAGCCGCACGTGCCGCATCGCCCTTGCCGCGCACCTTGAACAGGTTCTGCTCGCGGAAGATCGAGGGGATCATGCGGTAGGTCGAGCCGTTGCCGATGCCCGTCGTCACGAACAGGATCAGGAACATCGACAGGAAGCCGATGAAGTCCTTGTGCCCGACGAAGTAGAGCACGCCGACCGTCGCCGCCGCCATCGCGATGAAATTCCAGAAGGTCAGGATGGAGCCACCGATCCTGTCGGCAAGCAACCCACCGAGCGGTCGCGACAGCGAACCGACCAGCGGCCCGAGGAACGCGATCGAAATCGTCACGGACGGAAACTGCGTCTTGATCAGCAGCGGAAACGCCGCGGAGTAGCCGATGAAGGATCCGAACGTCCCGATATAGAGATACGCCATGATCCAGGTGTGCTTGCGCTTGACGACGGCAAGCTGGTTCTTGATCGACGACTTCGCCGAGGTGAGGTTGTTCATGAAGAACACTGCGCCGAACACCGCGATCGCGATCGGCAGCACCCACATCAGGCCGGCGTTCTGCAGGAAGATGCCGTCGACCGGAGAAGCCTGGAACAGGTTGATGACGGCGAGCGTCATCAGGATCGGGGTCAGGAGCTGCACGCTGGAGACGCCGATATTGCCGCCGGCCGCATTCAGCCCCAGCGCCCAACCCTTCATCCGGTCAGGGAAGAAGAAGGAGATGTTGGTCATGCTGGAGGCGAAATTGCCGCCGCCGAGGCCGGCGGTCGAGGCCACCAGCAGCATCAGCCAGAACGGCGTATCGGGCTGGCTCACGAAATAGGCGAGCGACAGCGTCGGAATGAACAGGATCGCCGCGCTGAAGATGGTCCAGTTGCGGCCGCCGAAGGTGGTGACCGCGAAGGTGTAGGGGAAGCGCATCAATGCGCCGATCAGCCCCGGCACCGCGACGAGCTGGAACAGCTGGTCGGTGGTGTAATGGAAACCCGCCTGCGGCAGCTTGGTGGTGACGATGCTCCAGATCAGCCACACCGAGAAGCCGATATGCTCGGCGACGATGGACCAGATCAGGTTACGCCGGGCGATGGTTTTACCGCCCGCATTCCAGAACGCCTCGTCTTCGGGGCGCCAGTCGGAAATCCAAGTAGGACTTTTCGTCATTGCTTATCCCTTCCAGGCTCACCGCTGCGTCGTTGCAGGCTCTGCCTCCGGCCACGGAGGTGCGCGCCGAGGCCAAGCCCCGGTGGCGAGTTCACGATGCTGATTGATGATGTTGAGGGACGTCGTCGTTGGCGTCGGACAAGGTAATTCAACTTCCGTGCCAACTCGCCGCGATCGGGAAATAGAGGGAATTCAGCAACTTATTCGAATTGCCCGAAATTTTTGCAGGGCTATTTCGCACGCAAATTTTGCGATTCGCTCAATCCCTGTGCGGCGCACAAGGATTGAGCTCCATGATCTCAAATTAGGCGCAGCGCTTTCGCGCGTTAACGACGTGTTTACGCGGCCTCGACGAAGCGGTGACGCTCATAGAGGAATTCGAGCACGCGCTGCCGGCACTTCAAGTAGGTGGTGTTGGTGGCGAGCTCGAGCCGCTTGCGCGGCCGCGCGAGCGGAACCTCCAGCACCTCGCCGATCCGCGCGCTCGGCCCGTTCGTCATCATCACGATGCGGTCGGACAGCAGCACCGCTTCGTCGACGTCGTGGGTGATCATCAAAATGGTGTTGCCGAGCTTCTGATGCAGCGCCATCACGGAGTCCTGCAAATGCGCGCGGGTCAGCGCGTCGAGCGCGCCGAACGGCTCGTCCAGCAGCAACACCTTCGGCTCCATCGCCAGCGCACGGGCAATGCCGACGCGCTGCTTCATGCCGCCGGAGATTTCGGATGGACGCTTGTCCCTGGCATGGGCCATCTGCACCAGATTGAGATTGTGCATCACCCAGGCGTCGCGCTCGGCTTTCGTCTTGGTCCTGGCAAAAACCTTGTCGACGCCGAGCTTGACGTTCTCGTACACGGTGAGCCACGGCAGCAGGCTGTGGTTCTGGAACACCACGGCGCGATCGGGCCCCGGCGAGTTGACCTCGCGGTTCTCCAGCAGCACGCCGCCGGTCGAAGCCGTGGTCAATCCCGCGATGATGTTGAGCAGGGTCGACTTGCCGCAGCCGGAATGACCGATGATCGAGACGTACTGTCCCTTCTCGATGGTCAGGTTGATGTCCTTCAGCACCTCCGTGGTGGCAGCGCCGCGGGTGAAGATCTTGTCGATGTGGTCGAGCTTCAGATAGGCGGTCATGTGTCCCTTCCCCCTTAGCTTGTGGCAGTGCCGCGGGTGACGATCTTGCCGAGGCCCGCGATCAGGCGATCGAGCACGAAGCCGACGATGCCGACATAGAACAGCGCCAGGATGATCTCGCTGATATGCGAGGAGTTCCAGGCGTCCCAGATGAAGAAGCCGATGCCGACGCCGCCGATCAGCATTTCCGCGGCGACGATCGCGAGCCAGGACAGGCCGATGCCGATGCGAAGGCCCGTGAAGATGTAGGGTGCTGCCGCCGGGATCATGATCTTGCCGAAGAACTCGAGCGGATTGAGCTGCACCACCGCAGCAACGTTGCGGTAGTCCTGCGGGATGTTGCGGATACCGACCGCGGTGTTGATGATGATCGGCCAGATCGAGGTGATGAAGATGACGAAGATCGCCGAGGGCTGGCCGTCACGGAACGCCGCAAGCGAGAGCGGCAGCCAGGCCAGCGGCGGGATCGTGCGCAGCACCTGGAACAGCGGATCGAGACCGCGCATCGCCCAGACCGACTGCCCGACCAGCACGCCGAGCGCGATGCCGGCGATGGCGGACAGCGAATAGCCGAGTGCGACGCGCTGGAGGCTGGCGGAGAGATGCCAGAACAACCCCTTGTCGATGCCGCCATGGTCGAAGAACGGATCGAGGATCAGCTCCTTGGTGTCCTTGAACACTTTCGACGGCGGCGGCAGCGCCGAGCCGGCTCTCCGGCAGACCAGCTCCCACACCAGCGTCAGGAGCGCGATCACGACCAGCGGCGGGATCACGCGCACGGCGGTCTCCTTTGCCATCCGTGCGTAAGTCTCGGCGCGCGGCGGCCGCTTCGGCGTCATCGCGACGACAGGCGCGGCAACGGCCGCGGGCGCCGCAGTCTCAACCTCAATCTTCGTGGCAGGCATGTTCATCGCGATATCTCTCCGGCTTCCCAGGGACGATGCGGCCGCCTCGCGGGCGGCCGCAGGGCTCCATCAGACTTCGACGCGCTTGATCGCGAGCGACTTCAGATAGGCCGCCGGATTTTCGGGATCGAACACCTTGCCGTCGAAGAAGGTCTCCTTGCCGCGCGACGTCGAGGCCGGGATCTCGGCAGCCGAAACGCCGAGCGTCTTGGCCGCATCGCGCCACATGTCCTCGCGGTTGACCCTGGCGATCAGCGCCTTGGTGTCGAAATTCGCTTCATACTTGCCCCAGCGGATGTCCTCGGTGAGGAACCAGAGGTCGTGGCTCTGGAACGGATAGGAAGCGAAGTCACGCCAGTACTTCATGATGTGCGGCGAGTTCTCGACCACCTTGCCGGGGATGCCGTAGTCGAACTTGCCGGCGGTGCGGTCGAGCACGTCTTCGACCGGGCAGTTCATCCATTGCCGCTTGCCCATGATGGCGGCCAGCTCGGCCTTGTTCTCGGCCTTGTCCGACCATTGCTGGGCTTCCATCACCGCCATCAGCAGCGCTTTGGCTGCCTTCGGATATTTGTCCACGAACGCGGCGCGCATGCCGAAGGATTTCTCCGGATGCTTGTTCCAGAGCTCGCCGGTGGTGACCGCGGTGTAACCGATATTCTGGTGGATCAGCTGCAGGTTCCAGGGCTCGCCGACGCAGAAGCAGTCCATGGTGCCGACCTTCATGTTGGCCACCATCTGCGGCGGCGGCACCACGATGGTCTCGATGTCCTTGTCGGGATCAATGCCGCCGGCGGCGAGCCAGTAGCGGATCCAGAGATCATGCGTGCCGCCGGGGAAGGTCATAGCGGCCTTCACCGACTTGCCGGAGGCCTTCTTCTTCTCCAGCGCCGCCTTGAACGAGGCGGCATCGACGCCGAGCTTGAGGTCGGCATATTCGTTGGACACCGAGATGCACTGGCTGTCGAGATTGAGCCGCGCCAGGATGTACATCGGGGTCGGCTGGTTGTTCTGCGTCACCTTGCCGGCCGAGATCAGATACGGCATCGGGGTGAGAATGTGCGCGCCGTCGATGCCGTTGCCCTCGGAGCCGAGCACGAGATTGTCGCGCGTGGTGCCCCAGGAGGCCTGCTTCTGCACGTCGACATCGGGCATGCCGTATTTGGCGAACAGGCCCTTGTCCTTGGCGACGAAGAGCGGACCGGCATCGCTCAGCGCGATGAAGCCGAGCTTGGCACCCTTGACCTCGGGGCCTGCATCCTGCGCGAAAGCGCCGGCGGGGAAATTGAGCTTGGCAGCGGCGAGAAGTGCGGCGGTCGAGCCGGCAGCCTTCAACAATTGACGGCGGCTGAGGCCCGAAGGCCGGCGAATGCGCTTGGTCATAGGCGATGTCGTCCTTTGCGTCGTTGCGAATGATTGCGTCAGTGCGCACGAGCAGCCCGTCCGTCCGTGACGCCCGAAAAAGGCGCATGCGAACGCATGACGGGGGAGACCCCCGTCTTGGTGGCGTCAGCAAATTCGGATGAGAAGTCTCGCGGGACGGCTTCAATGGCGTCGGCCTGGAACTATTCAAGCTTCATGCCAAGCCCATGGCCGCTAAAAACGACCAAAGATCAATTAGTTATACGAGCCGCGCCAGTCTGTCGCAGATCTGTGGCGCACGCGAAATTTGCGACCTGCTTATTCCTTGTGCGTCGCACAATTCTTATGCAGTCGCCTAACCAACGAGCCGCAGGGACCGCAAAGGCCGGGGTGAGTTAGTCCTTATCCGATTGATATCGCACATTTTTCCTGACGCGCCGAGACGGCACGCAACTTGCATTTCTGTTGGCGTCAACGAAGACTGCGGCTCGCCGCATTGTTGCGGCCTCTGGCGGCCGCATCCCGGAAGCTCAACTGCTTCGCGGCCCTTCCCGGCTCAGTCCTCGTGACGCGATTCCCAAGGCTTCCAGACAATCCATAGCCCTCGTGCGCGGCGACCCCGTCCGCACGGCCAATGACGTTCAGCCGCGCTCTCGCCACGCTCTCTTGGGCGTGTCGATTTCACTTATGAAGCAAAAGGAACCATTGATGTCGTATCTCGCGCCTTCGGAATTCGTCACCAAGATGGTGGATGCAGGCGAGTCCAAGATCTTCATGTCCACCCGGGATACCATCATCCGGGCCTATATGGCCGGCGCCATCCTCGCTCTCGCCGCCTGGTTTGCCGTCACCATTAACGTGAACACCGGCCAGCCGCTGGTCGGCGCGCTCCTGTTTCCGGTCGGCTTCGTCATGCTCTATCTGCTGGGCTTCGACCTCCTGACCGGCGTGTTCGTGCTCTCGCCGCTCGCCTTGATCGACAAGCGCCCGGGCGTCACCCTCAACGGCGTGCTGCGCAACTGGGGCCTGGTGTTCGTCGGCAACTTTGCAGGCGCGTTCACGGTCGCCTTCATGATGGCCTTCGTCACGACCTTCGGCTTCACGCAGGACCCCGACAAGATCGGCACCGCCATCGGCAATATCGGCGAAGGCCGAACGCTGGGCTATGCCGCGCACGGCGCGGCCGGCATGGCGACGCTGTTCATGCGCGGCATGCTCTGCAACTGGATGGTCTCGACCGGCGTCGTCGGCGCCATGATCTCGACCTCGGTCCCCGGCAAGGTCATCGCGATGTGGATGCCGATCCTTGTGTTCTTCTACATGGTGTTCGAGCACTCGGTGGTGAATATGTTCCTGTTCCCGTCGGGCCTGATGCTGCACGCAAAATTCTCGATCATGGACTATCTGATCTGGAACGAGATCCCGACCGTGCTCGGCAACCTCGTCGGCGGCCTCGCCTTCACCGGCCTGACCCTCTACACCACGCATGTCATGACGCAGCCGAAGCGCCAGGCCGGCAAGACCACGCCGCCCCGCGTCGCGGCCTGATCGATACGCACCTCAACAAGAGAGCCTAGCCCGGTTAGGGTGAGGCTCTCTTTGCCTTGGTGACGACGATGACCCGCGGTCTCCTGATTTCGATCGGCCAGCACTCCGACAGGGGCCGCAAACCCGTCAACCAGGATTTTCACGGCGTTCTGATTCCGGAAGAACCGCTGCTCAGCCTGAAAGGCATTGCGGCCGTTCTCGCCGACGGCATCTCCAGCAGCACGGTGAGCCAGATCGCCAGCGAGTCCGCGGTCAAGAGCTTCCTGATGGACTATTACTGCACGTCGGAATCCTGGACGGTGAAGACCTCCGCCCGCCGCGTGCTGGAGGCGACCAATTCCTGGCTGCATGCGCAGACGCGCAAGAGCCAATATGCCTATGACCGCGACAAGGGCTATGTCTGCACCCTCAGCGCCATGGTCATCAAGGCGACCACCGCGCACATCTTCCATGTCGGCGACTGCCGCATCTACCGCGTCGCCGGCAAGGCGCTCGAACAACTGACCGACGATCACCGGATCATCGTGTCGTCGGAGCAGACCTATCTCGGCCGTGCGCTCGGCATCAATCCGCAGCTCGAGATCGACTACCAGACCGTCGAGATCCAGGCCGGCGACACCTTCCTGCTGGCAACCGACGGCGCCTATGAATTCGTCGATGCGCGGTTCGTCACGAGCGCCATCGACGAGCACGCCGGTGTGCTCGACAATGCGGCCAAGACAATCGTCGAGGAGGCCTATCGCCGCGGCAGCGATGACAACATCACGGTGCAGATCCTGCGGATCGATGCGGTGCCGGAGCAGGAATCCGGCGTGTTCGATCAGGCCTCCGCGCTGCCGCTGCCGCCGCTGCTCGAACCCCGGGCGATGTTCGATGGCTACCGGATCATCCGGGAGATCCACGGCAGCAGCCGGAGCCACATCTATCTCGCTGTCGATGCCGACACCGAGGAAGCGGTCGCGCTCAAAATTCCCTCGATCGACCTGCGCGACAACCAGGCCTATCTGAAACGCTTCCTGATGGAGGAATGGATCGCACGGCGGATCGACAGTCCGTATGTGCTCAAGCCGCGAACGCGATCGACCCGGCGCAACTATCTTTACGTCGCGACCGAGTTCATCGAGGGCCAGACACTGCGGCAGTGGATGCTCGATAACCCCAGGCCCGATCTGGAAACGGTCCGCAGGATCGTCGAGCAGATCGCTATTGGGCTTCGCGCCTTCCACCGCATGGAGATGCTGCACCAGGATCTAAGGCCCGACAACGTCCTGATCGACAAGACCGGCACCGCGAAGATCATCGACTTCGGCTCGGTCAGGGTCGCCGGCGTCGCTGAGGCTGCGCCTGGAGCGGCCGACGCGGAGATCCTCGGCACGGTCCAGTACACGGCCCCGGAGTATTTCCTCGGCGAAGGCGGATCGCCCCGCTCCGACATGTTTTCACTGGCCGCGATCTGCTACCATATGCTCACCGGGCATCTTCCCTATGGCGCCCAGCTTGCAAAAATTCGCGGAAGGTCGGACGCGTGGAAATTGCGATACCGTCCCGCGATCGATGCCGAACGCGGCATCCCCGGCTGGATCGACGGCGCGCTGAGGAAGGCGCTGCATCCCGACCCCTACAAGCGCCACGAGGACCTCTCCGAGTTCGTCTTCGAGCTCAGAAATCCCAATCCCGCCTATCTCGCCACGCGGACCACGCCCCTGCTGGAGCGCAACCCGCTGCTGTTCTGGAAGCTGACCACGGCGATGCTGGCCTGCATCGTGATCGTGCTGCTTGCAGTGCTTCGGCTGCGATAGCCGAAGCAGCGCGCGCTCACGCCGGCTCCGCCGCCTTCGTTCCCAGCGGTTTCGGCGCCATGCCGCCGCCGGGCTTGAGGTGGAATTCGTAGGTCATCAGGTGCCACTGCCCGTTTGCCTTGGTGCCGTCGGGCATCGCCGCATCGTTGCGCGGCTCGACCTTGGCGACGAGCTCGTCCTTGACCCCGAACACCACGTCGGAATCCAGATATTTGTCGCCGTCCATGAAGACGTGGGTGATCAGCGGCTCATAGCCCTTCGCATTGACCAGGAAATGCACATGCGCCGGACGCATCGGGTGGCGGTTGGTCTGCACGATCATCTCGCCGACCGGGCCGTCGGTCGGGATCGGGTAGCTGCACGGCAATATAGTTCTGAAGAAGAAGCGGCCGTCGCTGTCGGTGATGAAGCGCGCCCGCGCCGAGGCGCCGACCTCGTCGTAATTGGCCTTCTGGGAATCGTAGAAGCCGTCGTCGTCGGCATGCCAGACGTCGACCGGGACGTTCGCAAGCGGCTTGCCCTTCAGGTCGGTGACCCGGCTCTGCACGAACATCCGCTCGCCGGTCTGGTTGTTCGGGGAGATGTCGGTGCCGTGCGCGGTCACCTTGTGCTCGCCGACGTAGAACGGGCCGAGCACCGTCGTCTCCGTGGCGCCGTCGCGGTCGCGATGGTTGACCGCATCGACCAGCATGGAGACGCCGAGCACGTCGGACAGCAGGATGAACTCCTGGCGGGTGTCGGTGCATTTCTGGCCGGTGCGGGTCAGGAAGTCGATCGCATACTCCCATTCCTCGAAGGTGAGACCGGTCTTGCTCACGTAATCGTGCAGCGACTTCACCAATTCCTGGAGCAGGAATTTCGCCCGCGGGTTCGGCGTCTGGTCGAAGCTTTGGACGACGGCTTCGGTGAGTTCGGTCTCGTTGAACTGCGTCATGGTGCGTTTGCCCTGCGTTTTCTCGTTGGCCCGGCCGGAATCCCTGGGTTTTCCTTGGGTCTTCCTGGAGGCGTTCCAGACTGGAGCCTACACCAAGGGGCGGCCTCGCGTTAAGCGCGACCGGCTTGGAATGAGGCCGCCATTTGGCTATCACCTTTTCGAGAAACTGCCCGGAGGAACTGATGCTCGCCCCTACCCCTGCCTCGCCCGAATCCGTCGGCATGTCCAAGGCCGCGCTCGAACGCGTCGATGCGCACCTGAAGAACCGGTACATCGATGCCGGCCGCTTCCCGGGCACGCATCTCTTGGTCTATCGCCGCGGCAAGATCGCCCACAGCTCGGTCCAGGGCTTTGCCGACGTCGAGCGCAAGGCGCCGGTCAAGGACGACACCATCTACCGCATCTATTCCATGACCAAGCCGCTCACCAGCGTCGCCTTCATGATGCTGGTCGAGGAAGGCCTCGTCGCGATCGACGAGCCGGTCGCCAAATACATTCCGGAATGGAAGGATCTCGGCGTCTTCGTGGCCGGCACCGCGCCGGCCTTCCTGACCCGGCCGCCGTCCCGGCCGATGCTGATCGTCGATCTCCTGCGCCACACCGCCGGCCTCACCTACGGATTCCAGCAGCGCTCCAATGTCGATGCCGCCTATCGCAGCGAAAAGATCGGAGAGGTCGAAAAGTCGGGCACGCTCCAGAGCATGATCGAGGGCCTGGCAAAGATTCCGCTGGAGTTCTCGCCGGGCGACTCCTGGAACTATTCGGTCGCAACCGACGTGGTCGGCTACCTCGTCGGCAAGATCTCGGGAATGCCGTTCGAGCAGTTCCTCAAGCAGCGTATTCTCGATCCGCTCGGCATGACCGACACGGATTTCCACGTGCCGGCCTCGAAGGCGCACCGTTTCGCCGCCTGCTACAACGCCGATCCCGGCGGTGGATTCACCTTCCATGCCGGCCAGCGCCGCGAGGGGCTGACGCTGCAGGACGACCCGACCACGAGCTCGTTCCTGTCGCCGCCCGCCTTCATCTCCGGCGGCGGCGGACTGTGCTCGACCGTGGCCGACTATCTCACCTTCTGCCGCGCGCTGCTCAACGGCGGTGAGCTCGGCGGCGGCAGGCTGATCGGGCCGAAGACGCTGGCCCTGATGACGAGCAACCACATTCCGGGCGGCCGCGCGCTGCCGGAAGTGTCACGCTCGCTGTTCTCGGAGGCAACCTATAACGGCATCGGCTTCGGCCTCGGCTTCGCCGTCACCATGCGCCCGGCCGAGACGCTGATCGCCGGCAGCGCCGGCGAATATAATTGGGGCGGCGCGGCCACCACCTCGTTCTGGATCGATCCGGCCGAGGAGCTGATCACCATCTTCATGACGCAGGTTCTGCCGTCGAGCGCCTATCCGCTCCGCCGCGAGCTGCGCAGCATGGTCTATGCGGCGATCACCGAAAGCAATCTGTAAGCGGCTATTGCACTGCAACTTGCGCGCTGCGCAGACGCGGGCGCGCAAGCCCTCCTAAAAGCGCAGTGGCGCCACGGCGGTACTGCATTATGCTCCGCCTGTCCGGCATCGTCGTGCCGGAACCAGGGTACTTCCGCTTGTCCAAGCTCACTTTGCCGGTCCGGCTCGCTCTCCTGGTCGCGGGAACGACGCTGCCCATGATCATCTTCGCGGTCGGCATCGCGTTCTACCATTACAAGCAGGATCGCAGCGACGCGACCCGCCGCGTGCTGGAGAACGTGCGCAGCATGCGCCTGGTGCTGGATTCCGAGGTGCAGCGGATGACCGGCAGCCTGCAGGTGCTCGCGCTGACGAACTCGCTGCGCAACGACGACTTCCCGAATTTCCGTCGCATCGCGCTCGGCTTTCTCGACCAGTACGGCAAGGGCGGCCTGTTGCTGATCTCCGACCGCAAGGGCCGCCTGCTGTTCTCCTCGGCGACCGAAGACATTGCGAGCCTGCCGCCGCGGGGCAATCTGGAGATCGTCGAGAAGGTGTTCGCGGCCAAGGCGCCGCAATATTCCGACCTGTTCACCGGCGTGTTCAACGGACGGCAGGTTCTGACCGTCGATGTGCCGGTGTTTCGCAACGGCGAGGTGATCTACGACCTCAGCTTCAGCCCGCCGGTCAGCATCTTCCAGGAGCTGGTCGAGAAGCAGCGACCCGACCGGCAATGGACGGTGTCCCTGCTCGACGCCAAGGGCACCGTGTTCGCACGCGTGCCGAACCCCGGTGAGACCTTCGGCAAGCGCGCATCGCCCTCGCTCTATGCGGAGATGTTCCGCGCGCCCGAGGCAACGCTGTCATCGGTCTCGCTGGACGGCGTTCCGCTCGCATCCGCCTACACCCGATCGCAACTCACGGCCTGGACGGTGGCCGCGGGCGTCCCCGAGAGCTCGCTGATCGCGCCGCTCTGGCGCAACATCGCCATCACCGGCCTGATCGGCGGCATCCTGCTGCTGATCGGCCTCACCTTCGCGGTCAGGATGGCGACGACGATCGCGCGCGGCGAGATGCTGCACGATCTCCTGATCGAGGAGCTCAACCACCGCGTCAAGAACACGCTGGCCCTGATGCAGGCGATCGCGGTGCAGACCTTCCGCAGCGCGAGCCGTGAGGAGCGGGCCAAGTTCGAGGGCCGTCTCGGCGCACTCGCAGAGGCGCATAATCTGCTCAGCCAGGAGAAATGGGCGGGCTCCGAGCTGAAGGACGTCGTCGCGCGTGCGCTCCAGCCGTTCCTGCTCAATGCGCCCGACCGCATCCGGATCGGCGGACCTGCGGTGCCGCTGTCGCCGCGGCTTGCCGTGGTGCTGTCGATGATCGTGCACGAGATCGCCACCAATGCCGCGAAATACGGAGCGCTCTCCAACGATACCGGACGGGTGACGCTGGAGTGGGAGGTGATCGCCGACAGCCCGAAGCCGCGGTTGCGGCTGATCTGGACCGAGATCGGCGGGCCGCCGGTGACGGCGCCGGTGCAGCGCGGCTTCGGCTCGCGCCTGATCGAGCGCAGCGCCCGCGACCAGCTCGGCGGCGAAGCAACCGTCGATTTCCTGCCGCGCGGCGTCGTCTGCACGGTGACCTGCGCGCTGGACGAGGCGCAGTAAACGAAGGGATTTGCGATGAAGATCACAGCCGTTCGCACGCACATCCTCGAAGCCAGGCTCTCGCAGCCCTTCGCCTATGCGCGCGCCTGGTACGACACCCGCACCGCCATGCTGGTCGAGATCGAGACCGATGCGGGACTGACAGGCTGGGGTGAGTGCTATGGGCCGGCGCGAATGACGGCGGCCGTGGTCAACAATGTCGCATCGTGGCTGGTCGGCGAAGACCCGCTGCGCACCGACGTGCTGTGGCAGATGATCTACGCGCGCCTGCGCGATCACGGTCAGAAGGGCGTCGTGATCCAGGGGCTGAGCGGCATCGACATCGCGCTGTGGGACATCAAGGGCAAGCATTTTGGCGTGCCCGCCTGTCAACTGCTCGGCGGTGCGGCGCGTCAACAGGTGCAGGCCTATGCGACCGGGCTCTACCGGCGCAAATCGGGCGATCCGCTCAAATATCTGCCGGAGGAAGCGGCCGGTTATGTCGCGGAAGGATTCCGCGCCGTGAAGCTGAAGGTCGGCTTCGGCATCGCGGAGGACGCCGCGGTCACGCGCGCCGTGCGCGAGGCGATCGGCGGCGATGTCGCGCTGATGGTCGATGCGAACCACGCCTATGACGCGGTCGCGGCGATCCGGCTCGGCCGCATGATCGAACCCTGCGACATCGGATGGTTCGAGGAGCCGGTGCCGCCCGAGGACGTCGCCGGCTATCGCGCGGTGAGGTCCGCGCTGACGATTCCCATTGCCGGCGGCGAATGCGAGTTCACGCGCTTCGGCTTCCGCGACCTGTTTGCCTCGCATGTGCTCGACATCGCCCAGCCCGACACCTGCGCGGCCGGCGGCCTCTCCGAATGCAAGAAGATCGCCGACATGAGCGAAGCTTTCGGCATCCGCTACAATCCGCATGTCTGGGGCACCGGCATCGCGATCGCCGCTTCGCTGCAGCTTCTCGCGGTGCTGCCGTCTCATACGCCGACCTCGCTCGCGCCGCTCGAGCCCATGCTGGAATTCGACCGCACCGAACATCCGATCCGCCAGGCGATCCTGAAAGAGCCGATCGAGCACGCTAAGGGCGTTATGCGAATTCCCGATGGTCCGGGGCTCGGCATCGAGATCGACCGCCAGGCACTGGCGCGATTTGCCGTGAGCTAGTCTAGCGCAACTTCTCGCGCAGTTTCCGTTCAAGACCGCGACAACGCGCCGCCCCCCGGGGCGTGCGTTTACGAAAACCTGCGCCTGCCCGAAGCAGGATCGGACAAAGCGTGGCCGCTTCGGGAAAGACCCGCCGTCCTAAAGCGCATAGAACACGCGCCGACCCGTGCAAATACGGACGCCTGATTTGACGCTCGATGCGATCAGGAGATTCCATGCAATGACCGGGAGCACCGCACGCATGCGCGATCCCTCGCACAAGAGCTTGCCACCATCGCCATCTGCACAGCCCAACGACGGCTCGGCGCCCGAACTGCGCGCCGCCGACGCGGAGATGGCGCGCGTACTCAAGACACAGCCGCTGCGCATGGCCTCCGATTTCCAAAGCGGCGCCATCGCCTATTGGAAGCACGAGGCGCTGCACGACGTGGTCGAACCCATGGCCGATCACGTCGTCATGACCTATCCCGTCGGCTCGCAGGCACTGGAGCGGCGCAGCGGAAAATCGGCCGCCATCAGCACGGCGCGCCCCGGCGTCGTGACGATCATTCCGGCGGGTTCGACGTCGCGATGGGACATTCACCGGCCCATGCATGTCGTTCAGCTCTATCTTCCGCAGAAGACGCTGCTGCGGATCGCCGATGAGGCCAACACGGCAGGGCCCGGCGATCTCCTGGAAAGGACCGGGCATCCCGACGCCATTACGTCGCGCCTGCTGCTGAGCGCTGCCGACGCGCTCGACGGCAGGGCCGCACTGGACACGTTGTTCAGGCAGCAATTGACCGATCTCCTCGCCACGCGCCTGCTCGCCGCCCACGCCGGCGTTGCCGCCACGCCGCAGCCGATCGTCGGCGGGCTCTCGCCGGCGGTCCTGCGCCGGGCGATCGAGCGGCTGCGGTCGGACAGCGACGCGGACGTTTCGCTCTCGGCGCTCGCATCCGATGCCGGCCTGTCGCGTTTCCATTTCTGCCGCGCCTTCAAGGAGAGCACCGGACTCTCGCCGCATGGCTGGCTGCGCCAGCACCGGCTCGAGCAGGCCATGAACATGCTCCGCGAGACCGACGAATCGGTCGTCTCGATCGCGGCTGCGCTCGGCTATTCCTCGCAGACCGCCTTCGCCGCCGCCTTCAAGAAGCTGATGGGCGAAACGCCGAGCGATTGGCGCAAGCGCGTCCGTTGACAGCAATCGCGCGATAGCGACGGCAATCGCTCTGGCGCAGTCGACGATCTGGTTCGCTAGACATTGCAGCATCGCAGCACGCGGACGGAGACGAACGATGGACTGGAAATCTCTTGCGATTGCACCACGACGGAGAGCCGTCTCGACGGCGCTCATATACGGCCTATCCCTGACCGTGCGTTTCACCTCGCCAACGGCAGAAGAAGCGCCGGCACAGGTCGCGCAAGGCACGAACCACGCGACGTCAATCCTGCTCGATCGCAGCTGGCCCAACAGACCGACGATGCCGATCGCCCTGCGCGGCTGGCCGTTGGGTCCGCGAAGCTGCCGCGCGGCCTGTGAGGGCCCTGCGCTCTTGTCCTCACTGCCGAACTGCTCCGCGCCGTAAAGGCCCAGCCGTCTCCGTCTCACCTCTCTGCGTCATCATCGACCGTAACAAGCACCGCTCGCATCGCGCGGCGACGATGGCGCACGCGCGAACCAACCCGATCCCGAACCAACTCTGGAGTGAACCACATGCGACTGCTCATCATTGGCGCCGGCTTCGCCGGCATGTACGCCGCCCTCTCCGCCGCCCGCCTCCGCGACATCCAGGGCGTCTCGCCCGAAAATCTCGAGATCGCGCTGATCGCGCCGGAGCCGACGCTGGTGGTCCGCCCGCGGCTCTATGAGCCGAAGCCGGAAACCCTGACGGCGCCGCTGCTCGACGTCCTCACGGCGATCGACGTCGACTACATCCAGGGCAGCGCCGAGACCGTCAACACCGAGGCGCGGACGGTGCAGATCGCGACAGCAAAGGGCCCGAAGAAGACCTTGTCCTACGACCGCTTGGTGATCGCCACCGGCAGCCGCCTGTTCCGTCCCAACATTCCCGGCCTCGCCGAGCACGGCTTCAGTGTCGACTCGCTCGATGACGCGATCGCATTGGATAAGCATCTGCACGGTCTCGCCGACCGGCCGGCCGTGAACGGCCGCGACACGGTGGTCGTCGCCGGCGGCGGCTTCACCGGCATCGAGGCCGCGACCGAATTGCCCACGCGCCTGCGCAATATCTTCGGCGAGGATTCCAAGACGCGCGTGATCATCGTCGAGCGCAATAACGCAATCGCCCCTGACATGGGCGAAGGTCCCCGCCCCGTGATCGTGGACGCGCTGAACAAGCTCGGCGTGGAGACACGGCTCGGCGCCGGCGTCGCCTCGCTCGACAAATCCGGTGTCACGCTGTCGACCGGCGAGCACATCGAGACCGAGACCGTGGTCTGGGCCGCAGGCATCCGCGCCGCGCCATTGACCGCGCAGATTCCTGCCGAGCGCGACAATTTCGGCCGGCTGCTGGTCGATCGCGATCTGCGCGTGCCGGGTGTGGCCGGCGTCTTCGCCACCGGCGATGCCGCCCGCGCGGCCTGCGATGACGACGGCAATTACGCGCTGATGTCGTGCCAGCACGCCACGCGCATGGGCGCCTTTGCCGGCAACAACGCCGCGGCCGAGCTGCTCGGCGTTCCGACCAGATCTTATCACCAGAAAGCCTATGTCACCTGCCTCGACCTCGGCGAAGCCGGCGCGATGTTCACGCGGGGCTGGGAGCGCAAGGTCGAGATGGTCGGCGACGTCGCCAAGAAGACCAAGCACGAGATCAACACCGTCTGGATCTATCCGCCGAAGGCCGAGCGCGCCGCAGCGCTGGCCTCGGCCGATCCGGAGCGTGTCACCGCTCTCTGACGCATGACGCGATCACGGCCGCGCACTCCCGGCTGCGCGACCGGCTCAACCAATCACCGCCGGGGACCACTCATCATGAGCCAGGAGACGAACATGAATCTGCACAATCCCTCACATCCCGTGGCATCGGGCCCCGAAGAGCTCGTTCCGTCGCGCTACGCGGTCAAGATCGGCGATATCGACGTGCTGGTGGTCAGCGACGGCGTGCTGCCGCTGCCGACCACGATGCTGGCGCACAACGCGGCCCCGGCCGATCGCGCGGCCTGGCTGCACGACATGTTCCTGCCGCAGGACGCTTTCGACTGGGCGCTGAATGCGGTGATGGTCAAGAGCGGCGGCAGGACCATTCTCATCGACGCCGGCCTCGGCTCCGACCCCGATCTGCACCTGCCGCGGGCCGGCCAGTTGATCAAGCGACTGGAGGCCGCCGGCATCGATCTGTCGGCCGTGACCGATCTGGTGCTGACCCACATGCACATGGACCATATCGGCGGGCTGCTCGTCGACGGCGTGAAGCAGCGGCTGCGCAAGGATGTGCGCATCCACGTGGCGGCCGCCGAGGTCAAGTTCTGGGAGGCGCCCGACTTCACCCACACCAACATGCCGCAGGGTTTTCCGGATGCGCTCCGCGCGACCGCCAGGCGGTTCGTGCAGGAGTACGGCAGTCAGCTGCGCACATTCGATGAGACGCACGAGATTGCGCCCGGCGTCGTCGCCCGTCGCACCGGCGGTCACACCCCCGGACATAGCGTGGTTCGCGTGGCGTCCGGCAAGGACGCACTGACATTCGCCGGCGACGCCGTATTCGCCGTCGGGTTCGAGCAACCCGACTGGCACAACGGCTTCGAGCACGATCCCGAGGAAGCTGCGCGCGTTCGTATCAACCTCTTGCGGGAGCTTGCGGCGACCGGCGAGATGCTGGTGGCTACGCATTTGCCGTTCCCGTCGGTCGGACGCGTCGCGGTCGACGGCGACGCCTTCCGCTGGGTACCCGTGTTCTGGGACTACTGAGCGCTTGATGGATCAAGGCGAACCAGGGCGCGCATTCGCAGCGTTGACGCGTGTGCGCCCTGGTTCAATCGCGAGCGATGCGTCCGGCGTCGCTGGGATTGATCACGACAGGTGCGGCGCGCCCTTGGGCCCCGGCCAGATGGCGGCCTGCACGGCATAGGCGCCGGGTCCGTAGGTCGCGATGAGGGCAAGAGCCCCGAGCAGGCCGAGGTTCTTCAGGAAGTTGATGGTCTGCATCACCACCTGCGCGTCCGGCGCGGCCCAGAAATTGTGGAACATCAGCGTGGCAGCAATGGTGAACGGGATCAGGACCAGCGCCGCCTGGCGCGCGAACAGGCCGAACAGCAGGGCCATGCCGCATCCGAGCTCCACCGACAATGCGCCTGCGGCGAGCACTGCGCCGAATCCGTCGGCCCCTCCAGGAAGCCGGCTCGCCGTGGCCGCAAATGCCAGCACCTTTCCGGTGCCGCTGTAGAGAAACAGCGGCGCGATCGCGATTCGTGCGAACAGAAGCGCCCATGCGTCGAACGGGCCTGTGGTCGCAACGGAACGCGTGGATGTCGGCATTTTGGATCTCCTCTGGTGAAGCCTGATTATTCCGCCGGTGCGATATCGGCACGCGGCAGACGATTTGCGACGGCCGCGCCAAGCGACCCGATCGCCAGCGCGCCGACGATGGATGCACCACCGATCGCCCAGAACACGGCGTTGGGGCCGCCGGTCGCCTGTTGCAGCAGGCCGATGACATAGGGGCCGAGGATCGCGCCGATCCGGCCGATGCCCAATTCCATCCCGACGCCGCTGGCGCGGAAGCAGGTCTCGTACGAGCCGGCGGTGAAGTTGTTCAGCACGTGCTGCGCGCCGATGATGCAGAAGCCGGCAACGGCGACGATGGCGAGGTTGACGCCGTGACCGCTGACGAAGACGAGTGCCAGCACGGCAATGCCGCCGGTGATCCACCAGGTCGCGAGATAGCGCGGCGTGAGCGTGAAATTACGGTCGGCGAGCATCGCGAGCGTGAGACCGCCGATGAACGACATCGCCTGCATCAGCGCGCCGAAGCCGAACGAGGCCGCAAAGGTCTCGCCGCGCTTGAGCATGACGGTCGGAATCCAGCCGGTCAGACCGAAGATCGCGAACAGGCTGAGGAACGCGGTGATCCAGATCGTCAGCGAGAGGCGGCGATAGCGCGGGCTCAGCAAGGCTGCGATCGTGCTCTGCGGCGGCGGCGCGGCATTCGCCGCAAAGGTCGCATTCTCATAGACGGCCGCCCGCTCCGGCCGCAGCCGTGCCAGCAGCGCGCGCAACTCCGCGACACGCGACCGCGTCGCCAGGAACCGCGGGCTTTCCGGCAGAATAGCGTGCGCCACGAAGGTCAGCGGGATCGACAGCGCGCCGACGTAATAGAGGATCTGCCAGCCATGCTGCGGGGTCAGGAACACGCCGACGAGACCGGCGAAGACGCCGCCGAGCGACCAGCCCAGCGTCACACCCCACAGCGAGAAGGTGTTGCTGACACGCTTGGGCGCGAGCTCGTTGATGAAGGTGGTCCCCAGCGGCAGCAGCACGCCGAGGCCGAGCCCGGTGGCGAAACGCAGCGCGCAGTAGCTCCAGAAGTCGTTTGCGAGCATGGCGGTCAGCAACGTGAAGACGTTGACGATCCACAGGCCGGCAAGCAGCGTGCCGCGCCGGCCGAAACGGTCGGCCAGGCTGCCGTGACCGATCGCGCCGAACAGGAAGCCGACCAGACCCGAGCTCACCAGGAACCCCGCCTGGCTTGGCTGCAGGCCCCAGGGCTCGACCACATAGTGGATGACATAGGCGGGATTGAAAGTGTCATAGCCGTCGAACAGCGTGATGAACGTAATCAGGATACCGAGCTGCTTGTGGAACGGGCCGATCGCAGCGCCGGACAATTCCTCATGCACGTCGATTTCGGACGAGATGCTCACGGGTTTCCTCCATTGAGATTGCTGACACGGTCTGCTCTGCGGCAGATTGGGTCTTGGGATCGCCGAGCCCGAACAGGGCGCGGGCGTTGTCGCGGCCGATCTTGATACGGTCGCCTTCGGAGATCGCCGCGGTGTCGAACCAGTCGGCGGCATGGTCGATGTTCTCGAACGGCCAGTCGGCGGAGAACAGGATGCGGTCGGCGCCGATCTCGAGCATCGCGTCGATCAGCGCCTGGGTGCGGAAATTGCCCGACGTGGTGATGTAGAAGTTCTCCCGGAAGTATTCGGCGATCTTGCGCTTCGCGGGATAGGCGTTCTGGGTCCGCATCCACTTGTTGTGATTGTCGACGCGCCACATCGAGTACGGCAGCCCCTCGCCCATGTGGCCGAGGATGACCTGCAGCCGGGGATAGGCGTCGAACAGGCCGGAGCCCATCAGGCGCAGGGCATGCACCGCGGTCTCCTGCCCGAACGCCCAGGTCGGTCCCAGCAACCAGCGATGCCCCTCATAGATCGCGGCGTCCTTCGCCAGCGGATTGCGCGGATGCAGGTAGAAGGGAACGCCGAGGCGCTCGACCTCCGACCAGAACGGCCAGAACTCCTTGCGGTCGTAGTAGATCGCATGATCGGTGCCGGCGAGCTCGCTGAAGCCGTTAACGAGCGCGCCGCGAAATCCAAGCGTGCTGACGCTGCGATCGAGCTCGCGCGCGGCAGCATCCGGATCCTGCATCGGCAGCGCCGCAAGCCCCTGGAAGCGATCCGGCCGCCTCGCGACCTGCTCGGCGAGGAAATCGTTGGCGCGGCGTGACAGCTCCAGCGCGCGGTTGCGGTCCGCAATCGCCTGTACGGCCGGTGCGTTCAGCGACAGCAGCATCATGTCGATGCCATGCGCGTCCATCTCGGCCAACCGCCGGTCGTGAATGTCGAGCAGCCGCGCCTCGAGTTCGCGCCAATCGTCCGCCGGCGCGAAGCCCGCGCTGTCCTGAACGGTGTCGTCCATCGCGAAATGCTCTTCGAGCGCGATCTTGCCCTGCATGGCGTCGGTCCTTCGGCTTTGCTTTCGGCGTTGACAATGCAAAGCACTTGATCCAAATACTTGTCAATGAGAAAGTTTCATTTGCAAATAATTGATACGCAAATATTGCACATGCGAAGGTTGGCGCTTAATCCGGGCGGAGCTCTCCCGCCAGGACCCAAGCCCGGACCTAAACTCATGTATCGATTTTCGAATTCGCTTCCCTATCTGCTCGCCCGGTTGGGCGTACGCATGGGCGACCTGTTCACGCGTGTGATACGTCACGAGAAGTTGACGCTGCCGATGTACCGCGTGCTCGCCGCGCTGTCGGAGCAAGGCCGTCCGTTGCGGCTCGGCGAGATCGCCGAACTCACCTCGGCCGACGTGTCCACGCTGTCCCGCATCGTCGCGGAGATGAGCCGCGTCGGCTTGTTGACACGCGATCGGCCCGAGAACGACCAGCGCAGCCTTCAAGTCGCCCTGACGCCCAGGGGCGCGGAGCTCGCAGAACGGCTGATGCCGCTCGCCGCCTATTATGAAGAGGTCGTCACCGGCAACATGTCGGCGAAGGAATCGGCCGAGCTGAAGCGCGTGCTGGTCGAGCTCTATCACAACATCGATCGGCTCGAGCAGGAAGTCGAAGCCGGATTGATCAAGGTGGCGCCGTCGCCGCGACCGAAGGACGTCCGCGACGAGCAGCCGGAGACGCGCAGCAAGGCGAGCAAGCCGCGCGCAAAGACGTCAAGAAAATAGGAAAACCACCAAGGAGAGGACATGCGACAGGATCCCATCATCATTGCCGGCGGCGGCATCGGCGGACTGGCAGCCGCAATCGCCCTGGCCCAGAAGGGTTTCCAGGTCACGGTCCTGGAACGCGCGGCGCGCTATCAGGAGATCGGCGCCGGCATTCAGCTCGGTCCCAACGCATTCCACGCCTTCGACCGGCTCTCGCTCGGCGATGCCGCCCGCTCGATCGCCGTGTTCATCGACCAGCTTCGCCTGATGGACGCGATCTCGGCGGAAGAGATCACCAGCATCGATCTGACCAGCTATTTCCGCCGGCGCTTCGGCAATCCCTACGCCGTGGTCCATCGCGGCGATCTTCACGGCATTTTCGTCCGTGCCTGCGACGCGCACCCCAACGTCACGCTGCGGACCGATTGCGACGTCGTCGGCTACGAGCAGAACCGCCTGTCGGCGACGGCGCAGCTCAAGTCCGGTGAGCGTGTCACCGGATGTCTCCTGATCGGCGCGGACGGGCTCCGCTCCCGGATTCGCCAGCAGATGGTCGCGGACGGTGCGCCGCGGGTCGCCGGCCACACCACCTATCGGTCGGTCATCCCGACCGAGCAGATGCCCGAGGATCTGCGCTGGAACGCCGCGACATTATGGGCCGGCGCCAAGTGCCATCTCGTGCATTACCCGCTCTCGGGCTGGAAGGTGTTCAACCTCGCGATCACCTGCCACAACGATCCCGCCGAGGCGTTCGCGGCAAGGCCCGTGAACCATGACGAAGTGCTCGAAGGCTTCCGGGACGTGCATCCGCGCGCGAAGGCGATCATTCATCACGGACGGGACTGGAAGGCGTGGGTGACCTGCGACCGCGATCCGACCGATCGCTGGACCGACGGACGCGTCGTTCTGCTCGGCGATGCCGCCCATCCCATGCTGCAATATTTCGCGCAAGGCGCCTGCATGGCGCTGGAGGACGCCGTCTGCCTCGCCGACGAACTCGATGAGACCGAAGGCGATGTCGCCAACGCGCTGGAGCGATACAGAACCGCAAGAATGCTGCGCACCGCGCGCGTCCAGCTTGGGGCACGTGAGCTCGGCGATCACGTCTATCACCCGGCGGGCGTCCACGCCTTGCTGCGCAATCAGCTCATGCGCGAAACCAGCCTGGAGCGTTTCTGCGAGAATGTCGCCTGGCTGTATCAATCCCCGTTCCCGGCCCTGACGCCGGATGCGGCGAGACGCCTCGCGTAGCTCTAAGGGAGCAGCGCGCTGATCCGGTGCTAACCGATCGTCTGCAGCGCCGGGAAGGTCTCAAGCAGCCAGATGCTCACATTCGAGACGGCGCCGGTGAGAAAGCCGATGCCGGTGATCACCATCAACACGCCCATGGCGCGCTCGACATTGGCGAGATGGCCCTTCATGCGCGCGAACAGTTTTGAGAACTGCTCGATCATCAGCGCGGCGATCAGGAAGGGAATACCGAGCCCCGCCGAATAGACCGCGAGCAGGCCCGCGCCCTTCGTCACGGTGGCCTCCGCGGCGGCGATCGAGAGGATCGCGGCCAGGATCGGGCCGATGCAGGGCGTCCAGCCGAAGGCGAAGGCGAGGCCCATGATGTAGGCGCCCCAGAGGCCGACCGGCTTGGGGATCGGCAGCCGGCCCTCGCGCATCAGCAGGCCGATACGGGTCAGTCCGAGGAAGTGCAGGCCCATGATGATGATGACGACGCCGGCGAGGATCGAGAGCTCGGCCGACCAGGCGCGGATCAGCCCGCCGATCAGCGAGGCGCTGGCGCCGAGCGCCACGAACACCGTGGAGAAACCGAGCACGAACAGCAGCGCCGACATCATGATCGCGCGCTTGGAGGCAGCGGCCTCCTCGTCGCTCTCGACATGCTCGATCGTCGCGCCCGTGAGATAGATCAAATAGGGCGGAACCAGCGGCAGGACGCAAGGGGAGAGGAAGCTGACGAGGCCGGCAATCAGCGCCGCCGGGATCGAAACATTTTGCATGGTGCAGTCGGAGCCATCTCAGGCCCGATGGCCGCGCGCTGGGATGCGCGCGCCGGAGCCAAACGGCTCTGGTGTAGCCGATGCCGGGGAATGCGCAACAGAGGCGCACAAAACCAGGGCTCCTCCCGATGCCGTCTGTGATCACAGATGCGGCATCGGGACGCGCACAAATCTCGCCAAAAAGCGAGACTCGGCGGCGTGGCTACTTCACCACGCGGAGCAGCGGACGCCGGGGCTGGTCCTGCGTCTGCTTGGAGGGGGGCTGCGGTTCGCTTCCGGCGCTCCGCAGCATTTCGTCGCACAGCGCCTTGAGATCAGCGCCGTCAATTCCTTTGAGCTTCATCCGCACGTCGAGAATGACGATGGACAGCAGTTCGGCCGACTCACGGCTGTTCATCTCGTTGAGCGCCCTGCGGCAGCCCTCGAGCGTTTCCAGCACCGACTGCAACTGTTCGTCTGAATGCGACACCGGCGTTCTTTCCGTTAATTCGGCCTGCGAGAATTGTTTGTGGTGATCCCCTCGGCCCCCATCGAGTACCGAGGATAGCATGAGGCTCCTGCGCCCCTGAACATGATTTCGGTGTGTTTCCGCGCTGAAACCGCGGTTTTTGCGACCATCGCGACGTTGGGTTGGCGGCCGTCGAACGAGCGACCGCAGGCAAAACGCCTCGCGCGCTGTGATTGATCCAACGAAGAAGGCAGCAGCGCTTCTCGCGCGATGAGGTCCATTGCGGACAGCGCCGACAATCCCGCAGCCATTTCAAGGCTCGCAACGGAACTCACGCGACACCCCTCACCCGGGCGATGATCTGCCCGATTCCCAGCCATATACCCATCCCGGCGGCACCAATATACCACCCACGTGGGAGTAAGGATGACGTTCAAAACTCGTCGTTCCCCAACCCGTCGTGGTTGTGGTTTGCGCCAGATTCTGCCAGTTTAACGGACCGAAAGGACTTGTATGCACTCCTTGGCGGAAAGGGGCGTTCCACTGGAGGAACGCCCAAAGACAAATCTGAGCAGCCTCTCCGATTGGGATGCGGCCCGAATATTCTTGGAAGTCGTCCGATGCGGGAGTTTCCGCTCGGCGGCTGAACGCCTGTCGTTGTCGATCAACGCCGTCCGCCGCCGGATCGACGATTTCGAACGCCAGACCGGCACCACCCTGTTCACCCGCGACGTCCATGGCACGCATCTGACCGACGAGGGCGCGATGGTCGTCTCCGCGGTCGAGCGAATGGAGGCGGCCGCCTTCGACGTGCTGCGCACCAGTGATTCGACCGCCAACGCGCTGTCCGGCGAAGTCCGCGTCGCCGTGACCGAGGGCCTGGGCACGTTCTGGCTCGCCCCGCGGCTGGTCGAATTCCAGCAGGCCTATCCGAAAGTCCTGGTCGACCTGCATTGCGCGATGCGCTCGGCCGACGTCTCCCGCCACGAGGCCGACGTCGCCATCCACCTGTCGCGTCCGTCCGCACTCGACGTCAAGCTGGTGCGGCTCGGCCGCATGCACCTGATGTTCTGGGCTTCGGAGAAGTACCTCGAGAAATACGGCACGCCGCGGACGGCCCACGAATTGATCAAGCACCGCCTAGTGCTGCAATTCGCCGACCAGCTCGCCGCCAAGGAAACTTTTGAGAGCTTCTTCCCGGGCGTTCCGGAGCGTGACCTTCTGGTCATGAAGACCAACGTCTCGAGCGCCAACTACTGGGCGGTCGCGAACGGCGCCGGAATCGGCGTCTTCCCGAGCTACGCCATTGCGCTTGGCGGGAAGTTGATTCCACTGGAGGTCGAGTTGAACCGACCGCTGGATATCTGGTTGTCCTACCATCCCGGTAGCGGCCGGATTCCCCGCGTGCGGCACATGATTGACTGGCTGATCGAGGCTTTCAATCCAGCCCGCTTCCCGTGGTTTAAGGAAGAGTTCGTGCATCCGCATGAATTCAAGGACTCGTATATGGGCGAACCCCTGACCCAGCTCTTCGGGGGATTTTCAACCGAAGAACAAAGGTGAAAACTAAAATGAAAGCAGCGGCGAAGAGAATGAAGCAGCGCAGCGCCGGCAAGCCGGACATCGAGCTTGGCAAGCGCATCCGTCTGCGGCGCGTCGAGATGAAGATCTCGCAGGCTGAGCTCGGTGAGAAGCTCGGCGTCAGCTTCCAGCAGGTCCAGAAATACGAGAAAGGCGTCAATCGCGTCGGCGCGGCTCGGCTTCAGCAGATCGCCTCCGCCCTCGACGTGCCGGTGACCTTCTTCTACGACGGCGACAACAAGGCGCGCGAAGTCGAGAGCCTGCTGTTCCTCGACTCGGCCTTCAGCCTCCGCCTTCTGCGCGCCTACAGCAAGATCAAGGACCAGACGGTGCAGCGTCAGCTCGTATCGTTGATGGAATCGATCGCGGCGAACGAAGGCTGAGATCGGCGCTCTGGCCTTGACGGCCGATGTTCAATCCGCCGCGTCGCGGGGGCGCGGCCGGATTGGACGAGACCGACGGGACCAGATCTGGGCTCGCGCGCGTGCGCGCGGCCTTTCTCGGGCGGCTTGGCCGCCCTTTTTTCTTGTCTGTTTGACCGCCATTCGTCGCGGATTTTGCGAACCCATCCCGCCCCTGCAGCGACCCAATGAGAGCCTCCGCACCTGACACGCGGAGTTTTTGATTCGCCGTGCTTAATGGGACCTCAACACTGGTGTCCTAGTTTTCCGCCGATTTTGCGAATCGGTGCCCGCGGCGCGGCGGCCGGAAATTGCCAATGCGAGCGCCCGCGAGGGCCTCGTTCTCATGGGGACGATGGGACAGATGTCGAAACGCCATGCGATGATCATTGCCGTCGGTCTGCTCGCAAGCGCCTCCGCGCTGGCGCAGACCGAGACCGTCGGCCAGGCCGGGCCCAAGCCCGCGACGTCAGGCACGGTGCCGGCCGCGGCGAACCCGGCCCATGCGCCCGCGCCGAAAGCTGCCGCGCCAGGCTCGGCCTCGACGGCGGAGAGCCGCTCGGCCGCGGCGCTCGCGATGACGCACGAGCCGACCTACGACGAGGGCTCGGCCCAGCGCATCAAGGATGCCGCGCTGAGCTATTCCGACCTCGCGGTGCGCGGCGGCTGGCCGACCATCCCGGCGGATGCGAAGTTCGCGCTCGGCGTCCAGGGCGCCAATGACGATCTCTTGCGCAAGCGGCTGATCATCTCCGGCGACCTCGTCGCCGACAAGGCGAGCGGCGCCTTCGACCAGGATCTCGCGGACGCCGTGAAACGCTTCCAGGCCCGCCATGGCTTGGCGCCGACCGGCACGGTGACGCCGCGTACGCTCGCGGCGATGAACGTCTCCGTGCAGAAGCGCATCCGGCAGCTCGAGGCTTCGCTCGAGCGGCTCGAGAACATGAATTTCGGCTTCGGCCAGCGCTATGTCGTGGTCAACATCCCCGCCGCCTTCGCCGAAGCGGTCGAGAACGACGTGGTGGTGCGGCGCTATCGCGTCATCGTCGGCAAGACCGAAAAGCCCTCTCCGACGCTGACGGCGCAAATCACCAGCGTCGTGCTCAATCCGACCTGGACCGTCCCCGCCTCGATCGCCAAGACCGAGATCTCCGCGCATATGCGCAAGGACCCGACCTACCTGTCGCGCATGCACATGGAGGTGCTCGATGCCCACGACAATCCGATCGATCCGCATTCGGTCGACTGGTCGGGCACGCACACGCCGAACTTCACCGTGCGTCAGCAGAACGGCACCTTCAACGCGCTCGGTGCCGTCAAGATCGACATGCCGAACGCCTATTCGGTCTACATGCACGACACCAACCAGCGCAATCTGTTCAGCGACGACTATCGCTTCGATTCCCACGGCTGCTCGCGCGTGGACAATGTGCGCGATCTCGCCGCCTGGCTGCTCAAGGACCAGCCGAAGTGGAGCCGCGCCGCGATCGACGCGGAGATCGCAAGCGGCCAGCATCTCGACGTCGCCATGACGAAGAAGGTGCCGGTGGCCTGGATCTATCTCACGGCCTGGATGACCAAGGACCAGACCATCCAGTTCCGCAACGACGTCTATAACCAGGACGAGCAACTGCTCGAGGCGACCGCCGAAGAGGCGGCGTTCTTCGGCAGGGCCGCCGGCCATCCGCTGACCGCGCATATGGCGCAGTAGGCTCGCCATGCAATCGCGGCACAGGCGGATGCAAAGCCGTCTCCCTCGCCGCGATTGACCCGGGCCGTGGCCCGGCCGCACATTGCGCTCGCCAATGACCAGCGAGCGCGCGATGCCCGACATTTTCAGCACGACCGGAACACCCTACGCCGACGGCAAGATCCTCAAGCACACGACCGGCGGGGTCGGCGTCATCACCTTCAACAATCCCGACAAGCGCAATGCGATGTCGCTGGAGATGTGGGAGGGATTTGGCGAAGCGCTGACGGCCTTGCGCGACGACGATGCCGTGCGCGTCGTGATCCTGCGCGGCGCCGGCGGCAAGGCGTTCGTGTCAGGCGCCGACATCAGCCAGTTCGAGAAGACGCGCCACAACGCGGCGGCCTCCGAGGAATATGCCAAGCGCAGCGCCGCTCAGCGCGCGCTGCTCGCCGACTATCCCAAGCCGACGATCGCCTGCATCGAAGGGTTTTGCCTCGGCGGCGGCATGCAGGTCGCGATGCTCGCCGATATCCGCCTCGCCGCGCATGGCAGCCAGTTCGGCATCCCCGCGGCCAGGCTCGGCATCGCCTATGGCTATGACGGATTGAAGCACCTGGTGTCGCTGGTCGGCCCGTCCTGGGCGCGGCTCCTGATGTACACGGGCATGCGCATCGAGTCCGCCGAGGCGCTGCGTATCGGCCTGGTCGAGCGCCTGTTCCCGGTCGACGAGCTCTGGGGCGAGACCATGACGATCGCACAGACCATCTCCGAGAACGCCCCGCTCGCGATCAAGGCCGCGAAGATCACCATCGCGCAGGTGCTGAAGGACGAGAGCCAGCGCGACATGGAGGCGATCAGGGCGGTCGGCCATGCCTGCATGGACAGCGCGGATTTCCGCGAGGGCCGGCAGGCCTTCATGGAAAAGCGCAAGCCGAAGTTTCAGGGGAAGTAAGGCCGTCGTCGTTGCGAGCGCGGCTCTCTCACCACCGTCATAGCGAGGAGCGCAGCGACGAAGCAATCCAGAGTATTTCCGCGGAGAGACTCTGGATTGCTTCGCTGCGCTCGCAATGACGATGTGGAGAGATCGCCCGCGGCGTCGAACGCCGTAGTCCGGAACTCCTGATATCTGTCAGCGTGAACAGACATTCAGGAAGATTAAATCCCTTTGCTGTTCGCATCTTGCAGGAGCCAGGCGAACGTCAGCTATGGTTTCTTGAGGGAGAGATCCCCGAAAACCTCGATCAACCTGAAGCGCTCGCACATCAGCATCATGTCTTCGCTGAACCGCCCGAGCCGGCCGAAATAGGTGCGATGGGCGTTGCGCCAATAGGCGAGGCTTCGATCGCCCTCGCCCTCATCGTAAGCAAAGGCGGCATCGACGTCATTGAAGCGCCGATAGGTAACCTCGGTGCTTTCGATGACGCAGCGTGGTTCCCCCCGTCCGTCGAGCACGACCCAGCGCTCGCCGGGCGTGGACGTGTTTGGTTCGTCTTCCGTGCTGCACGTCGCGGTCTTGATACCCTTGACGACAAGGTCGAGCAATTCATCGGCGAGCGCGGGACTGTCGCCGAAGGCGAAGGTCCGCAGGTGTCGATAGTGCTCGGGGACTGGCTTACTCATGACCTTCCAGTTGCTCCGATATCGGCGGTCCGCAGCATCTAGAGCGCTCCCAGCACCGCCTTCGTGATATCGGCCGTGCCATTGCTGCCGCCGAACTCCATCGGCTTGATGCCGCCGGCATAGACCTGGTCGACCGCGCGCTCGATGGTCTCGCCGGCCTCTGCCGCGCTCTCGACGCCGTGCTTGTCGGCGAGCCAGTCCAGCATCATCGCGGCCGACAGGATCATGCCGGTCGGATTGGCCTTACCCTGCCCCATGATGTCGGGCGCGGTGCCGTGGCAGGGCTGGAACACGGCATATTTGTCGCCGATGTCGGCCGACGGCGCCATGCCGAGGCCACCGATCAGGCTCGCGGTGATGTCGGAGACGATGTCGCCGAACATGTTCTCCATCACCATCACATCGAAATCCCAGGGCCGCTTCACCAGCATCGCCGAGCAGGCATCGACGTAAAGGCGATCGGTCTTCACGCCCGGATGCTTCTTCTCGATCTCGTCAAAGATGCCGCGGAAGAACGCAAAGGCCTTGAACACATTCGCCTTGTCCACGCACGTCAATGCGCCGGGCTTGCCACGCGCCTTGCGCCGCTCGGCGAGACGGAACGAGAACTCGAACAGGCGCTCGGACGTCCTGCGCGTGATCACCATGGTCTCGCGCGCATCCTCGTGGGTGACGACGCCCTTGCCCATCGAGGCGAACAGGCCTTCGGTGGATTCGCGGATCACGACGAGATCGATGCCCCGCTTGTCGGCGCCGACGATCGGGCTCGGCACGCCCGGGATCAGCCGCGCCGGTCGCACGCCGGCATAGAGATCGAAGATGAAGCGCAGCTCGATCTGCGGCGCGATCTCGGTATTATCGGGGTAGCGCACCGACGGCAGGCCGCAGGCCCCGAGCAGGATCGCGTCCGCCTCCTCGCACAGCTTGATCGTCGAGTCAGGCATCGACTTGCCGGTGGCGAGATAATTGTTGGCGCCGGCGGGCGCCTCGGTGAAGCGGAAGCTCAGGCCCGATTTCTGCTCGATCTTGCGCAGCACCTCGACGGCCGGCGCCATGACTTCGGGACCGATGCCGTCACCGGCGAGCACGGCGATGTGGAAGGCGTTGTTTGCGGACATGGGAGAGGCCTCAAGGAAGGGAGCCAGCCAAGCCGTCATTGCGAGCGAAGCGAAGCAATCCAGAACTGCATCTGCGGAGACATTCTGGATTGCTTGGTCGCTTCGCTCCTCGCAATGACGGCGGAGAGAACGTTCGACTACGGCATCAGCACCGTGCGCCCGACCACCGCGCCCTGCTGCAATTGCACCAGCGCGTCGTTGGCCTTGTTAAGCGGCGCCTTCGTCACCGGGATCGGCGCCACGTTCTTGGCCCGCACGAGGTCGAGCAGTTCCTGCGTCTCGCGCAAATTGCCGACATAGCTGCCCTGGATCGTCACCGCCTTGATCGGGATCAGCGGCAGCGCCCAGGTCGCGCCACCGCCGAACAGGCCGACGATGACGAGCTTGCCGCCCTTGGTCAGGCAGTCGAAGCCGAGTTGCGTCGTTGCGGCATTGCCGACGAGGTCGATCACGGCGCGGATCGGCCCGCCCGCTTTCTTCGCAAGCTGTTCCAGCGCATCCGGCGCCTTGGGATCGACGGTCGCGAGCGCGCCGGCCTTCTCCGCGGCCTCGCGCTTCCTGGCGTCGATATCGACCATGATCGCGCCCTTGCCGCCCATTGCTTTCAGCAGCGACAGCGCCATCAGGCCGAGACCGCCGGCACCGAACATCACGATCGGCGTGTCGAAATGCTGCTCGACCTTCTTCAGCGCGCTGTAGGTGGTGACGCCCGAGCAGGCATAGGGCGCGGTCGTCGCGGGATCGAGGCCCTTCAGATTGAGCAGATAGCGCGGATGCGGCACCAGCATGTGATCGGAATAGCCACCGTCGCAATAGACGCCGAGCGAGCGCGGCGTCAGGCACATGTTCTCGTCACCGGCGAGGCACGTCGCGCACTTGCCGCAGCCGATCCAGGGATAGACCAGGCCGACATCGCCAAGCTTGAGGCCGCCCTGGTCGGTCGGCTTGACGTCGGGACCGAACGCGAGGACTTCGCCGACGGTCTCGTGGCCCATGGTCAGCGGCAGATTGATGCCGCGATCCTTCAGCGACAGCGGCTTGCGGCCGTGGCCGAGGTCGTAGCCGCCTTCCCAGATGTGGAGGTCGCTGTGGCAGACACCGGCGGCCTTGACCTTGATCAGCACCTGCGTGCCCGACGGCTGCGGCGTGGCCTCGTCGAACTCCTGCAGCGGCGCCTTGAAATCGGCAACCTTGAAACTCTTCATCGGCGTCCTCCCGGCATACTTGTCGTCGCGCCACCATGCCACGAGTGGCGGGACGAGACAAACCCGGGAGCGGTCTTAGTTCAAGCCAGCGGATGGTGACAAGCCGCGAACTGGCCCGGTGCGACCTCGCGCAACTCCGGTATCTCCGCGCTGCATCGCTGATCGGCCCGCGGGCAGCGGGTGCGGAAGCGGCAGCCGGACGGAGGTGCAATCGGCGATGGCGGCTCGCCGGTCGCCACACTCTCGGCGGGACGCACGTCGGGATCGGGTACCGGAATCGCCTGCAGCAGCAGCCCGGTATAGGGATGCGCGGGCTTTGCGAACAATTGCTCCGACGGCCCGACCTCGCAGAGCCGGCCGAGATACATCACCGCGACGCGATCGCTGACCGCTTTGACCACCGCAAGGTCATGCGCGATGAACAGCAATGTCAGGCCGAACCGCGTCTTCATCTCCTCCAGCAGATTGAGGATCTGCGCGCGGATGGAGACGTCGAGCGCCGAGACCGGCTCGTCGCAGACGATGAATTCCGGATTGAGCACCAGCGAGCGCGCGATACAGATGCGCTGGCACTGCCCGCCGGAGAATTCGTGCGGCAGCCGCCCCGACACGAGATCGGGATCCAGCCCGACCGCGGAGAGCACCTCGTGAACCCTGCGCTTGCGCTCTGACGCGTCCTTGACGCCGGCGATGATCAGCGGCTCGGCCACGATGTCGCCGATGCGGCGGCGCGGATTGAGCGAGGCGATCGGGTCCTGAAAAATGAGCTGCACGCGGCGCCGCATTTTTCGCAACGCCTCGCCTTCCATCGCGGTGAGATCCTCGCCGTCGAACAGCACGCGGCCGGACTTGGCGCGCCGCAGTTGCAGCACCGCACGCCCCAGCGTCGACTTGCCGCAGCCGGATTCGCCGACCAGCCCCAGCGTCTCGCCGCGCGCGACCTTCAGGCTGACCCCGGAGACGGCGTGCACCGTCCTGTCGCCGAGACCGTATTCGACGACGAGGTTGTCGACGTTCAGAAGCGGCTCTTCGCGCAGGGCAAGCTGCATCATGCGCCGACCTCTTCCGTCATCTGGATCGGATGGAAGCAGGCGTAGAGATGATCAGGCATCTCCGCGCCCTTCAAGTCAGGCTTCGCCTCATGGCAGCGCCCCGCGGCATAGCGGCAGCGCGGCGCAAAGGAGCAGCCTTTCAGCGGCCGGGTCGGATCGGGCGGACGGCCGGAGATCGCGGGCAGCGGCGTATGCGGCGCGGTCTCGAGCTTCGGGATCGCCGCCAGCAGCGCCTCGGTGTAGGGCATGTGCATGCGCTTGAACAACGCCTGCGTCGGCGCGCGCTCCACCACCCTGCCCGCATACATCACCGCGACCTCGTCGGCGCGGCCGGCGACGACGCCGAGATCGTGGGTGATGATGATCATCGCCATGTGGCGGCGGCGCTGCTCGCGCGCGAGCAGATCGAGGATCTGCGCCTGGATGGTGACGTCGAGCGCCGTGGTCGGCTCGTCCGCTATCAGCAGCTTCGGCTCGCAGGACAGCGCGATCGCAATCGCGATGCGCTGACGCATGCCGCCGGAGCATTGATGCGGATATTGCGCGAGCCGCTGCTCCGGCGCGGGGATGCCGACGGCGGCCAGCAGCTCGATGCTGCGCTTGCGCGCCGCCGGCGCATCGAGCTCGAGATGCTCCTGGATCGTCTCCATCAACTGCGTGCCGATGGTGAGCACCGGATTGAGCGAAGTCATGGGGTCCTGGAACACGACAGCGAGGTCGCGCCCGCGCAGGCGACGCAGCCGCTCCGCGTCGAGCCGCACCAGATCCTGGCCGTCGAACATGACGCGGCCCGTCAGCTTCGCCTTCTTCGGCAGCAATTGAAGCACCGCGCGCGACAGCATGGTCTTGCCGCAGCCGGACTCGCCGACGATGCCGAGCGTGCGACCCGCCTCAAGCGACAGATCGACATGATCGACCGCGCGCAGATTTCCGCGCGGGGTCGGCAGCTCGACCGCGACGTCCTCGATGGTCAGTAGCGGGGTGCTCACAGCGCCCCCTGACGCGGGTCGGTCAGTGCCCGCATGGTGTCGCCGACGAGGTTGAACGCCAGCACGGTCAGGAATAGCCCCGCCGCCGGCAGGAAGGCGAGTCGCGGCGCGACGTCGAGACTATCGCGGCCCTCACCGATCATGCTGCCCCAGCTCGCCATCGGCGGCGGCACGCCGAGGCCGAGGAAGGACAACGCGCCCTCGACCACGATGGTGACGGCGACGCCGAGCAGGAAGAAAGCGAGCAGCGGCAGGATCACGTTCGGCAACAGCTCGCGCAGCAGGATGCGCGCATGGCTGGCGCCAAGGGCTTCGGCCGCAATCACGAACTCGCGGCGCGCCAGGGTCAGCGTTGCGGCGCGCGCCACCCGCATGAAGGCGGGAATGCCGAGCACGCCGAGGATGATCGTCAGATTGGGAATCGACTGGCCGAGATAGGCGGTCACCGCAAGCGCGAAGATCAGCGGCGGAAAGGCCAGCAGCACATCCATGCCGCCGACCACCAGCGTCTCGAACCGCCCGCGGAAATAGCCGGCAAACAGGCCCAGCGCGCCGCCGAATGTCAATCCGATCATCGGCGCGATCAGCCCAACCGTCAGCGACACGCGCGCGCCAAAGATCAGCCGGGCGAGCTCGTCGCGGCCGAGCCCGTCGGTGCCGAGCCAGTGCTCGGTGGAGAACGCCGCGCGGCGCTCCAGCATGTCCATGTCCACGGGGTTCTGCAGCGGCAGCACCGGCGCGAGGATCGCGAGCGCAAGGATGATCACGAGCCAGGCGCTCGCGAGCCAGAACAGCAGACCGAGCTTGCGCTTGCGGCGGCTGGGTGCAGCCGTCGCCTCGTCCTGCATCGACAGCTCAAGCGTGGCCATGGCGGATCCTCGGATCGAGCACGGCGTAGAGCATGTCGACGATGAAATTGACGATGACGAAGCCGCAGGCGACCAGCAGCACCACGCCCTGGAGGATGACGAGGTCGCGGGTGTAGATCGCGCCGACCAGCAGCCGCCCGATGCCCGGCAGCGCAAAGATCGTCTCCACGATCAGCGTGCCGCCGAGCAGGCGGCCGATATTGATGCCCGTCACCGTCACCAGCGTCAGCGACGAGGGCTTGAGCGCGTGCACGAACAGGATGCGCGCCGGCTTGAGGCCTTTGGCCTTGGCGAGCGCGATATAGTCTTCCTGCAATGTCGCGATCATGTCGGAGCGCAGCACGCGCATGATGCCCGGCCATTCGGCCAGGGCCAGCGTCAGCGCCGGCAGCACGAAGAAGCGCAAATTGCCGAGCGGCTCCTCGGTGAACGGCACATAGCCGGTCGCCGGCAGCCAGTGCAGCTCGACCGCGAACAGGTAGATCAGCAGGATCGCCATCAGGAAGGACGGCATCGACAGCATGGCGAAGGCGCTGCCGGTCATGAACCGGTCGAACGCGCCGCCTGCGCGCGCGGCGCAGGCGATCGCAACGGGAACGCCGATCAAGAGGCCGATGAACTCGGCCATCAGCATCAATTGGAGCGAGACCGGAATGCGCTCGGCGACCGCCTGCAGCACCGTCTGCCCGGTGCGGAACGAGCGGCCGAGATCGCCCTGCAGGACGTGCCCGAGCCAGCTCAGGTAGCGCCACCACAGCGGCTGGTCGAGCCCCATGTCATGGCGAAGCGCGGCGACATTATCCGGCGTCGCCTGGTCGCCGAGGATGACATAGGCGAGATCACCCGGCAGCAGCGAGGCGATCAGGAAGGTGAGCAGCGAGACCGCGAGCAGCACCGGCAGGATGGCAAGCAGCCGCCGCACGACGAAAATCAGCATCGCGCGATCATTCCAGCCAGGTGGTCGAGACGTCGATCACGCCGTTGTAGATCTTTGGAAAGCCTTTCAGCTTGGCGCTCGACAGCGCGTAATAGGTGTTCTGGAAGGTCCAGAACCAGATCGCCTCCTTGTTGATCAGGCGGCTGATCGCGCAATAGTCCTCGGTGCGCGCCGCGACGTCGGCGGTGACGCGGGAATGGTCGAGCAGCCGATCGAGCTCCGGATCGACGAAGTTCGCCAGCGACAACGGGCTTCCGCTGCGGAAATTCGCGTACATCTGCGGATCGGGATCGGCGAGATCGACGATGCGCCAGGGCACGAGCTGGAACTGACGCGCGAAGGCGCGCGGCGGGATCGTGGCCTGGTCGACCTGCTCGATCTCCATATTGGCACCGGCGCGCTTCCAGAATTGCTGCAGCACCTGTCCGATCATGCGGCCGCGCGGCGTGGCGGTCACCAGCATCTTGAACTCGACCGGCTTGCCGTAATCCTTCAGCAGCGCCTTGGCCTTCTCGAGGTCGAACGGCAGCGCGCCGTCGTCCTTGCACTTGACCCAGGAGCCGTCGCCATAAGGATTGCTCGCGGGCCGGCTCAGGCCGTTGCTGATCGCTTGCGACATCTTCGGGCGGTCGATCGACATCACCAGCGCCTGGCGCACGCGGACGTCGTCGAACGGCGCCACCTTGGTGTTGAAGGCGTAGACCTGCGCGCCCGAGCCCTTGTAGGTGTGCACGGTGAGCTTGGAGTCCTTCTGCGCCTTCATGATGTTGTCGGCGTCGTTCTCGTCATCCCAGATGATGTCGGCTTCGCCCGATTGCAGCGAGGCGAACCGCGACTGCGCGTCGGGCAGCGGCTTCAGGATGATACGGTCGAGATAGGGACGGCCCTTGTTCCAGTAGTCCGGGTTCTTCTCCAGCACCATGCGGTCGCCGGCGGTCCATGATTTCAGGATGTAGGGACCGGTGCCGACGGGATTGCGATTGTAGTCGGCGCCCTTGGTTTTCCAGGCCGTCGGCGAATGAATGACGTTGTTCGAGCTCTGGATGGTGATCGTGGCCGGCAGGTTCACGGAGGGATCGGTCAGATTGTAGACGATCGTGTATTCGTCCGGCGCCAGCACCTCCTTGACGTTGCTGATGTAGAAGGCACAGCGGCACTTGTTGGCGGGGTCCTTCTGCCGGTCGAAATTCTCCTTGAAGGCCTGCGCATTGAACGGCGTGCCGTCGTGGAATTTCACCCCCTCGCGCAGCTTGAAGGTCCAGGTCTTGTAGTCGTCGGAATGCGTCCAGGACACCGCGAGTTTCGGCGCGGCCTCGCCCTTGTCGTCGAGCGTGGTGAGCGTGTCGAAGATCGCGGCGGCGGCGGTATTGGTCGACGTGTCGTAGACGCCGACCTTGAGCGGATCGAAGCCCGAGATGTCCATCTCCTGGCCGACGGTGATGCTGCCGCCCGATTTTTGCGCGTGCGCAGGCGAGACAAGCGCAAATGCCGCAACAAGGAAAATCGGCGCGCAATTGCGCGCTGCGGCAACAATCTTCGTCATGGTTCCTCCCGGGATCCCTCGTCCGATGTTTCGGATCGTTGAATGACTCGGGCGCGAGATTGGCGACAAATGCTCGCCACGGCAAGAGGAACACAAGGGAGATCAAATGCCGCATGCGCGTAGCGCAGCGCAAATGTTGCTCAGTGTGTCGCGGCTGTTTTGCCTGTCGGAATTGACGCGTCGTTCGACAGGCCGACCTCGTCACGCAGCGCATCGGTATGCTCGCCGAGCGCGGCCATCGTCTTCGCCGGCGTGGTGTCGGCGCCCGACATCCGGAACGGCAGATTGAGCACCTGGAAAGAGCCGCCCGCGTCCTCCACCGGGGAGAGCGCCTGGCGATGTGCGAGCTGCGGATCGGCCAGCGCCTCGGACACGGTGCGATAGGCCGAGGCCGGCACGCCGGCGGCGCTCAATGCGACGAGACACGCTTCGGTCGAGAGCTGCTTCGACCAGGCCTCGACGCCATCCATCATGTCGGCCCAGTTCTCGCGGCGCGGCGCATAACTGGAGAAGCGCGCATCGGCGATCCATTCGGGCCGCCCGATCACGCCCATCAAGCACTGGAAGGTCTTCTCGCTGGCGACCGTGATCATGACGTAGCCGTCGGCGGTCTCGGTCGGGCCGAACATCGGGCGCGGCGGCGGCTTCACCGCGAATTGCGAGCTCTGCAGCTCGATCACCGTCAGGCTCAGCATCGACTCCAGCATGGAGACGTCGATGTGCTGGCCCTGCCCGGTCACGGTACGCTGATAGAGCGCAGAGGCGATCGCGCCAAAGCCGTAGGTGCCGGTGACGACGTCGGCATGATAGATGCCGCAATAGTCCGGCCTGACCCGGCCGGGCTGGTAGGCGAGATGCGCCATGTCGTAGCCGGAGGCCGCATGGATCACCGGTGCGTAGGCCGGCAGCTCGGCCGAGGGGCCGCTCTGGCCATAGCCCGAGATCGAGCAGTAGATCAGCCTGGGATTGACCGGGCGCAGGCTGTCATAGTCGAGCCGCAGCCGGCGCATCACGCCCGGGCGAAAGTTCTCGACCAGGATGTCCGATGTTGCGACCAGCCGTCGCACCGCCTCCCGCCCGTCCTCGGACTTGAGGTCGAGCACGATGCTCTTCTTGCCGACATTGAGCTGGCCGAACACGGTGCTGCAGCCCTTGCGCAGCGGCGGCCGGGTTCGCATCGTCTCGCCGCCGTCGGTCTCGATCTTGATGACCTCGGCGCCCATGTCCGCGAGCATCCGCGCGCAATGGGGACCGGCGATGGTGGTCGAGAAATCCAGCACCCGCAGGCCCGCGAAGGCCTTTGTCGTCGTGTGTTCGTGCTTATCTGATAGCTGCATCCCCGGCGGTCCCTTAGGAACGATCAACGTTCTCTGTTGTTGGTGCGCCGACCCTAGAGGGCGGCGGCTGAGTAGGAAAGTCTTTACCGAACGAACGCATCGCGCGGGCAGGCTGAGATATCCAGGAGCAACTGGACCCGATCTTGCATAGCAGCAATCGGGATCGGAAGAGGGCAATCGTTCTTGAGGGTCTTGTTCGTCACCACGGAGATGGACGACTTCGTCCGCGTCGGCGGACTTGGTGCCGTTTCCGCTGCCCTCCCCCGAGCGCTCCGCCCCTTCGCCGATATCCGGATCATGCTGCCCGGCTATCGCGACATCATCGAACAACTCACGCATATTCAGATCGTTGGACGCTGCCCGGCATTTGCGGAGATGCCCGCCTGCTCGCTCGGCCGCGCCGCGACCAAGGACGGCCTGCCGGTCTATGTGCTGTTGTGCTCACAACTCTACGACCGGCCCGGCAACCCCTATGGCGACGAGTCCGGGCGCGACTGGCCCGACAACGACATCCGCTTCGCGCGCTTTGCCTCGGCAGCCGCTGAGCTGGCCATGGGCAAGCTGGACAAGAATTGGGCAGCGGACCTGGTCCACGCCAACGACTGGCAGGCTTCGCTCGTGCCTGCCTATCTCGCCTGGCGCGGCGCCAGGCTACCGTCGATCCTGACCATCCATAACCTCGCCTATCAGGGCCTCTTCCCGAAGGAGTCGCTGCGGCGAATTGGCATCCCCGAAAGCTCCTTCCACATCGACGGCGTCGAGTTCTACGACCAGCTCTCCTTCCTCAAGGCCGGCCTCGTCTACGCCTCGCACCTCACCACCGTCAGCGGCACCTATGCGCGGGAGATCACGACGGAGGAATTCGGCTGCGGCCTCGAAGGCCTGCTCCGCGTCCGCTCCGATGCGGCCGAGCTCACCGGCATCCTCAACGGCATCGACGAGAGCTGGGACCCGCGCTCATGCTCCCAGCTCGCCCAGCAGTTCGGCGCCGGCGACTGGATCGGCAAGAAGGCCAATGCGGACTACGTCCGCAAGCAGTTTGGCCTCGCGGTCTCGCGCGGGCCGATGTTCGCGATCGTCGCGCGCCTCGTGCACCAGAAGGGCATCGACCTCGTGCTGTCGGCCGCCGACGAGATCATCGATTCCGGCGGGCAGATCGTGGTCACCGGCTCCGGCGAGCCGGCGCTCGAGCAGGCCCTGATCGACGCCCATCGCCGCCGCCCCGACGCCATCGGCGTCACCATCGGCTTCAACGACGCCCAGGCGCGGCGCATCTTTGCCGGCAGCGACTTTACCTTGATGCCGTCGCGGTTCGAGCCCTGCGGCCTCAGCCAGATGTACGCCCAGCGCTTCGGCTCGCTGCCGATCGGCCACCAGACCGGCGGCCTTGCCGAGACCATCACCGACGGCGAGACCGGCTTCCTGTTCTCAAGACCCTCGCACGAATCCTTCCTCGGCGGCGTCCGCCGCGCCTTCTCCGCCTTCATGGCCCAGGACCAGCTCGACACCATGCGCCGCAGCGCCATGGGCCGGTCGTTCTCGTGGAGCATCTCGGCGGGGAGTTACAACGCGCTGTATCGGAAGCTGGCCTCGGTGTGAGGCCGGGGCCAAGGCGCTTCCACATCCTCCGTCATTGCGAGGAGCGAAGCGACGAAGCAATCCAGACTGTCCCAGCGGAGGGATTCTGGATTGTTTCGCGGAGGCTGTCATCAGGCCGCGCTTCGCGCGGACCCGGTGGCTCGCAATGACGATGTGGAGAGAGCGCGCGTCTCATCACCGCTCTCGTGCCCCGGACGCAGCGCAGCGTCTCTTCGACGGTGCGCTGCAGAGCCGGGGCCCATGTCACGCCGAAGTCCGCGGCCCCTGGGTCCCGGCTCTGCGCCGCAATGCTCGCGCATTGCGGCTTGTCCGGGACACAAGATTTGAACGCTCACCCCTTCCCGCGCGCATCCATCTGCGGGCGGCCGATCCAGGCGCGGTTGAGACAGCGGGTCATCCAGTCGGGCCCGGTCCCGCCATTCAGCCGCGTCATCGCTTCCTGGTAAGGGCCGACATAGCGCAGCCGGTCAGGCAATTTCGGATAGACGCGCCTGATCCATCTCAGCGCGTTATCAGCCGCTCGCGCGTCACGCGGATCGAGCTCAAAGCCAAAGCCCGCACGTATCGGCTCCGGCAGCATCCGCGCCGTGAGCGCGCGGTACCAGCGCGGCGGCCGCAGCCACGGACGTGCGCCGCCAAAGATCTGCGCGGCGATCTCCCGCGCGGCCGGGCTGACGGTCAGCGTCTCCGACTGCGTCATCGCAGCCGTGTAGGCGGCAAAGCCGGCCCAGTCCGCCGGCAAATCGTCGCCCGTCAATCCGAACAGCGCGCCGAACGTCCGGCTCCCCGTCCAGTAGCGCTCGCGCTCCTCCACCGAGAGCTGCGGCAGGACCAGGTCGTGTGCCATCAGCGCGCTCTCGACCAGCGTCGCATGAACCCAACGCAGCGAGGGGATGTCGTTGGCGCAGTAGCGCGAGCCGGCCGCGAACGGACCGACCGTCTCGGGCATCTCGCCGACGATCATGCTGTGCCGCCGATGTAATTGCCGCGACGACAGCAAGGCCCGGTCGAGCGAGCCGAACACCATGGCGAAGACGATGTCGAAGGTGCGGTGAAAGCGGCCGATCGGATCGGCGAAGGTTTTTGAATGCTCGGCGATGGCGGCCGCGACCCAGGGATGGGCGAGTTGAAGCAGCAGCGCGCGCCCGGCGCCGAGGAAGATCACGGCCTCGCGGTCGATCCGCCAGGTCACCGTATCAGGACCGAACACGCCAGCAACAGGTCCCGCCGCATCGATGCGGACCCGATCGAGCGCCAATTCCAGATCGTTCGCGGACACCACCTGCAGGGCCTCACCGACTTGCGGACCCCCAACGATCCGCAAGACCTATGGCAATTCGATGAACGGCGGACGCAGCTCCTATTCCGCCGCCATCGGCATCTCGTCGATATGCTCGTGCAGCACCACGCCGGCGAGCGGATCGAATTCGCCGATCCACGGTTTTCGCGCGAGCACAGACTTCGTATGAGCATAACCAGCGTGCCAGCGCCGCGTGATCCCGGACGGGCTGAAATCGATGTCCTTGGTATGGGTCTCGCGATCAAGCTGCGGTGCCAGCAGCCGCACCACATGCATGCGGGTCGGACAGCCGTAGCTCGCGAGCTCGCGCACGGCCGGGTCATTACGGTCGCTCTCCGGAAGCCGTGCCGCAAGCTGGTTGATGACGTGGCGCAGGCGATGGGTCTGCTGCTGGCGCACGATCTGGCTCGCGATGCGGCTGGAATACTGTACGTCCTTATGGCGGTTCAACACCTCCGCCATCGTCGTCGGCTCGGCACCGACGGGATTCCACAGATGCACGGAGAAGATCAGCGAATCCTTGCGCGGATTGTCGTCGAACACCGCTTCCGTCGGCGTATTCGAGAGGATGCCGCCGTCCCAATAGAGCTCGCCATCGATGCGGATCGCCGGGAAGGCCGGCGGCAGCGCGCCGGAGGCCATGATGTGCTTCACCGTCAGCTCGCCGTCGCGGCTGTCGAAGTAGCGCATTTCGCTGGTGCCGACATGGGCCGCACCGACCGTCAGGCGCGGCGCGCAGCGATTGGCGAGATCGAAATCGACCAGCTCGCACAGCGTCGTCTCCAGCGGCGCAGTCGAATAGTAGCCGGCGTGATCGGCGCCCAGCGGATAGGAATCCCCGGCATGCGCCAGCGGGTTGGGTCGGAAGAAGCCGGGAATGCCGTGGGTCACCGTCGACCAATAGGCCAGCTTCTCGTTGAAGCCGGGAAATCCGGAGCGCCAGTCCCAGACCGGCTTCTGCTCCATCCGCTTCCAGAACTCCCTCAGGCGCGCGAGCCGGTGCTCCGGCGCGTTGCCTGCGATGAGGCTGGCATTGATGGCGCCGATCGAGGTGCCGATGATCCAGTCCGGCTCGATGCCGGCCTCGTGGAGCGCCTGGTAGACGCCGGCCTGGTACGAGCCGAGCGCACCGCCGCCCTGAAGCACGAGGACGACCTGGCCCGGCAGGTTCATGCTCTTTCGCTGCCCGCTGTCCTGCATGTCGTTCATGTCTCGCTCCTGTCGAGCCTATGGGTATCATTCGCCAAGTGTACGCCGGGTATAAGGCTATTGTTACGTCTTGCCGTTCTCGGCGATCGCCGGGCCTTTTGGAAATGCCGGCTGGCTTCCGAAACCATACGCGCGCGCTATCGCCGCCAGCATATCATTCCCTGCCCCGATCGGTTAGATTTCGGGCCGATCTCGCTGGGAGCCGATCCATGGAAATGCACCAGGTCCGCTACTTCCTGGCGGTGGCGCAGCTCTTGAATTTCACCCGCGCCGCCGAGGAGTGCAACGTGACGCAGCCCTCGCTGACGCGCGCGATCAAGCAGCTCGAGGCCGAGCTCGGCGGCGACCTGTTTCGCCGCGAGCGCCCGGCTGCCCAGTTGACCGAGCTCGGCCAGCGCATGCATCCGCTGCTGAAGCAGTGCTATGACGCCGCAATTGGCGCGCGCTCGCTCGCTTCCTCGTTCAAGAGTGGGGAAATCGGCGCGCTGCGGGTCGCGCTGACCCATTCGATCGACCTTGCGCTGCTGATTCCGTATCTCAACGAGATCAGGCGGCAGTTCAACCGGCTCGAGCTGCGCTTCCTGCGCGGAACCAGCCGCGAGGTCGGCGAATTCCTCAAGAAGGGAGAAGCGGAGCTCGGCATCGCGGCCGAGATCGACGAAGCCTGGGAACGGCTCGACGTCTGGCCGCTGTTCACCGAGACCTTCGATCTCGTCGTCAGCCGGGAGCATCGCCTCGCCGGCCAGGATACCATCGAGCCGGACGATCTGCGCGCCGAGCAATTGCTCGGCCGCAATTATTGCGAGCACTCCCGGCGCATCTCCGCGAGCCTGCGCGAGCACGGCGTCGACGTCGATCACGGCCACGAGATTTCGAGCGAGCGCGACCTGATCGAGCTGGTGGAGGCCGATATCGGCATCGCCATGATGCCGCACAGCTCACCGGTGCCGGACAGCCTGAAGCGCGCCACCGTCGTCGGGCTCGACGCCCGCCGCACGGTCAGCCTCTACGGCGTGGCGGGCCGGCAGCGCACGGCGGTCGCCAATGCCGTGATGCGCATGCTGCGTGGCGCGGACTGGCGCATTGTTGCGGGGTAGCCGCGGGTACGATCGCCGCTCTTTCCCTCTCTCACAAAGCGGAGAAGGAAAAACGAGCGCGTTGCGCGAAATTCACCTCTCCCGGCTCGCACCTTCCAACGCCGCAAGCAGGTCGTCGATCTCCATGCGCTTGCGGAAATCGGGATCGACGAAGCGGGCTTTCACGATCCCGTCGCGACCGACGACGAACACGGCCGGGATCGGCAGCATCCAGCCGTCATTGCCGTGAAACTTCGCCATGTCCTGGTACGACAGCAATTGCTGGATCTCGGTGCCAAGCCAGATCGCGAGATTCAGAGATAGGGCATAGCCATTGTCGAGATCGGTCAGGATCGGAAACGGCGCGTTGGCCTCGTCCTTGAGGTATTCCGTGAATTGCTGGGTCTCAGGCATGATCGCAACGACCCGCGCGCCCATCGCCTTGATGCGCGCTCCGGCCTGGGCCACCGCGCGCATGTTGAGGCGGCAATACGGGCACCAATGTCCGCGGAAGAACATCACCGCGACCGGACCGCTCTCCAGCAGTGCGGACAAGCTGACGAGGCGTCCGCTTTCGTCGGGCAGCATGAACGGCGGCATTGCATCGCCCGGACGCGGCGCGGTCTCGCCGCCGCCATTGCCGTTCAATCGTACCACCAGGCGATCGACCGCCTCGCCATAGGCCGGGAAGACCTCGCGGCTCACATCGGCATAGGCGCGAAGCTGCTCGTTCAGCGTTCCCTCCATGTCACGGCAGCGCTGGAAGGCAGACTTGAGCCGCTCGGCGTCGGCTGGTGAGAGGGACGTCATGTTCCGCTCCGGCGTTCGAGATGCGAATACTAGGTTCGAGGTCCGGCCGCCCGCAAGGGGCGGCCGTTACGTGAGGGCCGGTTCAGTTCACGTAGAAATTGCCCGTCGGGTCCAGCCGGCCGGAGGCGGAGTACAGCGTGCCGTTGTCCATGAAGAAGACGGTGTTCTCGGGCACCTTCTTGGCGTTCTTCATCATAGCCTCGTGGTTCTTCTCGGCGGGGGCCATGGCCATCGCCGACATCTTGCCCGGCCCGCCATAGACATAGGCCATGCCGGCCTTGAAGTCCCAGGTGGCCTGTGAGAAGGCCGACGTGGCGATGACCGCGAACGCAGCGGCGGCAATCATGGTTTTGGACACTTTCGTCATGAGATGCTCCTCCGGATTGACGTGAACGCCCGCCAATCGGGCGCTCCGCCATCGGACGGCGGATTTGCCGAAAGCGGAAATGCCGATGCCCAATCGGTTCGATAGCCGCCGCGCATCAACATAGCGCGTGGCTATCGCATCGAGAGCGAGTCGGCATTTCAAGATGGCCGCGGTCTCGACGATGCTCCCGCCATAGCCGGCGACCATCGCGGTTACGGCCAACACAGGAGATTTCCATGTCGAAGCATCGCACTTTCCTGCGCGCGGTCTTGCCGTGCCTCGCCATCGTCGGCGCATTGACGTTACCTGCGCAGCCCGTGCTCGCGGGCGAATGCGCCGCCGACAAGATCAAGCCGAATGCGCATCAGATGGTGGACTACAAGCCGGTCGGCGTCACCGACGTCACGCTCGGCGCGATCGACCTCGGCAAACAGCCGGCACATATCGAAGGTCGCGAGCTGCGTTTCCGCAAGCTGACCATCGAGCCCGGCGGCATCGTGCCCTGGCACAGCCACGACGACCGCCCGGCCCTGATCTTCGTGCAGCAGGGCGAGATCGTCGAATACGCCTCCAACTGCATCGATCCGATCGTGCACAAGGCCGGCGACATCCGCCCCGAGGTGTTCGGCACCTCGCACTGGTGGAAGAACCTCGGGAAGGAGACGGTCATCCTCTATGTCGGCGACGTCCGCAAAGATCCCAACGACCATCACATGTAACGAGCGCCCCGGCCCCAGCGTACTCGTTACCCGGATGTGGCGTCCGGTATCCCACCATGCCGCAAGGCGTGCCGGGCGCCACATCCGCCACTGGAGATGCAGAGCCATGACCGATCTGTCCGCACAGTTGAAGCCGGCCGCGATGGCGGTGGATGTGCATTCGCCGGGGTTTGCGCTCCGATCAGTCGTGATCGGCCTCACCGCATTCCTGACCGTCGTCGACCTGTTCGCGACGCAGGCGATCCTGCCCTCGCTGACACGCCATTATGGAGTGACGCCGGCAGCGATGGGATTTGCCGTCAACGCCAGCACCTTCGGCATGGCCATTGCGAGCCTCGTCGTCGGCTTCTTCAGCCCGCGCATCAACCGCCGGACCGGCATCCTGGTGAGCCTTCTGCTTCTTGCAATCCCCACCAGCCTGCTGGCCTCCGCACCCAATCTTGCCGTCTTCACGACTTTGCGGATCGCCCAGGGCCTTTGCATGGCATCCGCCTTTGCGCTCACCCTCGCTCATCTCGGCGAGCAATGCAGCGCCATGGACACAGGCGGCGCGTTCGCCGCCTACATCACCGGCAACGTCGCCAGCAACCTCGTCGGCCGGCTGATCTCGGCAGCGGTCGCCGAAGGCCTCGGGCTCGCATGGAACTTCTATTTCTTCGCGGCACTCAACCTGGCCGGCGCGGTGCTGGTCTATTTCACCATCCAGCGCGTGCGGCCGATGCATACGATGACGCCGATCGGATCGCCGCTGGAAGCCGCGATCACTCACTGGCGCAATGCGCAACTCCGCGCCGCCTTCGGGATCGGCTTCTGCATCCTGTTCGCCTTCATCGGCACCTTCACGTTCGTCAATTTCGTGCTGGTCCGGCCGCCGCTGTCGCTGGGCATGATGGACCTCGGCCTCGTCTATTTCGTCTTCCTGCCATCGGTGATCACGACCTTGCTGGCCGGCAGGGTAGCCGCGCGCCTCGGGACCCGGCCGGCGATCTGGGGCGCACTTGCCGTTGCCGGAATCGGCTTGCCACTGATGCTGACCGCTCGCCTGGGGGAAGTGCTCGCCGGGATGATCCTGGTCGGGGTCGGGACATTCTTCGCGCAAGCCGCCGCCACCGGATTCGTGGGACAGACCGCGACCGACAACCGCGGCGTCGCCAGCGGCACCTATCTTGCGTGCTATTTCGTCGGCGGACTTGTCGGCACGGCCGTGCTTGGCCGGCTGTTCGACGCCTTCGGCTGGCATGCCTGCGTCGCCGGGGTTGGCGTCGCGCTCGCGGCCGCAGCCGTGCTGACGTTGGCCTTGAAGCGCTAACGCTTGACCGGGGCTTCCTGCGGCGGCGGCTCGTCGTCGGCGATGGCGCGCCAGGCGGCGCCGTCGAGATCGTCGTACTGACCGCTGCGCAGCGACCAGAGGAAGGCGACGAGGCCGGCCCCTCCTAGCATCAGCGCCAGCGGCACCAGGATGACCAGGATCTCCATTACGTGATCTCCCGCGCGCTGCGCGCCCGCAGCGAATTCAGCATCACCAGGATCGACGATCCGCTCATGGCGGCCGCGGCGATCAGGGGCGTGACGACGCCGCTGATCGCAACCGGCACCGCCAGCACATTATAGCCGATCGCGAGCCAGAGGTTCTGCCGCATCAGGTGCAGCGCCTTGCGTGCGGAATCGATCGCGGCGACGACAGGAGCCAGCGGCCGGCCGAGGAAGACGAGATCGGCGGTGGCCTGGCTGAGATGGGCGGCCGAGATCGGCGACATCGAGACATGGGCCGCCGCCAGCGAAGGCGCATCGTTCATGCCGTCGCCGACCATCAGCACCTTGGTGCCGCGCCGCTTCAATTCCTCGATCCGCGCGATCTTGTCGGCAGGCGTCACGCCGGCGCGCCATTCGGCGATGCCGAGCGCATGGGCCGCCGCGATCACCGCCGCCTCGCGGTCGCCGGACAGGATCTCGATGCCGATGTGACGGTCCTTCAGCGCCGCGATCACGGCTTGGGCATCCGGGCGGAGCCCTTGGCGCACCGACAAAATGAACTTTTCGCTGCCCTTGCTGAACGCGACGATGGAGGCTTCGGGATCGAGATCGTCGGTCAAGCCGACAAGGGTCTCGGCGCCGCAGAAGGACGGACGGCCCAGGCGGATCTCGACGTCGTCGACCGTTGCGCGCACGCCCTGCCCGGCTTCCTCGACCGCGCTGACGATCGGCGACCTTGCGCCCGCGGCCTGTGCGACCGCGGCGGCCACCGGATGATGGCTCGACAGCGCGAGCCGGCCGGCCAGCTCGAAAATGTCGGCGGGGATATCGGCCGCGTTGATCACCTCGAGATCCGGCAGCGTCAGCGTACCGGTCTTGTCGAAGATGACGTGGTCCGCTTCCGCCAGCCGCTCGATCGCATCGCCCGCATTGAGCAGGACGCCGGCCTTGAACATTGCGCCCGAGGCCACCGTCTGCACGGTCGGAATGGCAAGGCCGAGCGCGCAAGGACAGGTGATGATCAAGACGGCCACGCCGGTGACGATCGCATCGTGCCAGCTCGCACCGGCGATGACCCAGCCCAGGATGGTGATCAGCGCGGTCGCATGCACCACCGGCGCATAGAGCCGCGAGGCGCGATCGGCGAGCCGCATGTAGCGCGAGCGCGCCTGCAGCGCGTGGTCGAGCAGCCGCGTGATCTCGGCGAGCAGCGTCGCTTCGGAGGCCGCCGAAACCCGCACCCGCAGCGTGCCGGAGATGTTCATCGAGCCCGCATAGACCGGCGTACCCTGCTCCGCCGTGACATAGAGCGTCTCGCCGGTGATCAGGCTCTGGTCGATCTCGGAGCGCCCCTCGATCACGGTGCCGTCGACCGCGCACCGCTCGCCGGGCCGGAGCAGCACGATGTCGCCGGGATGGATCGCCGCCACCGGCACCTGCGAGATCTCATCGGGCCCGACGAACTTGGCCGCGGTCTCGGCCTTGAGCGCGGCGAGATTGCCGGCAACCGCGCGGGTCCGCCGCCGCATGTTCTGGTCGAGGAAGCGGCCGACCAGCAGAAAGGTCAGCAGCATGATCGCGGCATCGAAATAGGCGTGCTCGGCGTGGTGGATCGTCTCGACCACGGACATGCCGAGCGCAAGGCACACGCCGATCGAGATCGGCACGTCCATGTTGGTGGTCTTGTTCGCCAGCGCGCGCCATGCCGAGCGGAAGAACGGCTGGCCGGCATAGGCCGCCGCCGGCAGCGCGATCAGCGCCGACAGCCAGTGGAAGAAGTCGCGCTGCTCCGGCAGCATGTCCGAGACGTTGCCGGACCACACCGGGATCGACAGCATCATTACGTTCATGGTGGCGAACGCGGCGACGCCGAGGCAGCGCAGCAGGAAGCGGGATTCGGCGACCTCTGCCACCTCAGCGCTTTCGGTCTCGTAAGGGTAAGCCTTGTAGCCAAGTTCCTCGAGGCGATCGATGAAGCGGGCCGGATCGAGCGTTCCCTGCTTCCATTCCAGCGCGACGCGGCGGTCGGTGAGGTTCACGCGCGCCAGCGTGACATCGGGGATGGCCGACAGTCCGCGCTCGATCTTGGCCATGCAGCCGGCGCAGTGAACGCCCTCGACCGCGAGATCGATGTGCTGGAGGCCCTCGCCTGCGGCGCGGACATAGTGAGAGAAATCCCGCGTGACCTGCATGGCAAAATCCTTCAGTTCAGGATCACGCGATTACGCGACATGAACACGCGTGTGCCGCGCGCCTCGCCTTCGATCACGAGGTCCCACTGTCCCGGGGCGACGGAGGCGACATTGCCGCGATAGATGCCGATGCCGGATTCCGAGAGATCGAGCTGGAGATCGGCGCGCTTGTCGGTCGGCCGTTCCAGACGGCCGCCGAATTTCAGGCCGCTCATCGGCTGGCCCTTCGCATCGCGCGCGTCGACCTGGAGCGTGGCGGCGCCATCGGCGCGACGCTCAATATGGGCATTGACCTGCCATTTGCGCGCGGCCTGGTCCTGCGCCGCGGCGATCTCGCGGTCATAGGTGAGGCCTGCGGCGTAGGGGCTATCGACGTCGGTGCCGGGCAGCGTTGCGATCGCGAGCTTCATCATGGTGACGTTAACGCCGATCACGAGCCCGAAGAAGGCGACCAGCATCAGGAACACCTTGGTTCCGGTCAGCGGCTTGGCGGCCATGGCAGTCTCCTGAACTTACGGCGCGACGAAATTGTCGGTGGCGGTGGCGACTTCGCCGAGGCCGATGTCGGTGACGCGGAAGCGCACGGGGATCGACTTCTCCGGATTGCTGTCCGCGGGCGCGGTGACCAGCAGGCGCAGCTCGCTGGTGGTGTCGCGCGGGATCACGATCATCGGCCTGTCAGGCGTCACCGAATCGACGCCGACGACATGCGTGGTCAGGTTGGCCGGACCGTCCGCGTCGATGGCGATGACGCGGTCGTAGCCGCTCTTGTTCAGCAGCCGCACCGTGTAGGCGTTGCGGATCGAGCCGTCGCTGAGCTTGACTGCGACCGGATTGCGGTCATGCAGCACGTTGACGTCGAGCAGGCTGCGGGTCGCCAGCGTATAGATCATGAAGCCGCCGACGGCCGCGATGATCGCGCTGTAGACGACGGTGCGGGCCCGGACGATGCGGTAGATCGGCGCCTTGCCTTCCTGGCGGCGCTGGATGTTGATGTCGTTGTCGTAGCCGATCAGCCGCTTCGGCCGGCCGATCTTGGTCATCACGTTGTCGCAGGCGTCGATGCAGAGTCCGCACTGGATGCATTCGAGCTGCGGCCCGTTGCGGATATCGATGCCGGTCGGGCACACCGCGACGCATTGATAGCAATCGACGCAGTCGCCGACCTGTTCGCCGAGCGCGCGCAGCTCCGCCGCCTTCTTCACCGAGGTGCGCTTCTCGCCGCGGTCGTAGCGATAGGTGACGTTGAGCGCCCATTCGTCGGTGAGTGCGGCCTGGATGCGCGGCCAGGGGCACATATAGGTGCAGACCTGCTCGCGCATGTAGCCGGCGAGCACAAAGGTCGTCGCGGTGAGGATGCCGATCCAGATATAGGCCATCATCGGCGCCTGGAAGGTCAGCAGATCCTTCACCAGCGTCGGGGCGTCGCTGAAATAGAGCACCCAGGCGCCGCCGGTCCACCAGGCGATCATGAGCCAGATGAAGTTCTTGAGCGCGATCTCGGAGACACGCCGGAGCGTCAGCGCGCCGGCCGCCTTGTCCTTCCGCATCCGCTCGCGGCGATCGCCCTCGACGAAGCGCTCGACGGCGTAGAACAGATCGGTCCACACCGTCTGCGGGCAGAGATAGCCGCACCAGATGCGGCCGCCGACCGAGTTCATCAGGAACAGCGTGATCGCGGCGACGATCAACAGACCGGTGAAGTAGTAGACCTCCTGCGGCCACAGCTCGATGAAGAAGAAATAGAAGCGGCTGTTGGGCAGGTCGATCAGCACGGCCTGGCTGGGGGCGCCGAGGCCCCGGTTCCAGCGCACGAAGGGCAGGAAATAGTAGACGCCGAGGCAGAACGCCATCAGGCCCCATTTGATCCGGCGGAAGGTGCCGGAGACACTTTGGGGATAGACCTTCTTGCGGGCCGCGTAGAGCGGGCCGAAGTCGTCTTCCGATGTGAGCTCGTTCGGGTTCACGGTCTTGTTCATCGCGTTAGAACATCTCGAAGTGGTGCGATTAAACCTAGACCCGGCGCCGCCGCGTCGATTGATCCAGCTCAAGCGGGGGCATTTTTGTCTGCCCCCGCTTGTTATCGTTCAGCTATTTGCCGCCGCCCAGCGAGTGGACGTAGACCGCCATCGCCTTGATCGTGGCGGGGTCGAGCCGCCCTTCCCAGGCCGGCATGACGCCGGCGCGGCCCTGGCCGATGGTCTCGATCAGGGTCGCCTCGTCCGAGCCGTACAGCCAGATCTTGTCGGTCAGATTCGGGGCGCCCATCTCCGGGTTGCCCTTGCCGCCGTCGCCGTGACAGGCGACGCAATTCTCAGCGAAGATCTTCTCGCCCTTGGCGGCGTCATAGCCCTTGCGGGTCGACAGGCCCGACAGCGCGCGTACATAGTTGGCGACCGTGACGATCTCGTCGGCCTTCAGCACGCCATCCTTGCCGAAGGCGAGCATCTGGCCCTCGTGCGTCTTGGCGTGGCCGGAGCGGGCGCCGAACTGGATGGTCTGCATGATCTGGTCGAGCGTGCCGCCCCACAGCCAGTCGTCGTCGTTCAGGTTCGGAAAGCCCTTGGCGCCGGCGCCGCCGCTGCCGTGACACGGCGCGCAATTGTCGCCGAACACGGTCTTGCCCTTGGCGCGGGCGAGCGCCAGCAAGGCCGGGTCCTTCTCGATGTCGGCGAGCGAGGCCTTGCCCAGCACCGCCATCTTGTCACCGCGGATCTTCTCGAGATTGGCGAGCTCGACCGCGACGTCGGCGCGCGACGAATAGCCGAACAGGCCGGTGGTGTTGCTGGAGATCAGCGGCCAGGCCGGATAGACGATCCAGTAGCCGATCGCCCAGACGATGGTGAGGTAAAAGGAAATCACCCACCAGCGTGGCAGCGGCGTGTTGAGCTCCTTGATGCCGTCCCATTCATGTCCGGTCGTGGACTTGCCGGTGACGGAATCGATGTCGCTATGATGATCGGTCATGATCTCTTACTCCTCCCGCAGCGGCAGGCTCGCCGCTTCGTCGAACGCAGCCTTGTTGCGGGGCCAGAATGCGTAGGCGATGATCGCGAGAAAGATCGCGACGAACACCGGCGTCCAGATCGTGGTGACGAGACCGGACGCGAGATTGTCGAGGGTCAGGATGGCTTTCATCGTTGATGCCTTCTCAGCGAAGATTGGCTTTCTCGTTGTAGATCTTGAAGTCGACCAGCGTGCCGAGCATCTGCAGATAGGCGATCAGCGCGTCCATCTCGGTCGGCGTGCCGGGCTTGCCGTCGAAATTGCGCACGACGGCCTTGGCGTAGCGCTTGGTGAAGGCGTCTGAGCCGGCATTGTCGGGATCGGCCTGGGCCTTCAGGTCGGCGCCTGCGCTCGCGATCTGGTCGTCCGTGTAAGGCACGCCGACGGCCCGGAGCGTCTTCATGTGGTCGGCGATCGTATCCGGATCGACCTCGTTCTGGCCGAGGAAGGGATAGCCCGGCATCACCGATTGCGGCACGATCGCGCGCGGGTTGGTCAGATGGGTGACGTGCCAGTCGTCGGAGTATTTGGCGCCGACGCGGGCGAGATCGGGGCCGGTGCGCTTCGAGCCCCACTGGAACGGGTGGTCGAACATGCTCTCGGCGGCCAGCGAGAAGTGACCGTAGCGCTCGACCTCGTCGCGCAGCGGCCGGATCATCTGCGAATGGCAGAGATAGCAGCCTTCGCGGACGTAGACGTTGCGGCCCGCGAGCTCCAGCGGCGTGTACGGCCTGACGCCGTCGACCTTCTCGATCGTGCTCTTGAGGTAGAACAGCGGAGTGATCTCGACGAGACCGCCGATCGCGATCACCAGCAAAATGCCGACGACCAGGATGATCGAGTTCTTTTCGAAGACTTGGTGGCGTGTCCAGAACGACATGGAAGACTCCTCATTCCGCCGGCTGAAGCGCGACGGGCATCTGGACTTCCTGTTCGCCGACGCGAACGGTCATCCAGAGATTGTAGGCCATGATCAGCGCGCCGATCAGGAACAGACCGCCGCCGGCGGCGCGGATGATGTAGAAGGGATGCATCGCCTCGACGCTCTCGATGAAGGAATATTCGAGGAAGCCGAGCGAGGTGTAGGCGCGCCACATCAGGCCCTGCAGGATGCCGGACACCCACATCGCCGAGATGTAGAGGACGATGCCGAGCGTCGCGATCCAGAAGTGCCAGTTGACCAGCTTGAGGCTGTAGAGGCCCTTGCGATTCCACACCCACGGCACCAGGCAGTACAGCGCGCCAAAGGAGACGAAGCCGACCCAGCCGAGCGCGCCGGAATGCACGTGGCCGATGGTCCAGTCGGTGTAGTGGCTGAGCGAGTTCACCACCTTGATCGACATCATCGGGCCTTCGAAGGTCGACATGCCGTAGAAGGCGACGGACACCACCAGCATGCGCAGCACGGGATCGGTGCGCAGCTTGTCCCAGGCACCCGACAGCGTCATCAGGCCGTTGATCATGCCGCCCCAGGAGGGCATCCACAGCATGATCGAGAAGGTCATGCCGAGCGTCTGCGTCCAGTCCGGCAGCGCCGTGTAGTGCAGATGGTGGGGACCGGCCCAGATGTAGAGGAAGATCAGCGCCCAGAAGTGGATGATCGACAGCCGATAGGAATAGATCGGCCGCTCCGCGCGCTTCGGGATGAAGTAGTACATGATGGCGAGGAAGCCGGCGGTCAGGAAGAAGCCGACCGCGTTATGGCCGTACCACCACTGGAACATGGCGTCCTGGATGCCGCCCCAGGCGACGTAGGACTTCGAGCCGAACACCGAGACGGGCAGCGCCGGGTTGTTGCCGAGATGCAGCACGGCGATCGTCACGATGAAGGCGAGATAGAACCAGTTCGCGACGAAGATGTGCGGCTCCTTGCGCTTGATGATGGTGGCAAGGAAGACGAGGAGATAGACGACCCAGACGATGGTCAGCCAGAGGTCGGCATACCATTCCGGCTCGGCATATTCCTTCGACTGGGTGACGCCGAGCAGATAGCCCGTGCCCGCGACCAGGATGAAGAAGTTGTAGCCGACCACGACGAACCAGGGCGCGAGATCGCCGGCGAGGCGCGCGCGGCAGGACTTCTGCACGACATAGAAGGACGTGCCGACCAGCACGTTGCCGCCGAAGGCGAAGATCACCGCGGAGGTGTGCAGCGGCCGCAGGCGGCCGAAGCTGGTCCAGGGCAGATCGAAGTTCAGCGCCGGCCAGGCCAGCTGCGAGGCGATGATGAGGCCGACCAGGAAGCCCGCGATGCCCCAGAACATCGCCATGACGGCGGTGAACTTGATCGGGCCCATGTTGTAGTTGGGGCGCCCGTTGATCTCCTGCGGCGGCAGCTCCGCCGGGCGATCGAAGTAGCGGTTGATGATGACGAACACCGCGGCGAGACTCGCCGCCGCGCTGAGCGCGGCATGGAAGGCGAATGGCGCATCCAGCGCCTTGGCCGAGGCGATCACGCAGAGGAAGGCGGTGACTGCGAACACGACAGCCAGGCCGCTTTCACCGATGGTCATGGATTTGGAGATGGAGGGCTGGCTCATGCGGATTCTCTCTGAAAGAACACGGGGCCAGAAACCACATTCACCCTCGCGGGGAATTGATTGAAATCAAGACATGCGTTTTGGTTCTAAGTGTCGGGCAGACATTTTTCGGGATGCCTCCGTATTTTTGCGGCGCAGCTAGTCGCAGTGCCCTCTCCCCTTGCGGGAGAGGGCAGCAAGGACCGTGCTACAAGCTCATTGGGGTGAGGGGTTGGTTCCGCCCAGACGGTCTTTCCGTGGAGAGAACCCCTCATCCGGCGCTTCGCGCCACCTTCTCCCGCAAGGGGAGAAGGGAAGAAGGCAACTCGTCAGTCGCGCGCGGTCGCCTTGAGTGCGGCGATGACGTCCTCGCGGGCGATGATTCCGACCAGCTTCTGCGCACCGTCGAGCACGATGATGCTCCTGATGCGGTGCTCGACCATGATCTGGAGCACGCGCGTCAGCCGCGTGTCGGGACTGACATAGATGAACTCCGGCGTCATGACGTCGCCGATCTTGCGGCTCATCAGGTCGTGATAGCGCGGCAGCATCTGGCTCGGCGAGAACGCGAAGCACTTCAGGATGTCGAACTTGGTGACGATGCCGACCACCTGACCGTCGTCCTCGACCGGATAGGAGTTGAAATCGTCGATCTCGAACATCTCGCTGAGCGCGAGCAGATCCAGGTCGCGCTGCACCGACTTGACGTCGCGCGTCATGTAGCCGTCGACGGTCTCTTCAAGAAATTTGTACACGGCGCGTCCTCCTCGAATGGCTTTGGCCGGGCGGCCGTCAGTGCGACAGCAGCACGCTGCGCGCCGATTGGGTGACCAGATGTTCGGTGAAGCCGCCAAGGATCAGCTCGCGGAAGCGCGAATGACCGTAGGCGCCTGCAACGATCAGGCCCGCGCCGACATCGCCGGCGACCTGCTCCAATTGCGCGACGGCGGTTTCGTTCCGTGCAGCCTCCGAGATGCGCGCGCTCGCGGTGACGCCGTGACGGGCGAGCCAGGCGGCCACGTCGGTGACGCCGGCCATCACCGCCGAACGGTCGGCATCGCTCTCCGGAACCTCGACGATGGTGACGTCCCGCGCCTTGCGCAGCATCGGCAGCGCGTCAACCACTGCGCGCCGCGCTTCCGGCGTGTCCTTCCACGCCACCAGCACGCTGCGCAAATCGAGCCAGTTGGCCCGGTCGGGCACAACGAGCAGCGGACGGCCGGCCTGCATCACCAGATCCTTGGGGCTCGCCAGCGCGAATGCGTCGGAGAAGGCCGGGCTCTGCCCGCCGCTGACGATGATGTCGGCGCAGCGCGCCTGCGCCAGCACGAATCGCGCCGGAAAATCCATGGCGCTGCGCCATTCCACGCGGCCGCCGCGCGCCTTCGTGGCGGCGCGAAACTGGGCCTCCAGATCGGCGAGGCGCTTCCTGACGGAGGCTTCCTCCCGATCGATCAGGTTCTGGGCCTCCGCGCCGTCGGTGAAATAGAGCGGCGGCGCGAACCGCCCCGCCGCAACCCCGATGATGGCCGCCTCGAATCGCTCGGCGAGCTCGCCCGCGACCTGGAGACGCGCCTCGTTGGACTGGTCGAGCGCCAGGCTGACCATCACGGTCGCGTATGTCATCGGGATTCTCCGCAATGCTGTGAACTGGCGCGAAATCTAGCCTCGCCGGCGCAAGACAGGATGAGCTAGATCAAACCGCCGGGTGCCACCATGCGGGAAATCCGCCAATGGAATCAGACATCCGACCTTGCCTCCGGCCCGCCCATGGGCGAAATTGCCGCCATGTTCGCGGCGCCCCGCCCGCCGCACCAAAACAGGGAGCCACTGCTTGTCGCCGACCCGCGTAACGCATCCGCCAGACGATCATCGCGGCGAGCATTTCCGGGTCCGGATCGAGGGGTTCGGCGTCGGGACCTGGGATCTCGACCTCACGACGCGGGCGCTGGAATGGTCGGAAACCGCGCGGATGCTGCTGGGGATCGAGCGCGGCCAGCCGGCGAGCTACGACCTGTTCCTGTCACGTCTCGAGCCAGGGGACCGCGCGCGCGTCGAGAGCGCGATCCGGCAGGTCATGGAGCGCGGCGGCGGCTTCGACGTCTCTTTCAGGATTGCCGGCAACTCCGACCGGGGCAAATGGATCAGGGCCCGCGCCGGCCTGATTCGCGATGAGGCCGGCGTCGCCCGTCATCTCAGCGGCATCCTCCTCGACATCGACGAGGAGAAGCAGGTCGAGGAGGCGCTGCGCACGCGCGAGACCCACCTCCGCTCCATCCTGCACACCATTCCCGACGCCATGATCGTCATCGACGGCCGCGGCATCATACAGCTGTTCAGCACCGCGGCCGAGCGCCTGTTCGGCTGGTCCGAGCAGGAAGCGATCGGCCAGAACGTCAGCATCCTGATGCCTGAGCCGGACCGCACCCGCCACGACAGCTACATCGCGCGCTATCGCAGCACCAACGATCCGCACATCATCGGCATCGGCCGCATCGTCACCGGCAAGCGCCGCGACGGCACCACCTTCCCGATGCATCTGTCGATCGGCGAGATGCAGTCCGGCGGCGAGCCCTATTTCACCGGCTTCGTCCGCGACCTCACCGAGCACCAGCAGACCCAGGCGCGGCTCCAGGAGCTGCAATCCGAGCTCGTCCACGTCTCGCGGCTGACCGCGATGGGAGAGATGGCCTCGGCGCTCGCGCACGAGATCAACCAGCCGCTGGCGGCGATCAGCAACTACATGAAGGGATCGCGGCGGCTGCTCGCCGGCAGCACCGATCCGAACACGCCGAAGATCGAAAGCGCGATGGATCGCGCGGCGGAGCAGGCCCTGCGCGCCGGCCAGATCATCCGGCGCCTGCGCGACTTTGTCTCCCGCGGTGAGTCCGAAAAGCGGGTCGAGAGCCTGTCCAAGCTGATCGAGGAGGCCGGCGCGCTCGGGCTTGCCGGCGCGCGCGAGCAGAACGTGCAGCTCCGCTTCAGCCTCGATCCGGGCGCCGATCTCGTGCTCGCCGACCGCGTGCAGATCCAGCAGGTGCTGGTCAATCTGTTCCGCAACGCGCTGGAGGCGATGGCGCAATGCGAACGGCGCGAACTCGTCGTCGCCAACAAGCGCGTCAGTGAAGACATGATCGAGATCGAAGTCTCCGACACCGGCTCCGGTTTCCAGGACGACGTCATCCCGAACCTGTTCCAGACCTTCTTCACCACCAAAGACACCGGCATGGGCGTCGGACTGTCCATCAGCCGCTCGATCATCGAGGCTCACGGCGGGCGCATGTGGGCCGAGAGCAACGCATCGGGCGGCGCGACATTCCGCTTCACCTTGCCGGCAGCCGACGAGAACTGAGCTATGACGACCAAGGGACATGTCTACGTCATCGACGACGATGCAGCGATGCGGGACTCGCTGAACTTCCTGCTGGATTCCTCCGGCTTCGGCGTCACGCTGTTCGACGACGCGCAGAGTTTTCTCGACGCCCTGCCCGGTCTTGCCTTCGGCTGCATCGTCTCCGACGTGCGCATGCCGGGCCTCGACGGCATCGAGCTGCTCAAGCGGATGAAGGCGCAGCAGAGCCCGTTCCCGATCCTGATCATGACCGGTCATGGCGACGTGCCGCTCGCGGTCGAGGCGATGAAGCTCGGTGCGGTCGACTTTCTCGAAAAGCCGTTCGAGGACGACCGCCTCACCACCATGATCGAGACCGCGATCCGCCAGGCCGAGCCCGCCGCCAAGAACGAGGCGATCTCGCAGGACATCGCCGCGCGCGTCGCCTCCCTCAGCCCCAGGGAGCGCCAGGTCATGGAGGGCCTGATCGCCGGCCTCTCCAACAAGCTGATCGCCCGGGAATACGACATCAGCCCGCGCACCATCGAGGTCTACCGGGCCAACGTCATGACCAAGATGCAGGCCAACAGCCTGTCGGAGCTGGTCCGGCTGGCGATGCGGGCCGGCATGCTCAACGATTGAGGCAAGTCAAGTTGGGATTCTTTGGCTGTGATAGCCAAGGCTGCATGATCGAGATTGGCTCGCACCCCCAGCGACTCCCAATGGCATCAGCGGCAAAGCCCACCGTCTATGTGGTCGACGACGATGCCGCCGTGCTGGGCTCGCTACAGTTTCTGCTGGAAACCGACGGTTTTGCCGTGCGGACCTTCAGGAATGCGACCGCGCTGCTCAATGCCAGCGGGGCGCCGGGCGCCGATTGCTATGTGATCGACTACAAGATGCCCGACATCAACGGGATCGAGCTCGCCGGCCGGCTGCGCCAGTCCGGCGGCGACGTCCCTGTCATCCTGATCACCGGCTATCCGGACGTGAATATCTCGGCCCGGGCGGCCGCGGCAGGCGTCAAGGACGTGATTTTGAAGCCGCTTCTGGACGAAAACCTGGTCAAACGCATTCGTGGCGCGATCCAGGAACGGCGCCGGAATTGACCTACGGGATTCTACGTAGGCCCTCGTAGCCCGGATGGAGCGCAGCGCAATCCGGGATCTGCTTCAGCAACCGACGGCCCCCGGATTTTCGCTTCGCTCCGTCCGGGCTACGAGCCCCATGACCATGACCTACGGGACTATACGTAAGGGCCCCCCCTTAAGATATCTCGCGAAATTTTCGAAGCACCCGATACCGCGTACTAAAGCGCCATCACAACGGAGATGGCGCAGATGCTGACCCAGACGCTCAACACCCAGGCGATCAACACCCAGATCGGTGGCAAGATTGCTCCCGCCCATCCCGTGACCGATCAGTTCGGCGCGATTGCCGGCCATGTCGGCCTGGTCGCCACCGAGTTCTCCTATCGCAAGGACGAGGAAATCTACGGCGAGGACGAGCCGTCCGAATACGTCTACCAGGTCGTGTCCGGCGCCGTGCGCAGCTACAAGCTCCTCTCCGACGGCCGCCGCCAGATCGGCGCCTTCCATCTTCCCGGCGACGTGTTCGGCCTCGAATCCGGCCCGACCCACCGCCTCGCCGCTGAAGCCATCATCGACACCACCGTCCGCCTCGTGAAGCGCGCGAGCCTCGAAAAGGCCGCCGGCACCGACGTGCAGGTCGCCCGCAAGCTCTGGGCCATGACCGCCTCCGAGCTGCGCCACGCCGAAGATCACATGCTGCTGCTGGGCCGCAAGACCGCGATGGAGCGCGTCGCGACCTTCCTGCTCGAAATGGACCGTCGCCTCGCCGTCGCCGGCATGATGGCGCTGCCGATGTGCCGCCGCGACATCGGCGACTATCTCGGCCTGACGCTGGAGACCGTCTCGCGCGCGCTGTCGCAGCTCCACGCCCAGGGCATTCTCGGTTTCTCCGGCGCCCGCCAGATCGTGCTGCGCAACCGTCAGCGCCTGCACAATCTCGACGCCTGATCCTTTTCTTCCTCCCCCCACCCACTTGGCCGGCTGACCTTGTTCAGCCGGCCATTTCTTTTGGCGCGGCCAGACCCGTGCGCCGCGTCTCCGGCATCACGAAGAGAATCAACAGGAGCCCCGTCGCCGCGACGCCCGACAGGCCGATGAACGCGGTGGCATTGCCGAACTTGTCGCTGACATAGCCGCCGAGCACGGTGCTCAGCGATGCGCCGATCCCGGTTGCGGTGCCGACGATGCCCTGGGCGAGGTTAAAGTGCCCGCTGCCGAAGGCGACATCGGCCACGATCAGTGGGATCATCACCGCGAACACCGCCGCGGTGATGCCGTCGAACACCTGCACGGCGACCAGCAGGTACGGATCGCGCACGGTGGCAAACAGCAGGCCGCGAATCGTCAGCGCGCCGAAGCCGATCAGCAGCAGCGGCCGCCGACCCCACGCCTGCGCCTTGCGCCCGACGGAGGGCGACAGCAGCGCCACGATCGCCTGCGGAACGACGATGCAGAAGGCGACGAGTACCGTCGCCCACTGGCTCGACCGCGCCGTCACGGCGCTCGCCATCAGCGGCATCATCGCGGCGTTCGCCAGCTGCAGCAGCAACACGCTCAGCGCAAAGACGATCAGCGGCTTCTGCCGGATCAAATGCCAGATATTGGTGTCCCCGGCGACCTCGGCCTCGCGCGGCATCTCGCCGTGACAGCGCGCGATATCCACCTCCTCCTCGCGAATCCGCGACAACGCGATCAGGGTCGGGATCGCCAGCAGGAAGGTAACGAGGAACACCGAGCGGCTCGACAGCAGATAGCCGGCCGTGCCCATCACCGCGGCGGCAACACCATTGCCGAGCGAAGCAAAGCGCGCATTGCGGCCGAGCCGTTCACTGATCGCGAGCGGGCCGACGAGGCCGAGACTGATCGCGGCGATCGCCGGTCCCAGCACGCAGCTCGCGGCCGCATGCAGCGTCGCCGCCGTCACCACCACCGGGAAGATCGGCATCGCCGCATAGGCCAGCGCGCAGAAGCCGATCGTCACGATCGCCAGCGCCGCCACCAGCCGCTCGGATTTGGCGGCATCGATGATGGCGCCGCCCGGCATCTGCCCGATCAGCGCGACGATGCCGCCGATCGACAGCACGAGGCCGATCTCGACCTGGGTCCATTTCTGCGTCGTCAGATAGACCGCGATGAAGGGACCGAACCCGGTCTGCACGTCGGCGAGGAAGAAGATGAACCAGTCGAGGCCGCGCAGGCTCTGGCGCGACGGCGCAGGGATGCCCGCAGGCGGCGGCACGACGACGTCGTGCCGCTCAACGCGGCCGGCACGATCCTCGGCGGCATGGTTCGGCTTGCTCGACAACAGCACCGGCGGCCATCCCTCCCCGTGCCTCACTGTATCGCTTGCAGCGGTTGCAGGCTGCCGGACGCACCTAACACGACCATCGGCGTGTCTTCCTTGTACTCGGGCGCGGCAGCGACCTGCGCCTTGGTCAGTTCCAGCGTGATGCTGTCCTTCTTGTTGGCAATCTTGCCGAACCGCATTGCGTTCCAATCCACCACGATCTTGCGGCTGCCGACGCCGAGAAAGCCGCCGAAATCGATCACGGCGGCCCGCACATGTCCGCTCCGATCGACGATGACGTCGACGATGCGGCCCATGTCCTCGTCCGCGGCGCTGCGCACGTCACGGCCGAGCACGCCGTGGGCATCGCTCGCGCCGATGATTGTCACCGACGGCGGCGGCGCAGCATCCTTTGGCGTCACCGGCACAGTGGAGGCCGGCGGCTGCACCGTGGCCGGCGCATTCGCCTCACTTGGAGGCGTAGTTGGAACGACCGCAGGCGGCTCCTCCGCCGCGCGTGATACCGCGACCGTCAGGCTGGCTGCGATCGCCATGCTCAGGACCACCGCTCCGATCGTACGCATGGTACCCTCCTCGCCGGCGCCGTCAGCGCGCCAGCACGATCGACACCTGAATCTGGCCGCGCGTGCGCAGGACTTCCAGCGCGACGTCGTCGCCGTGGCGGCTGACGCGCAAATCCACGCTGGATTCGCCGAGGCGCAGGTCGCGCAGGATCACCTCGTGCAGGAATGCCGGCAGATGCGGATTGCGCAGACGGATCTCGCCGCGCGCGACGTCGAACTCGAGACCGAGCGCCGCCTCCAGCAGCGTGAAGGGCGTGGCGCTGGCCCAGGCCTGCGGCGCGCAAGCGACCGGATACAGCGTCGGGCCGCGTCGCTTCTCACGACGGAAGCCGCAGAACAATTCCGGCAGCCTGCGCAGATCCATGTAGGTCGCGGCATCGAACAGGCCCTTGAAGACATGTGCGACCGAATGCTTGAGCCCGTAGCGCGCAAGCCCGAGGGCGATCAGCGCGTTGTCGTGCGGCCAGACCGAACCGTCATGATACGACATCGGGTTGTAGCGCACCTCGGTTTGCGCGACGGTGCGGATGCCCCAGCCCGAGAAGAAATGCGGCCGCATCAGGTCGGCGGCGACGAGCCGCGCGCGATCCTCGCGGACCATGCCGCTGAACAGCACCTGCCCGGCATTCGAGGTCCGTACCTTGCATTGCCGCTTCCTGCCGTCGAGCGCGAGCGCGTAGGTGCCGAGCTCTTCGCACCAGAACGCCTGCTCGAAGCGCTCGGCCAGCGCTTTGGCTTCGGCTTCGAGCTTGCGCACGCGGTCCGGCCTGCCGAGCCGCAGCGCGCAACGCGCGGCCAGCTGCTTGGCGGCGTAGACGTAGCCCTGGACTTCGGCGAGCGCGATATTGCCTTCCGCAAGCTGGCCGTCGGCATGGAAGATCGCGTCGTAGGAATCCTTCCAGCCCTGGTTGGCCAGCCCCTTCTCCGTCGCGCGCTGATATTCGACGAAGCCGTCCTGATCAGGGTCGCCGGGACCGTCGATCCAGGCCAACCCCGCCTCGATGGCGGGCCACAGCTCGATCAGGGTCTTCTCGTCGCCGGTGCGCTCGAAATAGGCGCCGGCAAGCAGGATGAACAAGGCGGTGGAATCGACGCTGCCGTAATATTGCGAGAACGGCACCTCGCGCAGCGCCGCCATCTCGCCGCCGCGCATCTCGTGCAGGATCTTTCCCGGCGCGGCATCGGCGAGCGGATCGACGGCCTTGGCCTGGAAATGCGCAAGCCGCCTGAGCACGCCCTTGGCGACGCGCGGGTCGACCCACAGCATCTGCAGCGCGGTGATCAGCCCGTCGCGGCCGAACGTCGTCGAGTACCAGGGAATGCCGGCATAGGGATAGCGGCCCTGCGGCGTCTCCGTCATCAACATGTTGAGGTCGGCCATGGCCTGGCACAGCACCTCGTTGAAGATGTTGTTGGAGGTCTCGATGCTGGCCGCGCCGATGGTGGATTGCCGCATCTCGCGTCGGTGGGCCAGGAGGCCCCTGAAGAACCGCGCCGGCTTCTCCGCGACCGGCCGGTTGCAGGATACGGCCACGAACAGCGACTTCGATTCATGCGGATCGAGCTCGACCTGCCAGCTTGCTGCGTTCACCGACAGCCGGGTCGGACGCGGGTCGAAATGCAGTCCTGTCGTGCGCTCGGCATCGTCGAGGCCGCGATATTCGAACAGCACGTCGGTCGGTCCAAGCAGCTTGCTCGTGCCGGTGCCGCGGCGTGGGCGTCGCTCGCCGCGGACCTCGAACAAATCTGCAAAGTCGTTGTCGAACAGCAGCGTCAGATCGAAGCTGGCCCGCTGCTCGCCATGGTTCTGCACGCCGATGCGCTGATACGCCGTGCCGCGCCACAGGAAGATCGTGCGCACGATGTGCAAGAGATCCTTCTGGAAGACGAGGCGGCCCTGGCGATAGATGTCGGGATTGGTGAGATCGACGGTCAGCGCCGAATTGTCGTCGCGCAGGTTAGAGCCGAGCAGCAACGGCTGGAGATCGTCGAGCACCAGCTCCAGCCGCGCCAGATAGCGCGTGTCGTGGTGAAACAGCCCATCCGGCCCGCCGGCCGAGGCGCCGATGTCGCCATGGCTGTCGAGCACGATGAAAGTGTCGTCGTGCTTGAGGGACCGCCGCGGGCGCGCGGCGGGCCCCGTCATCGGGATGTAGAAGGTCTGCTCCGCGACGGCCTCCACCGTCTGCGATACGGAAATGATCTGGCTAACGGCTTCGGCTGCCATGAGCTGCTCCCCTGCGCCTTGTTTCGAAACGCGACCAACGCGAACGCGACTGTTGGGTTTACGCTGCGAACTTCGCGAGCCGGCTCATCTCCTGCGTCACCAGCTCACGGTAAGGACCGTGACCCTGCATCAGGCGGTCGGGCGCACCGTCCTCGATGATCTTACCGTGCTTCAACACGATCACGCGGTCGAAATTGCGCAGCGTCGCCAGCCGGTGCGCGATCGCGATCACGGTGCGGCCGCGCATCAGGCGCGACAGTGCCTCGCGGATCGCCTCCTCGGATTCGCTGTCGAGCGCTGCGGTCGCCTCATCCAGCAGCAGGATCGGCGCGTCCTTCAGGAAGGCGCGCGCGATCGCGATGCGCTGGCGCTGGCCGCCGGACATTTTGACACCGCGGTCGCCGACCATGGTGTCGAGGCCCTCGGGCAGGCTGTCGATGAAATCGCAGCGCGCCGCGATCGCCGCGCGCAGCACCTCGTCGTCGGTCGCGTTGGGGCGGCCATAGCGGATGTTCTCGCGGATGGAGCGATGGAACAGGGAAATGTCCTGCGGCACGACCGAGATGGCCTCGCGCAGGCTCTGCTGCGTCACCATCGAGATGTCCTGGCCGTCCACGGTCACGCTGCCCTCGTCCACGTCGTAGAAGCGCTGAAGCAGCGTGAACAAGGTCGACTTGCCGCCGCCGGACGCACCAACCAGGCCGACGCGCTGGCCGGGCTGCAGGCGCAGGCTGAAGCGCTCGAAAATCTTGTCGCCGCCGGGATAGCCGAACGTGACATTGTTATACGCGATCGCCGCACCGCTCTTGACCAGCGGCTCCGCCTCGGGGTGATCGCGCAGTTCGTGCGGGATCAGCAGCGTCGCGATCGCCTCGGTCAGGCGCGCCACGTGCTGGGTGACATCGACCAGCGCCACGGCGAGGTCGCGCGTCGCGCTCAGGATGGAGATGCCGAGCGTACAGACCAGCACGACGTCGCCGGTGGTTGCCTCGCCCTGCTGCCAGAGCGTGACCGCCCAGGCCATCAGCGCGATCGTCAGCAGCACGGTGACGGCCGCATGAAACAGCCGCAGCTTTTCCAGATAACGCAAGCTGCGGCTTCGTGCGGTCAGTTCCCGGTTGACCGTCGCGTCGAAACGCTCGTGCTCGTGGCCGATGCCGCAGAAGGCACGGACCAGCGGCATGTTGCTGATGACGTCGATCATTTCGCCATCGACGGCCGCAGCCTTGTCGGCGAAGTCGTCATGCAGCGGCTTGCCCGCGGCAGCCAGATGGAACATGGCGATCACCATGCCGCCCGCAATGACAGTCAGGCCGAGCGCCATATAGGGACTGACGGTTCCAATCAGCGCGATTGCCGCAATTGTGGCAATGCACGGTGGCAACACATTCCAGACGAACATGTTCTCGACCGTGAACACGGCGTTGGACGTGGCGGTAATGCGGCTCGTCAGCATGCCAGGCATGCGGTCGGAGAAGTAACTCGGCGCATGCCCCGTCAGATGACGAAATATGTCACGGCGTAAATCGCCCGTGACACGAACGAAGGTAAAGCTCGCTGTCCAGCTCGCGATGCGCCACAGGAAATTGTCCGCGGCGATCAGCGACATGAGCAGAATGAATGCCAGCCATACGCTGCCACCATGCGAGGTTCCCGCAGACAAACTGTCGACGAGGGATTTGACGCCGTATTGCGTGCCTACGGAGCAGGCAACGGCCGCGACGACAGCGGTCAGGATCACCATATGCGACGCCAGCCGTCGTCGAAGATAGCGCAAGACAAAGGCAAATGGCCTGCGCGCGTATCCAGAAAGATGATCCATGTGACTACCGACCCCGTCGTGATGATTTGAGTTTCTCTGTTAGCCGATTGAACATCGACCGCTTCGCCTCGGTTCCCGGGCAAAACCATCACGACATGCGGATGCGGGCGATGTGAGATCAGCTGATGGCAGCATCGCGGCCGCGTCGCAGTGTGTCGAAGAAGTAACGTTCGCTACAAGGAACTTCGCAAATGCGAGAACGTTCCCTCGACTGGCATGCCGGTGCCGTGACACGGCGGGGGCTTAACTTCCATGATTGCACAGAGGAGAAGGTGAGATGCGCATCGCGCAGGTAGCTCCGTTGACGGAGGCTGTTCCACCCAAGCTGTATGGCGGCACCGAGCGGGTGGTGCATTGGTTGACGGAAGAGTTGGTTGCCCTCGGACACGACGTGACACTGTTCGCCAGCGGCGACTCGCAGACGTCGGCGAAGCTGGACGCATTGTGGCCGCGGGCGCTTCGCCTTGACGGTTCCGTGCGTGATCCCAACGCGCTGCATATGGTTCTCCTCGAGCGCGTGCGGCAGAAATGTGACGACGAGGAGTTCGACTTCCTCCATTTCCATCTCGATTATTATCCGTGGTCGCTGTTCCACCGGCAGCCGACGCCGTTCGTGACCACGCTGCACGGCCGGCTCGATCTGCCGGAGCATCAGCCGGTGTTCAACACCTTCTCCAGGATGCCTGTGATCTCGATCTCGAACGCACAGCGGCGGCCGGTGCCGCAGGCGAACTGGGTGACGACGATCCATCACGGCCTGCCGGAGAATTTGCTGACGCCGAAGCCGGCCAAGCAGGAATATCTCGCCGTGCTCGGCCGCATCGCGCCGGAGAAAGGCGTCGACCGCGCCATCAAGATCGCGATGCATTGCGGCATTCCGCTCAAGATCGCGGCCAAGGTCGATCGCGCCGACCAGGACTATTACGACGAGATGATCAAGCCGATGATCGTGAACAATCCGCTGGTGGATTTCATCGGCGAGATCGGCGATCATGAGAAGTCCGACTTCCTGAGCGGCGCGCTCGGCTTGCTATTGCCGATCGACTGGCCGGAGCCGTTTGGTCTGGTGATGATCGAGTCCATGGCCTGCGGCACGCCGGTCATCGCGTTCAACCGCGGCTCGGCGCCTGAAATTATCGACGAAGGCCTCACCGGCTTCGTGGTCGAGGACATCCTCAGCGCGGCCGGTGTGGTCAACCGTCTTGCGCAACTGGATCGCACCGCCATCCGCAAGCAATTCGAGAAGCGCTTCACAGCGCGGCGGATGGCGCTCGACTATCTCGCGGCCTATCGAAGCTTCACCGAGGCCACCGCGCCGCGGATCAAGCTGGTGAGCAGCGCGGAGTAAGGGGGCACGCTGCCGCTACACAACGAACTGTCATGCCCCGCGAAGGCGGGGCATCCGGTACGCCGCGGCTTCTCGGTTCAGCCACGACCGTCTCGGCGTACTGGATCGCCCGGTCAAGCCGGGCGATGACACCGAGTGTGGGGCGAGCGGTGACAACGAAAATGAGGCGGTTGTCTCGCCCTAATCCACCACCGCCCGCTTCGGCTCCACGATCTCGAACATCCGCGGAAACTCGTCCATCAGCCCCATCAGCTCGGCGAGCCGCATCGGATTGCCCGACAGCTTGACCTTCCCTGCCGCGACCGCTTCCGGAAAGCTCGTCAGCTTCGCGATCACCTCGTCCAGCGTGGCGCGCGCGAGCGTGAAGCTGGCGTCGGCGGTCTCCGCCTGCACACCTTCCGTGTAGGTGAGTGCGCAATTCTCCAGGTTGAGCACGAAGGTCTCGCCGGTGTCGGAAAAACTCCAGTTCAGCACGATGTGCTTGCCTTCCGCCTTTGGCCCGTTGAGGCGGATGCCGAGCACGTCCCAGAGCTGCGAGGTGCGGAGCGCGGCCAGCGTCTCGCGCGGCATCGGCGGGCGTGCCGGGGTCTTCGGCATGCCCTGCCGCAATTCCTGCGCGCCGAACAGATAGGCGTTGCGCCAGGTCGAGCTCTCGGCGGCATAGCCTAGCTGCTCCAGCGTATCCGCCAGCAGCGCGCGCGCCGCCGCATTGTCGGGCTCGGCGAAGACGAGATGGCTGAGCGCCTGCGCGATGAAGCGGAATTCACCCTTGTCGAAATCCGCGCGTGCGCGCGCGAGAATGGCGTCGGCACCGCCCATATACGCGACATATTTCTTCCCGGACTCGACCGGCGGCAGCGGATCGAGATTGACCGGATTGGCGTCGTACCAGCCGAGATACTTTTGGTAGATCGCCTTCACATTGTGACGGATGTGGCCGTAATAGCCCCGCCCATGCCAGGCACCCTCGAGGCTCTTCGGCAGCTGGATCGTCTCGGCGATCTCGGTTGCGGTGAGGCCATGGTTCATCAGCCGGATCGTCTGGTCGTGCGCGAACTTGTAGAGGTCGCGTTGCTGGCGGATCATCGTGCCGATGCGATCGCGGCCCCACACCGGCCAGTGATGCTGGCCGCACATCGCCTCCGCCTTGCCGTCCCAGAGCTGCAATGCCTCGCCCAGGTACTTCGACCACGCCAGTGCATCGCGCACGTCGGCGCCGCGGAACGGCAGCAGATTGTGGAAATTATGCGTGCAGTTCTCGGCGAGATTCAGCAGCTTGTAGCGCGGGATGAAGAAATGCATCTCCGCCGGCGCCTCGCTGTTCGGCGCCATCTGGAATTCGAATTCGACGCCGTCGATGACGCGCTTGTCCCCGGTCGCCATGATCAGATCGGTCGGCCGCAGCAGCGCGACGCCGCCCGCGGCCATCGACTTGCCGAGCCCGTTGTCGACCTGCCCCCGCACGCCCTTGGCGAGGAACGGCCCGAACTGGTATTGCGCCCGGCGCAGCATCGCCGGCCCCGCAATGATGTTCTCGGAGACGGCATGCTCCATGAACAGGTTCGGCGCGATGATCGGCACGCGCCCCGTCGCCAGCGCATCCTCCTCGAGCACGCCGCGCGCGCCGCCCCAATGGTCGGTGTGGGTATGCGTGAAGATGATGGCCGCGACCGGCCGCAGGCCGCGGTGCTTGAAGTAGAGGTCGAGCGCGGCACGCGCACCCTCGATCGAGGTCAACGTATCCACGACGATGACGCCGCTGTCGCCCTCGATCAACGTCATGTTGGCGATGTCGAGCCCGCGCACCTGGTAGACGCCGGGCACCACCTCGAACAGGCCATGATGCATGTTGAGCCGCGCCTGCCGCCACAGACTGGGATTGACCGTGGCCGGCGCCTGCTCGTCCGACAGGAAGCCGTAGGGCTTCAGGCTCCAGACCGTCCGCCCTTGCGGATTGGTGATCTCGGCATTCTCGATGCTGCCGAGAAAGCCGCGCGCGGCATCGTCGAAATCCCGCGTGTCGGAAAACGGCAGCGCATTCAGCATCGCCGTTTGCTGCGCGATGACGGACGGCGTTGCGTCCTTTGGCTCGCGGCTCGGTTCAGTCATGTTTGTTTCCTCCCGGTTGCGGGCATCTAACCGCATCTCGCGGATGATTGCCATCGCCGGTGGAGGAGGAATGCGTAGCCCGGATGGAGCGAAGCGCAATCCGGGGCCTTCGATCCAGACGTGAGAGAATCCCGGATTACGCGGCGAGCTCTTCGGCGGCCGACTGCCCCGCTGCGGCCGGGTCGGGCATGCACAGTTCGCCGGCCAGCACATAACCACCGCGGCTCGCCTTGGCCCGGTAGAGCGCCCTGTCCGAGCGCGACAACAGCGCCTCGGCGGTTCGGCCATCGTCCGGCGCGACGGCGACACCGACGCTGACACCGAGCTCGATGACCTCGCCGTCAACGTCGTACGGCGCGCTGATCGACTGAACGATACGCTCCGCCATTGCTTCCGCGTCCGTCGCCACGCGCCGCACCAGAACGAACTCGTCGCCGCCCATCCGCACCACGAGGTCCTCCGGCGCCGCGATTGCCCTGAGCCGTCCGGCGACCTGCTTGAGCAGCGCATCGCCGACGGGATGGCCGAAGCGGTCGTTCGCTTCCTTGAAGCGATCGAGATCGAGCGTATGGACGGCGATCGTCCCGGCCGCGAGCATGGCGGGCAAATCCGCCGCCAGTACCGCACGATTGGCGAGGCCCGTCATCGGATCGATGCGCGACAGCTGCTCGAACTGCCGCTTGAGCGTGATCTGGTTGATCGAGGCGTTGAAGCTCAGCCGCACCATCTCGAAACTCGCGACCACGTACATCAGAATCAGAAGCCCGAGGCCGACATGGCGCAGATCCGGCTGCATGAAGGTCACGATCGCGGCGGGCGCGGCGATGGCGACGAGGTCGAGCAGCGCCGCGACGGGACGCAGCGCCAGCCGCGCCACCACGCCGGCACCAAAGCCGAAGCCGATACCGATCGCCATCACGGAGCAGAGCGCATCGCCCAGCACGATGCTGCGCGCGGCAAACAGGCCGAGAATGAAGGCCGTCACGACGGTGCCGGCCACATAGCGCCGCTCCCAGCGCACGGCCTCGGCCCGGCCGAGTTGCGGCGGCCGCACAAGGCGGCGACGGAATGCAAGAATCTCGACCAGACGGACGATGGCCACCACCACGCCGGCGACCGTCAGGGCCGCCGTCACCCTGTCGCCGGTCTCGTAGGTCGTGATGGCGCCGACCATCGCCTGGCAGGCGGCCGCGAGAATGGTGGGCATCGTCGTGCCGTGAAGGCCCGTGATGACTTCCAGATAGACGGCATCCGAAATCGACGCCCGTCCGGATTCCATTCTGTTGAACAACATGCCAGCCCCATCCCGCTGGCATGGTCCTACCGCATATCCGTAAAAATGCGTGCGCCGGAACGCGATGGCATTTGAACGCGCGGGTTTACCGCGCGTTCACCATGCGATGCAGCGATCCCGGTTCAGTGCATCCCCAGCACCCGCGGCAGCCACAGCGTCAGGTCCGGCCAATACGTCACGATGACGAGGAAGCCGAGCATCGTGATCAGCCACGGCATCACCGCGACCGCCAGATCCGTGATCCGCATTCGCGCTATCATGGAGGCAACGTAGAGGTTCAGGCCGACAGGCGGATGGCAAAGGCCGACCTCCATGTTGACGTCCATGACGATGCCGAAATGGACGAGGTCGATGCCGAGCTTCTTGGCCGCCGGCGCCAGGATCGGGGCCATGATCAGGATGATCGAGTTCGGCTCCATGAAGTTGCCGGCGAGCAGCAACAGGATGTTGACCACCAAGAGGAAGCCGACCCAGCCGAGATTCTGCGCCGCGATCCAGTCGGCGAGCGTTGCCGGCAGGTTCTCGTTGGAGAGCACGAACGAGAACAGCACAGCGTTGGTGACGATGTAGAGCAGCATCGCACTGGTGTTGGCGGCGCGCAGCAGCACCCGCGGCACGTCCACCATCTTGATCGCCTTGTAGACGAACACCGCGATGACGAAGGAGTAGACCGCGGCCATCGCAGCCGCCTCGGTCGCGGTGAACAGGCCGCTATAGATGCCGCCGATGATGATGACGACCAGCATCAAGCCCCAGATGCTCTCGCGAAAGGTGCGGACGGTCTCGCCCCAGCTCGCCTTCGGCAGCCGCGGATAGTCGCGCTTGCGCGCCAGCCACCAGGTGACGATGCAGAGCATCGTCGTCAGCATGATGCCGGGCAAGAGACCCGCGACGAACAGCGCGCCGATCGAGGTGTTGGTCGAGACCGCGTAGACGATCTTCGGGATCGACGGCAGCATCAGGATGCCGAGCGAGCCGGCGACGGTGATGATGCCGGCGCCGAAGCGCATCGGATAGCCGTGGCGCACCATCTCCGGCAGCACGATGGCGCCGATCGCCGCCACCGTCGCGACGCTCGAGCCGCAGACCAGCGCAAACATGGCGCAGGCGACGATGCCGGCGAGCCCAAGGCCGCCATGCCAATGGCCGATCAGCGAGGTCGCAAAGTTGATCATGCGGCGCGCGACGCCGCCATGGGTGAGGAAATTGCCGGCGAGGATGAAGAACGGAATCGCCATGATCTCGAAGCCCTCGATGCCCGTGAAGAGCTTCATCGAGACGGCTTCGATCGGCACCGTGGTCAGCGTGAACAGGAACGTCATCACGGTGAGGCCGAGCGCGATCGAGACCGGGATGCCGGTCAGCATCAGCGCGATCAGCAGCGCGAACACGGTTGCGGCGCGCATCCAGTGCGGCAGCACCAGCACGCCGAACTTCTCGGCAAGGCACATGGTGAAGATCAGGATCGGCGCCATGATCAGGATGACGCCGAGCGGCGACACTTTTCGCGCGGCGGCGCGGGTGGCCGCGCCGGCGGGCTGCGGATGCAGCGCCGGCGAGCCGTCGGCCTCGACACCCTCGACATGGCTCTCGTCGTGATGCGGCAGCTCGCCGGTCCAGTAATAGGACCAGGACACCTGCAGGAAGCGGAAGCACATCAGGCCCGAGCCGAGCGGGATCGCGAGATACACGAACCACATCGGCGCTTCCAGATCGTTCGACTGCTGGCCGGTCTTGAACATCTCGCTCACGAAGGAGGCGCCGAAGGCGGCGATCATGCCGGTGAACAGCGCGCCGCAGAGCAGCGAGAACAGGATCACGTGCTTGCGCGAATGCTCGGGCAGGCGATTGACGAGCAGGTCGACGCCGACATGGATGCCGGTGCGCACGCCATAGGCGGCGCCGAACTTGGCCATCCAGATGAACATGTAGATGCAGAGTTCCTGCGCCCAGGACAAATCGAGCTCGGACAGGAAGGTGAACACCGCCATCGACAGCGAGGCGAGCCAGGTCATGCCGTGCGCGGCCGCCCACCTGGAGAGCGCGATCGATTCGCCTGCCCCGTAACGGTGCACCACCGCGATGAAGATCAAGCCGGTTGCAGCCGCGATGAGCGTTGCGATCAACCATTCTTCGAGATGATTGAGCGCCTGATTGAGCACGCGAAGCAAATCAAAGTCCCCCTATCGATGCGAAACGGTCGGGAGTGCGTACACTCCCGACCGTTGGTATTATTCTCCCGGAAACCGCGTCAGTTCATCTTGACGTCGAGTTCCTTGGCAACGAGATCGAGCACTTCCTGCCCGACCCGACCCTTGGCCCAGGTGTAGGTCGGCCGCATCGCCTCCTGCCACGCCTTGCGGTCGGCGTCGCTCAGATAATGCAGCTGGGTCTTGCCCGCCTTCTTGATCTCGGCGAGCGCATCCTCGTTCTCCTGATGCGCGATCAGATTGGTGTAGTCGGTCGCCTCATTCATCGCCTTCTCGAGCTGGGCGCGAGTGTCGGGCGGCAGGCCGGACCAGAACTTCGAGTTGACGATGACGGCATACTGTAGATGCGCGTGATAGGACACGGTGATGTCCTTCTGCACCTCGTAGAACTTCTGCGTCAGATAGTTCGAGGCGGTGTTCTCGCAGCCGTCGACGACGCCGGTCTGCAGCGCCTGGTAGACTTCCGAGAACGCCATGATCTGCGGGATCGAGCCGAGCAGGCGGAAATACTGGTCGGCGATCTTCGAGCCAGAGATGCGGAATTTCAGGCCCTTGAAGTCCTCCGGCTTCATCAGCGCGCGGTTCGACGACACCATGTGGAAGCCGTTGTCCCAGTAAGCGAGGCCGGTGATGCCCTTGGCTTCCAGCTTCTGGAACAGCCATTTGCCGACCGTGCCCTTCATCGCGCTGGAATAGGTCGCGTCATCCTTGAACAGCCAGGGCAGGTCGAGCGCCTCGAATTCCTTGATGCCGAGCGGGGCGAATTTCGCGGTCGACGGCGCCAGCATCTGCACCGAGCCGAGCTGAAGCGCCTCGATCTCCTCCTTGTCCTTGTAGAGCGAGGAGTTCGGATAGACTTCGATCTTGACCTTGCCGTCGGTGTACTTCTCGGCGAGTTCCTTGAACTTCAGCGCGCCCTTCCCCTTCGGGGTGTCGTTGGCGACGACGTGGCTGAACTTGATGACGATTGGGCTCTGAGCCTGGGTAACTGCAGGGGCGAGAGCGAACGCGGCCACAGCGACCGCGAGAAGCAGTTTGCGCATGAAGGACCTCCCCAATAACCCCTGAGAAACCGGGTCTTTTTTGTTTTGCTTTGTTGTGCGCCTTCAGTAGTGGCAGCAATCCGCCACCCGAACAACTAGACCTAAGCCCAATTTGCCGCAGCCAAGCTATCTTGACGGCTGCGGAATGCGCAACCCGCCACGCGCGCCCGCCCCCGGGAGCGAGCGCTTATGTCGCATTGCGGCAATGCCATCAGTCCTTGCGCTGGGCAACCATGAACAGACGCCGGAACGGAAACAGCGTCTGCCCCGCGGCATTCTTGGGGTAGGCTTTCGCCACGCGCGCGCCATAGGCCGCCTCGAAGGCCGCCTTCTCGTCGCCCTGCAAGATGTCGAGATAGCGCGTCAGCCAGGTCCCCTTTGTCCATTCCTTCACGGGATTCTCGCCTTCGAGCACCTGGAGATATTCGGTCTCCCAGATGTCGACATTGGACGACATCGGCGCAAGCAGATCATGATAGAAGGCCGGCCCCTCGACCGGCGGCGGCGTGACGAGATGCTCGACCTTGGACCGCCACGGTCCATCCAGCGCGGTCTCGCCGATCAGCACATGCGACGGCGCCAGGAAGTTGCGCGGCATCTGGACCGCAAGCACGCCGCCCGGCGCGACCTTCTCCATCACTGACGGAAACAGTGCCGCATGATTGGGCAGCCAGTGCAGTGCGGCATTGGAATAGACGACGTCATATTGTTTCGCGGGACGCCAATGGCCGAGGTCCTCGTGCGACCACTCGACGTCAGGCGCCGCCTTCCGTCCCGCCGCGACCATCTCGGCCGAACCTTCCACGCCCGTCACGGTCGCCTCCGGCCAGCGCTCCTTGATGAGCTTGGTGACATTGCCCGCACCGGCACCGAGGTCGGCGATCGTGCGCGGGCCCAGATCCGGAATCCGCATCAACAGATCGACGGCGGGCCGGAGCCGATGGCCGGAGAATTTGAGATATTGCTGCGGATCCCAGACCATCATTCGCGCCTTTTCTTTTTCGTGTTTCCTTCACCGGCGCTTCTGGTTACCACTGCTCGTCCCGCTCAGGCAATTCGCAATGCCTGCGGGACGGGTAGGAAACCAACACCCAACGAACGACAACAAGCAAAAGCAAACAAGAGAGCGTGACCATGGACCTCGGGCTCAAATCCAAAACCGCTGTCGTGACAGGCGCGAGCATCGGCATCGGCCGCGCCATCGCCAAGGGATTGGCTGCTGAAGGCGTGCGTGTCGTCGGCCTGGCACGGCGCACCGACCTGCTCGCAGAGCTCGTGAAGGAGGTCGGCGGCGGACTGATCACGCCGCTCGAGCAGGACGTGATGGCCAGGGACGCCGCCGAGAAGATCGCAGCCTTCGCGTTGAAGGAGCTCGGCCATGTCGACATCCTCATCAACAATGCCGGCGGCAGCCGCCCGCTGCCGGTCGATGCGCCCGACAGCAAATGGGACGAGGCGATCGCGCTCAACTTCACCAGCTACCGCCGCATCGCGCATGCGCTGCTGCCGCAGATGATCGAACGCAAATGGGGCCGCATCGTCAACATCACCGGCAAGTCCGAGCCGGAAGGCCTCAACGCCGCCTTCGCGGCGAAGGCTGCCGTGCACGCCTGGGCCAAGGGCCTGTCGCGCGAGATCGGCGAGCACGGCATCACCATCAACTGCATCCCGCCCGGCCGCATCATGAGCGAGCAGATCCGCCGCAACTACCCGCCGGATTATCGCGAGCGTTTTGCCGAGGAGGAGATCCCGGTCGGATACTGGGGCGAGCCGGAGGACCTTGCCGCGCTCGCGGTGTTCCTGGCATCACCGGTGGCGCGGTACATCACGGGCACGGTGATCCCGGTGGATGGGGGGCTGAGAAGGTATCAGTTTTAGTAGCTCGCCGATTTACACGCGGAAGGCGGACGCCGCGCAGGAATAGCGAAGGCGGCGACCGCGCCTTACGCCCCGCACATCCATCGCTCATGTCCCGGACGCAGCGGCCCGAGCGAGTCATCGCGCCTCGTAGGATGGGTAGAGCGCAGCGAAACCCATCGACGGCATCCGAGGCGACGCATGATGGGTTTCGCAAGTGCTCTACCGATCCTACGCATGCGAACGCGCGCCGCGCGCACGACAGATGCTTGATCTAGATCAAGCCCGCCACGACAGCGCCATCCCGGAATATGCGCGATGGCCGCGCAGAATGCGCCGCCCGCAGCAAGGAGTTGATCGATCATGACCTCCGCGAAGTGTTTGCGTACCCTCGTTATCGCCGGAGCCGGCGCTCTGTTGCTCGGCACCGCCGCCCAAGCCGGGCCGATCCCGACGCATCTCTCGACGATGAAATCGATGGTCGAGCCAGCCACGACTGAAGTGCAATGGCGCGGCGGCTGGCGTGGCGGCTACGGCTATCGCGGCGTCGGCTATGGCTATCGCGGCGTCGGGTGGGGCTACCGCGGCGGCTGGGGGTATCGCGGAGGCTATGGCTATCGCGGCTACGGTTATCGCGGCCTCGGATACGGCGTCGCCGGCGCCGTCGTCGGCGGCGCGATTGCGCGCAGCGCCTATTACGGAGGTTACGGCAGCGGCTACTACGGTGGCTATTATGGCGGCGGCTATCCCGCCTACAGCTACAGCTATACGCCCGCGTACAGTTATGGTTACGGATATGGCGGCGACTATTGCCCGCCCTCTGGCAGCTACGCCGGCTACTGGTAGCGAAGATTGGGAGGACGGCTTGCCGCCGTCCTCCCCTCGATCGGGATCCCTAGTTTAGTGCCAGCCCGTAGGATGGGTAGAGCGAAGCGAAACCCATCATCTTTCCTCGTGCAGACGGCTGATGGGTTTCGCAAGCGCTCTACCCATCCTACCAGCTGCCGTCGGGATTTCTCGTCTAGTTCGGCGGCAATTCTCCCGCACGCTTCAGCGCAACGCCTGTCATGATCTGGTCGTCATGCAAGGGCGAAGAATCGCCGATCTCATGACCGAACATCCCTCGCGCGAGCAGCAACACCTCATCGTCTTTATCGAGGTGGATCACAGAGTCCCTGTTCAGCACGTTGCCTGACCATCTTCGCCAACCTTTTACATAGGTCGTGACGGCCGGATCGTTCACGCTCGATACGCCCGCATATTTCTTCGCCAGGGCCGTCAGAACGAAGGAGCCCTCTTCGCCATAGCCGTAGCGATCGGTGAGAAGATTGTACCAGGCCGCCGTGCCGTGCTCGGGGGTAACGTAGATCGTCGTGACATTGCCGCCGCCGTCAGGCTGCGTGACGCCGACATAGCCCGGAAAATTCTTCTGCCAGTTGGAGATGTTCAGCGCGCCCGGATTGTTGGTCCGGATCGACCGCTTGATCGACGTGTCGTAGGGCGTGCTGGAGAAGACTCCGCCCGGCGTGAGGCTGCGGTAATTCGGCCCGGCCACGGCGGCTGCCAAGCCGATGCCGTCCTGCAGGCCGACCAGCCAGCCGTAGCGCGTCTTCGGGTTGTTGTTGAACACCGTGAGTGGCGTGACCTGAATCGCATTACCGTACTGCGTGTCGTTCCCCCTCGAGCAATGAACGACGCTGTTCTCATCGACGATGATGCCGATGTGTCCCTGGTGCCCGTGCTGGTCCGGATAGACCACCACCGCGCCGGGCTTCTTGCTCGTCGCGTCGAAAATGCCGACGGATTGCCCGACATCCGTCCATACCCCGGTCGTCTCGATCCAGCCGCCGTTGAAGTGAACGTAAAACTGATCCGCCGTCTTTCGGCTCATGCCGAGGCACCAGGCCACGAAACCCGAGCAGTCGCATAGACCGTCGTGGCCCGGCGTCGCAGAGCCGGGATTCATTCCGCCTTGTCCAAGCTTATAACGAATTCCCTGTTCGACCGCCGCGTGGGCGCGCGCGAGGACTGCAGCCACTTGCATGTTCGCTCTCCGGGATGGGTTGATAACGCGGGGATGGTACAATCTGGAATTGCGAAGCCGCAAGCTGGCCCGAGCGCGACCGAACGCCCTACCCCCGCTCTACGATGACGAACGGCGGCGGCCCAAGGAGCCAATCGTTGCGAGAGTTCTTGCGGTGCAAAAGGCAGTGGTCCGCCTAGGGCATGATCCGGAAAAGTGCGCAGCGGTTTTCCGAAAAGATCATGCCCAAACAACAACCTAAAGCGCGATGACGATTCATCCAAATCTCATCGTGCTTTAGGGCTGACGCGCCGACGGACGCGGACATCACGCTCTGATGAGGAGAGCGCACCCTGGTCTTTGCCGGGTCAGCGCACGATAGCATTCCGCCAGTGTTTTGCCCGACGGGTCAATGTCATGGCCACGTCGGATGCCGTCGCGTTGCGTTTCGAAAAACCCCTTTTCGATCAAGGGGCCTTCTACTGTGCATGGGGTTGTTTTTCGACTTTTTGTTCTGGAGCCCTCACTCCGCCTGCAAAATCTCCGCGATCGCAGCGCCCGCTTCGATGGTGCCGAGCCTGCCGCCGACGTCGCGCGTCGCCCTGCCCGCACCAATTGCCTTCGCCACCGCGGCCTCGATCGCACGCGCGGCTTCCTCGTAGCGGACCGCGCCGCTGTTCTCGCCGTGCCAGGCCAGCAGCAGCGCGGTGGAGAGGATCAGCGACACCGGATTGGCGATGTCCTGCCCGGCGATATCAGGCGCTGAGCCATGCGCCGCCTGCGCCATGGCGTAGCGGTCGCCGACATTGAGCGAGCCGCCGAGGCCGAGACTGCCGGAGAGCTCTGCGGTGAGATCCGACAGGATGTCGCCGAACATGTTGGTGGCGACGATGACGTCGAAGCGATTGGGGCTGCGCACCACATGCGCCATCATGGCATCGACGAGGATGTCGTCGACCGCGAGGCCGGGATAGCCTTTCGCTGCCTCGCGGCAGATGTCGAGGAACATGCCGTCGCCGATCTTGAGCACATTGGCCTTGTGCACGATGGTGAGATGCTTGCGCCGCTTCATCGCCAGGCGACAGGCGGCGTGCGCGATGCGCTCGCAGCACAGCCGCGTGATCCGGCGCAGCGAGATCACGACATCGGGCGTGACCAGCATCTCGCCATTGCCCTGTTCCATGTTGCGGTCGGCGTAAAACCCTTCGGTGTTCTCGCGCACCACGACGAGGTCGAAATCGCCGAGCCGGCCGGGGCGGCCGGCATAAGTGCGTGCTGGCCTCACATTGGCGTAGAGGTCGAGGCTCTTGCGAAAGTGCCTCGACGGATTGATCTCGCCACGCGCCTCGTCCTTGAAATCGAAGGTTGCGGTCGGCCCCAGGATCAGGCCGTCGGCGCCGCGGACGATGTCGAGCAGTTCGGGCCGCACCGTCGTGCCTGATAGCTTCAGGCTCGCATGCCCGACCGCGTGCTCCTCCAGCCGCAGATTGAGCTGAAAGCGTTCGGAGGCCGCGCGCAGCACGCCCGATGTCGCGGTCGTGATCTCGGGTCCAATGCCGTCACCCGGCAGAACGACGATTTGCATGGCGTTTCCCCAAAATGGCAGTCACGGCGCGATCATACGCCGGTGCGAGGCGTCATCGCCTGACCTTCGCGCATACAATGCATGCGCGCTTGTGCCTGTGGAAGCGGCCTGCGGCGTAGTACATGCCAAAAGTCCCCTTGAGGCACGCCGCCGGAGCCACGCGCGAACGCAATGACAATCACGTTACCTGCCGCCGCGCGCGAGCCCGATCATCCCATTGCCGACGGCCTGCCCGCCACGCAGCGGCGCTGGGCGATCGCCGCGATCTTCACCGCGCTGGCGATGGCCTCGCTCGACACCGCAATCGCCAACATCGCGCTGCCCGCCATTGCCGCCGACCTGCACGTCTCGCCGGAGCAGTCGGTCTGGGTCGTCAACGTCTACCAGATCGCGCTGGTCGCGACGCTGTTGCCGCTCGGGGCTCTCGGCGAAATCGTCGGGCACCAGCGCATCTATCTCGGCGGCCTGATCCTGTTCACCGTCGCCTCGCTGTTCTGCGCGGTGGCGTGGTCGCTGGACAGCCTGCTGGTCGGACGCACGCTGCAAGGCCTCGGCGCCAGCGGCATCATGAGCGTCAACACGGCGCTGGTGCGCTTCGTCTATCCCGGAAAGATGCTCGGCCGCGGCTTCGGCCACAACGCGCTGGTGGTTGCCACCGCCTTCACCTTCGGCCCCTCGGTCGCCTCCGCCATCCTCGCGCTCGGCCCGTGGCCCTGGCTGTTCGCCGTCAACATTCCCTTCGGCCTGGTCGCGACCGGCATCGGCTTTGCGATGCTGCCGAAGACGCCGCGCGCCGATCACGGCTTCGACTTTCTCGGCGCGCTGCTGGCGTCGGCCTGCCTCGGCCTGTTCATCACCGGCATCGGCAGCGCCGCACACAATCTGTCGCCTGTTGTCGTCGGCGTCGAGCTGGTCTCGGCGCTCGCGCTCGGCTTCATCCTGACGCGCCGCCACGCCGATCATCCCGCGCCGATGCTGCCGATCGATCTGTTCAGCCGGCCGATGTTCGCGCTGTCGGCGGCAACCGCCGTGTGCTCCTTTGCCGTGCAGGGTCTCGCCTTCGTCTCGCTGCCATTCTATTTCGAGGACGTGCTCGGACGCTCGCAGGTCGAGACCGGCTTCTTCATGACGCCCTGGCCGCTGGTCGTCGGCATCATGGCGCCGATCGCGGGCCGCCTCTCCGACCGCCATGCGGTCGGCTTGCTCGGCGGCATCGGCCTCGTGCTGCTCGGCCTCGGCATGGCGCTGCTCGCGATGCTTCCATCCAATCCCGCCATTCCCGACATCATCTGGCGGATGGTGATCTGCGGCATGGGGTTCGGCTTCTTCCAGGCGCCGAACATGAAGGCGGTGATGTCGAGCGCGCCGCCCCATCGCAGCGGCAGCGCCTCGGGCATCGTCGCCACCGCGCGCCTGACAGGCCAGACCACGGGCGCCGCACTGGCTGCGCTCTGCTTCGCGCTGGCCGGCCACGACGGCGCGACCGTCGCGCTCGCGCTCGGCGCCGGGTTTGCCGCGCTCGGCAGCGTCATGAGCTTTCTGCGGCTGGCGGTTAAGTAGGCGGAACGGGTTCGCCCGCGCCACGCCCTAGAAAGCCGCAGGGATCGGCTGGCTCACGGTCGCCGCCGCGTCGAGCGGCTCGCAAGTGATCTTCCGAGTCAGGCTTGGCCAGCCCGCGGTGCCGCGCGTCGGCACAAACGTGTCGCCCTGGGGCTTCAGCACGATCGGCTCCGATTTCAGGCAGACGTCAGGAAATGCGATGCCATGTCCGCCGCCTTGCGTGAAATGCCCGACCAGCATCTGGGAGGCCTGCATCATTGCCGCCGGCGAAGCCCGCATCGGGCGTGCGGGGTCGAACGCACGATAGCACGGCCAGTCGGTGTGATTGGCCGCGAACTCATAGACGATCCTGCAAGCCGCCCCCGCCGATTTCTCGAAGGGTGCATCCGAAGGCGCCGCGGCGTCGCGCTCGAAAACCAGGGTCTCCAACGTCAACGCCTCCGTCGTCGCATCGGGGGCGACGGGCTTGCCCGGCTCGACCGCGATCTCGCCGCGCGAAAACACGAGCTTGGTCCTGGGCTGGGCATCTCTGGTCTCCAGCACCATCATCGGCCGCTCGGCCCACGACCGGTCCAGCACCACGTCGCCGCCGCCCATGGTCAGCCGCACATTGCCGACCGCCGGATTGTCGTTGGCGAAATCGATCATGCGCAGGTACACGTTCGACTTCGATGCTTCCAGGCTCAGGAAGCGCAAATCGTCCACCTGGCGCGAGATCGGCATCATCGGATCGAAGCGGTCGTCGATGTTGAACCGCACGATCCTGTTCAGCCTGGCTGCGGCCGGTCCCTTGGCGGCCGCCGGCGGCGCGACGTCGATCACGAGCAGGGACCCGCCCGGCGAATAGGTGTTGCCGAGCGCGCGCTGCCAGAGTGCGGTCAACGGCGACTCCGTCCGCAGATCGACGTCCCGCGCGAAAGATATCTGCTGCCCGGGCCGGATCACCGAAAAGTTCTGGAACGCGCCGAGCGCCGCGCCCTTGCCGACGCCGTCTCCGGAGAAGTTGACGCATTTGGACTGGTCGTCGTTTCCTGAACCCTCGATCGGCCTCGACGCTGAACGCGAGCAGAAGCTGAGATCGTGCGCGGCTGTCTTTTGCGGACTGATGGCGGTCGCGTAGATGGGGTCCGGCGCGCCGGGGATCTCCATCGGGAGCGGAGAGGTTGCGAACATGTCGACCTCGACCATGGTCAGGGATGAGCGCGCTTCGATCGAGCAGAGATCCCGCTTCGGCAATGTGTTGGTAAGCAGTCGCGCCGCATCGGCAAGGACGATGCAGGAGGTGGTGTCGCGCGGGTTGTTCCGGCTCATCCAGATCAGGTGATCCTTCCCTGCACCGTCGACCAGCAGATACGGCGCCGCATGACGGCGGCGTGGCGGCAACCACACCGGAACGGTTTGCGACAGCATGGGCTTGCGCCCGAGCAGCGCCTCCGGCAGCTTGGTCACGCCGACCGACCGCAATTCGGCGCTGACCTGGTTCTGATCCTGCATGGTGTCGAAGACGGGCAGCTTCGCGCAGGTCGTGCAGGTGACGGCGACAGCGGACCTGACGTTCTCGAAGGTCAGGATGACCTGATCCGGCTCGCTGCGATATTTGACGGGGTCCACGGCCTTGAACGGGTGATCCACCACGCGGCTGGCGACGAAGCCGTTCGAGCGCGATGGATCGGACTCGAACTCGAAATAGGTCGATCGATCCCAGCCGCGATAGGAGCCGTATCCGCCGAGACTGACGCCTGCCAGAACCATCTTCGAATCGGTCTGACATCGGATCGCGCTGCTCGCCTCGCTCCCGTTGCGAATATAGGTGCACAGCCGGAACGCCGCGTTTTGCAGGATTCGGTCGCAGTCGCTCTGGCTATAGCCGTAGGTGGCAAGGCCATGGCGATAGCAGAGGTCGTGAGCGACGCAGGCCTGCCGGAAGCGCTGGAGCACCAGATGACGCTTGCCGGCGTCATCCTTGCTGCCGTCGAAGAAGATGTTGGTCAGCGCCGGAAGACTGCAGTTCAGCCCCTCGCCGCTGCCGCCGAGCGTGCTGACGACCTCCGGCCCGGACTGGAACGCAGTGATCGTGGCAGGCATCTCTCCGTCGGAGATGTCCTCGACGTTCTTGTAGAGGGAGTCGGCGACGAACGAAGGCACATAAGCAAGCGTAAGCCCCAACGCGATCGCCGCGATCACCGCGACCGACCAGCCGATCATCTTCCTGGACATGACCTACCCCGCCAAAGCCGAGCTCTCCGCAATCGGATCCTGATCGCCGCCGGGTACTGAATCTCGCCGGGCCGGCGCAATTGCCGGCGCGACCGCGAAATCGCGAGCGGTGTCATCCCGATCACGATCAGCCCGAGGTTGTTTTGCTGTCAAGCGAACAGCTCACACTTGCCGCCCGGAATTCGGCTCCAGCGACCGGGCGGATCGACGCAGCCGCGCGCTACGGCCGGCGCGTCGATGCGCCGTCGGTGGGAGACCGCTCTAGTCTTTGGATGTCAGGCCAGATGCCGCGCACCGACCGAAGCAACCGAATTGGCCATGTCCGCGTCCAGCGCAACGAGGCGCTCGTCGATCCCCGCGATGACCTTGCGCGAGAACGGGCCGAGATGCGCATAGGCCGCGATCATCTGCACCGCGATGCGCGCCGACGACGTGTCGCGCTTGGCGCAGTTCATGAAAGTCTGCCAGAGCGGGCGCCCGTCCGGAATGGACGTGACCACGCGGTGCACGGTCTCCATCGCCCCGACCCTCGCGCGGATATCGCCTTCGGCGAGTTCCTGACGTTGCCTGGACCGGTCGAGCAGCGTCATCAGCTTGTCGACGCGGCCCGCATAGGCCGCCGGGCTGTAGATCCGCTCCAGCACCGTCCTGTAGTCCAGGAGAATATCGCGCAGTGGCCGCACCGGATCGAAATTGATGCCGTCCGTGCACTGGTCGCCGCCCGTCGCGGATGCCAGATCGTGACCCACGTGCAACCGGCCCTCCTTCTCAAGCCGACGCGTGAGCTGCGTATTCGGCAACGCATAGAGCAGGCCCACCATGGCGACCGGAATTGCGGCCTCCTCGATGAAGTCGACCATGGCATCCGCCATCGCGACCTTCTCGTTGTCGAAGCCGACGATGAAGCCCGCAGTGACCAGCATGCCGGCAGCGTAGATCTTATGGATGCTCTCGGCGATGTTGCGCCGCGTGTTCTGCTTCTTCCGCATCGCGACCAAGGTTTCGGGGTCCGGGCTCTCGATGCCGACGAAGATGCCGAAGAAGTTGGCGGCGCCCATCAGCTCCAGCAACTCGGGATCGTCGGCCAGATTGACCGAAGCTTCGGTCGACAGCTCGAAGGGATAGCCGTGAGCGCGCTGCCATTCGGCAAGCTGGGGCAGGAACTGCCGTAGTGACTTCTTGTTGCCGATGAAATTGTCGTCGACGAAATCGAGATGGCCGCGGTAACCCATCGCGTAGAGCGTTTCGAGCTCGACGAACATCTGCTCCGTCGTCTTGGTCCGCGGCACGCGGCCGTAGAGCTCGATGATGTCGCAGAACTCGCAGGTGAACGGACAGCCGCGCGAATATTGCACACCGAGATAGAGGTAGTCCTCGAACCTCAGCAGATCGAAGCGCGGCACCGGCGTCTTGGTAACGTCGGCCTGGAATTTTGGCGCGGTAAACACGCCGGAGCGTGCACCGCTGTCCCAGGCCGCAATAAAGTCGTCGATGACGCTCTCGGCTTCCCCGAGCACGCGGAAGTCGGCCTTCTCGTAGATGTGCGGGCTCGACGTCGGATCGGGACCGCCGACCACCACCGGCTTGCCCGCGGCGCGGCACTTGTCGATCAGGCGCAGCGTGTCAACCTGCTGCGGCATCATTCCGCCGGTGAAGACGACGTCGGCCCAGGCAAGATCGTCGTCGTCAAATGGCTGCGTGTTGCGATCGATCAGCCGGATCGTCCAGCTCTTCGGCAGCATCGCGGCAACGGTGATCAGACCCAGCGGCGCGGCCGGGCGCCGCACCCCCATCAATTTGCAGGACTCGCCAAAGCTCCAGAACGACTCCGCCGTGAACAGAGGATAGAGCATCAGCACATTGCAAGGGCTCGCCACGTCGATGGAACTCCTTCTGCTTCGGACGCAGTGTAGCAAAGCGTGTCCGTCTTGCACCCCGGCAAAAAGGACAAACTGTCGCCGCAGCGCAGCGGTGCGCGGGTTGGGAACCGGCGTTCACGAACGAACGGCGCCCCAGGCCGCTGCCTTGGCGCGCAGAGAGAGATCGCCCCACCCGCCCGGGCCGGGCGAGGCAAAACACCGCGGGCCCCCCAATCTTCCCGCGCCGGCGAGAATCTTCGTCAGCCACCCCTCGGACTATTGATTTGAACAGTTCCAATTTGCCAGACACATTGTTCCCTGAGTCCAATCGGTGGATTGGGCCAATCAGGGGACTGCGATGGCAAACCTAACAATCAACGGAAAAACCCTCACGCTCGACGTCGAGCCGGATACGCCGCTGCTCTGGGCGATCCGCGAGAATGCCGGCCTGACCGGCACCAAATATGGTTGCGGCATTGCACAATGTGGCGCCTGCACGGTTCACATGGACGGCGTCGCCACCCGCTCCTGCGGAATCTCGGTCGCCGAGGCCGAGGGCAAGAAAATCACCACGATCGAGGGGCTCGCGTCCGGGAACACGCTGCACAAGGTGCAGCAGGCCTGGATCGCCCAGGATGTCCCGCAATGCGGCTATTGCCAGAGCGGCATGATCATGGCGGTGGCCGCGCTTCTCGCCGAGAAGCCGAAGCCGACCGATTCCGACATTGACGAGGCCATCACCAACATCTGCCGCTGCGGCACCTTCCAGCAGGTGCGCGAAGCGATCCACACGATCGCCAGCGCCTGAGGAGCCGCCCCATGAACAAGCACGTCTCTCCCAAGATGAACCGCCGCGCCTTCGTCGTCGGCACCGCCGCAGTCGGCGCAGGTCTCGCCATCGGCCTCGACCTTCCCTTCGGCGGTCCCGCCGTGGTGCGCGCGGCCGACGGCTCGCCCGAGGTCAATGCCTGGGTCGTGGTCAGGCCCGACGACACCGTCGTGATTCGCATCGCCCGCTCGGAGATGGGCCAGGGCTCGCTCACCGGCCTCGCCCAGCTCGTTGCCGAAGAGCTCGAATGCGACTGGTCGAAGGTGACGACCGAATATCCGACCCCCGGCCAGAGCGTCGCCCGCAAGCGCGCCTGGGGCGACTTCTCGACCGGCGGCAGCCGCGGCATCCGCTCCTCACAGGACTATGTCCGCAAGGGCGGCGCCACCGCGCGCGTGATGCTGATCGAGGCCGCCGCGAACGAGTGGAAGGTGCCGGCGTCCGAATGCACCGTCGCCAAGGGCGTCATCACCCACAAGGCGTCTGGCAGGACCACGACTTACGGCAAGGTCGCCGAAGCCGCGGCGAAGCTGACGCCGCCGGCCGACGTCAAGCTCAAGGACCCCAAGGACTGGACCATCGCCGGCAAGGGCCTGCTGCGGCTCGACACTGCCGAGAAGACAAACGGCACGATGATCTACGGCATCGACGTCAAGCTGCCGGGCATGCTGAACGCCGCGATCAAGGACTGCCCGGTGTTCGGCGGCAAGCTCAAGAGCTATGACGAAGCCAAGATCGCCGGCATGAAAGGCGTCAAGAAAGTCGTCAAGGTCGGCGATACCGCGGTTGCGGTCGTTGCCGACACCTGGTGGCACGCCAAGACCGCGCTGGAAGCGCTGCCGATCGTCTGGGACGAGGGCGAGAACGCCAAGGTCTCCAGCGAGACGATCGCGAAGTGGCTGGCCGAGGGCCTGGACAACGACCAGCCGGCATATGTCGGCAACAAGAACGGCGACGCCAAGGCCGCGATCGCCAGCGCCGCCAAGAAGGTCGAGGCCGTCTACAGCTACCCCTACCAGAACCACGCCACGATGGAGCCGATGAACGCCACCGCGCTCTACACGACCGACAAATGCGAGGTCTGGTGCGGCACGCAGAACGGCGAAGCCGTCTTCGCGGCGGTGCTGGAGGCCTCCGGTCTGCCGGCGGACAAGTGCGACATGTACAAGGTGATGCCCGGCGGCGGCTTCGGCCGGCGCGGCCAGACCGACTATGTCCGCCAGGCAGTGTTGATCGCCAAGCAGATGCCGGGCACGCCGGTCAAGCTGCTGTGGTCGCGCGAAGAGGACATGGCGCACGGCCGATATCATCCGATCACCCAGTGCAAGATGACCGGCGCGTTCGACGCCAACAACAACCTGGTCGCGCTGCACTACCGCCTGTCCGGCCAGTCGATCCTGTTCTCGCTGCGCCCCGAAGCGCTGCAGAACGGCATGGACCCGGCCGCATTCCAGGGCGTCGCCCAATCCGGCGAGGCCGCGTTCGGCTATTCGGTGCCGAACCTGTTGATCGAGCATGCGATGCGTAACCCGCACGTTCCGCCGGGCTTCTGGCGCGGCGTCAACGTCAATCACAACGCGATCTACATGGAATGCTTCATGGACGAGCTTGCCCAGGCCGCAGGCCAGGACCCGCTCGAGTTCCGCCGCAAGCTGATGGGCAATCACCCCAAGCATCTGGCGGTGCTCAATGCCGTGGCCGAGAAGATCGGCTGGACCACGCCGGCGCCGAAGGGTGTCTATCGCGGTATCGCGCAAGTGATGGGCTATGGCAGCTATGTGGCCGGCGCCGCCGAGATCTCGGTGACCGACGGCAGCAAGATCAAGGTGCATCGCATCGTCGCCTCCACCGATCCTGGTTACGTCGTCAATCCGGCGCAGGTGGAGCGGCAGATCGCCGGCTCCTTCGTCTATGGCCTTTCCGCGCTGTTCTATGGCGGCTGCACCGTCAAGGACGGCAAGATCGAGCAAACCAACTTCGACACCTACAATTCGATGCGCATCAACGAGATGCCGAAGGTGGAATCGGTGATGGTGCCGAGCGGCGGGTTCTGGGGCGGCGTCGGCGAGCCGACCATCGGCGTTGCCGCGCCCGCGGTGCTCAACGCCTATTTCGCGGCGACGGGTAAGCGTATCCGCTCGGTGCCGCTGCGCGACCAGAACATCACCTTCGCTTGAGACAACATGCTGCGGCGGCGAGAGATCGCCGCCGCGGCCCCATTGCAGATGCACTTGATGACGACACGCCCGGTGACACGGCGAACTGCCGTGTTCGGCATCACCATGGCGGCCGCGACGCTGGCGCGGCCATCGCTCCTGCGCGCGCAGTCCACGGGGCGTGTCGTCGTGGTCGGCGGTGGCTTCGGCGGCGCGGCGTGCGCCCGCGCGCTCAAGCGCGCGCAGGCAGATCTGCAGATCATCCTGATCGAGCCCAATGCGGTCTTCACCTCCTGCCCCTTCAGCAACGAGGTGATCGCGGGCCTGCGCGACATCGAAACGCAGCAATTCGGCTACGACAAGCTGGCCGCCGACGGCGTCACCGTGATCGGCCAGGCCGTGACCGCGATCGAACCGGAGCGGCGCAGCGTCGTGACGACCGATGGCGTCGCGCTCCCCTATGACCGCCTCGTGCTCTCCCCCGGCATCGACTTCCATTTCGATGCGCTACCCGGTTATGACGACACCGCGTCGGAAAAAATGCCGCACGCCTGGAAGGCCGGTGCACAGACCCTGCTGCTGCGCCGGCAGCTGGAAGCGATGGCGGACGGCGGCACCGTCGCCATCGCTGTCCCGGCCAATCCGTCGCGCTGTCCGCCGGCGCCTTACGAGCGCGCCAGCCTGATTGCGCACTATCTCAAGGCGAAGAAGCCGCGCTCGAAGGTGCTGGTCCTCGATGCCAAGGACAGTTTTTCGCAGCAACGCCTGTTCGAGAAGGCCTGGAAAGAGCTCTACGGTGACATGATCGAGCGCATCGCGCTGTCGCAGGGCGGCCGTGTCACCTCGGTCGATCCTTCGACCGGAACCATCGTCACCGAGTTCGGCAACTACACCCCCGACGTCGCCAATGTCATCCCGCCACAGCGCGCCGGGCGCATCGCCGAGGCCGCGGGCGCTACGGATGCGACCGGCTGGTGTCCGATCGATCCTGTCACGTTCGAATCGAAGCTCGTCAAGAACATCCACGTCATCGGCGATGCCTGCCTCGGCGGCGGCATCCCCAAATCGGCATCAGCCGCGAGCGCGCAAGGCAAAGCCTGCGCGAGCGCCATCGTCAGCCTCCTCGCAGGCCGCGCCCCGGACGCCCCGCGATTGACCGGCGTCTGCTACAACACCGTTGCGCCCGGTTACGGCTTCTCGCTGGCCGGCAATTACCAGCCGAAGGGCGACATCTTTGCCGAGGTCGAAGGCGGCGCGACCAGCCCGGTCGATGCGCCGCGCGAGCTGCGCGCCCGCGAGGCGAGTGAAGCCGAGCGCTGGTTTCAAACCATCACGGCGGACACCTTTGGCTAGAGCACTTCTCCATATCGCAGCGCTGATCGGCGCCGGCCTTGTTCTGACTTCCGGAGCAAGAGCGGACGAGCTCGTGCCCTACAAGATCATCGGTGACACCATCCCGGAACCACTCACGGGCACACCGGGCGATCCCGCGCGCGGACGCGCGCTGGTGGTGGCGCGCACCACGACCTGCATCCTCTGCCATTCCGGTCCCTTCCCGGAGGCGCGGTTCCAGGGCGACCTCGCGCCCGATCTCACCGGCACCGGCAGTTGGTGGTCGGCGGGCCAGTTGCGGCTGCGGCTGGTCGATGCATCGCGCTTCAACCCGCAGACCATCATGCCCTCCTATTATCGCAAAGACGGGCTAGTCCGGACGGGACGCAATTTTGCCGGCAAGCCGATATTGTCCGCCGCGGAGATCGAGGACATCGTGGCTTTTCTTGTAACGCTTCGGGACTAGGTGCATGCCGACAACGCGACGACAATTTTTGAGCATTGCCGGAGGCGTCACGGTCGCCGGCGCGATCCCGATCGTCACGCTGCGGCCGCTGCAAGCAACGCCCGCCATGCTCAACACCGCCATCCGCAACGTCGTCGGCGAAGCCCAGATTCGTATGGGCAAGGTCAAGCTCGACATTCCGCCGCTGGTCGAGAACGGCAACACCGTGCCGATGACGGTGAGCGTGGCGAGCCCGATGACGGCGACCGAGCACGTCAAGAGCATCCACGTCTTCAACGAGAAGAACCCGCAGCCGAACATCGGCAATTTCTACCTCACGCCCGCCTCCGGCCGCGCCCAGGTCTCGACCCGGATCCGGCTCGCCGACACCCAGAAGGTGGTGGCGATCGCCCGCCTCTCCGACGACACGTTCTGGCAAGTCGTCGCCGACGTGGTCGTGACGCTGGCGGCTTGCACCGAGGAGATGAACTGATGGCCGCGCTGATCAACGTTCCCTCAAAGGCGAAGCGCGGCGACATCATCGAGATCCGCACGCTGACCTCGCACATCATGGAAACCGGCTTCCGCCATACCGCCGATGGTCAGCTCGTGCCGCGCGACATCATCACGAGCTTCACCTGCCGCTACAACGGCACCGAGGTCTTTCGCGCCGACCTGTTTCCGGCCACCGCGGCGAACCCCTATCTGTCGTTCTTCACGGTCGCGAAGGAGAGCGGCAAGCTCGAGTTCGAATGGATCGGCGACAACGGCTATTCGTCCACCGCGTCGGCGTCGATCACGGTCGAATGAGATTTTGGCACGCGATAGCGGCAGCGATGCTGTTCGCTGCGGCCCCTGCCCTGCTCGCCGACGAGATCCCGTCGGCGGCGCGCCGGTCCGGCTATACCTTCATGGGTCCTGATACGCGCGCCATGCAGAATGACGACACCGCCAATCCGGGCATGTTGTTCGTGCTCGACGGCGAAGCGCTCTGGGGCAAGAAGGCCGGCAGCGCCGGCAAGGCCTGCGCGGATTGCCACGGCGATGCACGCAGCAGCATGAAGGGCGTCGCGGCGCGCTATCCCGCCTTCGACAAGGCGCTGGCGCGCCCCGTCACGCTCGACCAGCGCATCAATCTCTGCCGCGCCAATCATCAGCAGGCGAGCCCGCTCCCCTATGAGAGCCGCGACCTGCTCGCATTGTCCGCCTTCGTCGCCCATCAGTCGCGCGGCGTCGCGATCACGGCAGGCGACGATCCGCAACTGAAACCCTTCGTCGCGCAGGGACACAAGCTCTTCATGCAGCGCGAGGGCCAGCTCAACCTCGCATGCACCAATTGCCACGACGACAACTTCGACAAGCGCCTCGCGGGCTCGCCGATCACGCAAGCGCAGCCGACCGGCTATCCGCTCTATCGGCTGGAGTGGCAGACGCTGGGCTCGCTGGAGCGGCGCCTGCGCAGCTGCATGACCGGCGTTCGCGCCCAGGCCTATGATTACGGCGCGCCGGAGCTCGTCGCCCTCGAGCTCTATCTGATGTCGCGGGCGCGCGGCCTGCCGATGGAGACGCCGGCGGTGCGGCCGTGACCGGCTCGAATTAGGACTAGGCATACGCGGCGCGGTCGCTAGTATCCCCTCCCAAAGACGACGATGAGTCACAGGGAGGACTTGAAGTGGTGGACTACAGAATCTCGCGCCGTACGCTCTTGACAGGCACCGCAGCGGCTGGCGCGCTCAGCCTGACCGGATTGCCGGCGCGCGCCGAGGTCAACTGGAAGAAATACGCCGGGACCAAGCTGGAGGTGATTCTCGCGAAGGGTCCGCGCGGCGACAATCTGCAAAAGAACCTCAAGGAATTCACCGATCTCACCGGCATCCAGGTCGAAGCTGAGCAGATTCCCGAGCAGCAGCAGCGCCAGAAGGTCGTGATCGAGTTCACCTCGGGCCGGCCGAGCTTCGACGTCGTCCATCTCAGCTATCACGTGCAAAAGCGGCAGTTCGAGAAGGCCGGCTGGCTCGCCGACATGACGCCCTACATGAAGGACCCGACGCTGACCGCACCGGACCTCGTCGAGAGCGACTTCTCCGCGGCGGGCCTGCAATACGCCAAGAACGACAAGGGCCAGATGCTGTCGCTGCCCTGGTCGGTGGACTATTTCATCCTCTATTACAACAAGGAGCTGTTCGCGAAGAAGGGCGTCGCCGTCCCCAAGACCCTCGACGAGATGGTCGCTGCGGCAGAGAAGCTGACCGATCCCAAGGAAGGCATCTACGGCTTCGTCGGACGCGGCCTGCGCAACGCCAACATGGCGATGTGGAGCAACTTCTTCCTCGACTACGGCGGCGAATTCCTCGATGCCAAGGGCAACATCCTGACCGACGGTCCGGAGGCCATTGCCGCGACCAAGCTCTACCAGACGCTGCTGACGAAGACCGCTCCTCCCGGCGTCGCCGGCTTCAACTGGATGGAGTCGATGGCCTCGTTCACGCAAGGACGGTCCGCGATGTGGATCGACGGCGTCGGCTGGGCGCCGCCGCTGGAAGATCCGGCAGCCTCGCGCGTCGTCGGCAAGGTCGGCTACACCGTCGTGCCCGCCGGGCCCAAGGGACAATATTCCTCGACCTATGGCGACGGCATCGGCATTGCGGCCGCGAGCAAGAACAAGGAAGCCGCCTACCTGCTCTGCCAGTGGGCGGTCTCGAAGCAGCAGGGCGCGCGCCTGCTGCAGGCCGGCGGCGGCGTGCCGTTCCGCAACTCGATTCTGAACGATCCCGAGGTCCAGAAGGGCGTGAAGACCAAGGAGTGGCTGCAGTCGGTGATCGAGTCCGGCAAGATCAGCAAGCTTGGCCTGCCCGTCGTGATCCCGGTCGCCGAATTCCGCGACATCGTCGGCGCGGCGCTCACTGCCACGCTGTCCGGCGCTGATCCCGCGGCCGAGCTGAAGAAGGCGAACGACCAGTACCGGCCGATCCTGGAGCGTAGCGAAAAGACGTGAGTGCGTTGATACAAGCGGATCCGGCCGCGGCACAGTCCAGTGCCGCGCCGGAAAAAGAGTTGCGGCCGCCGTCCTACTGGCCGTTCGTGGTGCCGGCGCTGGTCGTCGTGATCGCGATCATCATCTTCCCATGGGTCTTCACGATCTGGATGAGCCTCAACGAATGGAAGGTCGGCTCGCCCACCACCTTCGTCGGGCTGTCCAACTATCTGCGGCTGACCAGCGATCCGCGCTTCCTCGAGGCGGTCGTCCACACCATCGTCTATACCGCGCTGTCGGTGCTGCTGCCGCTGGTGCTCGGCACCTTCGCCGCCGTGGTGTTTCACCAGAAATTCGCGGGCCGCGGTTTTCTGCGCGGTATCTTCATCATGCCGATGATGGCGACGCCCGTGGCGATCGCGCTGGTCTGGACCATGATGTTCCACCCGCAGCTCGGCGTGCTGAACTATCTGCTGTCGCTGGTCGGCATACCCGCGCAGCTCTGGGTCTTCCACCCCGCGACCGTGATTCCCTCGCTGGTGCTGGTCGAGACCTGGCAGTGGACGCCGCTGGTCATGCTGATCGTGCTCGGCGGCCTCGCCGCCATCCCGACCGACCCCTATGAGAGCGCGCAGATCGACGGCGCCAATCTCTGGCAGGTGTTCCGCTTCATCACGCTGCCGCTGATCATGCCGTTCCTGTTCATCGCCGGCATGATCCGCATGATCGATGCGGTGAAGAGTTTCGACATCATCTTCGCGATCACGCAAGGCGGGCCCGGCTCCGCGTCGGAGACGATCAACATCTATCTCTACAGCGTCGCCTTCACCTATTACGACCTCGGCTACGGCTCGGCGATCGCGGTGGTGTTCTTCCTGCTGATCGTCCTTCTCGCGGCGGTGATGCTTTACGCCCGCCAGCGCATGCTGTGGACAGAAATCGCGAGCGACGCATGACACCCCGTCAGATCATCGGCAAGATCGGCCTGTGGCTTTCGGTGTTCGTCATCGTGTCACCGGCCATCCTGTTCTTCCTCTGGATGCTGTCGCTGTCGCTCAAATTCGAGATCGACAACGCCGCCTACCCGCCGGTGTTCTTCCCCGAGCATATCGCCTGGAAGAACTATGCCGACGTGCTCGCCTCCAACCGCTTCCTGACCTATTTCGTCAACAGCCTGATCGTGACCGGCAGCGCGACAGCGCTGGCGCTGATCGTCGGCGTTCCCGCCGGCTACGGCATCGCGCGGATGGCCGCGCACAAATCGGCGATCGTGATCCTGATCGCCCGCATCACGCCCGGCCTGTCCTACCTGATCCCGCTGTTCCTGCTGTTCCAGTGGCTCGGCCTGCTCGGCACGCTGGTGCCGCAGATCATCATCCACCTGGTGGTCACGGTGCCGATCGTGATCTGGATCATGATCGGCTATTTCGAGACGACGCCGCTGGAGCTGGAGGAAGCCGCGCTGATCGACGGCGCCACGCGCTGGCAGGTCTTCCGCCACGTCGCATTGCCGATCGCAAAACCCGGCATCGCGGTCGCCTTCATTCTCGCGGTGATCTTCTCCTGGAACAATTTTGTCTTCGGCATCGTGCTGGCCGGACGCGAGACGCGCACTTTGCCCGTCGCCGTCTACAACATGATCTCGTTCGACCAGTTGAGCTGGGGACCGCTCGCCGCCGCCGCGCTGATCGTCACGCTCCCCGTGCTGCTGCTGACGGTGTTTGCGCAGCGGCAGATCGTGGCCGGGCTGACTGCCGGGGCCGTCAAGGGCGGGTGATTGCCCATCCTCGCAGCATGTCGAAGACTATCGTTTCGCAGCTTCGGCCTGCGGCGCGGCAGATTGGGCCGCAGCAACCGGTGTGGCCACCGAAAGTCCGTAAAGCCGCCAGTTGCCGCCGACATTCTGGAACAGCAGATCGAAATCGATCTGCAACGGCCTGGTCGGGATGTTGCCGCTGAGCCGCAGCATTCCGCTGGTATCGATCGCCGGAGGCGTCGACAATCGCGGCGCCAGAAGCGCGGCGCCAAACAGGTCGAACTTGCGCGCCCGGAGATCGGCGAACACAAGCGCAAGGTCGGCCGCACTGTTCCTGGCCTGGAATTCGGGTGCGGCAAGGTCTCGCAACACCGAATAATTGCCGGAGCGATTGGCATCATTCAGCGTCAGAAGCGCGGAGCGGATCAGATAAAGCGCCTGCTCGACGGAGATCTGGGGCCCCTGCCTTGTCGCGGTTGCGGCCGGCTGAACCGCCCAACGATCCGCGAAGCCGGACGGCGATGGTTGCGTCTCTGCTTCCGCGGGTGCGCAAGCCGCGACGAGGAGCAGGCACGCCACAAATCGTGGGGAGAGCGCGATCATGTCCTCACCAGCCCATGCGCAGGCCAACGCGCCCTCCGGCGACTTTCTCGTCCGGCCCGTAGCCGATGCCGCCGTTGAACTGCATATTGCCGTTGAGGCGTAGCGCCGCATTGAACGCAAGACCATTGGCTCGCTCGAAGGTCCCGTAGTTCATCGCGATGGCGAAGCTCTCGTTCGGCAGCAGCGTCGGTACACCCGCCATGGCAAAGGCCATCGCGACGCCGCTGGTCGCCTTGCTGGTGCGGCTATTGAGGTCGTCGATGCGGCCGTTGATGGTGGCGAGCTGGCCATTGATAGTGCCGAGCTGGCCGTTGATGGCACCCAGATCGGCCGTCGAGGCGATCCCGAGTGCGCCGAGGCTGGTGGTTGCCAGATTGCCGGCGCCGTCAGACGTCACGAGTTGCGTTGCGCCGCTTTGCGCGGCCTTGCTTGCCGACGAGGTGATGCCGGCCATGGTATAGGTGTTGCCTGCCGTGCCGAAAGTCTGCTGGTTGGCGCGCGTCACTCTGGCGCCATTGCCGAAAGCGGCCGAGTTGGCGAAGCCGGCGCTGGTATTGTTGCCGACGGCGACGGCGTTGGCACCGGTAACCGATACGGTGTTGCCGATCGCGATGGCGCCCGAGCCGGTCACTGTCGCAGCGTTCGACATCACCAGCGCATTGGGCGCATTGACGGCATTGCCGGAGCCGAACACGGAGGACCCGGCGGCGCTTGCCGTGGCGCCCACGGCGTTGTTGGAGCCGACCGTGTTGACGTTGTCGCCCCAGCCGGTCTGGTTGGTGCCGTTGATCTTGTTGTTGTCGCCCAGCACAAAGCTGCCATTTCCGTTCAGGGTGTTGGGATCGCCGATGGCGAAGCTGCCATTGCCCCGGACGACCTGCCCGGTGCCGAACGCGCCGCTGTTGTTTCCGGTGACACTGTTGCTCGCGCCGACCGCCGTGCTGTTGGCGCCGGTCACCACGCTGTTGGAGCCGACGGCCGTCCCGTTCGTGCTGCCTGCGTTGGCAACCGCCCACGCACCGACCGCCAGTGAGCTGTCCCCGGCCGCATAGCTGCTCGTGCCGTAGGCCGAGCTGGACATGCCGGTCGCGGTGCTCCAGCCGCCGGATGCGGTCGCGTAGTCGGCGGAGGCCTTTGAGCTGGTCCCCACCGCCGTGGACATCCAGCCGGCAGCTTTACTATTGGCGCCAGCGGCCAGGGCGAAATCGCCGCTCGCGTTGCTCGCGTAGCCGGAGGCGGAGCTCTCGTAGCCGCTGGCCGCGCTCTGCGCCCCCGTGGCCGAGGCGTACCGGCCGGCCGCGGCGGCGCCGTAACCCACCGCCGTGGTTTCGACGTTGGTCGCCTGGCTCAAGGCACCGACGGCAAGACTGGAGTCGCCAAACGCGTTGCTGGACGCGCCGTAGGCCGAGCTGGACGCACCACCGGCCAGACTTCCAGTGCCGCATGCCGTACTTCCGGCAGACCCCGCGCCTGCGCCGCCGGTGCTGTTGCTGGCGTCGACGCAGACGAACTGCGCCCGCGCGGGTGGAGTATCGAGCAAGGCGCCAAGCACGAATGCCGCCACAGCACATATCGTTGCCGGCCGCATCCGCCGCCTCGCCGCCCCCCTCCCGGTTCGTCCGGCCGTCTCGCTGGTCCGCCCCTCGGCCGATCGCACCGCAAGACTCATCCACCGCGTGTTCATCGCTCACCTTCACGTCGTTGCAAATTGCGCGGGCCGGCAAACACACGCATCTGGCCCGCGCGCGATAATATGAATATTCATGTCCGGAGACTGCGGTTCGACGGCGTGGAAACTTGCCTGATCGTCCCAATTTGCAGACCAACTGCCGAAGGGGGCGGCCTGGCATGACGAAAATTCCGTATCTGCGCTTTGACAGCGCGGAATTACCTGCCGCCGAGCGCCTTGACCGCTACCGTGCGATTCTCACGCACTATGAAGTGTCGCTCCCCGACGGCACCGACCGGGATGCGTTCGAGGTCCATGCCGAGGCCTGGCTGCTCGGCGGCCTGGTCGCCGCGTCGACCCGGATGGGGCCGGTGCGCTTCACCCGCTCCGCCGCGCTGGCAAAGGCCGATGGCCGCAACTCGTTCGCGCTGCTTCTGCTCCGTCGCGGCGCCTGGAGCGGCGAGGTCGACGGCGAACCGATCTCGGCCGGCCCTGGCCAGGTGCTGGTGCTCGATCTCACCCGGCCCTTCGATGGCATCGCGACGGCGACCGACACCATCAGCCTGGACGTCGAGCGCGATCCCATCGTCAGCGCCGCGCCCGATGGCCTCGACCTGCACGGGCTGGTGCTCGACGGCGCCGCCGGCCGGGTCCTCGCTGACCAGATGACGCTGTTGCGGAGAAGGCTTCCGGCGATGGACGAAACCGAGGCCCCCGAGGCGGTCCAGACGACGCTCGGCCTGCTGCGTGGATGCTTTGGCGTGGCTGCGCGGCCGCGCGAGCAAGGTCTTGCCCGGCGCGACATCGGCATCCTTCATCGTGCCAGCCGGTTCATCGACCAGAATCTGGGCCACAGCGACCTGTCGGTGGCGACCATCTGCCGCGAGATCGGCGTGTCGCGCTCGGTGCTCTATCGCGTGTTCGCACCGCTCGCGGGCGTCGCGGATTACATCCGCGGGCGCCGGCTCGAGGCAATCCACGTACTGCTCGACGACGCGGGCGAGAATCGCTGGAATGCGGAGATCGCCGCTGAATTCGGCTTCGTGAGCCAGGCGCATTTCAGCCGAAGCTTCCGGCAACACTTCGGCTACTCGCCACGCGCAGCGCGCGACACGCGCCTGCACGATCTTGTAGCCGCAGTCGAAGCCGGCCCCGAGCTGTTCCGTGAGTGGATCGGCCGGCTCGGCTGAACCGCCGACGCGTGCGGGACCAAAAAAGGAAACGGCCGGGCAGCTCCTCGCCGCCCGGCCGCCGACAATGCCTTCGTTCCTACTCCGCCGGCGCTGCGTGCATCTCCGGATGCGCGGCATAGTGCTCGCTGGTGCCGAGCTTGCTCGCTGCGAACAAGCCGGCCGCCATCACGGCATAGGCGAACGCCACTGCGGGCGTGACGCCAAAGCCGCCGCCGATGCCGACGGCTTCGCCGTGCATGAAGCCGAAATAGGTCAGCACCGCACCGACCAGCGCGAAGGCCGAGGCCTTCTCGAAATCGCGCTCGATGATGAAGACGCCGATCGCACCGAGGATGAGGCCGCCGAGGATGGAGCCACCGCCCATCACTTCCAGGCCGTGATAGAACACACCCTGCTGCGGCAGCGCGGCGACCGCCGCGGTCTTGACCGCGTCGGCCTTGTCGGCGGCCATGCCGCCGACGGTCGCCGCAGCATTCATGGTCGAGGCCAGCATCGTGTCGATCTGGAGCTTGGCCCAGGCGGCAAGATGCGGGGTCAGCGCCAGCACGATCGCCGGCGCATGCTTGACCGGCGTGGTCTGGAACGCCTGCGCGCCGATGAGCATGCCGATATAGAGCAGGATCGGCGAGATCGCGACGACGGGCACCAGCGCCAGCAGCACCGAGATGATGCCGAACCAGGCCAGCACCACCACCATGATGCCGGTCGCCGCCGAATAGCCGATGCGGCCACCCATCGCCTTCCAGCCGGGATGGCCGATATAGACGGCGTTGATGAACGGATTACCCATCAGGCAGCCGATCAGGCTGACGACGCCGTCGGCGGTGAGCACCCGCGTGGTCGGATATTCGTCGCCGGCGGCTTCCGCGCTCTCGACATTGTCCATGGCCTCGACGAGGTCATAGATGCCGAACGGAATGGCGGTGACGAGAATGATGCCGAGGAATTCGAAGCCGGAGAAGACGTAACCCACCGCCGGGATCGGCACCGAGAAGCCGAAGTTTGCGAAGGCAGCGCCAACGCCCGCGATGCTCAATCCGCCGAGGCCGAGCCCGAACAGGTTGGAGCCCCAGGCGATGATCATGCCGGCCGCGATCGCGACGAGGCCTGCGGGAATGCCGCGCCAGTATTTCACCCCGCCGAACCAGCTCACCAGGATGATGGCGAAGCAGACCAGACCAATCTGCGGCGTCATGTACATCTCGAGCGCCGGCCGCATCGAGATGAAGGTGACGGAGACGCCGGCGAGCGTGCCGAGCAGCGCCGCGCGCGGCGTGATCTTGCGGATGAACGGCGCGATGAAACCGCCGATCATCAGGATGAAGCTCTGGAAGAACACCCAGACGAGGCCGGCCGACCAGCCCTTGAGCGGGTCACCGGTCTTGAGCGTGATCGGCAGCATGATCACGAAGGTCACGATGAACATGTGCGGCACGCTGACGCCCGAGGGCAGCGCGCAGACGTCGTTGCGGCCGGTCTTCTGCGCGAGGCGATAGGCGAGGAACGCGTAGTAGAAGGTGGAGAGGCACATCATCAGCCCGAGCGCGGGCAGGATGCGGCCGAACACGAGACTGTCAGGCATCTTCAGGACGAAGCGCAGCAGGCCCGTGAGCACCAGCATGTTGACGAGGATGTTGGTGCCGAAGCCGAAAAACGCGTTCCAGTCGCCCGATGTCCATAGTGCCGGCTTGAACTCGGACGTATTGCTCTCAGATTTGCCGGCCGTCCCCGTCAATGTGCTCATGATCATACCCCTATGTGGTCGAAACCTTCATCGCCTCCAGTACTGCGGCTGAGCTAGCGACCCAGCCGAAGATGCCGCCCTGGGCCTTGATCATCTTCAGGCCCATCTCGTGAAACTCGGGGAAGTAGGATGCGCAGCCGTCGGAGATGACGACGCAGCGGTAGCCGCGGTCATTGGCCTCGCGCACGGTGGTATTGACGCACACTTCAGTGGTGACGCCGCACACCAGCAGATTCTCGATGCCGTATTTCTCCAGCACGTCGGTGAGCTCGGTGGCGTAGAACGCGCCCTTGCCGGGCTTGTCGATCACGACCTCGCTGTCGAGCGGATAAAGCTCGGGAATGATGTCGTGGCCGGCTTCGCCACGAATGAGGATGCGGCCCATCGGGCCGGGATCGCCGATGCGCAACGACGGCGCGCCGCGCTCGACCTTCGCCGGCGGCGCATCGGAAAGGTCGGGCAGATGGCCCTCGCGGGTGTGGATCACCAGCATGCCGGTGTCGCGCGCGGCCTTCAGCACCGCGCCGATCGGCTTCACCGCGCGCGCGAGCTGGCCGACGTCATTGCCGAGCGTCTCGCCGAAGCCGCCGGGCTCCATGAAGTCGCGCTGCATGTCGATGATCACGAGCGCGGTCGACGACCAGTCAAGCTTGATCGGCTCGGGCTCGGCGCTGATGACGCCCAGTGTCGGCTTGGTTGAGTTCAACATGACGCAGGCCCCCGCGAGAACTCTCTTTGCCAGGAGTTCTGCAAACGCCGTGCCATTGTGTACAATGGCGGAGGGCCTTGGCGAGCTTCAGAATCCAGTGTGCTATCAGCGCGTTGCGCGGAGGGCGTGCGGCTGCTTATTCGCTGTGCGACGGCTTTGCGACGGGCATTTGCTCAACAATTGAGCCCTGATGAGAGATTGAGCGGACGCCCCTTCGAGCCGACCGGCTGGCCAATCGCGCCTTCTGCCCGCGCCGGCTTCTGAGAGCCCGCCTTCTACCGGACCGCCCGAACTGGATCACGGACCGCGGATCAAACCCATCGGATGCCGGCTACGATCACTGACCGATCCAAAGGTTGTGACCCGATATTCCGTCGATCTGCGTCCCGCCCTGGCTGACATAGATCCCCACAGGAGTCGGGTTGAGGCTCGTCGTGAGCGTCAGCCTGCCGCCACCGATGTGGTAGGTCACATCCTCGTCAGTGTCATTGTTGAGCGTCACCCGGCAGGTGCCGGACGAAGCGTTCGCCGCACTGAGCCGATCGATCGCGATCGTGAAGGTGCCACTGTTGCCAAAGGCGTTGTACGAACCGGCAAATCTCGCCAGCATATCGCTAAACGACGTGAAACTGCCGGATCCCACCTGAAAGAGGCCGACATAGATCTTGAGATTGCCCGCATGCGTTCCGAAATACTGACCGAGTCCGACCATCACTCCCCCCTTCAAAGCGCGTCCACGATATCCTTGATCGCCTTCGCAATCTTGTCGCGGTTTTCCTTCGAATTCGCCTTCTCGATCTTGTCGCCGATGGCGATGATACGCATGGCCGCCTGCCAAACCGCGTTGAAGGTCGGTGCGTCATCCTCGCCCGAGGCGATCTTGGCGAGATTGGTGTTGATCTTCTCGAACGCAGCCAGCTCCTGCTTGGTGCCGACGTCGGCGTGCTGGTCGTAGTCCGAGGCCGCCTTGGCGACGTCGGTCACCGCATCCTTCATGGAGCCCCACATCGCCGAGAAGCACGTCACGAACTCCCGTGACGGCAATCCGTTCGCCGGAAGCCCGTGCTTGTCCACGGGGAGATTGTTGAACTCCGCACACTCCTTGACATCCTTAGCCGGTTTCAGGCTCGAACCCAGCCTAGTATAGGCCTCGACGAAGTGTCCGACCGCCTCCGCCGTCTTGATCTGCTCGATCTTGGCCAGATAGTCGCGCAGATTGGCGGCGTTCGACGAAATGAGCTTCTGCGTCTTTTCGTCCTTGAGGAACTTCTTGATCCTGTCGAGGCGCTTCTGCTCATCGATGAATTTCGCGCCTTCGACGATCACCGGCGCTACGATCGACTTGAACAGCTCGAACAGGGTCGTGAAGGCCGCGATCACGCCGGACTCGTCCACCGGCTTCAGGCCATAGTAGACGCCGGCGAAGTCGTTGATGTCGCCTTCGCAGCTCTTCTTGATGTCGGCCTCCACCTCGCCGGAGTTCATGTCCTTGCTGTCGACCTGAACCTGGTAGTTCGCAAACAGCGCCTTGAACGCAACGATGATGTTGTTGAGATCGGTCGAATCGGTGATCTCGGATTTCGCGGTCTTCTTGACCTCGGCCGTCACCGCGTCGAGATAGGTGATGGACGCGCGCAATGCCACCTGCTTGACGCGTGGATCACAAAGCAGGCCGCTGACCTTCGGCAAGGTCGGCGGCTGCGCGAGATCCTTCTCCGTCAAATACAGGGAAAGCTGCTGGCGTATCCGGTACAGAAGAACCTCGGTACGCCTGTTCTCGAGCGGCGGCGCGGCCGACTTCGTCAAGGCGCCGGTGGCCTGAACAAGCGCCGAAATCGTCGGCGGAAGGCCTTCGGGCTGGTCTTCCTCACCCCGTGCCGCACCCGTTGCCGCGAGCATCACCAGAACGAATGCCGCAAATTGCCTCTTCCACATCGTCATTCCTCCCAAAGTATCGAAGCCGCCTCGGGGATCTTTGGCGCCCCGGAGGAATCGTAGAGTGCGTTGCGAATCTCGGAGGTCGGAAGCGCACAGTTTGAATCGTCGTCGACCCGGCCGCTGGTGTGAACGGCAACGATGCTGCTTCCGCCCCTCAGCAGGATGGGTGCGCCGCTCGAATCTTCAGTGGTGTCGCAACCGTGGACGCGGCGGCCGGGCTCACCCGAGCAGACCGGCTTGGTCTTCGTCACGCACTGCGAGTCGGCGGAGAATTTCTTGGTGACGCGCTTCTCGCTCTCATGCCAGGTCACATAGGCCTCCAGATCAGCGCCGTCCTTGCATGACTTCCAAGGGTCGCCGGCCGCGAGCTTGAGGAAGGAGCCCGCAAACTGCTCCGGCAGGTCCTGAACCTTGATCAGCAGGAAGTCGAGCTGGGTCGCGAGGGAATCGTCGCCGTTGAGCGGAACGGCGGCGAGGCCCGTGGGCCAAGGCGACGTCAGTTCGTCCGAGTTGAAGTAGACGCGATACTTTGCGGCCACGAACGCGTCGTGCCGATGACAGTGATGTGCGGACAGGATGATTCCGCGCCCGAGATGGGCGCCAGTGCAGATTTGGGCGCGATTATCGGTGCTATCGATCAGGATCGTCACCGTCGCAAGGCTTGCAATGGCCGTGCGCCGTTTGAACACGTCTTCTGGAGGATCCCCGATGGGGTAGGCCCGATAGGGCGGGAGATCGAACGCGCACGAAGGATCCTTCGGGCGACCGGCCGTGCTTGCACAATTTGCACCGGCATATCCACTAGGCCGCTCCGGGAGCTTCGGCATGGGCGTGGTGCCGTCGTCGCCGACCACGAAGAACGGCGTAGCCTTGCCCGGGGCGGATCGCGAGACGGTGGCGGACCACGGCTTTTCCTGAACCCGGGCAGCGTTACCACTGTACGACGGGTTTAGCCGGAGAGGATCCGCCGTCAGCCGAACACGATCATGCTCGTTGAGCTGAGCGAGCTTCAATGGTCCCGCGGCGAGGTTGCGCAATGAGCGTTGCGCACTCTCGTCAAAGCGCAGTGACAGTTGTCCACCGCTTGGCGCGGCTGACAAGGCGACCGCTTCAGGACCCCCGATGAGGGAATTCAGGGGGTCGAGCACGCGCGCCTCTATGTTCACCAGGCTCATCGCCTTGGAGCGCAACTGAACGCTCTTCGCGCTTTCTAACGAGCACGCGCCGGCCAAAGCCGGGACTGGTGCGAGCCCGACGACGAGCAGCGCAAAGAGACAGGGATTGCGAAGAAACAGCCGCATATGATCGTCCCAATGGCCGGCGAAATTGCGGCTCCTCAGGAGCTGTCGGGGGATCGGACGGTTAGGGAGCCAGACCTGCCACAGCAGGGCTAGCAGCATGCGCTTTGAAAAAACCTCTTTAGCCGATGGCTCGAAGGAGAACGAAAAATCTCAGAGTTCAAATACAACGAATCTCGGAGGCGCGCGATCGACGACAACATCCAGCTTCAGCGCCGCAACCCTCCATCCTCTGGTTGCGATCTTTCGAAATCTGGTTGGAATTGTCAACTGCTCTTCAGACGCATTCGGGGAGTTTGCACTGCGACCCGGTGTCAGACGCCTCCGGAATACCCCAGCTCAAGGGTTCGACGCCCCATACAGCCGCCGATGCTCCTCCTCATACGGCGCATACGAATCCTTCAGCGTCGCCATGTTGAGCAGCATGGTCGCCACCACCGCGCCCGTCTTGTCGAACACCCGCGTCTTCGCCCAGGCGCTTTCGGTGCGGCGGCTGCCGGACAGCGCGACGACCTCGCGTTCGATCTCATACTCTTCGTCGACGAAGAGCGGGCCCTTCACCAGGCGGATCTCCTGATCGGCAAACAGGCCGACGGCCGGTCCCTTGGCCGGCAGCGGGTCCTCCTTGGAGCGGTACTGGAACAGTACGCTCAGCATTTCCATCGGGATGATCGCCCTGCCCCATGGATTTTCCGCGCCGGAGTAATACGGCGAGGTCTCCGTGATGACCGCGAGCTTCTGTCCGAGGGAGAACGGATAGAGGTCGCCCATGTTCTGATCGAACGCCATTCGCACCGTCTGCCGCTTGCTGGTATGTGCGACCTTCACGTCGCGCAGGATCACGGGATCGGTGAGCGGCTTGAGCTCGCCGAGGCGCGTCTCGAGCGCGGTCGCGACGGCGGCATCGCCGACCGAGGCCGTGCCCCGCAGCACCTCGGTGCCGTCGCGCTTGACCATCTGGATCTGGCACTGGCGCGTGCCGGGCAGCGGCTTCGACAGGATCGCCTGCACCTCCTCGCCCTCGTAGCAGACGCTGCGATAATGCGCCGAGAGACAGCCGCTCTCGAACCAGGCCTGCCCCCACAGTCGCGCACCAAGCGGGGCGAACTGGCTGAAATGCGTGGGACCCTCGATGGTGCCGCCCTTGAAGCCGAGCTTTTGCGCGGTGGCGTCATCGTGGATCGAGGCGTGCGCGTCGTAAGTCTGCGCCTGCAGCATCTGGCGCGGCTGGCGCCATGGCCCGATCAGCGCCTCGGCCGTCTCTGATATCTCGGTGTCGAATGCGTTCGCCGTCATGATGTTCTCCACACGCAAGCCATGACTAGCAGGAGCGCCACGGATGCGGCCAGCGATATTGACTTCGCCCGCCCATGCTCTTGACTGTCACAATTCGCGTCGCGCAGCCGCAACTCCTCCCGCAGCGCACACCCCACGCCGAACGAGAGACGAAGGACTTCTGAAATGACGCTGATGCAGGTCGAGCTGGACGACAAATACCGGCTCGAATCGAAGCGGATCTTCCTGTCCGGCACACAGGCGCTGGTCCGCCTGCCCATGTTGCAGCGCGAACGCGACCGGCTCCAGGGGCTCAACACCGGCGGCTTCATCTCCGGCTATCGCGGTTCCCCGCTCGGCATGTACGACCACGCGCTGTGGCGCGCGAAGTCGCACCTCCAGCAGCACGACATCGCCTTCGTCCCCGGCCTGAACGAGGACCTGGCTGCAACCGCGGTCTGGGGCAGCCAGCAGGTCGGTCTGTTTCCCGGCGCCAAGGTCGATGGCGTGTTCGGCATCTGGTACGGCAAGGGCCCCGGCGTCGACCGCTCGGTCGATGCGCTCAAGCATGCCAATGCGGCCGGCACCTCGCTCAATGGCGGAGTGCTCGCGCTCGCCGGTGACGACCATGGCTGCCAGTCCTCGACATTGGCGCATCAGAGCGAGCAGGTGTTCGCGGCGGCGCTGATCCCGGTGATCAATCCGGCGACGCTGCAGGATTATCTCGACCTCGGCCTCTACGGCTTTGCGCTGTCGCGCTTCTCCGGCTGCTGGGTTGGCTTCAAGGCGATCAGCGAGACGGTCGAGAGCTCGGCCTCGATTGACAGCGACCCTGAACGCATCAAGATCGTGCTCCCCGACGATTTCGAAATGCCGCCCGGCGGCCTCAACATCCGCTGGCCCGATCCGCCGCTGGAAGCCGAGAAGCGCCTGTTCGGCCCGAAGATGGCCGCGGTGCAGGCTTTTGCCCGCGCCAACCAGCTCGACCGCATCGTGCTCGATTCAAAGCCCGCGCGGCTCGGCATCGTCGCCACCGGCAAGGCCTATCTCGACCTGCGCCAGGCGCTGGCCGACCTAGGGATCACCGACAAGGACGCGCAGGATCTGGGCCTTCGCATCTACAAGGTGGCGCTGACATGGCCGCTGGAGGAAAGCGGTGCCAAGCGCTTTGCAGAAGGCCTGCAGGATGTGCTGGTGGTCGAGGAGAAGCGCGGCTTCATCGAAGACCAGCTGATGCGCATCCTCTACAACATCGATGCCTCCCGGCGCCCGACCGTCACCGGCAAGCGCGACGAGAGCGGCGCGCCGCTGCTGCCGAGCGAAGGCGAGCTGACGCCGACCATCGTCGCAGGCGCGCTGGTGGCGCGCTTGCGCAAGCTCGGCCATCACAGCCCGGTGCTGGAGCAGCGCCTCGCCCGGCTCGAGGCCTTCGACAACCCGGTCACGTCAAGCTCGCAGATCAAGCTCGCGCGCACGCCATTCTTCTGCTCGGGCTGCCCGCACAATTCCTCGACGCGCGTGCCCGAAGGCAGCCGCGCCATGGCCGGAATCGGCTGCCACGGCATGGCCCTGAGCATGCCGACCCGCCGCACCGATCTGATCTCGCATATGGGCGCCGAGGGCGTGAACTGGATCGGCCAGTCGCCCTTCACCACCGAGAAGCACATCTTCCAGAATCTCGGCGACGGCACCTACACGCATTCCGGGCTCCTCGCCCTTCGCGCTGCGTCTGCCGCGGGCATCAACATCACCTACAAGATCCTCTACAACGACGCGGTCGCGATGACCGGCGGCCAGCCGGCCGAAGGCGCCTTCAACGTCGCGCAGATCGCGCATCAGGTCTGGGCCGAAGGCGTCAAACGTCTGGCGATCGTCTCGGACGATCCGACCAAATACCCCGAAGGCAATTACTTCCCGCAGGGCGCGACCATCCATCACCGCCGCGAGCTCGATGCCGTGCAGCGCGAGCTGCGCGACATCAAGGGTCTCACGGTCGTGATCTACGACCAGACCTGCGCCGCGGAAAAGCGCCGCCGCCGCAAGCGCGGGCTCTATCCCGATCCCGCCAAGCGCGCCTTCATCAACGAGCTGGTCTGCGAAGGCTGCGGCGATTGCTCGCAGGCTTCCAACTGCGTCTCGGTGCAGCCGCTGGAAACCGAGTTCGGCCGCAAGCGCCAGATCGACCAGTCGAACTGCAACAAGGACTTTTCCTGCGTCGAAGGCTTTTGCCCGAGCTTTGTGACCGTGCATGGCGGTTCGCTCAAGCGGATGAAGACCTCGGCGGTCGATTCCGGCCAGCTGTTCGCCGACTTGCCGCTACCTGCCGCGCGTGAGCTTGATGGACCCTACAACATCCTCGTCACCGGCATCGGCGGCACCGGCGTCATCACCATCGGCGCCCTGCTCGGCATGGCCGCCCATGTCGACGGCCGCGGCTGCTCGGCGCTCGACTTTACCGGCCTGTCGCAGAAGAACGGCGCGGTGATGAGCCATGTGCGCATTGCACCGAAGCCGGAGGACATCTCCGCCGTCCGCATCACCACCGGCGGCGCCGATGTCATCCTCGGCTGCGACATGATCGTCTCGGCCGGCCCGACTGCGCTGAGCCGCGCCGAGCGCGGCGTGACCAGGGCCTATATCAACGCCGATCTGCAGCCGACCGCGAGCTTCGTGCAGAATCCCGATCTCGATTTCGAGATGGGCACGATGCAGACCGTGCTGCGCGACGCCATCGGCGACAAGAACCTCGACATCATCGACGCCACGGGTATCGCCGCGGCGCTGATGGGCGACAGCATCGCGACCAATCCCTTCATGCTCGGCTTCGCCTTCCAGAAGGGCGCGATCCCGCTGTCGCTGGAGGCCCTGCTCCGCGCCATCGAGATCAACGGCGCCGCGATCGAGATGAACAAGCTCGCCTTCACCTGGGGCCGCCTCGCCGCCCACGACATGTCGCGGGTGCGCAGCGTGTTGCAGTTCAAGAGCCGGGCGTCGGCGCCGACCAAGTCGCTCGACGACATCATCGCGACGCGCGCCGAGTTCCTGACCGGCTACCAGGACAAGGCCTATGCCGACCGCTATCTCGCGGCCGTGGCCAAGGTGCGCAAGGCGGAGAATGCGGCCTCGCCCGCCTCCACGGAGCTGACCGAGGCCGTGGCAAAGAACCTGTTCAAGCTGATGTCCTACAAGGACGAGTACGAGGTCGCGCGGCTCTACACCGACGGCAGCTTTGCGAAGAAGGTGTCGGAGAAGTTCGATGGTGACTTCACGCTGAAGTACCATCTGGCACCACCGATCTTCGCGAAGCGCGACAAGACCACCGGACATCTCCAGAAGCAGGAGTTCGGCGGCTGGATGCTCCACGCCTTCCGCGTGCTCGCCAGGCTGAAATTCCTGCGCGGCGGCGCGTTCGATCCGTTCGGCCGCACCGAGGAGCGCCGGACCGAGCGCAAGCTGGTCGCGGATTATCTCGGCATGATCGACCAGCGGATGGCCGGGCTGAAGGCGGAGCAGATTCCGCTGCTGGCACGGCTGGCAAGGGTGCCGGAAACGATCCGCGGCTTCGGCCACGTCAAGGAAGCCAACGTCAAGCTGGCGTCGGCGGAGAAGGCGCGGCTGGAGGCGGAGCTCGAGAACAGCCGCTTTGCGGCGGCGGCGGAGTAGCGGTTACGGATGCGCACTCTCTCCGCCCGTCATTGCGAGGAGCAAAGCGACGAAGCAATCCAGAATCTTTCCGCGAGAACAGACTGGATTGCTTCGCTACGCTCGCAATGACGAGATTGTAGGACGCGCTCGCCACACACTCGGTGTCATCGCCCGGCCTCGACCGGGCGATCCAGTACGCCGAGGCGATTGTGGTTCAACCGAGAAGCCGCGGCGTACTGGATGCCCCGCCTTCGCGGGGCATGACGGCGGGGGGGATGGCTAGGCTGGAGTTCCTGCGGCCGCGCTTGGTGCCACTGACGCCACCGCCCCCTCCGCCAAATGCCGTCCCGCGATATACCCGAACGTCAGCGCCGGCCCGAGCGTGATCCCCGGGCCCGGATAATTCCCGTTCATGATCGAGCCCATGTCGTTGCCGCAGGCATAGAGGCCTGCGACCGGCGAGCCATCCTCGCGCAGCACGCGCGCCTGCGCATCCACCTTCATGCCGATCGCCGTGCCGAGATCGGCTGGATAGATGCGCATCGCAAAGAATGGCGCGCGGAGGATCGGCGCGACGCAGGGGTTGGGCTTGTGAGCGACATCGCCGAGATGCCGTTGGTAGATGGTGCTGCCGCGGCCGAATTCGGGATCGCGGCCCTCTTTCGCACCGGAATTGTAGCTCGCAATCGTCGCCGAGAGCACCGACGGCTTGATGCCGAGCTTCATCGCCAACTGCGCGATGTCAGGCGCCTCGACCAGTTCGCCGCTCGCCACATAGCGCCGCACGTTGCGCGTGAACGGCTTGATGCGGCCGAGACCATAGGCCCACAGGAACGGGCGATCGCAGATCAAATAGAATGGCCGGTCCGGCTCGCCATTGCCATCGCGCAGCATGGCGAGCACGAACTCGTGGTACGACAGCGCCTCGTTGACGAAGCGACGGCCGGCCGCGTTGACGGCGATCACGCCGGGCTTGGCGCGGTCGGTCACCGTATGCGGGAAGACGCCCCGGCTGCCGTCGGCGCGGGTGAACAGCGAGGCCGGCACCCAATAGGCCGGGCTCGTCGCCTCCGTGTTGAGGGCGGCACCGGCCGTCGCGGCGAGCCGAAGCCCGTCACCCGTGCCTGCTGAGTTGGTGGCCGAGACGAAGCCGGCCGCGGCCGGGAAGAAGCGCTTGCGCAACGCTGTGTCGTGCGAGAAGCCGCCGGTCGCCAGCACCACGCCACGACGCGCGCCGATCAAGCGATCGCGCGCGCCGTGGCGGATCACGATTCCGGCGACGCGATCGCCCTGCATCGACAGATCCTCGACATCCGCGCTGAACAGGATATCGACCTGCCGCGCCAGCAGCGAGGCGTAGAGCCGCGCCGCAAGCGCGTTGCCGAGATGCAGGGTCGTGCCGCGCGGGCTGCGCAGCCGCTGCAACGCGTACTCTGAAACGAGCCGCGCCGCGCGCAGGGTCGAACGCAGCGACTTCCCGATCCGGCGCAGATGCGGGATGTCGAGGCGGTTGACCATCATCCCGCCGAACAGCGTGAACTCAGGCAACGGCGCGCGCAGTCGCGCGAAATGCGCGCCCAGCCGGGTGCCGTCGAACGCGACCGGCTCCAGCACGCGCCCGCCCGACGTCGCGCCCAGCCGCTCCGGATAATAATCGGGATAGGCTTTCACCGGCTGCAGCCGCACTTCGGTGTTGGCTTCGAGCCAGGCGACCGCCTCCGGCCCGCGCGCGAGGAAGGCGGCGCGCAAGCCGGCATTGGCGGGCTCCGGCACCGTGCTCGAGAGATAGCGGACGGCATCCGTGATGCTGTCGGACAGCCCCGCCTCTTTCATCTTGGCATTGGCGGGGATCCAGACCATGCCGCCGGACCACGCCGTGGTGCCACCGACGAAGGCGGTCTTCTCGATCACCAGCACGCGCAGGCCCTCGGCGGCCGCGACTGCCGCGGCCGTCATGCCGCCGGCGCCCGCGCCGATGACAACGACGTCGTAGGTCTCCTGCGCCGGCATCATGCGGCTGGGGTCCGGAAGCGAGGCATGACACCGTCATACCCCGCCCGCCGTCCCGCAGCTAGCGCTGCGGCTTCCGCTCGATCGGATCGATGTCGATCGCCCGCAGTCGGCCGAGCCGCAGCACGTCCATGGCGAGCCGCCGGCCGATCCGGTCGCGGTCGAGCACGCGGATCAGATCGTCGACGCCGTTGATGTCGACGCCGTCGAGCCTGATGACGACGTCGCCGGGCAGCAGGCCCGCCTTCGCCGCGGGTCCATCCGGCTCGATCTGCATCAGCAACGCGCCCATCTTGTTCTCGACGCCGGCCAGCACCGCGTGCCGCCGCGGAACCGGCGCGGTCTGTCCGGCCACGCCGATGAAGGCGCGGCGGACATAGCCGTGGCGGATGATCTCCGACAGCACGAACTGCGCGGTGTTGCTCGCGACCGCGAAGCAGATGCCCTGCGCGCCGTTGATGATGGCCGTGTTGATGCCGATCACCTCGGCATTCGACGACACCAGCGGCCCGCCGGAATTGCCGGGATTGAGCGCGGCATCGGTCTGGATCACGTCCTCGATGGTGCGCCCGCTCACCGAGCGGATCGACCGGCCCAGCGCGGAGACCACGCCGGCGGTGACGGTCGACTCGAAGCCGAGCGGATTGCCGATCGCGATCACGAGCTGGCCGCGCCGGAGCGTCTTGGAGTTTCCGAGCGCAGCATAGGGCAGATCGCGCACGCCGTTGGCGCGCAGCAGCGCCAGATCGGTGTCGGGATCGACGCCGAGCACCCGGGCATCACCGACATGGCCCTCGACGTCGCGCAGCCGGATCTCCTTGGAGGCGCCGACCACGTGGCTGTTGGTGAGCACGAGCCCATCCGGCGAGATCACGATGCCGGAGCCAAGCCCGCCGCGCTCGCGGCCGTTCGGCACCTTTGGCCCGGTCTCGACGCGCACGACCGCAGGACCGACACGGTCGGTCACGTCGATCACGGCGTTGGAATAGGCGTCCAGCAGCGCCCGGTCATCGACCGGGGCAGCTTCTGTCGCCCGCGATGACGCGGCGTCATCGACGATATCTGAAGTGAAATCCAGCATGGCAAAAGTCCTTGAGGGTCACACAGATGGTGGCCTTTTCCCTGCCGCGCAAGTGGCTCGCCGGGGCGCAAGGCTGGACTGCCAGTGCTTGACTACCCAGGTGGCTAGGTCGCCCGCCGCAGCGTGCCGGCCCTGGCCTTGACCGGATCGAGCAGCGACCAGTCGCCATCCGGCAGCACATAGCCCTTGGGGAACGGCGCGCGCAGCTCGAGGCCGAGGGAGCGCAGCACGCGGTCGTCGCGATAGTAGCATTGCAGAACGACGCGAACGAGCGTTGCCGCGGCCGCGCCGCCATTCTTGCGAAACTCCTGCGCCACCGCGTCGCGCCTGGCGGCATTGAGCTCGGCGAGCGGCTGGCCTGCGAGCCGCGCCAGATGGTCCAGCGCCGCCGTCACCAGTTTGGTGTCGCGGCCGAGGGTGGCGAGGATATCGGCCTGGATCGCGGCATCGTCGGCGCCGGGCACCTTGTACTCGTCGCTAGCGGGAACGATCATCCCGGCGACGGTGCGGAGGTCGTCGCGCTGGGTGCGCGTGAGTTGATTATCTGCGGTCATGACGGCCTCAGTCGAACAGGTTGGCAAGGCGCTGCTTCATCTGGTCGGCGATGTAGAGCGCGAGGGCCTGGATGGTGGAGGTCGGGTTCACACCGCCCGAGGTGACGAAGATGCTGCCGTCGACGATAAAGAGGTTCTTCACGTCATGCGTGCGGCCCCATTCGTTGACGACGGAGCGCTTGGGATCGGTGCCCATCCGCGCGGTGCCGAGCAGATGCCAGCCGCCCCAGGGGATCGGCGAGTTGATGCAGATGTCGGTGGCGCCCGCCATTTCCAGCACTTCGCGGCCGCGGGCGAGCGCATGCTCCATCATCTTCCGGCTGTTCTCGCTGATCGTGTAGTCGATCTTCGGCGCGGGGATGCCGTGGCTGTCCTTCAGCACCGGATCGAGCGTGACCTGGTTGTGCTCCTCCGGCAGATCCTCGCAGATCGCGGAGAAGCCCAGCCGATGGCCGTTGAGCTTGCGGAAGACGCGGTGGTGATCCTCGCCCCACGGCAGAATGCCCTTCTGCTCGCTGACGACGGCCTCGAACACCGGACCTGCACCGCGCACGAACTGCACGCCATAACCGCGCACGAAGCCGCGCGAGAGGTCCGTGTCGTACCACTCCTTGCTCCACAGGCAGGTCGGCGGCGCGCGATTGGAGTCGGTCGGCTCCTTCACATAGCCGTAGATCTGCGCATAGGGATGGAACATCAAGTTCTTGCCGACGAGGCCCGATGAATTTGCAAGGCCGTTCGGAAAGCGGTCGGATTTCGAGTTGAGCAGCAGCCGCGGCGTACCGACGCCGTTGCAGGCGATGATGACGACATGCGCCGGCTGGAACTGCTCGACGCCGTCCTTGTCGTAATAGACCACGCCCGTGGCCATGCCGTTCTCGTCGGTGGTGATCTCGCGCACCCGGCAATGGGTGCGCAGCTCGACGCCGGCGCGAACCGCATGCGGCCAATAGGTGATGTCGGTCGAGGACTTCGCGCCCTGTGCGCAGGCCGGCGTGCAATGGCCGAGATTGATGCAGCGGGCGCGGCCCTCATAGTCCATGGTCGCGACCGTCGTATCCGACGGCCACCAGTGCCAGCCGAGCTTGTTCATGGCCTTGCCGATGATGGCGCCGGACAGTCCCATCGGCTGCTGCGGCATCGGCGGATGCGTCAGCGGCGAGAGCGGATCGCCTGATAGCCCCGACGTGCCCATGATCCGGTCGTTCTCTTCGAAGAACGGGGTCAGCGCGTCGTAGTCGATCGGCCAGTCGTCGGCGACGCCGTCGAGCGTCTTCACCTTGAAATCGGAGGGATGCAGCCGCGGCCAGTGCGCGGTGTACATCACCGTCGAGCCGCCGACCGCATTATAGTTCACGACCTTGATCGGCGAATTGTCGTCGTTGATCGGATAGTCCTCGGGCCGGCCGCGCACGTTCGGGCTCGACGACCACTCGCCGTAGAACTTGGCCTCCCAGTCGCGGCCTGTGCTGGGATATTCCGCCGGGTTCATCCAGCCGCCCTGCTCCAGGCAGACGATATGCATCTTGGTTTCGGCCAGCGACCACGCCACCGCCGCGCCTGAAGCGCCGGCGCCGATGATCAGGACGTCCACGGGGTCTTTCATCAAAACTTCTTCCTCCCGCCCTCGCCGCTTCAGGGGCGATTCGGCCTTCGCTGGCATCTCTGCAGTGCCGGACGATAGGGGTAGATCGGCGGGCGAGTAAAGGCGGGCGGGCGAATGTCGCACTTCGCAGGGCGCAGACCATTGGTATCGTCCCATCCGGATGCTAGGAACGAGGGGCTAGAGCAATCGACAGCGAGAATTTATGTCCTTCGAGAATTCATTTGCCGCCGCCCGCGCCTTCGCGCTCGCTTTGTTTCTCGCTCTCTCGGGGTTTCCGGCGGCCTCCGGCCCCGCCTCCGCGCTGACGGCGGCTGCGACCGTCCGGGATGCCAATTCGATCCAGCTCGGCGACGTCACCTATCGGCTGGACGGGGTCGACGCCCCCGAACTGGACCAGGTCTGCATCGATGATCACGCCGATCCCTGGACCTGCGGCATCGAAGCCCGCGACCAGCTTGCGAAGCTGATCAACAAGCGCTCCGTGCGCTGCGACGATGTCGGGCCGGAGAAGAGCTTCGGCAAGCGCCACCGGGCGATCTGCACGGCGGAAGGCGACAAGACCAGCCTGAACGAGCAGCTGGTCAAGCTCGGCTACGCCATTGCCCGCGAGCCGATCAAGGCGAACGTCAAGCCGGCGGCGAGCGAAGCCAAGAGCGCCTCGGCCGGGATCTGGAAGGGCTGCTTTGTTGCGCCGCAAGAATTCCGCACCGGCAAGAAGGACGGCGCGCTGCTGGGCGCCGCCTGCCGTTCCGATCGCGACAAGGAGATCCGCGCCGTGCTGTTCCCTGAGGACCTGGCGATGCCGCCGAGCTGCAGCATCAAGGGCAAGCTCGCGGTGCGTGCGCGCGTCACCGGCAATATCGGCATCTATCACCTGCGGGGCTGCCCGAGCTATCCCGCGACCACCAAGCCGGACCGCTGGTTCTGCTCGGAGGACGACGCCCAGGCCGCAGGCTTCCGCAAGGCCTACAACTGCCGGCGGCCAAAGTGAACAACTGGTTCACGCAGGCGTGAGTGGTAGCCGGAGACAGTATTGATCCGGAATTGAACTCGAGGGGGAGTTGCTACACCTATATGTGTACGCAAGCGCTTTGCGCGAGCGTTTCCTTGGCGGCAATCCGGCTTCGGTCCGATTGCTTTGCTCGGGCGTTTCCTCCCTAGACTTGGGCCGCTTGTCGCAAACAAGCGGCTCTTCTTTTTGGTGCGCCCTACATCCGCGTCTTCATGATCTGGTCCATCGGCGGCATGTTCGCGTTCAGATGCGACATGATCCAGACGGTGCCTCCGACCACCAGGAAGACGACCAGCAGCCCGAACGCGAGGGCCAGCACGTTGTTGGTGTTGTCAGGCCCCGTGGTGATGTGCAGGAAGAATACCAGGTGCACGCCCATCTGCGCGATCGCGAGCACGATCAGCGCGACGGGGATCGAGGGCTGCCAGACCAGATCGGTCCCGGCGATGAAGAACGACGTCGCGGTCAGCAGCAACGCAAGACCGAGACCGACGACATAGCCGATGATGCGCTCGCCGACGCTGTGTTGCTCTTCCTCGCCGGGCGCCAGATCGTGTCCGGCCGGCACGTGCGTCTGATCGCTCATACGGCACTCCCAAGCAGGTAGACGACAGAGAAGACACCGACCCAGATGATGTCGAGCGCATGCCAGAACAGCGCAAAACACATCATCCGGCGCAACACGTCGGCGCGAAAGCCCTTTGCGAACACCTGGGCCATCATGGTGAGCAGCCACAGCACGCCGGCCGACACGTGCAGACCATGGCATCCGACCAGCGAGAAAAACGACGTCAGGAAGGCGCTTCGCGTCGGACCATAGCCACGCGCGATGAGGTCGGCGAATTCCCTGAACTCGATGAAGAGAAAGATCAGCCCGAGCACGCAAGTCACGGCCATGCCGAGATAGAACCAGAACCGGTTGCGGACGTCGGCCGCGATGCTGGCCATGCCGCAGGTGAAGCTCGACAGCAGCAGGCAGACCGTCTCGATCGCGACGTTCCGCTGCTCGAAGATCTCCGCGCCCTTCGGGCCGCCCGCGGTCTGACCGTGCAGCACCGCATAGGCCGCGAAGAAGCAGGAGAACATCACGATGTCGGAGAGCAGGAACACCCAGAAGCCGTAGGCAGTCACGATCCGCTTCGATGCAGGTCCGGGATGCTCGATCACAACGCCGATGTGATGGGGATCGGCATGGGCGTGGCCGGCGGTCGCGGTCATCGACATCAGATTGCTCCCGCCATGCTGACGAGGCTGCTCCGCTCCTCGAGATTGACGCGGTCGATCGCGGCGACTTCCGCGGCCGGAATGACGTATTCGTCATGATCGCGCCAGGCGAACACGACGAAGGTCGCGAACGCACCGATGCCGCCCAGAATCACCATCCACCAGATGTGCCAGATCAGCGCGAAGCCCATGATGGTGGCGAAGAATGCGCAGACGAAACCGGTCGGCGAGTTCTTCGGCATTTCGATATCCTGATACTCGGGCTCTTCGTGCTCGAGCGATTGCTGCTGGGCGCGGCTCTTCATATCCCAATAGGCGTCCTCGCCGCGCACGTCGGGATGGAAGGCGAAGTTGAACACCGGCGGCGGCGACGAGGTCGCCCATTCCAGCGAGCGGCCATCCCAGGGATCGCCGGTGCGGTCGCGCAGCGCCTCGCGGTTGCGGATGCTGACCACGAGCTGCATGATCTGGCAGATCACGCCGATGCTCAGAACGGCCATGCCGAACACGGCCACGATCATCCATGGCCGCCACGCCGCGACATCGTAGTGCTGCAGGCGCCGCGTCATGCCCAGCATGCCCGCGATGTAGAGCGGCATGAAGGTGACGTAGAAGCCGAGGAAGGTGAACCAGAACGCGGCCTTGCCCCAGCGCTCGTCGAGGCGGAAGCCGAACGCCTTCGGGAACCAGTATTCGAAGCCGGCGAAGGCGCCGAACAGCACGCCGCCGATGATGACGTTGTGGAAGTGCGCGACCAGGAACATGCTGTTGTGGAGCATGAAGTCGGCCGGCGGCACCGCGACCAGCACGCCGGTCAGGCCGCCGATGATGAAGGTGACCATGAAGCCGACCGCCCACAACATCGGCGTCGCGAAGCGGATGCGGCCGCCATACATCGTGAACAGCCAGTTATAGATCTTCACCCCCGTCGGCACCGCGATGATCATGCTGGCGATGCCGAAGATGGCGTTGACGTCGGGTCCGGCCCCCATCGTGAAGAAATGATGCAGCCAGACCATGAAGGAGATGACGCAGATCGCCATGGTCGCCAGCACCATGGAACGATAGCCGAACAACGCCTTGCCGGAGAAGGTCGAGACCACCTCGGAGAAGATGCCGAACGCCGGCAGCACGAGGATGTAGACCTCCGGATGTCCCCAGGCCCAGATCAGGTTCATGAACATCATGACGTTGCCGCCGGCTTCATTGGTGAAGAAGTGGAAGCCGAGGTAACGGTCGAGCAGCAGCATCGCGAGCGTTGCGGTGAGGATCGGGAACGCCGCGACGATCAGCAGGTTCGAGGCCAGCGTGGTCCAGCAGAACATCGGCATGCGCAGATAGTTCATGCCCTTGGTGCGCAGCTTCAGCACCGTGGTGACGAGATTGATGCCGGCGACCAGCGTGCCGACGCCGGAGATCTGCAGCGACCAGGCGTAGTAATCGACGCCGACGCCGGGCGAATAGGACAGCCCCGACAGCGGCGGAAAGGCGAGCCAGCCGGTGCGCGCGAACTCGCCGACGACCAGCGAGACATTGACCAGCAGCGCGCCGGTCGCGGTCAGCCAGAAGCCGACCGAATTGAGCGTCGGGAACGCGACGTCGCGCACGCCGAGCTGGAGCGGAACGATCAGGTTCATCAGCCCGATCACGAACGGCATCGCCACGAAGAAGATCATGATGGTGCCGTGCGCCGAGAAGATCTGGTTGTAGTGCTCGGGCGGCAGATAGCCTTGCGACTGGTAGGCGACCGCCTGCTGGATCCGCATCATGATGGCGTCGCTGCCGCCGCGCAGCAGCATCACCGAGGCCAGCAGGATATACATGACGCCGATCCGCTTGTGATCGACGCTGGTGATCCATTCGTCCCAGAGATAGGGCAGATGCCCCTTCACCACCACCCAGATCAGCACGCCCAGGATCGCGACCAGCACCATCGCGCCCGCGATGAGCGGAATCGGCTGGTCGAACGGAATCGCCGACCAATCGAGCTTACCGAGCATCATGGCCTCCACTGTGGGGGCGGCCGGCGTCGGAGAGCAGCTCCGGCCCCGGTCCCGGCGGAATGTGCTGGGTCGCGATCAGGTCGAACAGCCTGGGATCGTCGAGGCGAAAGGTCAGCCTGTTCCTCTCGATGCCCTGCTGCATCAGCTTCTTGTAGCTATCCTCGTTCAGCACGGCATCGCTCTTCGCCGTCGCCGCCACCCAATCCGGGAAGGCAAGCGGCGAGATGACGTTGACGTCGAACATCATGTCCGGAAAGCCGTCGCCGGAGAAATGCGCCGACAGGCCCTGCAGCTTGCCTTCATTGTCGGCGCGCAGGTTCAGCCTCGTGACCATGCCGTTCATCGTGTAGATCATGCTGCCGAGCTGCGGGATGAAGAACACGTTCATCACGCTCGACGACGTCAGCTGGAAATTCAGCTCTGCGCCGGCCGGCACCGTCAGCGTGTTGACTGTGGCGATGCGCTGATCCGGATAGATGAACAGCCATTTCCAGTCGAGCGAGACGGCCTGGATCCGCACCGGGCTGCCGGTCCCCGGCACGGGCGCTGCGGGATCGAGCTGATGCGAGCCGATCCAGGCGACGCCGCCGAGCAGGATCACGGTGAGCGCGGGGATCGCCCACACCACCATCTCGACACGCCCGGAATAGACGAAGCCGGGCTGGAAGCGCGCCTTCGGATTGGACGCGCGAAACCAGAACGCGAAGGCCAGGATCGCGATGATGGTGGGCACCACGATCACGAGCATGATGAAGACGGAATCGACCAGGATGGTGCTGTTGGCAGCAGCCACGGGCCCTTGTGGATCGAGCAGATTCATCGATACACCGCTGGCGATTGGGAAGCCCCGGGAGAAAGCGTAACGCGAAAATCCCCCCGTACCAAACGCAGTTGTATCACTGCGGTTCCGCAAGCCGTCTTCCAGAACCGCCCGATCCCGTGCGGCGGCATGCAATTCCATGCGATGTCAATGACATCCGCGCGGGACGGCCGGCCTTCTCTGGTACGCAGCCCGTTGCTATCGTCTGGAAAAAATACCGGGACGGAACGACATGCAGGGCCCTGAGGACGATGCCGGCCTCGCCGGCAAGGTGGCGTTGATCAGCGGCGGCGGCGCCGCAAGCGATGGCATCGGCAACGGCCGCGCTGCAGCAATCCTGCGCCCCCGCGCCGGCGCAAACGTGCTGGTGGCCGATGGCGGCGTCACGCTGCAAGCCCCCGAACGCGAGTCGCAAGAACACGAGAGGAAACACGGAAATGGCCCGCCTGCCCTATCTCGAAGCCGACCAGGTCGCACCCGAATATCGCGACATGCTCAAGCGCAACACCAATCTGCACAAGCTCCTGGTCAACTCGCCGGAGATGGCGCGCGCCTTCAACGGCATCGGCGGCTACATCCGCTTCAAGAGTAGGCTCGACCCGCGGCTGCGCGAGCTTGCGATCCTCCAGGTCGGCTGGATGGAGAAGTCGGAATACGAGTTCACCCATCACGTGAAGATCGGCAAGGAGTTCGGCGTCACCGACGAGGACATCGCCGGCCTGATGGCGGAGACCGAGGGCAAGCCGTCGAAGCTGGAGCCGCTGGCCAAGGCGATCCTGAAAGGTGCCCGCGAGATGGTGCGCGAGCTCGCGATGTCGGATGCGACCTTCGCCGAGATCAAGAAGGATCTTTCCGACGAGCACATGGTCGATCTCGTCCTGACCATCGCCTTCTATTGCGGCGTGGTGCGCGTGCTCGCCACCATGAAGATCGACAACGAACCCTATTACAGAGAGGTACTCCAGCAGTACCCGATCCCGGGAGTGAACTGACATGCGCTTGAAGGACAAGGTTGCGATCGTCGTCGGCGCCGGCCAGAGCCCCGGCGAAGGCATGGGCAATGGCCGCGCCACCGCGCTGACCTTCGCGCGCGAGGGCGCGAAGGTGCTCTGCGTGGACCATCATCTGGACTCGGCGCAGGAAACCGTCGACCTGATTGCAGCGACGCATGGCACCGCCGCGGCCTTCAAGGCCGACGTGACCAAATCCGTCGACATCAAGGCGATGGTCGCGGATGCCAAATCGCGCTGGGGCCGCATCGACGTGCTGCACAACAATGTCGGCGTGAGCCTGTCCGGCGGCGATGCCGAGTTGCTAGAGATCACCGAAGAGGCGTTCGACCGCGTTGTCGCGATCAACCTCAAGAGCTGCATTCTGGCGGCGAAGGAAGTGATCCCGATCATGCGCGCCCAGAAGAGCGGCGCCATCATCAACATCTCCTCCATGGCCGCGATCACGACCTATCCTTACGTGGCCTACAAGGCGACGAAGTCGGCAATGATCGCCTTCACCGAACAGCTCGCCTACCAGAACGCCGAATACGGCATCCGCGCCAACGTCATCCTGCCGGGCCTGATGAACACGCCGATGGCCGTCGACACCCGCGCCCGAGAATGGTCCAAGACCCGCGCCGAAGTCGAAGCCGAACGCGACAGCAAAGTGCCGCTGCGCAAGAAGATGGGCACCGGCTGGGACGTCGCGAACGCCGCCCTGTTTTTGGCGTCGGACGAAGCGAACTTCATCACCGGCGTGACGCTGCCGGTGGATGGCGGGGCCAGCGTGAGACGGGGGTAGCAGCCGCGAGTGCGGTGCTCCTTCCCTTCTCCCCTTGCGGGAGAAGGTGGCGCGAAGCGCCGGATGAGGGGTCTGCCTCCACGCGTCCCGATGCACGTGAATGCGCTGAGGCGGACCCCTCACCCCAGTCTTGGCGTGTCAGCCTGCAGTGATGCCCTCTCCCGCAAGGGGAGAGGGCGCAGCAATGCGCGCTTCGCTGACCCACAAGGGTGCAGCGTCATCGTGGCGCACTCGTCACCCGCCAGATCATCCCATTGCCATCCTCGGACACCAGCAGCGATCCATCCTTCGCCACCGCTACGCCCACCGGCCGCCCCCACACCTCTGTGTCATTCACCACAAACCCCGTGACGAAATCCTCGTACTCGCCGGTCGGCTTGCCGTTCTTCATCCGGATGCGGATCACCTTGTAGCCGGTGCGCTTGGAGCGGTTCCAGGAGCCGTGCTCGGCGGCGAAGGCGTTGCCTTGATACTCGGACGGAAACTGCGTGCCCTGATAGAAGGTCATGCCGAGCGAGGCCGAGTGCGGCTGGATCAGCACGTCGGGCACCGTCACCTTGTCCTTGAGGTCCGGCCGCGCGCCGGCGTGGCGCGGGTCTTCGTTGCCGCCGATGTAGAACCACGGCCAGCCGTAGAACGCGCCCTCCTTCACGCTGGTGACGTAATCAGGCACGAGATCGTCGCCGATTCCGTCGCGCTCATTGGTCGAGCACCAGGGCAGCCCGGTCTGCGGCTCGATCGCAAGGCCAACGCAATTGCGGATGCCGGTGGCATAGATCTTCCGGTCCTTGCCTTCGGGCGTGAAGGCCAGCACGGTGGCGCGCTCGGTCTCGCTGGCCCAGGCCGCGCCGAGCGGTTGCGTCTTCGACCAGCCATCCAATCCGCCCGGCGGCGTGCCCATGCCCTCGGCGACGTTGCTGAGCGAGCCGACCGACACGAACATGCGCCTGTTGTCGGGCGTGAAGACGATGTCGCGGGTGGAATGGCTGCCGTCATGCGGCAGGCTTGCCACGATCGTCTCCGCCCTGCCGCGCGCCTTGAGATCGCCGGCCTGATAGGGAAACCGGACGACGCTGTCGGTGTTGGCGATATAGACCCATTGCGGATTGTCGCCGTTCGGAAAGAAGGCGATGCCGAACGGCCGTCTCAATCCGCTGGCAAACACCTCGTTGGTCGCGGCCTTGCCGTCATCCCCGGCGCGCAGCACGCGGATGGCGTCGGCCCGCGTCTCCGCGATGAAGACATCGCCGTTCGGCGCGACCCTGATGATGCGCGGCCCGCGCAGGCCTTCGGCGAACAGCTCGATCTTGAAACCGGCCGGCACCTGGGGCGTAGCCTGCGGCGGCCGCGGCACCACACGCGCGGTGCTCGCGACCGACCGCGTGGCGCCAGGGCTGACGAGATCCTGCGGCCGGATCAACCTGACCGTGCCGGGCTTGTCGGACTGCCAATCGCCATAGGCGTCCTTGCCCTGCAGCAGCGGCTCGGCCTGCGCACCAGCGGCAGCCAGCATCACAGCAGCCAGCACCGCGGACCATATCCTGCTTTTCACGTCGTCTTCCTCCCGGCCTGCACGTCAGAGGCGTCAACGCCGATCGCCCCGCAAACCTTCTGCGACAGGCAAAACACCTGCCGCATCCCACATCAGCTCATGCTCGCACGATGTGCATCAGCCGCAGCCCATCGTACTGGAAAACACCGCCGATAGGTGCGACACATTGTAGGGGCTGGGCCGCCGGTTGCGGCCATCAAAGCTGCGGCATCGGTACCGCAATTGATGGGGTGATCATGTGGGGATCCATCATATCGGAGTGGGCGAGCCTGCTGCTCCGCTGGCTGCATGTGGTGGCGGCGATCGCCTGGATCGGCAGTTCCTTCTATTTCATCGCCCTCGACCTCAGCCTCAAGCCGAGAGGCGATCTGCCTGACGGCGTGCAGGGCGAAGCCTGGCAGGTCCATGGCGGCGGCTTCTACCGGATCATGAAATATCTGGTCGCCCCCAGCCAGATGCCGGACGAGCTGACTTGGTTTAAATGGGAGGCCTACACCACCTGGCTGTCCGGCTTCGCACTGATGGTGGTAGTGTATTATCTCGAGGCCGATCTGTTCCTGGTCGACAAATCGATCCTCGACCTCACGCCATTCCAGGCCGGCCTGTTCAGCTTCTGCAGCCTCGCACTGGCGTGGCTGCTCTATGAGGTCGCGTGTCGCACCGGCCTCGCCCAGCGCGAGCTGCCCTTCGCCATCGGCGGCTATCTGTTCCTGGTCGCGCTGACCTATGCCTTCACCCACGTGCTGAGCGGCCGCGGCGCCTTTAACCAGATCGCGGCGATCATCGGCACCATCATGGTCGCCAACGTCTTCACTCTGATCATTCCGAACCAGAAGAAGATCGTGACCGCGCTGGTCGCCGGACAGGCACCGGATCCGAAGCTCGGCAAGACCAGCAAGGAGCGCTCGGTCCATAACAACTACCTGACGCTGCCCGTGGTCGTGCTGATGATCAGCAACCATTATCCGCTGCTCTACGCCACGCGCTTCAACTGGATCATCGTCGCCATCATCCTGGCGCTCGGGCCGGTGATCCGCCACTTCTTCAACGAGCGGCATGCCGGGCGAAAATCGCCGTGGTGGGTGTGGGGCGTCGCAGCAGCGGGCGTGATCGCGATCCTGTTCCTCTCCGCGGCCGGCCCGCGCGAGGTGAAGACCGGCGCGCTGTCGGCACAGCCCACGATCGCCAATGTCGAGGAGATCGTGATGTCCCGCTGCAGCATGTGCCATGCGGCCGAGCCGGTCTGGGCCGGCATCGTCACCGCGCCGAAGGGAATCCTGCTCGATGCGCCCGAGCACATCCGTCGCAACATCCGCCTGATCGGGCGCGTCGCTGCCTGGTCCAGCGCGATGCCGCCGGGCAACATCACCGAGATGACCAGCGAGGAGCGCGCGATCCTCGCTGCCTATATCGAGCAGGCGCGCTGACGCCGACGCGCGTCGAGACAGCGTTTCGCGGAATGAAATTCCGCATTTCCCGCCGATTTGAAAATGACTTGATCGCCCATCCGGCGTAGACAGGACCAGTGGCCGCCGACGCGGCGGTTCAAGTCAGTTTGCATTCGGGGAAATCACAGTGGCTCTCAAGAACGTCATCGGTATCGACCACGCCGTGGTCATGGTGAAGGACCTCGACAAGGCCGCCGAGAACTACCGGCAACTCGGCTTCACATTGTCCCCGCGCGGCACCCACAGCGCGCATATGGGCACCGGCAACTACACCATCATGTTCGACCCCGACTACATGGAGCTGCTCGGCGTGCTGGTGGCGACCGAGCACAACGCGCCGGCCCGCGCCTTCGTCGAGCGACAGGGCGAAGGCATCGAGCGTATCGCCTTCACCGCAGTCGATTCTGCGGCCGGCGCCGAAGAGATCCGCGCACGCGGCCTGACGCCGATCGGCCCGACCGATTTCGAACGCCCGGTGACATTGCCTGACGGCACGATCTCGGCAGCCAAATTCCGCACCTTCATGTGGCCGACCGCCGAGGCGCCGGGCGGCGTGCGCATCTTCGCCTGCCAGCACAAGACCCGCGAGACGGTGTGGATCCCCGAGCTGATGAAGCACGCCAATGCGGCGAAGCGGATCAAGCAGGCGCTGATCGCAACACCGGAGCCCGTGAAGGAAGCCGCGCATCTCGCGCGCCTGACCGACCGCGAACCGCAGGCCGAAACCGACGGCGCGGTCACCGTGCCCTCCGGCGGCGACCGCGCCGACTTCGTCTATCTGACGCTGGACCAGCTCGGCAAACGCTATCCCGGCGTGCCGCTCGCGGGCCTCTCCGAGCGCGGCGGCGCGGCGCTGGTGCTCGTCAGCGGCGATCTCGCGGCGACCGAAAAGGCGCTGGGCCCGGCGGCCGTGCGCAGCGGGGCCGCGATCTGCGTGCCGCCGGCCAAGGCCAACGGCACTCTGCTCGCCTTCGTTGCTGGCTGATTTTAACTAATTCTTTAACGTGTGTTTACCCGGCGGCTTTAGGATTCCCGGCAGTCCAAGCCGTCCGGAACCAAGCGCATGTTCAAAGAGGGATCGCCGATCGCCTATGACGCGCCGGCCGAACTGAAGAAATGGCCGTCGCTGAAGGGCGAGAGACAGAAGGACAGAGGTCCGCCCTATCTCGTCTACAACGGCACGCTCGCCGACTGCGTCCGCGAGCTGATGGACAAGCCGATCAAGGGTATCTCGCTCTACGACATCATGACGAGGCCGCAGCCGGCGTTCAACCAGACCGTGCTGTCGCCCGGTGACGCCGCCGAGATCGCGATGCGCAAGGATTTTCCGAAGGCGTAGCCGCCGCGCGACCACTCGTACGCGCGATCCGCATGGCGGCGCGCGAGCGCTCCTCGGGTTAGGTCACACCGGTTTCTCGTCGTCCGTCGCCGGCGAGGTCACCACCAGGAACACGAGATCGGTCAGGCCGGAATTCGAGATCGCGTGCTCGACGCCCGGTGGCAGGAAGATCACGTCGTGCTTGCGCACGACATGGTTCTTGCCGGCGATCTCCATCAGCCCCTCGCCGTCGAGCACGTGATAGACCTGCTCCTGCACCTTGTGATGATGCCGCGCGACATAGGCCATCGGCTGGTACATCGAGATGCGGTAGTCGATCCGGCGCGCGCCCGCGGTCTCCGGCATCACCAGCGGTTTCGACAGCGCACCGCCAAAGTGATTGGGGAATTCGCGCCAGGGTACCTCGGCGATGTTGCGGATGAAGGCGCCGCTGCTGTCCTCGATCATCATCCTGCTCCCTAGTTCACCAGCGCGCCGCCGTCGATATAGACGATCGATCCGGTGGCGAAGCCGTTGGTCATGAAGCTTCCGATCTGCCGGGCGATGTCCTCGGCCATGCCGACGCGGCCGACCGGCAGCGCGGCGGCCGTCTTCGCCAGCATCTCCTTGCGGGCCGCTTCCGGCATCGCAGCCCGGATCGGCGTGTCGATCACGCCCGGCGACACCGCATTCACACGCACCGGCGCAAGCTCGAGCGCGAGCGCACGGGCCAGCGATTCCAGCGCGCCGTTGGCCGCGCTGACGATCGCCGAGTTCGGCCGCGGCCGGACGCTGAGAAAGCCGGTGACCAGCGTCAGCGAGCCGCCCGGCCTGATCTCGGCCTCACGCGCGACGCGCCAGGCACCCCAGAACTTGCCTTCCATCGTCGCACGGACGTCCTCCATCGGAACCGTCTTGAATGGCCCGGTGCGAAGCTGCGCGGCCGTCAGCACGACATGATCGACAGCGCCGGTGCGCTTGAACAGTTCGGCCACGCTCTGATCATTGGTGACGTCGGCTGGGATCGCCGTCACCTTCAGCCGTTCCGCGACCGGATCGAGCTTTGCCGCACTGCGCGAGGCGATGACGACGTCCGCGCCCTCCCTTTTCGCAAGCTCCGCCGTGGCGAGCCCGATGCCCGAGGAGCCGCCGATCACGACGACTTTCTTGCCTGCGAGCGTCATTCCCATCTCCCTTGATGTTCTTGATTGATGATGTGCGCGCCGCGCGATCAGCCGGGCTGGAAGCGCGTGCCGATGCCCGCTTTGCTCTGGCCGAGGCCCGGCAATTCCCATAGGCCCGCGCCGGCCGGATTGACGTCGGCGGCGATGTCGACGTCGATCAGGTAAGGCTTGTTGGCGGCGATGCCCTTGCGGATCGCTTCGCCGATGTCACCGGCGCGATCGACCCGCACGCCCTCGACACCGCAGGAGCGCGCCATCGCCGCGAAATCGGGATTGTAGCGCTCGCCCGTCTCGGGATGCCTAAAGTCGGTGGCAAGCTCGCGCCCGCCGAGATAGCCGCGCTGAAGGCCGCGGATCGAGGCATAGGCGTAATTGTTCCAGACCACCCAGACCACCGGCAGATTGTACTCGACCGCCGTGCCCAGCACGTTGGCATGCATGAAGAAGGCGCCGTCACCACAGACCGACACGCAGGGACGATCGGGCGCGGCGAATTTCGCACCCATCACGCCGGCCACGCCAAAGCCCATCGGGCCGAAGCCCATCGAGCCGATCAGCGAGTCCGGCCGCTTCGGCTTGCAGAAGCCGAGCAGCCAATTGTGGTGCACGCCGATGTCGGAGACGAGGATGGCGTCCTCCGGCAACGCCTTGTCGATCTCGGCGGCTGCGCGCTGCGGATTGATCGGCGTGGTGTCGTCGGAGAAGCCGGGCGCGACGAACTTGTCCCATTCCTTGCGATAGCCGTCGATCTGCGCCAGCCACTTTTTGCGCGCGTCGGATTTCCTGAACAGGTTGTCGCGGCGATCGAGTTCGGCATGGACCTGGCGCAGGAAGGTGCGGACGTCGGCCATCAGGCCGAGCGCGACGGGATAGTTGCGGCCGATCTCCTCGGGGTCGATGTCGACATGGATCAACCGCGTCGGCGGGATCGTGAAGGAATAGCCCGGGATCCACGAGCTCGACGTGCGATCGTCGAAACGGACGCCGAGCGCCAGCAGCACGTCGGCCTGCCGGGTCGCATGATTGGCCTGGTAGTGCCCGGCGCGCGCGACGAGGCCAAGCGCGAGTGGATGATTGACGTCGAGCGCGCCGAGACCACTGGCGGACGCCGCGACGGGAATCTGCAGCCGCTCGGCGAGCTTGCGCAGCTCCTCCGCCGCGCCGCCATAGCGCACGCCCTGCCCGACCAGCATGACCGGCCGCTCCGCCGAAAGCAGCATGTCGACGGCCTTCTCGACACCTTCGGGATCGGCGCCGCAGCGGCTGGAGATGTTGGCGCTCCACTCGATCGCCTTCGGCGCCTCCTCGGCCGCCGACTCCATGAAGACGTCGAACGGCACGTCCACCACGACCGGCCCCGGCCGTCCCGTCACCATCGTCTTCCACGCCTGCCGCACCGCGAGCGGCACCATCTCGCCGCGCGTCGGCTGGAACACCTTCTTGCACATCGTGCGCACCGTGGACGGGAAGTCGGCCTGATAGTGCCGGTACATCTCCTGGAATGCGCCGCGGTTGAACTGGCTGGTCGGCACGTTGCCGGTGATCGCCATGAACGGTACGGAGTCGAGGAAGGCATTGGCGAGCGAGATCGGCAGGTTCGCTGAGCCCGGCCCACAGGAGGTGAAGGTCGCGGTCGGCCGGCCGGAGACGCGGTAGTAGACGTCGGCCATGAAGCCGGCGACGCTCTCGTGATGCACGGAGATCGTCTTGATTTCGGCGGAGCGCTCGTACAGCGCGTCGATGAACTGGATGTTGCCGTGGCCGCACAGCCCGAACACCTGCGGCACCTTCTCCTGTATCAGATAATCGACAATGACCTGGGCGCCATTGAGCATGTTCTTCGACATCAACCCGTCTCCCTCTCGGCCCGACGACTTCTTCTGTACCGATGCGGGGAACGCGGCCGGTCATCACAGGGCCGCGGCGAGCCTATTTCTCATAATGCTGTACGTCAATTTATATTGTGATAGGCTCTGGACCGAGGAAACGCAGAGCTCCGCGCCGACGGCCGCGCCTGTTGCGTGCTAGTCTCGCCAGACGGAGCCACGATTCACCCGAGGGAGCCCTGTCCTTGAGATCGCGTACCAAGCCTACGACCGGCGAGAAGCCTGCAAGCGCGCGCAAGGCCGCGATCCCCAAGCTGGTCACCGCTTCCAAGGTGAATGGCGACGACGAGGCCGACGACAAGCAGCGTGGCGGCGGCGTGCAGTCGCTCGGCCGCGCCTTCTCGATTCTCGAAGAGGTCGCGCGCCATCGCGAGGGGATCGGGCTTGCGGAGCTGAGCAAGCTGGTCGGCCTGCACAATTCGACGACGTTTCATCTCGCCAAGACCCTGGTCTCGCTCGGCTACCTCCGCCAGGAGAAGGACAACAAGCGCTATCGCATCGGCCGGCCGCTGTTTGCGCTTGCGGCAAGCGCGCTCGACGAGATCGAGATGGTCAATGTCGCAACGCCCGTGCTGGAGGAGCTATCGCGCCAGACCAGCGAAAGCAGCCATTTTGCCGTGCGGATGGGCGATGCGGTGATTGTCATCGCCCGCACCAGCGGACCCGGTGCGTTCCAGCTCACCGACCGCGTCGGCGTCGTGCGGCCGGCTCACTGCACCGCGCTCGGCAAGATCATTCTGGCCTCGCTCCGTCCCGAGCAGCTCAAGCGGTTCCTCGATCGCGCCGAGCTGAAACCCTCGACGCCAAAGTCCATCACCGATGCCGGCGTCCTGATGCGCGAGATCGCCGAGGTGCAGCGCACCGGCGTTGCCTTCGACGACGGCGAGTTCAATCCGGAGGTGCGCTGTGTCGCGGTCCCCGTGACCGATTTCACCGGACAGGTGATCGGCGCGCTGGGCATTTCCGGCCCGATCTGGCGCCTCTCCAACCAGGCGCTGCACGCCGGCGCGCAGGTGGTGCAGGCCGCCGCCGACCGCCTGTCGGCCGAATTCGGCGCCAAGGACCGGGCGCACAAGGCGTTCGCCCAGAAAGTCTAGGACGCGCACGAGCGGCGATTTTGCCGGTTGACACCGGCAATGCCGTTCGGGATTATCCTCCCGCATTAGAAAAACATCTCTCACAATATCGGATACCCGATTTGGAAGAGGGAGCGATGCACCCGGGAGGAAACAGACATGATCCGCTACCCGCGACGGACGTTGTTACGGGCGGGCGCCGCCTTTGTCGGCGCATCCGCATTTGGGTTTCCCGCCATCGTGAGGGCACAGGCCGAGAAGATCCGGATCGGCCACCTCACCCCGCTCACCGGCTTCCTCGGCGTGATCGGCAGCTACGCGCAGCTCGGGGTGAAGCTCGCCGCGGACGAGATCAACGCCTCCGGCGGCATTCTGGGAAAGCAGATCGACCTGCTCTCGGAAGACTCGATCAATCCGGCAACCGCCGCGACCAAGGCGCAGCGCATGCTGGAACAGGACGGCGCGGTGGTGCTGCTCGGCGAGATCTCCTCGGCCTCCTCGCTCACCATCATGCAGGTCGCCGAGCGCAACAAGAAGGTGTTCTTCTCGACCGGCGCGCGGTCGGATGCGCTGCGCGGCAAGAATTGCAACAAATACTCCTTCCACTGCGACATCCCCAACACCGTGATGGTCAACGCGGTCGGCACCGCGCTGTCGCAGAAGGGCATGGTGAAGGGCAAGAAGTTCTTCACGCTCACCGCCGACTACATTTTCGGTCATGACCTGCTGAAGGCCGCAAAGTCCTTCTTCGGCGCGCATGATGCGAACCTGATCGGCGACGAGCTGATCGCAACTGATGTCACCGACTTCAGCCCGTATCTCCTCAAGGTGCGGCAGGCAAAGCCCGACGTGGTCTGCTGCAACCTCGCCGGCAACCAGGTCACCAACCTCGTCAAGCAATATGCCGAGTTCGGCCTGCCCTACCCGCTGGTCGGCTTCAACCTCAACACCGGCGATGCCTGGGCCGCGGGCGCGGGCAATCTCAGCGGCACCTGGCCGACGGTCTGGTATCACACGCTCGACAATCCGACGTCGCAGGCCTTCGTCGCCGCCTTCACCAAGAAGCACGGCAAGCCGCCGGAGAACCACGCCTGGATCGACTACGTCACGCTGAAGCTCCTGGCGGAGGCGATCAACACGACGAAGTCGACCGACAGCAATGAGCTGATCGCCTATTTCGAGAAGCAGACCCAGTTCGACATCGGCAAGGCGCGCAAGGCGTATTTCCGCTCCTGGGATCACCAGCTGGTGCAGGAGGCCTATCCGTTCACGGTCAAGCCGAAGGACCAGATGAAGGACCAGTGGGACATGCTGGTGCTCGGCGACGTGGTGCCCGCGGCAAACGATCCGCTCGAGACGATCTATCCGACCCGGGAACAGAATCCCTGCGAGATGAAGGCCTGACGCGCCAACGCGCGGCAAGGACGCAACATGCAGTTCGAGTTCCTGCTGGAACAGGTGGTGAATGGCCTCGTGCTCGGGGGCTATTACCTGCTCATCGCGCTCGGGCTGTCGCTGATCTTCTCGGTCGGCGGCATCGTCAACCTCGCGCACGGCGCCTTCTATGCGCTCGGCGCCTATGTCTGCGTCGAGCTGACCAAACGCCTTGGCTTCGGCGCTTCCGTGGTGATCTCGCCGTTCGCGGTCGCCCTGCTCGGCATCCTGTTCGAACGCTTCATCCTGCGCCGGTTCTACACGGCTGACCCGATCCTGAGCCTGCTCGTGACCTTCGGCCTCGCAATGGTCGCGGAGCAGGCCATCCGCATGATCTGGGGCGCAGCCCCGGTCTCGACCGAGATCCCGCAGAGCTTTCGCGGCTCGGTCATCGTCGGCGACTTCCTGTTCTCGCGCTACCGCCTGCTGATCCTGGCCGTCGTCGCGGCGATCCTTTTCGGCATCTGGCTGTTGCTGCAAAAGACCTCGTTCGGGCGCGTGGTCCGCGCCGGCATCCAGCGGCCGGACATGGTCGCCGCGCTCGGCATTCGCCTGCAACCCTATATGACCGCGATCGTGATGCTCGGCGTCGGCCTTGCCGCACTCGGCGGCGCCTTCTTCGCGCCGATCACGACGGTGCACCCGGCGATGGGCGCCGAGATCATGACGGTGGCCTTCGTCGTCGTGGTGATCGGCGGGCTCGGCAGCTTCTGGGGCGTCGTGATGGCGGCCCTGCTCGTCGGCGTGGTGCGCGGCATCGCCATTCATTTCGAGCCTGCGGCCGGCGAAGCCTCGATCTACATCCTGATGTTCCTGGTGCTGCTGGTGCGCCCGCGCGGCTTGCTCGGCGAGCGCATCGAGAAGTTCGAATGACGCGCGCCTCAACCATCGAGAAGCTACGGCCTCTGCTGATCGCAGCCGCCGCGCTCGTCGCGCTGCCCTTTGTGCTAAAGCTGTTCGGCCTGTCGCTCAACACCGGCACCTGGATCGTCGGGCTCGCGATCGCGACGATGGGGCTCAACCTCTGCATCGGCTACACCGGTCTCGTCTCGTTCGGCCACAGCGCCTGGTTCGGCATCGGGGCCTATGCCGCGGGCCTGATCCAGCTCCGCTTCTTTCCCGGCGAGATCTGGCTGCCGCTGCTGGGATCGATGGTCGTCGTCGCGATCGCCTCGACCATCATCGGCATGCTGATCCTGCGCCGGCGCGGCGTCTATTTCTCGCTGCTGACGCTGGCGCTCGCCGCGCTGGTCTACACCACCGCCTTCCGCTGGACGAGCCTCACCGGCGGCGAGGACGGGCTCGGCGGGCTGAAGCGCGGCGGCATCGGTCCCGTCAGCTTCGACGGCGCGCTCAACTATTACATCGTGGTCGCGGTGATCGGACTGGCTGTGCTCTATGTGCTGATGCGCCTGGTGCGCTCGCCGTTCGGGCATGTGCTGGTCGCGATCCGCGAGAACCAGCTGCGCGCGAGCTTTCAGGGCTATCCGGTCGAGCGCTACAAGCTCGCGGTGTTCGTGATCTCTGCCGTCGTCACGGGGTTAGCCGGCGCGCTGATCGCGTTCCTGAACTATCTGGTCTCGGCCGAGGCCGTCTCGGTGCCGTTCGCCGGCGAGCTGCTGGCCATGGTCGTGATCGGCGGCATGCGCAGCCTGCTCGGTCCCGCGCTCGGCGCGCTGTTCTTCATCCTGTTCCGCGAGCTGTTCTCGATCTGGACATCGGACTGGCTGTTCTGGTTCGGCCTCACCTTCGTGGCCTTCGTGATGTATTCGCCCGGCGGCCTCGTCGGCATCGGCGCGCTGATCATGCGGCGCCTTCGTCCGCCACCGGAAGAGACGGCGGCAATGAGCCGGCGCAAGATCTATGACGGCCTGCCGCTGCCCGATTTCCTGCGGCCGCAGGCGTTGCAAGGCACCGTGCTCGAGGTCAGCGGTGTGTCCCGAAAGTTCGGCGGCATCCGCGCGGTCGAGAATGCCAGCATCACCGTCGCGGCCGGCGAGATCCACGCGCTGATCGGACCGAACGGCGCCGGCAAGACCACGCTGTTCAATCTGGTCTCCGGCCTCTACGCGCCCGACCGCGGCACGATCCGCCTGCAGGGTCGCGACATCGCCGGGGTGCCGGCGAACCTGATCTGCCATCAGGGGCTGGCGCGCTCGTTCCAGATCACGAACCTGTTTCGCGGGCTCACGATCTACGAGAACCTGCGCCTGTCGCTGCAGGCGCGGCGATCGATGCGCTTCAACATCTGGAACGACATCGATGCGTATCAGGACATTCACGCCGAGACTGCCGCGCTGACCAAATTCCTCGGCCTCGAAGGGATCGAGACAATCGAGGGCGGCGAGCTCTCCTATGGCGGACAGCGGCTGGTCGATCTCGGTATCGCGCTCGGCTCCAAGCCGCAGGTGCTGCTGCTCGACGAGCCGCTCGCTGGCCTCGCCGCCGCCGAACGCGAGCGGGTGTCCAACCTGGTCAAGAACATCGCGGCCAACATTCCCGTGCTGATCGTCGAGCACGACATCGACCGTGTGCTGGGCTTCTCGCAGGTGGTCACCGTGATGAACCAGGGCGAGGTGCTGATGTCCGACTGCCCGAGGGCGGTCCGGGCCGATCTGCGGGTGCAGGAGATCTACACCGGCAAGGGCATTCCCGCCGTCGAGCACCGGCGCAGCCTCGAAGAGGCCGGCGAGCACGCGACCGTGCTGCGCCTCGACGGCGTCAACACGTTCTACGGCAAGAGCCACATCCTCAACGACGCCGCGCTCGACGTGCGCGAAGGCGAGATCGTCGCGCTGCTCGGGCGCAACGGTGCCGGCAAGTCGACGCTGCTCAAATCCATCGCGGGCCTCGTGCCGGCGGCCTCCGGCAGCATCGATTATCGCGGCACCGACATCGCGCGCCTGCCCGCCCCCGATATCGCGCGGCGCGGCGTCGGCTATGTGCCGCAGGGCCGCGGGCTGTTTGCCGGCATGACGGTGCGCGAGAATCTCGCGCTCGGGCGCCTCGCCCGCAAGACCGACGGCCGCGACGGCGTGGTCTGGAACGAGGAGCAGATCCTGCACTATTTTCCGCGCCTGAAGGAGCGCATGAACGTTGCCGCCGACTATCTCTCCGGCGGCGAGCAGCAGATGGTGGCGGTCGCCCGCGCCATGTCCGGCAATGTCCGCCTGCTGCTGCTCGACGAGCCGTTCGAGGGCCTTGCCCCGGCGGTGACGCTGGAGCTGTTCGGCGTGTTCGACCAGCTCCGCCGCCACATGTCGATCGTGATCGTCGAGCACAATCTCGATCTCGTGCTCGCGCTCGCCGACCGCGTGTTCGCGCTGGAGCGCGGCGCCGTGTTCCACCAGGGCCCGGCGGCGCCGCTGCTGAACGATCTCGGCTATCGCAAGCAGATCCTGTGGCTGTGACGCCTACTCCGCCTTGATGTTCGCGGCCGCAACGACCTCGGCGAGCTCCTTCGTCTCCTTCGCGATCTTGGCGGCGTAGTCGGCAGGGCTGAGCACGCTCACGACGCCCTGCGAGCCGAGCTTCTCCTCGACCGCGGGATCCTTTGCGGCCGCGACGATCTCCCGGTGCAGCGTCTCCAGGATCGGCGCCGGGGTTGCCTTCGGCATGAAGAAGCCGACCCAGAACGACAGGTCGAAGCCGGGATAGCCGGCCTCCGCGACCGTCGGCACGTCGGGCAGCGAGGGCAGCCGTTCGGCCGAGGACACCGCGAGCGCGCGCAGCTTGCCGCCCTTCACCAGCGGCACCGCGGAGAGCGGATCGAACACCGCGAGCACCTCCTGCGCGAGGATGCCGACCTCCGAAGCCGCGCCGCCGCGATAGGGCACGTGGATCATCTTGATGCCGGCGCGCTGGCTGAGCAGCTCCATGGCGAGATGGGCGAGATTGCCGTTGCCGCCGGAGCCGTAAGCGAGCGCACCCGGCGCAGCCTTCGCCGCGGCGACGAGATCGGCCACCGTGTTGATGTTCGCCGTCTTGGGGTTCTCCGGATTGACGACGAGCACGAGTGGCGCCGAGACGACGGTCGTCAGCGGCGCGAAGTCGGCTTGCGGGTCGTAGCGGATGTCCTTGAACAGCGTCTTGTTGAGCGTGATCGTGGACGAGTTGCAGGCGAGCATGGTGTAGCCGTCCGCATCGGCATGCGCGACGCCTTCGGCGGCGATCATGCCGTTGGCGCCGGCGCGGTTCTCGACCACGAAGGGCTGCCCGAGCCTTGCACCGAGCCGGTCGCCGATGATGCGCGCGACGACGTCGACCGGGCCGCCCGCGCTGAAGCCAACCATGACCTTGACCGGCCGCACCGGATATTTCTGCGCGAGAGCCTCGGTCGTCAGCACACACGCGCACAATCCGGCGATCAGCGCCAGCAGGCGAGCCGTTCGTTGCATTGGTTCTCTCCCCAGACCTCTGGCGCGCCGCTTGTGCATGCTTGTTGGTGCGGCGCAGGCAAGCCGCATGATTAGCGGCCACGCTGGATTCCGCAATCGCGTTTGCGCGCCGGCATTCCGCCGCGCGGCAGGCGAGCACCGCTTCCAAACAAAAAGTTCGAAAACAACCCCATGCACAGTAGCCGGCCCCAGCAAGAACAAGGACTTGCGCGCGCGGCCAGGGGGTTTGACTCGTCGGGCAAAACACTGGCAGAATGACATCATCGCAACAATCGCAAGCCCGCATCCCGGCCCGGCCACAACCGGTGCGATGTCGTTGCGCGTAAACCCTTCATCGACATCCCGAAATTCGCATCCGCGCGCAACGGCGAACGGCCGTTCGCGCGCGCCTGCGCCCGGCAAAGGACACCGCCCATGACGACAGCTCCCGAACTCCACGTCACGTCGAAGCTTGCGGCAAACGATCGCAGCGTTCCCGCTGCAAGCCCGCGGATCAAACTTTACAAGCGACGCATCGCGATCAGCCATCCCGACCCGGAGGCCGCCGAGCGGCTGCTGGCCGAGGCGCTCGGTGCCGCCGACCGCGACGCGCTGCACGGCATGCTGAGACAATTGGTCAAGGCGAGCGCGGTCGCACAGAAACCCGATGAATCCAATCTCGCCTTCATGGTCTCGATGATCAGGAGCATCGCGCCGAAGGATTCCATCGAGTCCATGCTGATATCGCAGATGGTCTCCGTTCACATGGCCGCGATGCGCAGCGCCTGCCGCCTCGCCTGCACCGCCGATCTCATGCAGCAGGAGAGCGTCACCCGCGCATTGACGCGGCTCTCCCGCACCTTCGCCGCCCAGGTCGAAGCCCTGAACCGCCATCGCAACAGCGACGAGCGCGCGATCACGGTGACGAACCTCTCCGTGCAGGACGGCGGCCGCGCGATCGTGGGCAACCTCACGCAGCATGCGAACGTGCTCGTTGCGGAGGCCGGGCTGGAGGACGCAAGGCAAGGTGCGGACCGATGACGAGCGGACACGCCCGCAACACGGACGCGATGCAGTCGAGCCCGCGATGCGGCGCGAGAACCCGCGATGGCGGGGCGTGCCGCGCACCGGCCATGTGCGGGAAGGAGCGAGGTCGCATGCATGGCGGTGCATCGGGGGTCTGGAGCCCCCAATTCGCAACAGGAACGCGTGGAGGCATGGGCTGTGCGCAAACGAATACATCACTGATACAGTGCGACACCTAGTTCAAATTCGTGGACTGCACCCCTGAAGTGAGACACGATAATTACAGTGACAGTGGGGTTGTCACGATGCGCTACCGCACTTTGTTTTGCGCGAAAGCGGTTTCGAACTCAAGGGGCGACTGGTATCCGAGCGCCGAGTGCAGGCGCTCTTTGTTGTAGACCTCCGCGATGAAGCTGTTGATTTGGCGGCGGGCGTCGCCCAGGTCGGCATAGGCCTTGCCGTTGATCTGTTCAGCCTTGAGCGTTTTCATGAAGCTTTCAGCCTTGGCGTTGTCGAATGGATTGCCCGGCCTGCTCATGCTGATGGTGATGTCGCGATCGGCAAGCCGCCGGCGATAAGCGATGGAAGCGTATTGCACGCCGCGATCGGAGTGATGGATCAGACTGCCAGGGGCCGGTCCCCGAGCTGCGATGGCTTTCTCCAGCGCAGCGATGGCAAGCGAGGCGTCGAGCGTGTCCTCGAAGGCCCAGCCAACAGCCTTGCGCGAGAACGCGTCGAGAATGACGGCAAGATAGGCAAAGGTTTTGGCGAGATGCACATAGGTGATGTCCGCGACCCAGATCTGGTCGGGTGCGGACGGCACCAGGCCACGGACCAGATTGGGGACGACGAGAAAGCCCGATGGCCGCTCCGCGGGCGGCTTCAGGAACGGCGTCTTGCGCTGCGCCAGCAGGTTATCTTCACGCATAAGTCGCTGAACTTTCTTGGCGTTTACGACCATGCCCTGGCGTCTGAGGGTGGCTGTCACCCGCCGATAGCCGTAGAAGACGTGCTTGAGGCAAATGCGCTGGATCAAGTCGCGCAACTCGCACTCGGCCGTCTCGCGGTCGCGTTTGATGTGATGGCGGTAATACGTCGCGCGCGACAGGCCCGCGAGGTGACACAGGCGTTGTACATCGGCATGAGCATCGAGTGTCTTCGACGTCATGGCTTTGATGACTTCGATGATGCGGATGCGGGTTTGCCTTGCGCTGCCGGCCGCTTCAATGCGCGCAAGGCTTGCCGAAAAAAATCGAGATCCATCTGCTGGCGGCCCACTAGCCGTTCGAGTTCGGCGATGCGGGCTTTGGCGAGCGTGAGGGCGGAGCGCTTGTCGTCGTACGTCGCTAGCGGCTTGAGCTTGCGGGGGCCAGGTTTGGGGCCGGGCTTCCGGTTCAAACCGTCCGGCCCATCGGCGTTCCAGGCTTTGATCCAGTCATGGAGAATCTTGCGAGAGATTCCAAGCTCGCGGGCCACAGGCAGGACGCCTTCGCCCCGCTCAACCCGCTTGATCGCCTTCAATTTGTAAGCCGTCGGAAGCTGACGCTTCTTTCCTCGTCCTGCCACAGGTCATCCTCGAAATGCCTGTCACTGTAATTATCGTGTCTCACTTCAGGGGTGCAGTCCATTCGGCTGTGCTTTGACACTAGAATTGGATACCAACACCCAACAATCGTTCCTTATTCGTTCTCGCCAACAACGGCTTGCGCGCGCAGCATGCATATGCAACCATTGAGTGTATTTAAGATGAGATTTCAATGCTTTGCCCTGAAGCATCCTGCCGAACGCCGATACTTGCGCATGTCGTGCGTTGCCACGTTTGTGGCGCGGACGTCGGATTTCCTAACGTAAGAGCGGCGGACGCCGCTGACGAAAGAGCGGCGCTACAGCAGCGCTTGAAGAATGCTGAGATTGCTGCAGATGCAAGGGGTAGACGAAGCACTTCACGTATATGACGCTCCCTCATTGAGGGATGACGTTATCGCGCTCAACGGTAGGGCGACTGTCCTAAGATCGATGGGTCGATTTGCCGAGGCTCTAGAAATTGCGCACTATGCGATTGAGCTTTATCCGACCGAACCAGTTTTGCGGTGCTCGCAGGCAGAAATATACCGTGTGCAGGGTGATCTAGTTTCAGCGCTGGGGCTTTACGACGACGTAAAGAAAAGTTCGCCCAATACATCCGTTGCTTACACTGGGTATGCAGAGGTCTTGCGCGACATGAGAAGGTATCCAGAAGCGATAGCTGCTTACAGGGAAGCCCTCTCTCGATTTCCATCAGACGCATATGTTGCGAATGGGTATGCCAATATTCACAAGGTAAACGACGAACTGGACGAAGCGCTCCGCTTGTATGAAGGCAATGTGAGACAGTTCCCCTACAGCCTGGTTGCGAAAGCCGGACGGGCCGACCTCTTAAAACGGCTCGGAAAATATGAAGACGCGCTAATGGCGTACGACGAAATCATTCGAATCGCGCCGAGCTATGCGGCCGCACGAAATGGCAAAGCGGCAATTCTCGTTGTTCGCGGCGAACACGCTGCGGCGTTGTCTCTGTTGCCCACCAACGATCCAGCTACGAGAGATGACTGGATCGCGTGGAACATACGCGGTATGGCCCTGATAAAAGGTGGAGAACTCGCACGCGGTATTGAACATTTGGAGCAGGGGCGGAAGCAGACACCCTTCGCCAGAGAGAGGCGCTATCTTGAACGAGCACTTAGCGTGGCAAGAATGCAGACGGGCGACTTCAACCACGCGGTTAACGTCCTCAGGGAGGTTGGGGGGCTCGGACTGTCTAACATATTGAGACTGCATGCTTACGCAGGGGACGGACAGTTGGTTGAAGCTCAAACTGCTTACGAGCTACTGTCGATTACCTGCCCTTCTCAATTGCTCGATCGTAGAGACGCAATCGCGGCCCGGTTCGGGTTGATAAAGAGTGACCAACGACACGCTAACGACAACTGGATTTTTCGGAGAGAGACAGAGGCACTATTGCAAGCTGCTTAGTCGCCGAATTGATTGAGGGTCCACAGCGACAATGAAGCTATCTGCGAATTGATCTTTGCCCGAAGGAATTGGTTGATAAGCCCGAGCATTCGTATGGACGTTAGGGATCGCACCAAGCCCGTCGGTCCGGCTAGAGAGAATCCGCCGGCGCCGATCGCCTCAGCCCAGCGCACTGGCATGTGAGCGGAACCCGGCGCATTCTACCGGGAACAGATTCCTAGCTCCGCACTTGACAAATGATAGGACAGTGAGGTGCAGCCATGGGCCAGTCAAAACCGATCCGCCCGACCGCGATCGTCGTCGAGGACGACGACATTCAGCGCGAGATGCTCGCGCCGCTGCTCTAAGAACGCAATTTCGAGGTGCTGCAGTGCGAGGACGCCGAGACTGCCGCGCTCGCGCTGAAGGCGAAGCGCCCTGCCCTGATCATCACCGACATCAACCTGGTTGGAAAGATGGACGGCGTCGATCTCGCGCACTATGCGCAGCAGCAGCATTCCGATGTGCGGATCATCGTGATCTCGGGCCGTCCGCTGCCGCGGACGCTGCCCGCCAGCGCAAAGCTCTTCACTAAGACGGTCCAGCCGACGGCACCCACACCTTCGCCGCCCAGGTCGAAGCCCTGAACCGCCATCGCAACAGCGACGAGCGCGCGATCACGGTGAAAAACCTGTCCGTGCAGGACGGCGGACGCGCGATCGTTGGGAATGTGACGCAGCATGCGAACGTGCTCGTTGCGGAGGCGGAGCTGGAGGACGCAAGGCAAAGGATGAACCGATGACGAGCGGACACGCCCGCAACACCAGCCCGATGCAGGCGAGCCCGCGATGCGGCGCGAGAACCCGTGATGGCGATGCCTGCCGCTCACCGGCCATATGCGGGAAGGAGCGATGTCGCATGCATGGTGGCGCGACGAGGAGTGGCGCGCCGAGCGGGAATGGGAATGCGCGGAAGCACGGACTGTTCACACGAGGAGCCAAGGTCGAGCGGGACGAGGTGCGGCTGTTGCTCGACGAGGCGCAGGAGCTGCTGCAGTCGTTGAAATGACCGGTCGGCGAAATCCTGCCGCCGCTCCCCGGGATTGATGGGCTGCCGGCCCCGTGACAATTTATACGTGCCTGTGAAGCAATTCACACGCCTGCTGTTGCCGACGTAGCTAGCTTGGTCGGGTCCCGATCAACAGGCGGAGCGGTGTCATGGGGGCATTGAACCTTTTGCAGGTGCTTTGGCAGGAACGGCGGGCTCTCGCAGGCATCCCGCTAGAATTGCCCGAAGACAGAGATCCATTACCTGACGGCTCGCCAAAACGGCCGGCACCGACGGCCCGGTCAAAGTTTGCAGTCTCCGGGTTTGCACTCACCGAGACGCGGGTTCAAGCTTCGCCGCCGCCATTGCGGCGGCCGACCGATCGAGTCCCCGGAGAACTCCTTGACGTCTATCAGGCGCTCAACGCGGACGACCGGTGGGCGCTGTGCCTGTCAGGCGGCGGCATCCGCAGCGCGGCGTTTGCGCTCGGAATTCTGCAGAGGATTGCCGCGTTGAAGGTCGCGTCGAAGCGCAAGGATGAAGAGCCCGGCTCGGCCCTCAAGCAATTCGAGTACCTTTCGACCGTATCGGGCGGCGGCTATATCGGCAGCTGGCTATCGGCATGGCTGTTTCAGGAGCGGCGGCGCGAAAAGGAGAACCAGGCACGGGTCGTCCCACCTCTCGTCGATACCGGCAGTCCAAGCATCCCGCCGGATACGGTGGTTCCAGCACTCAACATGCGAAAGAGCCGCAATCCGCTCGGAGATCACGAGGAAGCGGAGCCGATCTCCAACCTCCGGCGCAACTCGCACTTTCTCGCTCCGAGCTTTTCGTCGATCTCCCCGGATCTGTGGAGCGACGTTGCCAGCGTCCTGCGCAATCTGTTCCTGAACTGGATCCTGCTCGTCCCCCCGATGATCCTGGCGGTGCTCGTCACGAAGGCGCTCTACTTCGCCGTCCTCGATGCGCACAGCATCACGGAGAGGTCATGGTGGTTCCTGATTCTGATGATCATACCAACCCTCTGCTTCTTGATTTCCTTGTCTTTCTCTGCCGCCAATCGACCTGCCCGCGGAAGGATCAATGTCGCGCAGCCCCGATTTCTTGCATGCGATCTCGCGCCGTTTCTCATCGGAGCCGCATTGCTGGTCTTCGTGTTGCAAAGCCCATACGGCTTATCGGTACTGACGTATGTGACCGATCTCCTCGGCTTCAAATTCGGCCAGGAGGTCAAGGGGGCTCAATTCTATGCCCGCGTCATCACGCGCGGCGCCGTCCTCGGCGCTGTCTTCTACACCTTCGCCTGGGTTCTGGCGCGCGCATGGACCGGTGTCTTCGGCAAGACGGCCCGCCCACCGCGCGAACCCGCTCCCTGGCAACGCTGGATCGATCTTGGCGCCTGGGGCCTCGCCGGCGCAGCGTTCGGGTTGCTGAGCGCCGCTGGCCTGGCCTTGCTGTGGTATCTGAACCGGTCCGGCTCCGATGCCACGACAGCGATCTTTGCCTGCATCCTCGGCCTGCCCTGGATCGTGATGGCGCGGATCGTCGCCGACGTGATCTACATCTCGTTTGCCGAGTTCCTGTCCGAGGTCGACGTCGGACTCGAATTCCAGGCGCGGTCGAGCGGAATCTTCACGCTGGCCTATCTCGGCTGGCTGCTGTGGTTCGGACTCGTGCTTGGTGCGCCGCCGGCTGCAGCATGGATCGAGGGTCACCTCGGCAGCGCGGCCGTCCCTTCGCTCGCGACAGGGGGAGGCATTTCGGGCCTGATTTCCGTCATCCTGGGCGCGAGTTCGAAGACCAAGGCCGCAGCCGAGCAGGTCTCGGGCTTTCGCCAATATCTCGGACTCAACACGATCGCGGCGATCGCGGCATCGATTTTCGCGGCCACCCTGGTCGCACTGCTGTCGATCGCCTGGGACAGGACGTTCATGTCGTTCCAGTCCGGTGCCGATGACCATATGCCCTGGGCAGTCGTGGCCGTGGCGGCTCTCTTGCTGGGAGCTCTGATCCTTGCCGCCTCGCGTGTCCTCAACATCAACCGCTACTCGCTCCACAGCCTCTACCGAAACCGGCTGGTTCGCGCTTTCCTCGGCGCCTCGCGCAGCGAAAAGGAGCGTGACCGGACCAAGAATGCCTTCACGGATTTCGACGGTCGCGACAGCCCGATGCTGCATGAGCTCTGGGATCACGGCGTCGTCCCGACGGGAGCGAACTGGAAGCCACTCCACGTCATCAGCGCCGCGCTCAACCTCGTATCGTCCAAGAACCTCGCTTGGCAGGAACGGATGGCGGCGCCCTTCACGTTCTCGCCGCTCCATTGCGGCAGCGGCAGCTCGGCATTTTCCGACGGCGCCTACCGGTCCAGCTTCGCCACGACCGACCAGCCGCAGCCCTACGGCGGAAGGCTCGGCCTCACGCTCGGAACCGCCATGGCGATCTCCGGCGCTGCCGTGAGTCCGAGCATGGGCTACAATTCGTCGCCGGGCGTCGCTTTCCTGATGGCGCTGTTCAATGTGCGCCTCGGCTGGTGGCTGGCCAACCCGCGCGGCGACAACCCCGACTACGCGGAGGTCAAGCCGACGAACGCGCTCCGGCCGTTTTTCATGGAGATGTTCGGCCTGACCAGCGAGACCGAACGCTGGGTCTACCTGACCGACGGCGGGCACTTCGAAAATCTCGGGCTCTATGAAATGGTTCGTCGGCGCTGCCGCGTGATCGTCGTCAGCGACGCCGGCTGCGACCCCGATTATTCCTTCGAGGATCTCGGCAATGCGCTGCGCAAGATCTGGATCGATCTCGGCGTGCGCATCGACCTGCACGGCCTCGACCTTCTCAAGAAGCGCTTCAAGGAACGTCCGAGCCCGGCGAAGGAAGGACCTTACTGGGCAATCGGCGACATTCTCTATGGCGAGGCCGACGGCGGCAAGTCGGAAAACGGACTGCTCTTGTACTTCAAGTCCGGCCTGCACGGCACGGAGCCCATGGGCGTCCTGAGCTATGCAATTGCCCACTCAACCTTTCCGCACGAGACGACGCTGAACCAGTTCTTCTCGGAATCGCAGTTCGAGAGCTACCGGGCGCTGGGTTACGAGATCGCAGAACGTGCATTTGAATCCGGCGAGGGACTTTCGACCGACGCCGCAACCGGAGCGCCGCCCACGTTCCTCTCGATCATGGAGAAGCTCAAGAGCAAGGTCCCGCCGGACGCCGCACCTGTCGCGGAACTGGCGGAGAAATAATCGGCGACGACGCATCACGGAGGCGCACGTCGCTCCGCGCCTCTTCTCGAATTATTGACAGGCAAACTGCAAAGCTAATCTTTACAGTTTACCTGTATATCTGCTAAACGCCTCGCATGAGCAATTCATCAGGTGCCGCGGCGGGACGCACGTCCGCGCTCGCCGAAGAGCTTCGCCTGCTGATGGGAACCCTGAAGCGGCGGCTTCGCGAGCAGGGTCAACGCGAAGATCTTCCCCCGTCGCAGATCGCCGTTCTGCTGCGCCTCGAAAAGGACGGACCCGCGACCGTTTCCGGCCTCGCCCGGCTGGAGGGGATGCGCCCGCAATCGATGAGTGCCGCGGTCGCGGCGCTGGAGGCTGCGGGCCTGGTCCGCGGCGCACCCGATCCCGACGACGGCCGGCAAACCATCATGTCCCTCACCGACATGTGCCGCGAGCGGCTGCGCACCGGCCGGGCCGCGCGGCAGGATTGGCTGTCGCGCACCATCGCAGCAAAACTGTCTCCGCGCGAGCAGCAGGAACTTACATCAGCGGTCAGGCTGTTGAAACGGCTGGTCGAAGATTGACGCCGGCCTTTTCCGCAGCGGTCACGGACATCATCCCATCGAAAGGACGATCATGGCTCTCACGATGCTCGATCCGATCTCGGCCCTCATCATCGTCGATCTGCAAAGCGGGATCGCCGGTTCGCCCCTCGTCCATTCCATCGATGAGGTCGTGACGCGCGCCTGCGATCTCATCGCGGCGTTTCGGCGGCATCGATTGCCGATCGTGCTGGTCAATGTCGACGGCGTTGCACCCGGACGAACCGAGCGGCCACGACGCGCCGGGCAGCTTCCCGAGGGATGGACCGACTTTCTTCCGGAGCTCGGCCGGCAACCCGACGACATCGTGGTGACGAAGCGGACATGGGGCGCGTTCGCAAGCACCGATCTGGAAGGCCAGCTCAGGAGCCGCGGCGTCACGCAGGTCGTGATCGCCGGCGTCGCCACCGGCACCGGGGTCGAATCCACGGCACGGCAGGCCTTTGAGGCGGGCTTCAACGTCACGCTCGCCCTCGACGCCATGACGGATGCGCGACCGAGCGCGCACGACTACAGCATCGCAAACGTATTTCCGCGGCTTGGCGAAACCGGCTCGACGCAGGCGATCATCGACCTTCTCGAAAGGACCCACGCGCATGAACTGGCTTGACCTCGTCGCCTATTTCTTCGGCGGAGCCTTCCTCACCAATGCCATTCCCCATGTCGTCGCCGGCATGATGGGCGAGCCGTTCCAGACGCCATTTGCAAAGCCGCCGGGCGAAGGGCTCTCGACATCGACCGTCAATATCGTGTGGGGCTTCTTCAACCTCCTCGTCGGATATTGCCTGATCTGCCGCGTCGGCGGCTTCGACCTGAGGAGCACCGGCGATGTCGCAGCCGCCGGACTCGGCGGGCTCCTGATCGGCCTCTTCCTGGCGCGGCGGTTCGGACGATTTCACGGCGGCAACGAGCCCCGGCAAACATGAGGCGCATCTTTCGTTCGCTGCGGAGCTTCAACTACCGGGTCTGGGCCGCGGGCGCGCTGGTGTCCAATGTCGGAACCTGGATGCAGCGGGCGGCCCAGGACTGGCTCGTGCTCACGGAGCTGACCGATCACAGCGCGTCCGCCGTCGGCATCGTGATGGCGCTGCAGTTCGGACCGCAGCTCTTGCTGATGCCCTGGTCCGGATATGCCGCCGACCATTTCAACCAGCGCCGGCTGTTGATGGCGACCCAGGCCACGATGGGCGCGCTGGCGCTGATCCTCGGGCTTCTCACCGTCACCGGCCTCGTGCAGCTCTGGCACGTCTATGTGTTCGCGTTCCTGTTCGGCTGCAGTGCGGCGCTCGATGCCCCGGTGCGGCAGACCTTCGTGGCCGAACTGGTGGGCGATGCCGATCTGTCGAATGCGATCGCGCTGAATTCGACCACGTTCAACGCCGCGCGCATGATCGGGCCGGCGGTGGCCGGTCTCGTCATCGCCTCCGTCGGCACCGGCTGGGCATTCCTCTTCAACGGCGCCTCGTTCATGGCGGTGCTGGCATCGCTGTCGCTGCTGCGAACATCGGAGCTTCGCCCCAACGCCCGCGCTCATCGTACCAAGGGCAGCGTGCTGCAGGGATTTCATTATGTCTGGTCCCGTCCCGACCTCCGGACGACCCTGATCATGCTGTTCCTGATCGGCACGTTCGGGCTCAACTTTCCGATCTTCATCTCGACGATGGCCGTCGGCGTCTTCAACACCGATGCACGCGGTTTCGGCCTGCTGTCCTCGATGATGGCGGTGGGAACGATGTCCGGCGCCTTGCTGGCCGCAAGCCGCGAGCGGCCGCGCTTCAACGCGCTGGTGCTCGGTGCCGCGATCTTCGGCCTCGGCTGCACGCTCGCCGCACTGGCGCCGGGCTACTGGCTGTTCGCGGCGGCGCTGGTCGTCATCGGCGTCGCCGCCCTGACCGTCATGAACACGTCGAACGCGCTGATGCAGCTTTCCACTGAACCGGCGATGCGCGGGCGCGTGATGGCGCTTCGGCTCGGCGTCGCACTGGGCGGTACGCCGATCGGCGCGCCGATCGTCGGATGGGTTGCCGATCATTTCGGCCCGCGATGGGCACTCGGCATCGGGGCGACCGCAGGCTTCGCGGCTGCCATCATCGCCGTCGGGGCGCTCTCCCGGCACGCGCACGAAGGCCAGTTCGATCTGCCGCAACAGCGGTGACCTCGCCATCCACGCACAGTCATGTGAGCGGACCCCGGCGCACTGCACCGGGAACAGATTCCTACCTCCGCACTTAACAAATGATAGGACAGTGAGGTGCAGCCATGGGCCAATCAAAGCCGATCCGCCCGACAGCGATCGTCGTCGAGGACGACGACATCCAGCGCGAGATGCTCGCGCTGCTGCTCGAGCAAAGCAATTTCGACGTCCTGCAATGCGAGGACGCAGAGACCGCGGCGCTGGCGCTGAAGGTGAAGCACCCTGCCCTGATCATCACCGATATCAATTTGGTCGGGAAGATGGATGGCGTCGATCTCGCGCACTATGCGCAGCAGCAGCATTCCGACGTGCGGATCATCGTGATCTCGGGCCGTCCGCTGCCGCGGCCCCTGCCCGCCGGCGCAAAGTTCTTTACCAAGCCGGTCTACCCGACGGCGCTGCTCGCGGAAGCGGCGCGGCGATAGCGGAGGTTTACCGCAGGCTGGCACCTTGCCCGCGGCGCATCCTTCGAGACGGCCGCCTTTGGCGGCCTCCTCAGGATGAGGTTCGCGTTTCGTGGCGCGAGATCTCAGCGGACATGCGCGAGGTAGTGAGCGAGGTCGGCGATCTGGTCCTTACCGACGGTCTGCATCACGTCGGCCATGGTGGCGTCATAGCCGTGACGAGAGTTGTCCTTGTATTCGGCCAGCGTCTTGACGAGATAGTCCTCGCGCTGGTTGGCGATGCGCGGGACGTTTTCCTTTCCGGAGTAGTCGGGGTTGTGGCAGGTGTTGCAGCGGTTCTGCTTCGCCAGCGCTTCTCCGCGCGCCATCCGCGTGGCATCTGCGGCGTCGGCCGGCGGCGCGGGTTTCGGCAGCGTGGCGATGAAATCGGAGAAGGTGCGCAGATCGTCGTCGGTCAGCGACTTCGCCATCTCGTTCATCGGCTCGAACACGCGCAGCTTTTCGCGGAACATGAAGATCTGGATCAGCGCGTAAGGGGCCTGCTGGCCGCCGAGCGAGGGCGTGTTCTCGGTCTCGGAGGCGCCGCGCTCGCCATGACAGGCAAGGCACGGCGCGGCACGCTCCTGGATGGTTTCGGCGCTTGCGGAGACGGCGAGCGAGGCGAGCGCCAGAGCGGCGATCATTGTTCTTTTCATTGGCCGCTCCTGGAGGCCATCATTGCGAGGAGCGAAGCGACGAAGCAATCCAGTCTGTTGCCGCGGAGGCATTCTGGATTGCTTCGCTTCGCTCGCAATGACGGTGGTTGTTACTTCGCCGCGACCTTCTGCTTGCCGTAGGTGATGCGGTACACCGCGCCGTTCCAGTCGTCGGAGACGAGCAGCGAGCCGTCCTTCAGCAGCATGACGTCGACGGGGCGGCCGACATATTTGTTGTCCTCGAGGAAGCCGGTCAGGAACGGCTCCATCGACTTCACGGTGCCGTCCTTGTTCAGCTTGACGACGACGACGTCACCGCCCTGCTTCTGCGACTTGTTCCAGGAGCCGTGGCGCGCGACGAAGATCGCGTTCTTGTACTGCTTCGGGAACATGCTTCCGGTGTAGAAGCGCATGCCGAGCGCGGCGGTGTGCGGGCCCATCAGGCCGACCGGCGCGGTGTAGTTCTTGCAGTCCTTGCCCCAGCCGAGCTCCTGGTCGATGATGTTGCCCTGGTAGCAGAACGGCGCGCCGAAATCCTCACCGGCCTTGGTGACGCGGTTGAGCTCGTCCTCCGGCACCGTCTCCGACAGCCAGTCGCGGCCGTTGTCGGTGAAGTAGAGCTGCTTGGTCTCGGGATTCCAGTCGAAGCCGACCGTGTTGCGCACGCCGACCGCGTAGACCTCGGCGCCCGAGCCGTCGAGATTCATGCGGCGGATCTGGCCGTGATCGGCATCATGCAGCACGTTGTTGCCGGGCTGGCCGACCGGGACATAGAGCTTGTTGTCGGGGCCGATGGCGATGAACTTCCAGCCATGCGCCTCGTCCTTCGGCAGCTTGTCATAGATGACGGTCGGCTTCGGCGGGCTGTCGAGGACGTCGTCGATCTTGTCGATCTTGGAGACTTTGGACAGCTCGGCGATGTAGAGGGTGCCGTCCTTGAAGGCGACGCCGTTCGGGCGGTAGAGGCCCGACGCGATCACCTTGACCGACTTTTTGCCGTCCTTGTCGGCGATGGCGTAGACCTTGTCGACGAGCCGGCTGCCGACGAACACGGTGCCCTTGTCGCTCTGCACCAGCGAGCGCGCATTCGCCATGCCCGAGGCATAGACCTCGATGTTGAAGCCTGCGGGCACCTTGAGCTTGGCGAGCGGCAGCTTGTCGGCCGCGGCCGGAATCGGCGGCGGCGCGACGGGGGCGAGTTTTGAGGCGGCCTCGCCGTCCGGACGCCCGATCAACGGGGATCCCGGAGGAAGCGGCTGGGCGGCGGGCGCGGCACCCGCGGCAGGTGGCGATGCCGGCTGCTGCGCCGCAGCGGACAGCGTGAACACACCGAAGACCGCGCCGGCCAGCAACAGGCTGCGCGACGCAGACGATAGACCCATCATGATGTTTCTCCCCAATGCGGAAGCCGTCTTCCAGACGCTGGCGCGTCCGCGGCTTTTCCGAGTCGCACTCTGTGAATTCGCGCAAGCAAATGCAATCGGAAACATATGGGAATACCGACGCGTGCGCGGTGCTCGCGCCTATTCCCGTCGGTCGGCCGCGCCGCCCGAGAATAATTTCCATGCTTTCTTGAAAGACAGCTTGCGTTCTTTCGGCGTCGCAAGCGGCCTGGAGACAGTCACTGGGCCGCCAGGACCCTGGATTTCTTCCGATCCATCTTCTCGACGATCTCAAGCTCGCCGTCATCGGCAAGTTCTTCATCCTGCCGATCGTGTTCCGCGTGCCGTCTTGGACTGAGCCATTGGGAGACACGGTCGAGATAGAGATAAACCACCGGCGTGGTGAAGAGCGTCAGGACCTGGCTGACCAGGAGACCGCCGACCATGGCATAGCCGAGCGGCTGGCGGAGCTCCGAACCGGTCCCGTGGCCCAGCATCAACGGGACGCCGCCCAGCACGGCCGCCATCGTGGTCATCAATATGGGGCGGAAGCGCAGCAGGCAGGCCCGGCGGATGGCCTCGAGCGGCGACAGGCCCTGATCCCGCTCCGCGACGATCGCAAAGTCGACCAGCATGATGCCGTTCTTCTTGACGATGCCGATCAGCAGGACGAGGCCAATCAGCCCGATCAGGCTGAAGTCAAAATGGAACAGGAGGAGCGTCGCCAGGGCGCCGACACCGGCCGACGGCAAGGTCGACAGGATCGTCAGAGGATGGATGTAGCTCTCATAGAGCACGCCGAGGATGAGATAGACCACGATCAGCGCCGCAACGATCAGCAACGGCACGGAGGAGAGCGACTCCTGGAACGCCTTCGCCGTGCCCGCGAAAGTGGAGGTAATGGCGGCCGGCACGTTCATCTGCCTCTGCACCGCGTCGATCGCCTGCGTCGCCTGGCCGAGCGCGAGGTTGGGAGCGAGGTTGAAGGAGATCGTGACCGCCGGAAACTGGCCCTGATGGTTGATCGCCAGCGGACGCACCGGCGCCGTGGTCCACTTGGTGAATGCCGACAGCGGCACCTCTCCCCCCGTCGTCGGGGAACGCAGGTAGATCTGCTCCAGCGTGGACGGATTCTTCTGCAGCGAGGGCAACACCTCGAGGACGATATAGTAGGTCGACAATTGGGTGAAATATGTCGCGATTTCCCGCTGCCCGAATGCATCATACAAGGTCGCATCGATCACGTCGGGGGTCAGCCCGAAGCGAGCGGCCTGATTGCGGTCGATCGACAGCGTCAGCGTCGTGCCCGACGTCTGCTGATCGGAGGCGACGTCGCGCAGCTCGGGCATCTCCTTCATTCTGGACAGCAGCCTGGGCGCCCATCTGTTCAACTGATCCATGTCGGTCGACTGCAGGGTGAACTGGAACTGCGTCCGCGACGCCCGGCCGCCGACACGGACGTCCTGCGCCGACTGAAGGTAGAGGCGCGCGCCCTGAACCTTCGCCGTCTGAACCTGCAGGCGACGGATGACCTGGTCGGCCGAGTCGGCGCGCTCATCGCGCGGTTTCAACGTGATATACATCGTGCCGTCGTTGAGCGTATTGCCGCTGCCGCCCATCCGCATCGCCATGTGGTCGATCGCGGGGTCCTTCAGCACGATCGCGCCGATCTCCTGCATGTGCTTCGCCATGTCGGCAATCGACACGTCCTGCGAGGTCTCGACGATGCCGGTGATCAGCCCGGTATCCTGCTGCGGGAAGAACCCCTTCGGGATGATCACGAACAGGTAGACCGTGAGCCCGATGGTCGCAAAGAACACCATCAAGGTGGCGAAGCGGAAGCGCAGCACGAGATCGAGGCCGCGCTCATAGCCGTCCACGAGGGCCTGGAACATTCGCTCGCTGAGCATGTAGAGCCTGCCGTGATGCTCCTCATCGTGCGATTTGAGGAAGCGCGACGCCATCATCGGCGTGAGCGTCAGCGACACCAGGGCCGACACGGCGATCGTCATCGCGAGCGTCACTGAAAATTCGCGGAACAGGCGGCCGATGATGCCGCTCATCAGCAATAGCGGAATCAGCACCGCGATCAACGAAACGGAGATCGAGATGATCGTGAAGCCGATCTCGCCGGCGCCCTTGAACGCGGCGGCCATCGGCGTCTCGCCCTCCTCGATGTAGCGGGTGATGTTCTCCAGCATCACGATGGCATCGTCGACCACGAAGCCGACCGCGATGGTGAGGGCCATCAGGGACAGATTGTCCAGGCTATAGCCGGCCATCCACATCAGCGCGCAGGCGCCCAGCAGCGCGAGCGGCACCGTGATCGACGGGATGATGGTGGCCCAGACGCTGCGCAGGAAGACGAAGATCACCATCACGACGAGGCCGATCGTCAGCGCCAGCGTGAACTGCACGTCCTTGACCGCCGCGCGGATCGTCTGCGTGCGGTCCGACAGCACCGAGACCTTGATGGCGGGCGAAATGCCCGCCTGCAGATGCGGCAGCTGCTTCATGACGTTGTCGACGGTGTCGATGACGTTGGCGCCGGGTTGCTTGAAGATAACCAGGAAAACGCCGGGCTTGCCGTCCACCCAGCCGTACTGGGTATTGTCCAGCGGTGCGCTCACGGCGTGGCCGATGTCGCCGACGCGGACGGGACTGCCGTTCCGATAGGCGATGACGATGTCGTTCCAGGCCTCGGCCTTAGTGAACTGATCGTTGGCATAGACGGTGTAGGTGCGGGTGTCTCCGTTGAGCGTTCCCTTGGGATTGTTGACCGATATCACCGAGAGCGGCGCGCGCACGTCCTCCAGCGACAGGCCCTTGGCGACCAGCTTGGCCGGATCGATCTGGACACGGATCGACGGAGCCTGCTGTCCGCCGACGCTGACCTGGCCGACGCCGCTGATATGGCTGATCGCCTGCGCGAGCTTGGTGTAGGTCTCGTCCGACACCTGCGTCATCGGCAGCGTCGTCGATGTGGCACCGAGCGTGAGGATGGGCGAATCGGCCGGATTGACCTTTCTGTAGGTCGGCGCGCTCGGCATGTTCTTGGGCAATTGCCCGCTGGCCGCATTGATGGCGGCGAGCACGTCGGACCCGGCACCGTCGATGTTGCGCGAGAGGTCGAACTGCAGAACGATCTGGGTGGAGCTGGTCTGGCTCTGCGACGTCATCTCCGAGACGCCGGGAATAAGGGCGAACTGCGATTCGAGCGGCTGCGCCACCGATGACGCCATCGTCTCGGGATCCGCCCCGGGCAAGCTGGCGGAGACCTGGATGGTGGGGAAGTCGACTTCCGGCAGCGGCGCCACCGGCAATTGCGGATAGGCGATGATGCCGACGAAGACGATGCCGACCATCAGCAGCGACGTCGCGATGGGGAGGCGAATGAAGGGAGCCGAGATGCCGCCAGCCATGTCAGTCAGCCGATCCGGTCTTGGTTCCACTCTCGGTTCCACTCTTGGCCTGAGTGGCGCTGCTGCTCGTGTCCGTCATCGGTGCGGCTGCAGCGACCTGCGGCTTCTCGTCGACCAGCGCACCGTCGAACAAGCGGGACTGCCCGGCCACCACGATCCTGTCCCCGACGTTCAGGCCTTCGGAGACCACGGCATTTGCATCGCCGCTCTGACTGACCTTGATCGGTTTCGCGCTGACCTTGCCATTGTCGCCGATCACATAAGCGAACAACCCCGACGGCCCGTGCTGCACACCATCCTGGGGCACGACGATGACATCCTTGCGCGTGTCAATCAGCATCCGCGTGGTGACTGAAAGACCCGGCCACAATGCGTTGTCCTTGTTGTCGAAGCGCGCCTTCAGGCTGATGGTCCCGGTGGCCTGGTTCACGGAATTGTCCATGATCACGAGCTTGCCTTGCGACAGCGTTTTGGTTCCGTCCGAGGTCAGGGCTTTCACTGGCACCGCGCCGGAATCATACGCCTTGTCGATCGCCTGCAATTGGTCTTCGGGCTCCGTGAACTGCACGGCGATCGGCTGCAGCTGCGCGATGGTGACGATCCCCGTCGTATCGGCGGCATGCACGATGTTGCCGGGGTCAACCAGGCGGAAACCCGTTCGTCCGCTGATCGGCGCCTTGATCGAGGTGTAGCCGAGATTGGTCTGCGCATTGTCGATGGCGGCCTGGTCGCCCTTGATCTGCGCCGTCATCTGATCGACCAGCGCCTGCTGGGCATCGAGATTCTGCTGGGTCTCGAACTGCTGTTTCGCGAGCTTCTGAAAGCGCTCCAGGTTCAACTGGTCGTTCTTCAGATTGGCCTCATCCTGGGCCTTCTTCGCCACCGCCTGCTCAAGAGCTGCGATAAAGGGACGCTGATCGATCTCGAGAAGCGGATCGCCCTCCTTCACCATCTGACCCTGCCTGAAGAACACTTTCGTGATCTGACCGTCGACGCGGCTCTTGACCGTCACCGTCTTGAACGGGGAGACGACTCCGAGGCCGTAGGTGTGGACGGGAAAGTCGGCCTTCCTCACCTCGAAGGAGGTGACGGGGATCCTGGCCGGGGCCTGAGTGGAGCTGCCTTGCGCGGATGCTGCGACGGGCTTGACGCTTCCGACGAGCTCATACCAGGCGCCACCGCCCAATGCGGCTGTCGCCAGGATTCCAAACAGCGTGAGGCTGAGCTTCGGTCGCCTTGTCATATCCATGGCCATCCGGTTGCTTGCGCCAGCCTGCGGGTGAACCTGCTGCTTGCACGTGAACGCACTGTTTGCGTGCTGAACTATCGCGGACAGGTTCGCGACATCAAAATAACGATCGCGTGCGACTTTCTGTACAATCCGTCATGTTCCTCATTGCGAGACTGCAATTGCCGGGACGAAGCGAGAGATCGAAGACGATCGGTGCGCGGAGAAGAAACAAACGGAAATGATATGGACGAGCGTTAAGGATCGCCGCGGCATCACGCCGAATTGCGTAGGCGATGAGGAATTTTAAGGAACGCGCGTCGCGAGTTGGACCTAGCATTGAAATGTCGATGGCAATGCAAAGTGTCATGCGAGGCGCAAGATGACCGCCAATCAGCCGAAGCTCGGGGGAAATATCATACCGTTTCGAAAGCAACCGAAGGACGCGAGAGCTCCGACTGACGACGTCCCGTCCGAGAACATCTTGCGCATACTCGACCTCTCGAAATTCGAACAAGATCGCCGTGCCGTCGACAATGGCGCAAGCATGCGCTCGAACATCGCGGCAATGGTTCTGCTTGGGCTCCTCGTCTTCATCGCGACAGAGGACTTTTACAGAATCGAGCAATCGAACCTGTGCCTGCACAGATGGGAGTGCACCAACTGATCGATCGGCGCAGGCGCCGGCAATCGCACTCGCCCAGGCCGGCGCCGTTGCCGCGGGCGAGTTCAGGCCAGGCAGCGGGAGGTCGAGCCGGTGCGCTGTGCCGCCACGGCTGGCGGGCCATGCGCCAAGCCGCCCTCTCCCGCCATTGGCACGCCTGCCCCAATGATGTAACCCGGCCAAAACGCTTGCCAAAACCCTTGCCGGGACGGGACGCTGATGAGTGCGGTTGCCACGGAAGAAGCGGGAGAAGGCACCCGCGCGCTGATCTTCGCGCTGGTCGCGCTCGCCTGCGGACACATGCTCTCGACGTTGCTGCGCACCATTCCCGCGATCAGCCTCGACCTGATGGCGGCGGATTTCCACATCGAACCGCAGGCGCTGGCGAGCCTCACCTCGGTCTATCATTTCGCCTTCGCGGCATCGCAGATTCCGGTCGGGGCCGCGATGGACCGGTTCGGCGTGCGGCCGGTGTCGCTCGCCCTGCTGGCGGGAACCGTGTTCGGCGCCATCGCCTCGGGGTTCGCGACAGGGCCGGAGAGCTTTGCGGTGGGGCAGTTCATGCTCGGCGTCGCCACCTCGGGCATGCTGATGTGCCCGATGACGCTGGCGGCCAAGCAATTGTCGGCGAGCCGCTTCGGGCTGTGGTCGGGTGCGATCCTCTCGATCGGCAATATCGGCATGCTCTTGTCGTCGAGCCCGCTCGCCTTCGTGATCGACAACTATGGCTGGCGCGCCGGGTTCTGGATCTCCGCGATCGGCGGCATCGCCGTCGCGCTCGCGGTGTTCGTGCTGGTGCCGAACCAGCCGGCCGAGCACAAGGACGAATCCTCGCCGCTGTCGCAGATGATCGAGGTGCTCTGGCTCGGCCTGTCGCGACCGCTGCGCGGCCTGATCGCGCTGGCGCTGGTGTCGCTGGCGAGCTCGCTGGTGCTGCGCGGGCTGTGGGGCGGGCCGTGGCTGATGCAGATCAAGGGCCTGTCGCGGGTCGAGGCCGGCAATCAGCTCGGCGCGTTCACGCTGGCGATGATCGCGGGGCCCCTGCTGGTCGGCATGATCGACCGCCGGATCGGCCGCCGCAGGGAGCTCGTGGCCGGCACCCACGGCTTCGCGGCGCTGCTGCTCGCGCTGATGGCGCTGGGAGCGCCGCACCTCGCCGTCGCATGGCTGTTCGGCGTGACCGTCATGCCGCCGCAGTATGATCTGGCACTGTTCGTGCTGATCGGGCTCTTCACCTCGGCGCAGCCGCTGCTGTTCGGCATGTCCAGGCAACTCGTCGACGCGCAGGTCGCGGGCAAGGCACTCGCCGCGGTCAACCTGGCCTTCTTTCTCGGCACGGCGCTGATGCAATCGATCACCGGCGCGGTGGCCGCGTTCGCGGGCTTGCCGGCGGTGCTGCTGTTCATGGCCGCGGCGCTGATGGTCGGCGTGGTGATCTTCCTGATCTTCACGCGGCCTGTCTGAGCCCTTGCGAAATGCGCGAGCACAGGGGATGCTGCGGCGCTATCTGCATCAAGGGAATTCAGCTCCATGCCTGTCGACCACAAAGCCGCTACCGACCGCCTCATGCGCTTCCTCGCCGTCGAGGGCGTCACGGGACAGGAGGCGGCGATCGGGCGTGAGCTTGCCGCCGCGCTGCAGGAGGTCGGCGTGCCCAAGAAGGCGATCCGGCTCGACGACGCCAACAGCCGCATTCCCGTGCCGACCGAGACCGGCAATCTCATCGTCGACCTGCCCGGCCGCGGCGCGCTGCACAACCAGCCGCGGATCATGTTCATGACCCACATGGACACCGTGCCGCTCTGCGCCGGCGCAAAACCGAAGATCTCCGGCCGCAAGATCGTCAACGAGGCCAAGACCGCGCTCGGCGGCGACAACCGCACCGGCTGCGGCGTGCTGGTGACGCTGGCGGCGGAGCTTGCCAAGCAGAAGCTCGATCATCCGCCGATCACGCTGCTGTTCTGCGTGCGCGAGGAGAGCGGCCTCTATGGCGCGCGCCACGTCAAGCTGGAGGAGCTCGGCTCGCCGGTGATGGCCTTCAACTATGACGGCGGCTCGGCCTCCAACGTCATCATCGGCGCGGTCGGCGCCGACCGCTGGACCGTCGAGATCTTCGGCCGCGCCTCGCATGCCGGCGTCGCGCCCGAGCGCGGCATCTCCTCGACCATGATCATGGCGCTCGCGCTCGCCGAGGTGAAGGCCGGCGGCTGGTTCGGCAAGGTGGTGAAGGGCAAGCTGCAGGGCACCAGCAATGTCGGCCCCGTCACCGGCGGCGAGGGCCGCCCGGCGGGCGATGCCACCAATGTCGTCACCGATTACGTGCATGTGCGCGGCGAGAGCCGCAGCCATGACGGAAAGTTCTTCAAGGAGATCACCAAGGCCTACAAGGCCGCGTTCGAGAAGGCGGCCAAGAAGGTGACGAACACGCAAGGCAAGTCCGGCAAGGTCAAGTTCAAGGCCGAGACCGACTATTTTCCGTTCCGCATGAAGGAGAGCCTGCCGGTCGTCAAGCGCGCGATCGAGGCGGTGACCGCAGTCGGCGGCACCCCGAACGTGCGGGCGGCCAATGGCGGCCTCGATGCCAACTGGATGGTCCGCCACGGCATTCCGACCGTGACCTTCGGCGCCGGCCAGAACGAGGCGCACACGGTCGACGAGTGGATCAATCTCGACGAATACGACCGCGGCTGCGCGCTGGCGCTGCAGGTCGCGACGATGCGATGATGCGCGTGGTTCGGTTCGCGCTCGCGGGATTTGCGCTGCTGGCGCTTGCGGGCGCGGCCGGCGCAGAAGAGGACAACAGCGCCTTGCTGGTCGATCTCTTCGCAAAGATCTGCGCGCCCAAGCCGGCCAGGCCGAGCCAGGTCGAGCGCATCGCAAGCAGTCTCGGTTTTGTCAGTGACGGCGGCCCGATCACGGCCGAGATGGAGCGCGGGCCAAAACTCGACCTTCTCTACTCGGCGAAGCTGATCCGGCGGGGCGAGAGGCTCGGCAGCATGACGGCCTATTTCACAGGACCTGACGATGGTCCGAGCGTGACCTGCACCGTGTCGGCCGTCGGCGCCTCTGCCGACGCGCTGCCCGGGCTGATCGAAACATCGTTGAAGGCCCGTGAGCGGACCGACAAGCCGTCCAACGACGACAATCATCGTCTGGCGAGCTGGCGTGTCGGTGCCGACGGCGGCGACACGCTGGAGATGTCGGTGTGGCGAACGTCGCCGCGCCGGGCCTCGATCAGCATCAATTATTTCGCCACCAAAAGGTGAGCGGGATCGCCGCGCCGCGCGGCCTTGTTATGCGTTGCGGACGCGCCTGGCGCATCTACAATGCCGAGTACGAACCAAAAAGAAAAATCGGGAGGCAAACATGCCGCGCATCGCAAATATCGAATCCGCCCTCTACCGGATCCCCCTCCCCGTCACGCTGTCCGATTCCACGCATGGCGAGATCGCGGCGTTCGAGCTGATCACCTGCCGCATTCGCGATGCCGATGGTGCGGAGGGCGTCGGCTACACCTATACGGTCGGGCGCAATGGCGGGGCGACGGCCGACATCCTCAAGCGCGAGATCCCGCCGCTGGTCGAGGGCCGCGAGGCCGACGACACCGAGGCGCTATGGCATCACGTCTGGTGGGGGCTGCATTATGGCGGCCGCGGCGGGCCGGCGGTGCTGGCGCTTTCCGCGCTCGACATCGCGCTGTGGGACCTGAAGGCACAGCGCGCCAGATTGCCGCTGTTCCGCCTGCTCGGCGGTTTCGATGCGCATGTGCCGTGCTATGCCGGCGGCATCGACCTCGATCTCTCGGTCGAGGCGCTGCTGAAGCAGACCGACGGCAACCTCGCCAAGGGTTTTCGCGCCATCAAGATGAAGGTCGGCCGGCCTGATCTCAAATCCGACGTCGCGCGTGTCGCGGCGATGCGACAACATCTCGGCGACGGCTTCCCGCTGATGGCGGACGCCAACATGAAATGGACCGTCGAGGAAGCGATCCGCGCCGCGCGCGCCTTCGTGCCCTACGACCTCACCTGGCTGGAAGAGCCGATCATTCCCGACGACGTCGCGGGCCATGCCCGCATCATGCAGGCCGGCGGCGTGCCGATCGCGGCCGGCGAGAATTTGCGCTCGCTGTGGGAGTTCAAGAACTACATCGCATCGGGCGCTGTGTCCTATCCCGAGCCCGACGTCACCAATTGCGGCGGCGTCACCGCCTTCATGAAGATCGCGCGGCTGGCCGAGGCCTTCAACCTGCCCGTCACCAGCCATGGCGCGCACGATGTCACCGTGCATCTGCTCGCAGCCTGCCCGAACCGCTCCTATCTCGAGGCGCACGGTTTCGGGCTCGACAAGTACATCGAGCATCCGCTGGTGCTCGAGGACGGCAAGGCGCTGGCGCCGTCGCGGCCGGGCCACGGCATCGGCTTCGACTGGAAGGGGCTGGCGAAGCTCGCGCCATAGGCAACGCGCATTGCCGCACGCGAGGCATTCCAAGGCGCTTGATGCGGCGGCCCGATATTCGGCTATGCTGGTGGTTGCCGGCCCTCCCTGTGAAAGACCTCCCTTGACACCCGAGCTGCACCAGAAACTGACCGCGTGGCGCCGGCATCTGCATGCCCACCCCGAACTGTCCCTGCAGGAAAAGGCGACCGCCGCCTTCGTGCAGGACAAGCTCACCGAGCTCGGCATTCCCTTTAAGGCCGGCATCGGCGGCCACGGCATCGTCGCGACCCTGACGCGCGGCACGGCGCAGGGGCGCGTCGGCCTGCGCGCCGACATGGACGCGCTGCCGATCACCGAGGACACCGGCCTGCCCTACGCCTCGACGACATCGGGCGTGATGCATGCCTGCGGCCATGACGGGCACACCGCCTCGCTGCTGGGAGCTGCGGCGCTGCTCGCCGCCGACACGAGCTGGAGCGGCACAGTCGATTTCATCTTCCAGCCGGCCGAGGAAGGCTACGGCGGCTCGCGCGCGATGGTGGCGGACGGACTGTTCGAGCGCTTTCCGATGGACCGGGTGTTCGGCTTCCACAACTGGCCGGGCCTGCAGGCCGGCACCATCGCGGTCCATGACGGCGTCGTCATGGCCTCGGGCGGGCGCGTCACGCTCACCATCGAGGGCCATGCCGGACACGCCGGCATGCCGCATCTGACGCGCGATCCGGTGATGGCGGCGGGCCACCTCATCGTGGCGCTGCAGTCGATCGTGGCGCGCAGCGTCGATCCGCTCGACACCGCCGTGCTCTCGCTCTGCACGATCGACGGCGGCACCGCGCCGAACCAGATCGCGGGCAAGGTGACGATCCGCGGCACGCTGCGGTTTCATCGCGAAGCGGTGAAGGACATTCTGCTCGCCCGCATCAGCGAGATCTGCGCCGGCGTCGCCACCAGCTTCGGCGTCAAGGTCACGCCCGAGATCGTCATGGGTGTCGGCGTCGTCATCAACACGCCTGAGGAAGCGGGTCTTGCGCGCCACGCCGCCGAGAGGGTGCAGGCGCCGCTGCGCCGCGATCTCGCGCCGAGCATGGCCGGCGAGGATTTCGCCTTCTATCTCCAGAAGCGGCCCGGCGCCTTCGTCTGGATCGGCAATGGCGAGCTGCGCGACGGCGCCGAGTTGCATGGCCCGCGCTACGATTTCAACGACGCGATCCTTCCCGTAGCATCGAGCTGGATGGCCGAAGTCGCGAAGACGGCGCTGGCGTCCAACTAGCTAGCCATGCGCGCCGGCCGCCGCCGTCACGCCTCGTCCAGCAGCTCGAACAATTCCTCGACCCGGTCGAACGGGGCGTCGCGCATCTGGCTGTGATAGACGACGCGGTCGCCGTCGCGCTGCAGGGATTTCCGCAGGCGGCCCGGCAGGAAGGTCGCGGCGACCGCATTGGCGCCGACGTCGAGGCGGATGATTCCCCTGCGCTTGCAGTCGAGCCGCAGCCTTGCCGCCGCGAAGAAGTCGCGGGCAACCTTCGGCAATTGCCCGAACCGGCGCGAGGTCTCCTCCTCGAGGTCGTCGAGCTCGTCCTCGTCCCGGCACCTCGCCGCGCGCGCATAAAGCTCGAGCCGCACCGGCTCCGACTGCACATAGGTCTCGGGCAGCATGTCCGCGATCGGCAGATTGAGGTCGGGCACCCACATCTCGACCCGTCCGTCCTTCTCCGAGGCCATCTTCAGAAGATGGCTGTAGAGCACCGGCCCGAACACCTGGACATGGCCGGACTGCTGCTCCGAAAAAAGATCGCCCGCGCCGCGCAGATCCAGATCGCGCTCGCTGATGGCAAAGCCCGCGCCCGGCCGGCTGAATTCCTCGAGCACCGCGAGCCGCTTCTCGGATTGCTCGGAACCCGTCTCGGTGAGCAGAAAGGCGAAGGCGCGGATGCCGCCGCGCCCGACGCGCCCGCGCAGCTGGTGAAGCTGGGCGAGACCAAATCTCTCGGGCCAGCACACCACGATCGTGTTGGCGCGCGGGATATCGAGGCCGCTTTCCACGATGTTGGTCGCGAGCAGCACATCTGCCTCGCCCTCGACGAAGCTCATCATGCGGTCGTCGATCTCGTCGGCCGGCAACCTGCCGTGCAGGCACACGATGCGCAGATCGGGTGCGACCGCCTGCACGCGCGCCAGCATCGGCTCGAGATCCTGAATGCGCGGACAGATCAGAAAGCTCTGGCCGTGGCGCCGCTGCTCGCGCAGCAATGCCGAAGCGATCGCAGCATCGGACAAGGGCGCGATCTTGGTTGCGACCGGAAGCCGGTGCACCGGCGGCGAGGCGATCACGCTGAGGTCCCGGAAGCCGGCAAGGCCGGCGGCGAGCGTGCGCGGGATCGGCGTCGCGCTCATCCAGAGCGTATGGACATTCTTGGCGAGCCCGGAAAGTTTGGCCTTCTCGGCGGCGCCAAAATGCTGCTCCTCGTCGATGATGACGAGGCCGAGATCATCGAACTTCACGTCCTTCGAAGACAGCGCCTGCGTGCCGACCACGATCTTCATCCGGCCGCTGCGCAAGGCCTCCTTGGTCTGGCGCAACTCCGCGCCTGACGTTGCCCGCGACAGATTGCCGACTTCGATGTCGAACGGGGCAAAGCGCTTCTGGAAAGTTGCGACATGCTGCCGTGCCAGCACCGTCGTCGGCACCGCGATCGCCACCTGCCTGCCCGACAGCACAACAGCGGCCGCGGCGCGCAGCGCCACCTCGGTCTTGCCGAACCCCACATCGCCGCAGATCACCCGGTCCATCGGATGGCCGGATGCGAGATCGTCGAGGACATCATGGATGGCGCTCGCCTGGCCGGCCGTCGTGAAGTAGGGAAAGCGCGCGACGAATTTCTCGTAGGCCGAGCCCGGCGGCACCAGCTTGTCCGCCTTTCGCCGCCGGCGCTGACTGATGTGCTTGGCGAGCGTCTTGCCGGCGAGCTGGATCTCCTGCTCGGCCGAGGTGCGGCGCGCCCACCATGTGCTGCCATCCGCCTTGTCGAGCGCGAGCTTGCCGAGCTCGGTCGAATAGGGCCACATCGCCGCGAGATCGGACGGCGGCACCAGCACCGCGTTGTCGCCCGCAAACGACAGCCTGACCATCTCGCGCAAGGCGCCGCCGCCGGTGTTCACGGTCTGCAGGCCGTCGAGCACGGCGAGGCCGCGCTGGAGATGCACCACCACGGTGCCCTGCTCCGGCACGTCGGCATGATCGAAGGCCGCGCTCCAGCTTCGCGCCATCGGCTGTGGATGATGCGCCCTGCTGCCGAGCACGTCGGAAGCCGTCAGGACGACGATCGGCTTTCGCCCGGGCACGACGAAGCCGGCGTCGAGATCGGCCAGCAGCGCCGCCTCGTCATCGCGCGCGCTGGTGGCCTCGTGCCAATCCGCGCAGCGCTCGACCTTCACACCGCTCATCCGCTCCATCGCGCGCAAATCCTCCTCCTGCGCAGCGACGAAGATCAGGCGCGAGCCGGCGCGCTGAGTCTCCTCGACGAAGGCGCGCAGGGCCTTGCGCGCGGATGTCAGCTTGGAGAATTCCGGCGTGGGCTGGAACGGCGCCGTCTGCGGCAGCACCTTCATGCCCCTGGTCGCCTGCTTCCAGTCGCGCCGCGCCAGATATTCACGCTCCCGGTCCGCGCGAGCGCCGGCATCCTCAATGGTACCGAGCCAGGCGTCGGCGTGCGAGGGAACCCTGGCGTCCGCGATCCATTTGGCGCGTCCGCAATAGTCGAACAGCGTCGCGCGCTTGCCGCGGCTCGCAATGGCGAGGCGCTCCGACATGGGATCGACGAGAAGCTCCTTGGTCTCGAAAATGACGTCGTGCTCCCGCGGATCGAACGCCACGATCCGGCTGATGGAGCGCCCCGAATGCTCGATCCGGAACGGGCCGAGCGCGCCCGCGGGAAATATCTCGAAGGTCTGTCCGTGGAACAGGGCACCGCCCGGATAATCCGGCTCGTCCTCCAGATCGTAACCGAGGGCTTGGAGACGCGTGCGGAGCTCGGCTTCCGAGAACGTTCCGCCGACCTTCAGGCTGGTGTTGAGGCGGAGCAGGCTCGCCGGCAGCGGCAGGCGCTCCATCACGGCTTCCGCCGTCGCGATCAGGAAGATCGGCTCTTTGGATTTCGCCAGACGCCGCAGCACGGAGGCGCGCCGGCCTGCGATTTCGTGCGACGGTTCCAGCTGATCGAACGGCAGCGTGTTCAGCCGCGGAAACACCAGGACCTCGCAGGACGGGTCGAGGCCATGGATGACGCTGCCGAGCCGCTCGGCCCTGTTCTCGCTCTCGGCGAGGAATACGAGGCCGCTGCGGCCTGACTGCTTGTACTGCTCGAGCAGATGAAGCGCCATCATCCCAAGCGGCGACGACGACGAGACCGCCCCGCGCTGCGCCGCCTTGCCCTGCTTCGGCGAACGCTTCGCCGGCGATTTCCGCGCTGGCGCGCGCCTCGCAGGGGAACTCCTGGTGGCCGACGTTTTGGCCGGCGCGCTCTTGGTCCGCGCTGTCTTGTTTCGCGCGCTTTGGGCCGCCTGCGTTTTCTTGGAATGCCGCACGTTCATTCGTCTCAAATTGTCAACAGTCATCGATGGCACGCGCGCCGAACCCGTCTCGATTCGGCCGTCCGTCGCCATGCATATGAGATTTGCCGCGCGAACGCACGCGTCCGGCGGCGCGAACCTATCCGATATCGACGCGCTCTTGCCGGGTTTCAATCAGCGGTACAGCGATAAACCGGATTGCAGGGCGCGTGATGCGCGGCACGCTGGGGCATCATCGCGGCGCTGTCAAGGACAGCATGATTGATGGATTGATGAATCAAGCGAGCCCGGGGGCGGAGTCGCAACGGGCATTGACGTCAAGGTCGCGCGCGGGAGCGGCGCGGGCGAAGACGGCGAGCCTGGCGGCCCGCCGCCTTCAGTCATGATCAGCAACCGCGGCAGATGATCAGCTTGCGATCGATCTCCACATCGAGCCGTCGCAGCTCGGCGTCGACGTGCGTGACCGGCACGGGCTCGGCCATGTCGCTGGGCCGCGGTTGCCGGTGCCCAATGGGAGCAGATTGCCGGAACAGATCCGCATACCTTGTCGGAGCGAGATTGACTGGCGGCACAAGTGTGGTGCGGGCACCGGCGCCCGCGCTCTCGCCTGCCCGGAGGCTTGAAATTGGCAAGAACAACAACGCAGCGGCGACGATGGACGAACCAAGTCTGATCGACATCATTATTCTCCTATCGCGGTGACAATGCGAACACGCGCCTGTCAGGAATAGGAGATGCCGGCTACCCCGCCATTTCGTCCGCGATGATATCGCGTTACGGCTGAAACCGCATGCAGCGGCGCCGGATGGCAAAAGGCTTACGAGGCTCCGGCCGCGCGCCTCAACCGTCCGCCCCTCGCCGACGAGACAAGGCTTCGCACCAGGACGCCGGCGAGTTCCCCCGACACCAGCGGGTGGTGAACGAGCTCGGTGATGCCGGATGTCTTGAGCGAGGGCATCGCCAGGTCGCGCGTCGACGGCGCCGCCAGGATGATCGGCAGACCCGGCGCGGCATCATGCAGCGCCGCCGCGAACTCGAGCGAAGAGCCGCCGGGCAGATGACACACCAGCGCCGCGTCGAAACGGGCGTGCGCGGCACGGCACGCGGCGATCGCCTCCGCGAGCGTGGTGAAGCCGACGGGTTCATAACCCAGCGCGGCGAGAATCTCCTCATAGCGCAACAGCCGGCTGCGATCGGTGTCGATCACCAGCACGGTTTCACCGGCGCCCCGGAGCGCGGGATCGGAAGCGTATTGAGCCGGCTCCGGCTCGGCAGCCTCGGCCGATGGCAGCCAGACGTCGAAGCGCGTGCCGGCATCCGGCCTGCTCTCCACCGTGATGGCGCCGCCATGCTGCTCGACGATCTCGCGCACCGTTGCGAGTCCGAGGCCGTTGCCGTCCGGGCGGGTGGTGAAGAACGGCTCGAAGATCCGCTCCAGCGTCGCCTCGTCCATGCCGGGCCCGGGATCGGAGACCGAAATGGCGGTAAAACGACCGGGACCCAGCTCACTGCGCCCGACCGGTCGCGGCTTCGAAAGATCATGCGTCTTGATATCGAGCTTGATGCGGCCCGGCTCCTTCATCGCCTGCGCCGCATTGTTGCACAGGTTCAGGATGACCTGCTGCAACTGCGCGGGCTCGCCGGTGACGACGGCCATCTCGGCCGTCTCGCTCACCTCGAACTTGACGTGCGAGGGCAGTGACGCCGCCAGCAGCGACCTCGTTTCGTCGACCAGGGTCTGGACGCAGACGCGCTCCCGCCTGCCCTCGCCGCGACGACCGAAGCTGAGAATCTGCTCGACCAGCTCGCGCGCCCGCTCGCCGGCCCGGCGGATCTCGGCAAGGCTCGCGGCCGGGCGGCTGCCCGACGGGACCCGCGCATCGGCCATCTCGGCATAGCCCAGAATGGCGCCGACGATATTGTTGAAGTTGTGGGCGATGCCGCTGGCGAAGGTGCCGATGGTCTCCATGCGGCGGGCATGCTGCAAGCTCGCCTGCAGACGCTCCTTCTCGCCTTCGAGTCGCGCCCGCCGGATCGCGTTGCCGATGGCATCGAAGGCCATGCGGAACAGCGAGACCTCGGACCAATAGGTGAGCGCGCCGCCGTGCACGGCATCGAAGCCGAGCACGCAATCGCGGCTTCCGTAGGCCGGCGTGATGCACAGCCAGCCGCTGATGCCGGCGTCGCCGAGCAGGTGCATCGGGTCATGGGAATGCAAGGTGTTCACCTTGGGGATGTAGATGATGCCGTCATTGCCGCCGTCGAACCGCGGTGCGAGGTTCAGCACCCGCTCCGGCCAGCCCGGCTCGAACTCGATGCCGTCGCGCGACCACCGATAGGTGTGCATCGTCGTGCCGACCATGCAGCAGAAATAGGCCCGATCGGCGCCGATATATCCGGCGAGCTGGTGGAGCGCCATCTCGACATCCGCGCCGATCCGCTCGCTGCTCGAGTTGATGAACAGCATCGAGATGTTGGCGATCGCGTGCTCGAACGTGGCGCGCCGGCGCAGCGTCACCGCCCGTTTGCGCAAGAGCATGCCGAAATAGATGATACCAGAGAGCAGCAGCAACGAGGTGATGTACTGGAGCAACCGCGTCTTGCGCGCCGAGGCGCGCGCGGCGAGCTGGCGCTTCAGGATGACGGCCAGCATCCTATCCTGCTCGCGGTTGTTGGAATCGGCGACGAGCGCCTTCAGGATGGTGTCGATATCCGGCAGCAGATCGTGCAGCATCTGCCCGTGGGTCAAGAGGGCGCGGACCGAATCCTTCTCCCCCGGCGGCGCCGGCAGTTGCGCCAGATCCTCCAGCCGGTCCTCGACCTGGCGCGCCGTGGTGTCGGAGGTGTCGAGCGTCAGGCGCAACATGGCGGCCGCCAATGCCGAGGCAGCCGTCACCACCGGCCGGGAGTCCGATTGAGCCAGCTTGTCGCTGAACAGGGCGAAATAGGCGAAGGAGTTCTGGAGCAGCGCGTTCCTGCTCTTGAACCGTTCGATCAGGCTCTCCTGCCGGCCGGCCCGCAGCGACAGGGCGTCGATCGCGCCGGTCTGTTCGACGTCGAGGCCCGCCGTCTCGCGCAGCCGCATCAGGGCATCGTCATAGGCATTCACCATTTGCACCAGCGCGTCATAATTGCGCGACAGGCCGGCGCGCGCGGTGAGGACCTCCCTGGTCATCCCGCGTTCGAACCGGCTGAAATCCCCGAGCGCCTCCAACTGCGCGTCGTAGCGGGCCGAATTGACGTTCAGCCCGTTGAGCAGCAGCCAGGTGAGGAGTGCGAGCACGAAGGCGACGCTGACAATCGCGGGAGCGGATTTCACGGCGAGCCTCCCACGGGCGCACCACGATAGGTCCCGGTCAGGCTGTTGAGGAAGGCGACGAGCACGTGGGCCTGCTGGTCCGTCAGCGTCGCATTCAACTGGGCCAGCGCCATCTTGCGAACCGCATCCTCGAGCGTCGGTGCGCTGCCGTCGTGAAAATACGGCGGCGTGGTCGCGACGTTGCGCAGGCTCGGCACGCGCAGGATCTTCGGCTCGGGCGAGGCGAGCGGATGGAATATGCCGTGCCGCTCGAACAGATTGCCGCCGACATTGACGCCCTGGTGGCAGGCCGAGCAACCCAGCGACTTGAACAGGCGGTATCCCGCCAGCTCTTCGGCCGACAGCGCCGCGTCGTCGCCTTCCAGCCAGCGATCGAACTTGCTGCCCGGCGTGAGCAGCGTGCGCTGAAAGTTCGCCAGCGCGTCGACAATATCGTCACCCTCCGGGCGTCGGCCGTAAGCGGCCATGAACCGGGCGCGCATATCGAGATCCGCATCGAGCTTTGCGGCAATCTCCGTCGCGCTGCTGCCCATCGTATGCGGGCTTTCGAGCGAAGCCTTGATATCGGCCTCAACAGTGCGGAATTTTCCTTCCCAACTGTAGCGAAAGCTCAGCGTCGAGTTGAAGACGGTGAGCGTGTTGAGCACAAGCTCGGTCCCGTCGACACTGAGGTCGTGGCGCTTCTGGCTCGCGCCGTTGGTCGTGACATCATGGCAGTATTGGCAGGTGCGGGAATTGTCGTGCGAGATCCGGCGATCGCTGAACAGCTTCTCGCCGAGCGCGACCTTGAGCGGGTCAAGCGCAGGCGGCCTGGGGATCGGCGTGATCGGCTCTCCGCGATCCGGGACAGGTGGCGGCGGCGATTGCGACGGCGCAGGCGTTACCTCCACGCAGCACAACAGCACCGCGCAAATGGCGATCACCCCACCCCGGTAGCCGGCGCCTAATCCGGCTCCGCGAAATCCAATCAATTGTCGCACTGTCTGTTATGTATGCGTGGATGCGAAAGCGAAGGCGTCTCTTCAAGGGCTTTTGATCGCAGCCCGGCGATTTCGTGAACGCGGCCACCACCAGATCCGAAGATTGAGGTTCAAGTTGAATCCGCTCGACAGCATCGAACGGCACACGAGGTGACAGAGGTCCAGCCCGGCGAAGGCCAGATAGAACGCGTCAGCAATCACGGCAGTACCTCACGGTCCACTCGATCTCCGAACGGCAGCGGATTCCGAGGTCGCGCAACGTCCGGTCATCGAGCTCCTGGAGAGCGACAACCGCCTGCCTGATCTGTCGCTCGCGGCGCAGCCACGCAAACAATGCCGTCAAGCTTTCACCCGCCGCGCGCAGCCAATGCCAACGCCGCTCCGGTTGCGCGCCGGACGGGCCGACGCGATCGAGCTTGACCACATTGCTGTGGCTTACGGCCGCGCTGCTTTGCACCGGCTCGGCCGCATCGGGCTCCAGATCCAGATCCTTGAGCTCCAGATCCTTGCGGGCCGCCAGGATGGCGTGGACCGGCATCGCCGCCGTCGGATGCAGCGCCGCGCCATAGAGGGCAAAGCCTTCCATCAAGGAAAAAACCATCCCCCACCAGAACGAGCCGACGTCCTGTTCCGGCTCCGCATCAGGCGGCGCCAGGCGCGGGCCGGTATCCGCAACGCTCCGCACCGCCGTGCGGTCGAAACCGAAACGGACAGGGCCGCGGCCATCGGGCCCTTCGAGCCAGCCCGGTCCATCGAGCTCGGCGGCACTCAGCCGGACAACACGGGCTGCACTATGAGACTGCGTCTTCATCGTAAATCTCCACACGCTGTTGGTGGGAGGCAATATCAAAGCCAGCGGTTACACGGAGATCACCGTCACCGGAAAAGCGGTTACAGTTGCAATCCGGATGGCCGCCTTTAGAACGGATCTACGGGAACCGCGAAGACGTAGCCGACGCCGCGTTCGGTCTGGATGACGCGCGGCGCGCTCGGGTCGGTCTCGAGCTTGCGCCGCAGCCGCAGCACCTGGACGTCGATGCTGCGATCGAAAATGTCCTCGTGGATACGGGTCGCCTGCAGCAGATGCTCGCGGGTCAGCGGCCGCTGCGGCGCTTCGAGGAAGGCCAGCAGCAACGCATACTCGCCCTTGCTGAGCGGCACCGGCGCCTCGTTGGGATCGATCAGCTTGCGGCCGCGGCGCTCCAGCTTCCATCCACTGAAACGATAACCGCCGCGCTCGGGATCGCGGGCGCGCGCCGCACGGCCCATCTCCTGCCGCCGCAACACCGCACGGACCCGCGCCAGCAGCTCTCGCAAGGAGAACGGCTTGATGATGTAGTCGTCGGCGCCGAGCTCGAGCCCGACGATGCGATCGATCTCATCGGGACGATGGCCTGTCGTGATGATGACAGGTACGTCGGAATGCGAACGGATCTCCCGCAGCAGATCCAGGCCGTCCTCCTGACCAAGCCGGAGGTCGAGAATGATCAGGCTGGGCTGATTGGCTTCGAGATAGTGGTTCAACTCAGTCCTGTTGGAGGCGGCCCTGGTCGGGACGTTGTGCTCCTCAAGATACCTGATCACCATCTGTCGCAAGGTAGGATCGTCGTCGACAACGACGATGTGGCCAACATCTGCAAGCATACTTCACTCTCAAAATCCGCCCCCACCAATTGAGTCGCTTCACGATCCGCAATCATTCAAAACATTATGCCGGACAGCAGAAACGTCGCCAGGCGCGACACTATCCATAACGCCGTAATGACGCCGTAACCCGGTATTTCTGCGGCCAATTCCCTCGGATATCGCAGACGTGAAGCATTGTGATCCTAGCTAATGCTACTCTTGAGCGATTCCAGTATGCCGGCGTGCTTCATTGTTCGCCGTCGACGAAAAGACCGTTCGGCGATGACGGCGACTTGCGCGACTGACTCAACAACGTTGCTAGATTTTCCCGTGTGCGCGACGCCGACTTTCACGGCTCGAGCTTTTGCCGATGCCGCTGCTCTTTGCGTCCATACGAGACGCGCGTGCCAAGCGCGCGGCAGGGTGAGACCAGCCGCACCGGATCATTCTGGCGGGAGATGTCAGGATCGCGGGAGACCTGCGAGGTACTGGTAGATCGCGGCAAGCTCGTCGTCGTCCATCCGTCCGATCGGCCGCCACGGCATCTGGTCGTCGAGCCGACGTCCGTTCGGATCGACACCCGTGCGCATGGTGGCGATGAACTGCGCCTGGCTCCAGTCCTTGACGATACCGAGGTCGGGCCCGAGCGGCGGCAATTGGCCGGGCACGCCGCCGGTGAGGTCCTTGCCGTGACATTCACGGCAGTCCTGATAGGACAAAAGATATCTGCCATAACGCGCCGTCGGCGCCTTCGGCGGCGCGGTGATCACGCCGGTGAACACCTGCTTCGCGTCCGGCAGCATTCCAGCGCCCAGCATCGCCAGACCCAGCACCGTGAAGCGATCCGGGGGGTCACGGGTCGGCGTACCCGTCGCGGGCAGGCTGCGGATATAGGCGATCACCGCCTTGGTGTCGTCGTCACTGAGCCGGCCGGCATTGGTGAAGGACATGATCGCCAGCCATCGCCCCTGCGCGTCAACGCCATTGCGGATGGCGCGGAAGATCTCGCCGTCGGACCACAGCTTCAAGATTCCGGCAGGCGTGAGATTCGCGGGCACGAAGGAGCCGATGGGAAGCGGGAGATCCGCGCCGACGTCGCCGCCGCCCGACAACACGCCGCTGTTGGAATGACATCCGGCGCAGAAACCGTCGGCGACTGCCCTGCCCCGGGCAATTTGCTCCGGTGTCCCCTCGATCTTGAGATCGGGGACCGGCGCGGAACGGGAGTGCTTCTTGACGATGCCCGCTGCGGTCAACGCGCTCACGCCGGACATTGCGATGGCCAGCACGACTGCCAGCACCACGCCGCCCCACTTCACCAGAATATGATCCGCCCGCAGGGCGCGAACGCCGAGCCAGACCAGAAACGCGACGAGAGCAACCATCGCCGCCAGCGCGAGAATATCCTGCATGGCGTTCTCCTCAAAGAATTCTGCGCGGTCAAAACAGCGCGATATCTCGGTCGTCAAAAATTGCCTTCGGCCAAATCGCCGTTGAATGTCCGCGGCACGCCAAACGGCGTCTTGCCGGATTACGAGCGCGGCATTACCGCCCCGTTTCACGGCCGGCCGCTCGCGTTACAACTGTAATTCTTGCGCGGCGATATTGTCGCAGCACGCCGCCAGCCTTGATGCCGGCCTTCTTGATGTCAGCCTTGGCCGCGCCACGATGCGTTGCCGACGTAACCATTTGGCGGTCATCGGAAGTGTTGGTGTAACGGCGATCCCCTCAATTCCCTCTTGCTAACGCGAGCGGCCGCCCTGTGGCGACCGTGCATCGATCATCAAGAGGTCATCTCCCATGAAGATTCTAATCGGCTCGACACCTGCGACCGGTCATCTCAATCCGATGCTGGCGATCACGCAGATTCTCGTCGGCGAAGGCCATGAGGTTGCTTTCATGACGGGCACCGCCTTCCGGGCCCGCGTCGAAGCCAGCGGCGTCAAATTCTTCCCCCTTCCTGAAGGCGCGGACTTCGATCCGAACGACATCTTCTCGCTGTTCCCCGAGCTCAAATCCATCCCGCCGGGGTTGGAGTGGCTCCGTGTTGCGTGCGAGCGGCTCTTCGTCGACGCCGTGCCGGCCCAGCACCAGGGGCTGCTGCAGGTGCTGCGGCAGTTTCCCGCCGACATCATCGTCGGCGACGACATGCTGTTCGGCGTGCTGCCGATGCTGCTCGGACCGCGCTCGCAGCGGCCTCCCATCGCGCTGTGCGGGACCTCGTTCCTGCATTGGGCACGCGAGGACGGCGCGCCGAATTTCCTCGGCCTGCCGCCGGCACAGTCCGTCGAGCAGCGCGATCAATATGCCGCGATGGCGCGGGACTTCGACGCAGCGGTCGACCAGCCGGTGTCGCTGCGCCTCAACCGGGTGCTGAAGACGCTCGGCGTCGGGCCGATCGCGATGCCGCTATTCCATTCCGTCGTCGCGCTCGCAGATGCCTATCTGCAATTGTCGGTGCCGAGCTTCGAATTTCCGCGCGAGATTCCGCCCACCGTGCACTATGTCGGCACGCCGCCGATCATCCCCAACCAGGTCCCGCCGCCATCCTGGGCCGAGGATCTCGACGGCTCGCGCAAGATCGTCCTGGTGACGCAGGGAACGGTGGCCAATCACAACTTCAACCTGCTGGTCGCCCCGACGCTGGCGGCGCTCGCGGACGAGCCCGACATCCTGGTGGTCGCGACCGCGGGCGGCCGCCCGGTCAACGCCATCCCCGGCAAGGTACCGTCCAACGCACGCATCGCCCGCTATCTGCCGTTCGAATGGCTGCTGCCGAATGTCGACGTGCTCGTCACCAATGGCGGCTATGGCAGCGTCAACCAGGCCATGAGCTTCGGCATCCCGCTGGTCACGGCGGGGATGACCGAAGACAAGGCCGACGTCAATGCGCGGGTCGCCTGGTCCGGTGTCGGCATCAACCTCGAGACCAACGAGCCGACGCCGGAGGCGTTGCGCAATGCGGTCCGCGAGGTGCTCGACCAGCCGCGCTATCAACTCCGCGCAACGCAGATCGCGGACGAGTTCGCCGGGATCAATACGCGGGCGGAAGTGCTCCGGATCATCGGCGAGCTCGTGACCGACGAGACCGAGGTGTCGCGTCTGCGCGCCGTCGCGGCGAGCTAGGGACGGCGTGCCGCCCGGCGCGCCTGATCCACTCCTGAGCAGAGCGATGGAGCGCGGCGCGACCGCGCTCCATCGCCACATCAAAGCCCGTCAAACGTCAGCGGATATCCGTCCATGCGTATCGAACCAGACACTCTTGCGTTCACTCTGCTGCTCGGCGCTCTCGCCGCCGTGCCGTATTCCGGCATCGACATCAACCTGCCGGCACTGGCGGCGACCGGCGCCGCGCTCGGCGCCAGCGCATCGGATGTCGGGCTGACCATGAGCGCCTTCATGCTGAGCCTTGCCACCGCGCCGCTGGTCTACGGACCGGTCTCGGACCGCCTTGGCCGCAAGCCGGTGCTGGCCTTCGGCCTGACGCTGTTCATCGCCGCCAGCATCGGCTGCGCGCTCGCGACCTCGCTGCCGGTTCTGCTCGTCTTCCGCTTCGTCCAGGGGATCGGCGCGGCCGCAACCGCTACGACTTTCGCCATCATCCGCGACCTCTTCGACGGCGACGCCGCGCGCGGCAAGATCGCGAACGTCATGGTCGCGGTCAACGTCGCGACCGTGATCGCGCCGACGGCGGGCGCCGCGCTGCTGGCGGCGGCCGGCTGGCAGTCGATCTATGCGACCCAGGCCGCGATCGGCTTCATGCTTCTGGTGGTGGTGATGTTTCGCTTCGCCGAAACCGCGGCGGCCGCGCCCTCCGCTCGCCTGGTGCCGTCAGGCGTGATCGACAGCTATCGCCGGGTGCTGACGCATCCGGTGTCGTTGCCCTTCATCCTGGTCGGCGCCGCCGGCGGCGCGACGGTGTTTGCCTATGTCACCGGCGCCTCGCTGTTCTTCGTCGGCGCCGTCGGGCTCTCGCCCGAGCAATACGGCCTGATCTTCAGCGCCTGCTCGGCATCCGTGATGGGCGGCGCCTTCCTCGACGGCCAGCTCGGCCGGCGCGGAATCTCCTCGGGCCACATGCTCGCAATCGGGCTGTCCTTGTCGTCGGCGGCGAGCGTCGCCCTGCTCGTGATGACATTGACCGGCTGGATGCCCATCGCGCTCGTCGTGGTGCTGCTGATGGCGGTTGCGCTTGGCTTCGGGCTGAGCGTGCCGAACGTGATGAGCGCGACGATGCAGCATCTGCCCGACATCGCCGGCGCGGTCAGTGCGGCGGCCGGGAGCATCCAACTGATCACGGGCGCCATCTCGAGCGGGCTCGTGGCGGTTCGCTTCGACGGACAGACGGCACTGTCGATGACGGCGGTGATGGCCGCATCGTCGGTCCTCGCCTTGGTCCTGTATCTTCTCGTCGCCCGCCCCGCCGACCGTCGTCTGCAATCGCAGACGATCGATGCGGGCGCGGCAATCCGCAGCCCCACGCGTTCCTGACGCCAGCAAGGAACTTGCGGCAAGCGTCGTCTGCTACGGCAGCCAGGGCTCGCCCTGACGACGCGCGCCGTCAGGCTTCGCGGTACTCCAGCAGGATCAGCCCGACCAGGATGAAGGCGACCGGCCAGACCCAGGCCGCCGCCTGACGGACGCGACCGTCCATGCGCAATTCGAGCCAGCGCGCCCATCCCGCCAGAACGCCGCACAGCGCCAGCGGCGTATGGCTCATCTCGATGAGGAGCTGATCCTTGATGTTGGCGATGGCGTGGGAATGCGTCAGCAACAACGCCCCGCCCAGCGCCGTCGTCAGGGGAAACACCAGCGCCGCCAGCCCGGCCCGGCCGCCGCGCAGGCGCACGCGCCACTCGAAAATGCCGAACATGGCGATGAGCAGCACGAAGATGCGATGCTGCGCCACTTCCGGATCGCGCAAGGATTCGAAGAAGCCCGCCGGCCCGAGCGGCCAGGCCTGCTCGTCGGCGCGAAAGAACAGGAAGGCAGCCATCCCCAGGAACAACAGCGGCCAATGCCGCGCCCATCGCCCCCAGCGAAAATGCTCGATCAGCGCGAGCAGTCCGATCAATACCACGAAGATCCCGGCCCAATGGTGGTTGTACTCGGACCAGGCGATGTCTTCGGCATTTCGCGGCAGGATCGTGCCCTCGCCGGGAACGTAGGCGGCTTGTGCGTTGGCGCGCCCGGCGTCCGCCAGGGTGATCCTGGCCTGGAGTTGGGCGACGGTGAGCTTGTCGTAATCCGGGCTGGTCAGGCGCGGCGGCCATTGCGGCGTGGCACGCTCGACGATTTCCTGCCAGTTCAGGCGATCCTGCGCGAGATCGACGCCCGGCGGCAGCGACGTCAGCGACGCAGCGGCGAGCAGAACGGTGAGGCCGATGCCGATCTCGACCTCGGCAAAGCGCTTCAGGCGCAGGATCGGCGTCGCGGGATCGCGTCGCAGCCGCTCGACGAGGAAGTAATTGCCCGCCCCGAGCGCCAGCAGCATCAACAGCAACCCGACCTTCGCCAGCGTCATGACGCCATAGGCGGTCCCGTAGATCGCATCGATCGAGCCGATATAGGTCACCGCCATCGTCAGTCCGCCGATGAGGATCGCTGCGACCGCGGCCATCGACATCAGCGAATAGCGCCGTGCGATGAGGCGCCAGTCGCCCGCGTCCTTGCAGCCGTTGAGCGCGAGCAGGAAATAGGGCAGCCCTCCGATCCAGATTCCCGCCCCCAGCATATGGCCGGCATCGGACAGCAATAGCGGCCATCGCAAGTCCGGCCGGCTCGCGGCGTGGGTCAATCTGGTCTGCATGGCGAGCCCCAACAGAGCAAGCGCGACAAGGCCAACCGACCGCGCGCCTTGCGCCGGACTTTTCGCAAGGACAGCGATGCCCAATGCGCATGCGGCAATGACGAGGTCGGCTCGGCCGAAATCGGCACTGACCGCGTCGCTCCACGAGACCTGGAGCGTTCCGACCAGCGCGGCAGCGTTGAGCGCCAGCGAGGCGATGGTGAGGAGTGCCCACGCCAAGGCGCTGACCTTGAGAAGCGTCCGGCACCTCTCCCCGAGGGTCGGGCCGCCGGTCGAAAGCTGAGGCCGCAGCGGAATCCACAGCAACATCCAGAACGCGAGACCGCCAAGCGTAAAGGACTGCGCGACGAGGATCAGGCCTCGCAGGACGACCGACAGATAACCGAAGATGTCGAGGAGCAGGTACAAGGGCGCAGCATCAGCGAACTTTGAACGGAATATCGCCGCGGGTGATGTGCCCGTCGACGCTCAACACCTGCCAGTGCAGGCGCCAGGCGCCGCTCGACAGGTGCGTCGCATCGGCATTGAGCTCGTCAACGGGCGCGTCGGCGGCCGGCGTCAGCGCTTGCGACACGCCGTTCGGCGCGAGCAGGGTCAGCTTGGAGCGGGCATGGTCGATCCGGCTGTTGAAGTGCAGGCGGATTGCCACTGCATCGCCCGATACGGTCGCATCCGCCGCCGGCGCGGACGACACGATGATGGCGTGAGCCGAGGCCACATGCGGCTCAACTACAAGGGACAGGACAAACGCAGAGATCGCGATTCTGAAGAACGCGCTCATGGTGCTCACCCGCAACCGCCAACCCCCATTCCACCCCACGCGCCGCGCTGCGCGTGGATAACGTGCGAACGTATGTTGGAGACGATTGCGGGTTCACAAGGGCGCGCGAGGCCTGAATGCGGTCCCCGCTCAGGGAAATGCGCCGGCTGTTGCACCTGCGACACACCGGCCGCCCTGCAAGAGCGGGGCTTTCGGCCGCCCATTCACGGTCCGCAGCCGCCGCGCGGCCAGCGCCCTCACATCATCGAGATTGGCACGGCCATGGTCAGCCCGCGGCCGCGATCCTGGCGCGGAAGCTCGCCTGGCCCTGCATGATCTTGTCGAGCAGCGCATCGAGCGCCCAGAAACGCTCGCGGATGTCGAAGTCGACGGCCCGGCTGTGGGCGCATGCGAACGTGCCGAGCCGCTGATGGTACAGCTTCGCCAGCTTGGGATAGCCCATCGGCTCGGCCATCGCGGCGAGCGCGAGATAGACGGACAGCTCGTCCGCCAGCGCCGGATGCCGCGTGCTGTGGGTCAGCAGCCATTTGTAGAGATCGGGATGGAAGTTCGTGAACACGCCGGTGAAGCCGGCAGAGCCGGATTTCATGGCGTCAAAGGCGATCGCCGCATTGGCGTTGACGATGGCGAGCGAGGAATTCTTCGTCAGCGCCACGCGGCGCTTCACCGTCTCGAGATCGCACGACACGTCCTTGAGAATCGCAAAGCGGCCGCTGTCGGCGCAGAACGCCAGCTCGTCATCGGACATGAGCCTGCGGAACGGCGCGGGACATTCGTAGAGACCGAGCGGAAGACCGGCGGGCAGCGCATCGAGCAGGCCGCGCAGATTGTCCATGAAGACCGTACCGCCCTGCCCTTTCGGGTCGAACCGGTTCGTCACCAGCACCAGTCCGTCCACGCCGATCTTTGCGATCGAGGTCAGCTCGGTCACCTGATCCGCGCGCGATTCACTGACATGGCCAGAGGCGATGACCGGCACCCGGCCCGCCGCCTTCTGGACGACGAAACGCGCCAGCGCAATGCGCTCATCGAGGCTCAGGAACTGCATCTCGCTCGACTGGGCCACGGCGAACAGCGCATCGGCGCCATTGGCAATGTACCATTCGATCAGCTTTTCGAGGCCCACATAGTCGATCGCGTTCGCCTCGGTGAACGGGGTCAGCATCACCGGAATGATGCCTTTGATGGTTGCAGTCACAGATCAGCTCCAGAAAGGTTGAAATCGGTGACAGGCGAGAACCTGTCGAAGGGAGAGTCGTTCACGCCAGCGCCTCGGCGGTGGGCATGCCGCGCTGCGCGCCGTGCGCGAGGCACGCCAGCGAGGCTCCGCGGCAGGCGCGAGCCAGCACATCCGGCCAGCCGCGCCCCTCGTCGAGCCCGGCCGCCAGGATGCCGACGAATGTATCACCTGCGCCGGTCGTATCGATGGGGAGGATCCGTTCGGCCGCTGCAGTGTGGCACGTCCCGTCCGGATGGAACGCGCGTGCCCCCAGCGCTCCCGCGGTCACGATGCAGGTCACCCTGCCGGTCGCAGCGAGAAAGGCGGTGGCGCTCTCGAAATCGTCGCCGGTCCAGCCCAATCGCCGCGCGGCGGCGCAGGCCTCGTGCTCATTCACGACAAGAACGCTGGTGGCTGCGAGCAGCGCGCGCAGCTCGGCTTCGCTCAGGCGCTCCGGCACGGGAGCGATATTCCAGATCACGCGGCCGCCCGCCGCGCGGACGCGTTGGGCGACAAGGAGTGAGGCCGCGAACGGGACCTCCATCTGTAGAACGAGGGTCGTCGTCGCAGAGAATTCCGCCGCCGGCATCGCGTCGGCTGCGAGACAGCCATTGGCACCGCTCGCCACCGTAATGGCATTCTCGCCGTCCGCGCTGACGCTGATGAAGGCACATCCGGTCGGCTCCGCGCCGCTCGTCACGCCATCGACGATCACGCCGTTGGCCGCAAGGTTGTCGAGGCAAAGCTGGCCGAAGCCATCGCGTCCGACCCGGCCGATCATGGCGACGCGTCCCTTGGGCGAGACGCGCGCGGCGGCGACCGCCTGGTTGGCGCCCTTGCCGCCGCAGAGCGTCGCGTAGCCGGTCGCCAGCACCGTCTCGCCGGGCCTGGCAATCATGTCGACACCAGCAACGAGGTCGACGTTGATCGAACCGAAGACGGTGATGAGGGACATGGGCTTGGCGGTCTCCACAGAGCTTCGCTTGCGACTGGCGATCCAAGACTGACGATCCCTACCGCTCACGCGCCTTGCAGCGCGTGAGCGGTACTGTTTCCGACCTGGCCGTCAGTTGCCGGCCACTTCCTTGATGCGGACGATCATGTCGTCGACGGCCTTCTCGACCGGCACCTTGTTGGTGACGATGGCGTTGACGGCCTTCATCCAGACGTTCTCGTTGTTGAGGGTGGTGAACTTGTAGTTCTTGCTCATCTCGTAACCACCGACGCCGGCGAAGAACTGGTCGCGCACGGCGCGGCGATGCACGTCGCCATCCCAGAATGCGGACTTCTGCGCCGCGGTCTTGACCGGGAACCAGCGGCCGAGCGCGCCTTCGATGTAGGGCTGGAGGTTCTCGTCGCGCAGCAGGAACGAGACGAACTCCTTGGCGCGATCCTTGTTCTTGGCCTGCTCGAAGATCAGGCCGACCACCACGGAGGCGCGGGTGTGCACCGGCGTGCCGTCGGGCTTGTTGGGCCACACCATGGTGCGGATGCGGTCGTTATAGTTCTTCTTCGCCTCGTCGCGCTGCTCGGCGGTGAGTGTCTCGTTGCTGGCATCGTCCAGCCATTTACCGGGGAGCGACACCGTCGAATTGTGCGTCATGATCGTCGTCTTGTTGTGGAAGGCGACGTTGTTGTCGGGGTCCTTCCAGCTCGTCGCCGATTGCGGCGTGCAGCCCTTTGCGGCGATGTCGACATAGTCCTTCATGGCGGCGACGAGACCCGCCTTCACCTTGGGATCGTCGACCAGGAGCTTGCCGTTGTCGTCGACCAGCACGACGTTGTAGGCGTCCATGAACACCAGGAAGGAGATGAAGCTGTCGGTGGCGTCGACGCCCATGGGATGGCCGATGCCGTAGATGCGCTTGCCGGAAGCCTTGCGCACGGCGGGCTGCGCCTTGTCGCACCAGAACGACCAGAAGCCCTTCCAGTCCTTCGGGATGTCGGTGTCCTTGAGACCGCCCTCTTCGAGCATGTCCTTCCAATAGTGCAGATGCAGCGTCGCCTGCTTCAGCGGGAAGGCGTAGTAGGCCTTCGCCTTGGTCTTGTCGTTGTAGAGCATGACCGTTTCGAGCGACTGCGGGGAGAACTCGCCCTTGATCGGCGTGAGGACGGAGGTCAGGTCGACCAGCTTGCCCTCGGATGCCCATTTGCCGGCGCCCTGGAAATGATAGGTGTCGGCATAGGTGACGTCGGGCGGGCTGCCGGCGTCGAGCGCGGCCACCAGCTTCGGCATCATGTCCTGCGTCGCATATTGCGACAGCTCGACCTTGACCCCGGTCTTGGCCTCGAACTTCTTGATGACGTCGAGCAGCGCGTCCTCTTCGGCCTTGTAGTAGCCCTTGTTCCACCAGACGACGAGCTTCTCCTCGGCGGCCGCCGGGCTTGCCGTTCCCATCACCGGCAGCAGCAGGGATGCCGCCATCGAGCAGGTCCTGGCCCATCGCAAAAGGCTGTCGCGCATTCTCGTTTCCTCTCCGTCCCGTTCCGGCAAAAGACCCGCCGGGTGCTTTCATGGCTTTTAAAACGGGCTCATGTAAGCGCTTACATATCTACTGTCAAGCGCCCCCTTCCGGGGCATTTGCGCGGCTATCGAAGCGATGATTGTTGCTGCCGCTCGCGCGTCAGCGGCCTCGCGCGCCCGCACTCTCGCGGATCTTCAGGACGGGCACGATCTCCCGGGACCGGACCTGCGCCTGCTCGCCCGCGATCACGGCAAGCAGTTCGTTGGCCGCCAGGATTCCGATCTGCTGGTTGTCGACCTTCATCGTCGTCAGCCCGGGAGAGAAGCGCGATGAAATCGCGAGGTCGTCGAAGCCGGTGATCGAAAAATCCCTCGGCGCCTCCAGGCCGCCTTCCCGCGCGGCCATCAGCGCGCCGATCGCCAGATTGTCGTTGCCGCAGACGATCGCGGTGGGCCGGGTCCCGGCCGCTCGCGCCATCAATGCAGCAAAACTTTCCGCGCCGAACTCCAGCGTCGAAGGACCCATCATCAAATCCGGCGCGGCGATTTCCAGGCCGGCAGCCGCGAGCGCGTCGCGGACGCCGCAAAGCCTTTGCTTCACGCGATCGTTGTTGGTGTCGGGCTGAAAGATCGCGGCAAACCGGCGATGGCCGAGCGACAGCAAATGATCCGTCATGCGATGGAAGGCTGCGCGGTTGTCGAAGCCGATGCACGGATGCGGCGACAGCTTGTTGTAGGAGTACGTCACGACGTAGGGAATGCCGCGCGAATTGAGCGCCTCGAAGAGCTCGGGCGGATGGCTTTCGCCGACCACGGCCAGCGCCTCGACGCCGCGCGCCAGCATGGCATCGGCCTGCTTCAAGCCTTCGTCCGGATCGTAGTTCGAGCAGCCCAGGAACAACGTGAAGCCGCGCTCGCTGAACACGCTCTGCATGCCGCTGATCTGGTGGGCGAAGATTTCGTTGTCGAGCGTCGGGATGATGGCCCCGGCGATATGCGTCCGGCGCGAGGCCAGCGCCCGTCCGGCCGCATTCGGGATCCAGTTCAGCGCGCGCGCGGCGTCCTTGACCCGCTGCCTGACCTCTTCGGAGACCTTGTCCGGCTCGTTGAAGGCGCGCGAGACGGTCGCGGTCGAGACATTGGCCTTGCGGGCAACCTCCTCGAGCTTGACGCGGCCGCTGCCGCCACGCGCTCTCTTTGAACCAGCTACCATCCCCGCCACGGTCGAATCTGATTTGATCAGTACCGTGCCATGGTATTCGCGCGCGGGCAGGCTGTGTGGAAAAAATCAGCCCAAACGAAAGCGCCGCCTCCGTTTCCGGAGGCGGCGTTTTGGATTCGAACATCGAAAGAGGATGATTTCTTGTCCTTTGCAGGCCTGGCAGCGACCTACTCTCCCAGGGCTTAAGCCATAGTAC